>ENA-OYWO01000030-OYWO01000030.1-human-gut-metagenome-genome-assembly--contig:-NODE-30-length-74850-cov-11.381550_pt1 | contig 74850 bp, 63 predicted proteins | sample MGYA00244170_ERZ653397 | MGnify/ENA primary metagenome ERZ653397 (study PRJEB26926, sample SAMN06164906) | human gut metagenome | biome: ENVO:00009003; feature: ENVO:2100002; material: ENVO:00002003...
GATCGCTCAGTGTCTCGTGGGCTCGGAGATGTGTATAAGAGACAGTTATAATACATTGCGTATAAGATTTATTAACTGTCTGGTCTGGGGAATCTACAGAGATTTAACGAATCAAGATGGGAAGTGTCGGTCTTTGTCTTGTCATAATGTTCTTCATCTGTAGTGCTCAAAAAATTGATGCACAAGTACAGAATATCAGAGAGAAACAAGATACCATTTCGGCGACTAAATCATTAGAGCATATCAGGCCCGAGAATATCAAGAAGGGACCATTGAATAATGCTTTGGATGTATTGAGTGGTCAGTCTGCCGGTGTGAACGTCACCACTAATGGGACTGACAGGCTCGCTATACTGAATAGTATCCGTGTGCGTGGTACCACATCCATTATGGGTGGCAATGACCCGTTAGTAATTATTGACGGAGTGACATCTGACATCGCTACGCTATCTACCATATATCCCGCAGACATCGAGAGTTTCACTATTTTGAAGAATGCTACCGAAACGGCAATGTACGGTTCCCGTGGTGCTTCAGGTGTAATTGAGATTAAGACCAAGAAAGGAACGGGGCGAGGTTTCGAAATATCATATGATGGCAACTACGGATTCGAGTCAATGTATAAACATCTGCAAATGCTCAACGGCCCGGAGTATATAGCTACAGCAGAGGCACTTGGATTAGATTACAATAATGGTGGCTACAACACCAATTTTCACGATGTAATTACTCGTACGGGCTTGATACATCAGCATCACTTGGCTTTTAGCGGTGGTTCGGAAAACTCAAACTATCGAGCATCGTTCGGTTTTATGGATCATAATACAATTGTCAAAGTTAACGATTACCGAAATTTAGTGGTAAAACTTGATGCTACACAAAAGGCTTTCGATGGTCGCTTAGTTGGCGATTTTGGTGTATATGGCTACTCGTCAAAGATACACGACATTTTCGATACACGAATGCTGTTTTACTCGGCAGCTGCACAGAATCCTACATATCCAGCAGGAACTGATGTTAATGGCAACTGGGTGAAGAACTCGGCTGCATCACACATCAACCACCCCGGAGCACTCCTCTATGAGAAAAATGACTCCGAAGAACGGAATTTCAATACACATTTGGGGCTGAAATTCAATATCCTTGACAATTTGATATTGTCGGCTTTCGGCTCTTATTCATATTCATCTACGGGAAATGCTCAATTTTGTCCTACATGGGTGTGGGCGCAAGGCAATGTTTATCGTGGAGAGTTCAAGGGTGAAGACTACTTTACAAATGTGTCCCTCTCATATAACAATGCTTGGGGAGACTCACACCTTGATGCTGTTGTTGGCGCAGAATATCTTAAACAGGTAAGGACTGGTTTATGGGTGCAGGCAAAAGGAATAACAACAAATGATTTCTCCTATAATAACATCGGAGCAACATCATCGCGTCCTTTCGGTGGTACGAGCAGTAGCTATGAAGACCCGTCACTTGCTTCAATAATGGGTAGTGTCACATATAGTTACAAGGATAGATATTCTATTGCGGCAGCACTCCGTGGAGATGGCTCTTCAATGGTAAGCGATAACAATACTTTCGGATTCTTCCCATCAGTATCACTGGGTTGGGATGTAAAAAAAGAAGGCTTCCTCTCTGATACTGACTTTATAACAATATTGAAACTAAGAACCGGATATGGTCGGTCAGGAAATCTTGGAGGTATAACATCCTATACAACACTTAATACCGTAAAGGAGAATGGTATCGTATCCATCAACGGTGCACCTACCGTAACAATGGGAAGTATACGCAACACGAATCCGGACCTTAAGTGGGAGACTCGTTCAACATTTAATATCGGTTTTGACTTAGGTATATGGGATAATCGGTTGATGCTTACCTCGGAATTATATTACTCAAAGACAACGGATATGCTCTATGAGTATGATGTTCCCGTTCCGACCTTTGCGTTCGATAAACTGATGGCAAATATCGGCTCGATGTCTAACCAGGGTGTCGAACTAGGAATCTCGGTAGTTCCCATTCAACGAAAGGATATGGAGATGAATATCAACTTCAATATGTCCTACCAGAAGAATAAGTTACTTTCGCTTAGTGGAGAGTATAATGGTATGCATATGACAGCTTCAGATATTACTCCGATTGGCTCGCTTTATGGTGCAGGTCAGAACGGTGGAGACAATAATGTAGTATATCAGATTGTAGGTCAGCCATTGGGGGTATTCTATCTACCTCACTGCAAAGGGCTTAAAGAAAATGAACTTGGTGGCTACAGTTACGATATTGAAGATTTGAATGATGATGGCGAGATTGATTTTAGCGATGGCGGAGACAGGTATATAGCAGGTCAGGCAACCCCCAAGGTAACTATTGGATCAAACATCAGTTTCCGTTACAAGTCCTTTGATATTGCCATGCAGATAAATGGTGCTTTCGGTCATAAGATATTCAATGGCACGGGCTTGGCTTATACCAATATGTCTATATTCCCTGACTACAATGTATTGAAGGGTGCTCCTGAAAAAAATATTATTGATCAGAATGTTTCAGACTATTGGTTGGAAAAAGGAGACTATGTAAATATTGAACATATTACCATAGGCTACAATATTCCAATGAAATCCAAGGCTGTGAAGTCATTGCGTCTTTCGGCAGGCATTAGCAACCTTGCAACAATCACAGGCTATAGCGGTCTTACTCCAATGATAAACAGTTATGTAGTAAGCAACACTTTGGGCATTGACGACAAACGCACCTATCCTTTATAATCGTACCTATTCGTTAGGTCTTAGTATTCAATTCTAACCGCTTACAGTTATGAAAAGATATATAAACATATTGATGGTTGCTTTGGCAACGATGATGACCTCTTGTCTTACTGAAGACCCTAGAGATCAACTTTATGAAGAAGACATTTACAACAATGCCAACAACATATATATTAATGCAGTGGCTGTGCTCTACAATTACATTGGTGGCAGTGCAGACAGTGAGGGTTTACAGGGGACCTGTCGTGGGATTTATGACTATAACACACTTACTACAGACGAAGCCATGATACCTATTCGTGGTGGCGACTGGTACGATGGAGGTTTGTGGGCGAATATGTATCAGCATAAGTGGAGTCCTAATGATTTACCACTCTACAATACTTGGAAATACCTCTACAAGGTTGTTGTGTTATCGAACAAATCTCTGCATATCATCGATAAGTATAGCCATAACCTATCTGAGGAGCAGAGAGTGGCCTACGAAGCTGAGGTGCGAGCTCTGAGAGCACTTTTCTACTACTACATTATGGATATGTATGGCAGAGTGCCCATCGTAACATCCTATGAACAACCGCAGGATGAAGTTGTGCAGAGCGAGCGTAGCGAGGTTTTCCGTTTTATCGTGAATGAGTTGCAGGAGGTTGCCGAGTTGTTGCCAAATGAGCGTAGTAATAAGATGGGTAACTACTATGGTCGTATAACAACACCTGTAGCTAATTTCCTTTTGGCTAAGTTGGCTCTTAATGCCGAGATATATTGTGATGATAATTGGACTGATGGCGTTCCACGGAACGGTAAAGAGATATTTTTCACCGTCGATGGTGAGAAACTCAACGCTTGGCAGACCTGTATCAAATATTGCAATAAACTTGCCGAGGTAGGTTATCGGTTGGAGGACGATTATAGCTATAATTTCTCTGTGCATAACGAGAACTCCAACGAAAACATATTCACCATTCCGTTGGATAAGAACCTCTATGCTGCGCAGTTCTGGTATCTCTTCCGATCACGACACTACAACCATGGCGGTGCGTTGGGTGGCTCATCGGAAAATGGTACCAGTGCCAATATCTCAACAGTCTTAGCCAACGGATACGGCACAGATGATGTAGATGCTCGCTTTGAAAAGAACTTCTATGCCGGCATCGTAGAGGTTGATGGAAAGCCTGTAATGATGGACAATGGACAGCAGTTGGAGTATTTCCCATTGGAGCTAAAGTTGAATCTTACGGGAAGCTCCTATGTCAAGACAGCTGGTGCTCGTATGGCAAAATATGAGGTTGATAGGACCTCACATTCCGACGGTAGACAACCGGATAACGACATCGTGCTATTCCGCTATGCCGATGCTCTCCTGATGAAGTCCGAGGCAAAGGTACGTAATGGTGAGGATGGCTCGTTGGAGTTGAACGAAGTCCGAGGTCGTGTTGGTATGCCATATCGAGAAGCTACGCTTGAGAACATATTGAAAGAGCGTTTGTTGGAGTTAGTATGGGAAGGCTGGCGACGACAAGATATGGTGCGTTTTGGAGTTTATCACAAATCATACGATCAGCGAGTCCAACTGGCTGATGAGAAAAATGGGTATACCACAGTTTTTCCTATTCCACAAAAAAGTATAGACTTGAACCCAAAATTGAAACAAAATGTTGGATATAAATAACTTTAGCCTATGAGTATTCAATTTGACATTGCAAAACAGATTATAGCTGAAACATGCCCTAATCGCAAACTTAAGTTGGAGAATATTCGCCTTTTTGCAGATATTATTCAGCCTAAGAAATATCAAAAAGGTGATATAATTCTAAATGAAGGTGATATCTGTAATTGCCTATTTTATATAGATAATGTTACAGTAATACCAAGTGAATGAGTTTTAATATGAGGGTAGTAGGCTCCCCATCCTGCGGGTGCTTCAGGATCAATACCTTGTGGACACTTTTTAAATGTTAACAAGTTAGCTCCGTCTTGATTTCTTTTGTGCAATCTTTCTACCTTTTACCTTCTTTAATGCCTTTTCTGTGTCAATCTCTTTGCTGACTTGATGTACATCTACGGCCAGCAGTAGGGAATAGATACGGCGAGCCATACGACGGTTCTCTTCGGACGAAGCAATCCAGGCTTTGACTTCATCGTACGCCGTTCCTTCGAGTTTGCCTTCGTAATACTCGATCAATCGTTGCTCTATGTTGGTCTGTTGTTCGTTCATAGATGACTCGTTTGTAAAAGAGACAGGCGGGAACGGAGAGTTCCTAAACTCCTTTTCTGATTTTATTATTCATTAACATTTGACGGGCTTTGGATTTTCTTGCTTTTCCTTATTGAAGCGAAAAATATGCTTCTGAAATAACAGTCTTTTTCATTAGAAAAACTATTTTTGCACATTGAATTGAATGAGAGCAAAGCTATGACATGGAAACGCTGCATGTAGATAATCTTTTGTTGAGCAGGCTTCGAAATGGGGAGGCAAAAGCTTTTGATGCGCTTTTTCGGAAATACTATCCGTTGTTGTGCGCATATGGGAAGCGGTTTGTCAGTACCGAAAATGCGGAAGAAATTGCTCAGGATGCTTTGTTGTGGCTTTGGGAGCATCGGGAAGAAGAAGTCGTCCAGACTTCTTTAGCGAAATATTTGTTGAAAGTGGTTTATCGTAAAGCGTTGAATCGGATCGAGCAGGAACAAGTAAAACTGCAAGCGGACACACGTTTTTATCAGGATATAATAGAAAATGTCCTGGAAGAAAGTGATTTGTGTACGATAAACAGCTTGAGCAGGAAATTGAATGAAGCCATATCCCATCTGCCGGAAACGTATCGAGAGGCGTTCGTTATGCACCGTTTTAAGGATATGACCTATAAAGAAATTGCAGAACGGTTGGATGTATCGGTTAAAACGGTGGATTATCGAATCCAACAGGCTTTGAAGCAGCTTGCTGTAGAATTGAAAGATTATTTGCCTCTGCTAATCTTCCTTTTACGCTAAATGCGATTTTATAGTTTGGGAGGATATCACTATATTTGTACAACGAAACTCACACATGATTACGAGCACTATGAAACTACGATTGTCGATTGTTTTCTTTCTTTTATATATCATTGTTCTGACTGCTTTTTCACAGTCGGACGAACGTTTCTTCAGTAAATACAATTATCATTATATAACAGAGAGTGAGGGAGTTCCTCATAGTTTTATAGATGATATTCTCTGTGATTCAGAAGGATTTATATGGATGGCTACTCATAATGGTATCGGTAGATATGACGGTTATCAGGTCATGAGCATTAATACACAGACACAGCCGTTAAAGTTGAAAAATGATTTTGTGCATGCACTTTGTGAGGATAATTTTCGTCGGTTGTGGATCGGATCTGAGGGAGGACTTGAAGCCATTGATTTGAATACCTATGCCGTTATTGATTTTTATTCTTTATCGAATGATACATTGCAACCATTGGCAGATGGATATATTCATTCTCTTTATAAGGATAAAGCTGGGAATTTATGGGTCTCTTGTAGTAACAGTTTGTGGTGTATAGAGTGGGATGAAACAGGAGGTATCGGTAATTACTATTGTTTGAAAGAATCTTGCTCTTCCCCCGTTAAAGCCGTGATGGATGTTGGAGATCGTATTTGTGCAGGACTGGATAATCAGGTATATGTACTTGAAAAGAAACCTGGACATCTGTTGGAGAAAAAGCCTTTATCGAATGATTTGGTTCCTTTTAGCGAAGACTGGAGAATTTCTTGTATGCTTGAGGAGGGTGGTTTCTTGTGGATTGGAACAAATAGGGGTTTATTTAAATATAATGAGTCGACCCATCAAATGCAGCGATATCGTTATTCAACTCATCGTCCAGGCATGTTGAGTCAGGCATATATAACGGATATCAAAATGACGGAGCAGGGGCATATTGTTGTATCCACATTGAATGGAATAAATGTTTATCATCGTGAAACGGATACTTTTTCTTTTATTCGACAGAACTGGGCTCAAGGAAATGGAACTATTAATTGTAATGCGATAGATTGCATTTATACGTCGGGTGAAACGATTTGGCTGGGTACAGAAACGGGAGGGATTAATCTGCTTTCTCCCAAACGCCTTCAGACGGAATTATGGTGTCCGGATCAGGACGCGTCTGCCGTTGGAGAAAATTTCCCGGTTAATGCTATACGTGAAGATCGAGACGGAAATTTATGGATTTGTATGTTGGAGAGAGGTCTGGCTCGTTGGAACCCGGAAACTGGAATATGCGAGCGTTATGTGTTTGCACCGAACGATCCAAGCTCACTCACTAATAATACAATAAATGGTCTTTTGATTGATTCGGATCATCATTTGTGGGCATACACATGGGGAGTCGGAATCAATGAGTTGGATTTGAATGTGGCAGGAAATCGACGTTTCCGACGTTATACTCGTGAGGAATTTGCGACTTTGAAGGGGGATTTTATCAGTAGTGCATGTGAAGATGTTATCAATGAAGGGATATGGTTTGGCTCTACACGTGGTGTGTTGTTTTATGATAAACATTCGAAAACGTTTGAACGGGTCCTTTTTGATGGTATCGACAATGAGTTTGAGATGATACCGACACTTTGTGTCGATAAAAAGAAACGTTTATGGATAGGGACGACTCGTGGATTGTTGATGTTGGATTTATTTGTGTATGCCAAGTCGCATAAAAACGTTAGATATACCTACTTCAAATATAAATTGGACGAGCCGAAATCAATGAGGTTGGAGAAAATCAATAGTATTTTAGAGGATAAGGATGGAACCTTGTGGCTAGGCGGTAATGGAAGTGGGTTGTATAAGGTTTCGGAGGATGAAAGAGGGCATTTCGAGTTTACGAATTATACGGTTCGGAATGGATTGCCGGACAATACTATTATTGGTATGACGCAGGACGGACAAGGTAATCTGTGGATTATGACTCACGAGGGAATTTGTAAGTTGGACAGAATGACGATGTCGTTTACGAATTATACAGCAGGTGACGGTTTGCCGTTTACACAATATTCTTGGAATGGTATTCATTATTCGTCCAAATATGACCGGATCTATGTTGCGACTAATATGGGGGTATTGATTATCAGACCTGAAGAACTCGCCTCATTTTATGCAGATCGTGTCGTTAAATTGACTTCTTTAACGGTGGCTGGTAATCTGATTTATCCTTCAAGTGGTGACTATCTGGATCGTAGTATTACACAAACTTCATTGATTACCTTGCATGAGAGAGAAAGTCGTTTTTCAATAGGGGTGACAACGGGGGATTATGCATGTAGTAATCGCATTCGTTTTTCGTATCGGATGAAGGGGTATGAAAGGGAGTGGAATGAAACAAGGCCGGGAGATTGTGTCATCAGATATACAGCTGTGCCTCCTGGTGATTATGTTTTGCAGGTTTGTGCCACCAATGAGATGGGGCAGTGGTCGGAGCATGTGACTGAGGTCGAAGTACACATTATTCCTTATTTTTATAAAACGATCTGGTTTTATTTAATCCTGTTACTGGCATTGGGGGCATTGATTTGGGCATTTTATCACAGAAAGATGAAGCGTTATCGTCAGCAACGGGCTGAATTGGAGCAGAAGGTGGAAGAACGTACCCAGGAATTGGCTGTGCAAAATAAACAGCTGGAGGTGATGGCTGAACAGGTAAAAGAGGCTACGGAAGAGAAAATAACGTTCTTTACGAACATTACTCATGAGTTCAGGACACCTGTGACATTGATTCATGGCCCCATTGAACATGCTTTAAAAGTCGTTGAAGATGAGGAGGTGAAAGCCCAATTGCAGATAGCAGAACGCAATTCTGGTTATTTGCTTTCATTGGTGAATGAGCTGATGGACTTTCGGAAGTTGGATATGAACAAAGTGATTTTAGATCGGAAGGCTTGTAATTTTGTTGACTTCGTTTCAGAATTGTTGTTACCGTTTAAGGTGTTTGCGCGGGAGCGTGGCATTGAGATTTGTCTATATACTCATATCGATCATCCTTGTGTAATGATAGATGTGGCTTATATGCGTAAGGCTTTGGTCAATTTGGTAGCGAATGCAATTAAGTTCACACCGGATAATGGACGTATTGATGTGTTTGTTGCTGCCATTCCGAAAGGTGGAGAAAAGGGGCCACAACTTTATATTAATGTCTGTGATACAGGATATGGGATAGTTGAAGCGGATCTGGATAAAATCTTTGATCGTTTCTTTCAGTCTAAGACTGGCGATAAACATCCGATTTTCGGGCAAAGTGGTACAGGCATAGGACTCTTTTTATGTAAGCGTATCATTGAACTACATGGTGGCGTCATTTTTGCTCGTAATAATCAGGGACATGGAGCGTCTTTTCGGATATTGCTTCCTTTGTTACAGGCTGAGCATGAGATTTCTTCTACTAATGTTGATACTGTTATTGGGTCACAAACAACACAGGAAGACTTAGTTGGGGAAGATACTCATAAAGAAACGATTCTTGTTGTAGAAGACAATCAGGATATGCGTGCCTATGTTTGTTCTTTGTTGTCGAAGGATTATCGTTTTCTTAAGGCGGAGAATGGGGAAGAAGCACTTCGGATTGTACAAAAGCATTCGGTCGATTTGATTGTAAGCGATCTGATGATGCCTGTTATGGATGGCATGGAACTTTCACGGCGTATAAAGGATAATTTGCTTACATCGCATATCCCATTTTTGATGCTTACGGCTATTTCTTCAGATGTACAAGAGAAGAAAAGTTTTGAGATTGGAGTTGACGAATATATTTGTAAGCCTTTTGATGAAGAGGTCTTTTTGTTGCGCATTCGAAACATTCTTAATCTTAGGAATAGTTACAAGAAAAAATTCTCAGCCAGTGGTAATGTAAGCGAATTGCATATAAAGGAAGAATCCAGAGATCAGCAGTTTGTTAATAAAGCTATTGAGTTAATGGGAAAGAATTATGCGGATTCAGAGTATAATTTGGAATGTTTTGTACGTGATATGGGATACAGCAAAACTTTGGTAAATAGTAAAATGCATGCACTGGTGGGACAGCCTATCGGACAATTTATGAAGAATTATCGATTGAATGTAGCTCGGCGAATGATTCAAGAAGGAAAAGGCGATATTAATGTTTCCGAAGTTGCTTATGCTGTAGGATTTAATGATCCTAAGTATTTCACTAAATGTTTTAAAGAGTTTTTCGGTTATTTGCCCAGTAGCGGATTTAGGAAGGACTAAGGAGGCCATTTATCTTTTCAGGTTGCAGACTGGACTATATTCTTCCTAAACTTTTCTATTTTCCACTTATAGCTAGATGAAAGTCTCTATATTTGTTGCATAAATAGAAATAGTATCATGAAGAACAAAATCAGTTTACTTATCCTGTTAATATCCGTGTGGAGTGTTCAATTGTTTGCAAATCCTATTGATGGGTTGCTTGAAAGGATAGATAAGGGAGCGTCGCACAAGTTTGTCATTGAATTGAAGAAAGGTGACAAAGATTTTTTTGAATTAGACCAGAAAGGAAAGAAGGTTGTGGTACGTGGTAATACTTATGTTAATATTGCTACGGGACTCAACTGGTATCTGAAATATTATGCTGGCATTCATCTTACTTGGAACGGTATGCAGGCTAAGTTGCCTGATGTGCTGCCACCTGTTGAAGAAAAACTGCGCAAGGAGACGGATTTGAGTTTGCGTTACGATTTCAATTATTGTACCTATTCTTATTCCATGGCTTTCTGGGATTGGGAACGCTGGGAGAAAGAAATCGACTGGATGGCTCTGCATGGTATCAACTTGCCTTTAGCGGCTGTCGGTATGGAGTGCGTGTGGCGTAACATGCTTCTGAAGTTGGGTTATAGCAGCGATGAGGTGAATCGCTTCATTGCCGGTCCGGCTTTTTTGGCTTGGTGGGCCATGAATAATTTGGAAGGTTGGGGAGGCCCCAATCCCGATAGTTGGTACACCCAACAGGAGGCCTTGCAAAAGAAAATCCTGAAACGAATGAAAGAATACGGCATTAAGCCTGTTTTCCCTGGTTATAGCGGTATGGTACCTCACGATGCCGACGAAAAGATGGGGCTTGATATTGAGAAACCGGAATTGTGGAATGGATTCGTTCGCCCGGCCTTCCTACAACCTACCGATCCTCGTTATAGCGAAATAGCTTCTCTTTATTATAGTGAGCAGCAGAAACTTTTTGGCAAGGCTGACTATTATTCCATGGACCCCTTCCACGAGTTGGAGAACGCAGATGAGGTGGATTTTGATGCGGCTGGAAAGGCTGTGATGGCAGAAATGAAGAAGGTGAATCCGAAGGCTGTCTGGGTGGTACAGGGATGGACGGAAAATCCCCGTCCTGAAATGATCAAGAATCTGAAAAATGGTGATCTGCTCATCCTTGACCTCTTCAGCGAATGCCGCCCTATGTGGGGTATTCCTTCCATCTGGAAACGTGATAAAGGTTACGAACAGCATGATTGGCTGTTCTGTATGCTTGAAAATTTTGGTGGCAATGTAGGCCTGCACGGGCGTATGGATCAGTTGCTTAATAACTTCTATCTGACTAAGAATAATCCGTTGGCAGCCCATCTGAAGGGCATTGGCTTGACGATGGAAGGTTCGGAAAATAATCCTGTGATGTTTGAACTGATGTGTGAGTTGCCTTGGCGACCCCAGAAGTTTACCAAAGAAGAATGGCTGAAGGATTATGTCTATGCTCGTTATGGTGCACGTGATGCCAAGATTGAGCAGGCTTGGATGATTTTGGCTAATTCGATCTATAACTGTCCTTTCGGTAACAATCAACAGGGACCTCATGAGTCCATCTTCTGCGGGCGTCCCACGCTGAACAACTTTCAGGCCAGCAGTTGGTCGAAGATGCAAAATTATTATGATCCCACCGTGACGGCCGAAGCAGCTGCCCTGATGGTGGAAGTGGCCGACAAGTATCGTGGCAATAATAATTTTGAATACGATTTGGTTGACATGGTACGTCAGGCCATATCTGATGAGGCCCGTATTGTTTATAATCGTACGGTGGCCGACTTCAAGAGTTTCGATAAGCGACGTTTTGCCCGCGACTCCAAACGTTTTCTTGACTTGCTGATGATGCAGGACAGCCTGCTGGGTACGCGTAGTGAGTTCCGTGTAGGCCGCTGGATTCAGCAGGCCCGCAAATTGGGTACTACACCCGAAGAGAAAGACCTTTATGAATGGAATGCTCGTGTGCAGATTACGACTTGGGGCAATCGTACTTGTGCTGACGACGGTGGCTTGCGTGATTATGCACATAAGGAGTGGAACGGTATCTTGCGCGATTTCTACTATATGCGCTGGGCAGCCTATTGGAGGACCTTGCAGGATCAGCTGGACGGTAAGCCCGAAGTGAAACTGGACTATTACGCTATGGAAGAGCCTTGGACGTTGGCCAAGAATCCCTATACTGCCGAGCCCGAAGGCGATTGCATTGAGTTGGCCAAGAAGGCCATCAGACTGGTACAGAACGATTAATGTGTAAAGAAAAATGCCATGACAGAGGTTTTGCCGAAGAAAAGATTATTGTCGCTCGATGTGCTGAGAGGGATTACTGTGGCAGGAATGATTGTGGTGAACAATGCGGGAGGGCGTTTGTCCTATGACTCGTTACGCCATTCGGCATGGAATGGCATGACCCCTTGCGACCTGGTGTTTCCTTTCTTCCTGTTCATTATGGGAATATCGACTTATATAGCTCTCCGTAAATTCCATTTTGAACCGTCGAAGACTGTCGTGTGGAAAATACTGAAACGCACTTTACTCATCCTGTTGATTGGTATTGCTATCCATTGGTTCGACCATATTTGTGAGGGTGATTTTCTGCCATTTGCCCATTTGAGGTTGACAGGAGTATTACAGCGTATTGCCCTTTGCTATTGTGCTGCTTCTTTTTTGGCTTTGTATGTTCCTCATAAATGGATGGGGTGGATAGCGGGAATACTGTTGGCCGGATATGGTATCTTTTTGCTGGCAGCCAATGGATATGTACCCGATGAGACCAACCTGCTTTCTGTGATTGACCGTGCCGTGTTGGGCGTCGGCCATCTGTATCAGAAGAGCCCAATTGACCCTGAAGGGCTGTTCAGTACTCTGCCCTCCATAGCCCATACCTTGATAGGCTTTTGTTGTGGGCGTTTAATCATGGAGACCGATACACAAGAAAAGAAAATTGTCAGACTTTTTGTAGTGGGTTTCTTGATGATGTCTGTCGGTTTCCTGTTGACCGAGGCTTTTCCGCTTAACAAGCGTATCTGGTCGCCTACATTTGCCTTGACTACTTGCGGCTTGGCGGCTATGTTCCAGGCTATGTTGATGTACTTTATTGACTATAAAGATAAACGGCGTTGGTGTCGTTTTTTTGAATTGTTCGGTGTTAACCCATTGTTTTTGTATGTGCTGAGTGAAGTCCTTGCTATTGTGATTGGCGTTACAGGTGTCAAGCCGCCAGTTTATGATATGATACATTCGTTGGTGGCCAATCCTTATTTGGCTTCTGTTGTCTATTCGTTGTTGTTCATGCTGCTGATGGCAGCAGCGGGTTATCCGTTGTATAAGAAGAAAATATATATAAAGTTATGAGAATGTCTGTGATTGCAGCAATAGGGTTGTTCGTGTTCTGTCTGTGCTTCCATGCAGGTTGTACTGATGTTCCTGTTGGAACATCGTATCTGTCATACGTGGATACACGAGTGGGAACAGCTGCCAGTACAACAAGAACAGCTGGTATGTTCGGCAAGAATACCGAAGAATACGGACAGACTTTACCTGCTGTTCTCGAGCCTAACGGCATGAATTTTTGGATACCTCAGACCCGCGATTCCGAAAAGAAGTGTATCGCTCCCTATTATTATCGTGACAGTCTTTTTCAGGGGTTTCGCAATTCTCATTGGATTGTGGGTGGTTGTACGCAGGACTATGGTTCTATGACGTTGATGCCGTTATATGGCACTTTGCGTTGTCAGGCTGAGGCTCGTGCTACACGTTTTTCCCATGCTGATGAAGTGGCTACGCCTGCCTATTATGCTGTTACTTTGCCTGATGAAGATATTCGAGCTGAATTGACGGCCCGTTCGCGTACGGCCATTTTTCGTTTTACCTATCAGAAGGCAGGTAAAGCCTATCTGGTGGTCACCCCTAACAGTGATGAAGGTCTAGGTTCCGTGCATATCGATACGGTGAACGGCCGTATTTATGGTTGTAACCCCGTGCATCGCATTTATCAAGGTTGGGGAGAACCGGCTGGATTCAGTGGTCATTTTGTGGTCGAACTTCAGAAAAAGATAAGTGGTTATGGAACCTTTGCGACAGATTCATTGTTTGATGCTTCTTTGGAATTGAATGGGCGTCAGGGGGTGGGAGCTTATTTGGCTTTCGAGGTGAAAGCAGGAGAAGAGGTGTTGGTGAAGGCTGCTTCGTCTTTTGTGGACGAGAACGGTGCGGAACAGAATTTGCAGGCAGAAATACCCCATTGGAACTTTGAACAGGTGCACCGTGAATTGACGGATATTTGGGAGCGGCGTTTTAATCTCGTTCAGGTGGAAACTGATAACGAAGAAGCATTGGCCAAGTTCTACGGAGCCTTTTATCGGGCTAGCTTCCTGCCACGTACGTTTAACGATGTGGACGGTCGCTATCCAGCTTTCGCAACCGGAACTCCAATAATGCAGGCAAAAAAGGGACAGACTTATTACGATGACTACAGCCTGTGGGATACGTATCGGGCCTTGCATCCACTGGTCAATCTGATTACTCCTCAAAAGGGAGGTGAGATGATGCAATCGTTGGTCTGCAAGTATGAGCAAGGTGGCTGGATGCCCATTTTCCCCTGTTGGAACAGTTATACATCAGCCATGATTGGTGACCATGTGGCGTCGGTAGTAGCCGACGCATGGAGCAAGGGGATACGGAACTTTGATATCAATAAAGCATACGAGGGACTACGGAAGAATGCATTTGAATGTCCTGCCTTTTTGGAAGAATATCGTAATGGGATGGGACGGCGTGCGCTCGACTCTTATTTAAAGTTTGGCTATATTCCTTTGGAAGACAGTGTGCCTGATGCGTTCCATACCTGCGAGCAGGTATCGCGCACCTTGGAGTATGCTTATGATGATTTTGCGTTGGCACAAATTGCTGCTGCTTTAGGGAAGGAGGATGACTATAATGCTTTGGTGGAGCGTGCCCGTAATTATCGTCACGTCATTGATCCCCGTACCGGTTATGTCCAAGGACGCCGGGCTGACGGTATTTTCCTGGATGAGAACAATGCATTCCGTTTTACACGCTTTATTACCGAAGGTGCTCCTTGTCATTATACGTGGTATGTGCCTCAAGACCCATACGGCCTAATGGAAAAAATGGGAGGCAAGGATTGTTATGTTGCCAAGCTTGATTCAATGTTTTCTGAGGGCCGTTATTGGCATGGTAATGAACCTTGCCATCAGGTAGCTTTCATGTTTAACTATGCTGGGCAACCATGGAAAACGCAACGGGTTGTCCGCCATATTATGGATACGGAATATCATAATACCCCTGGTGGATTGGCCGGAAACGATGATGCAGGACAAATGTCGGCTTGGTATATGTTTGCAGCTATGGGTTTCTATCCTGTTTGTCCGGGTACGCCCTATTATATGTTGGCGAGTCCTTCTTTTCCGTCCGTTACGCTCTGTCCGGAAGGAGGTCGGCCGTTTACTATTCAGGCTAGAGGGACTTCGGAGCAGAATATTTATATCCAGCGTGCTACATTGAACGGACAGCCTTATCTCAAAAACTACCTGGATCATGCCGACATTGTGAAAGGTGGTACGTTGGAGCTGGAAATGGGACCTGTCCCCAATCAGGGATGGGGCTGTTTGCCAGGGGATTGTCCACCGGAGGTAATAAGAAGGTAATTGAAGATTGATCATTAATCATTATTATAGATATGAGAATTAAATACATCTTTTTCGTTTTCTGTTGTTTGTTGCTAGCTGCCTGCGGTGGACAAAAGCAGACAGGTAACGTATTCAATATTATGGACTTTGGTGCAGCTGGCGATGGGAAGACTGATGATGCGATTGCTATTCAAGCTGCTATTGACGCCTGTGCACAGGCTGGTGGCGGACAGGTGCTAGTGCCTGCTGGGCATACTTTCTTGTGTAGCCCCTTCAAACTGGCATCGTTTGTGGAACTGCACTTGGAAGCCAATTCACGCCTGTTGGCCAACCCCGATGAGTCTGTCTATACAGAAAGTGCTTTTCGCGAGAACCGTGGAGAAGGTATGATGTGGATTAGTGGAAAGAATCTGGAGCAGGTTTCTATTACTGGGATGGGAACCATCGACGGTAATGGTGTAGCTTTTATGGGTAAGGAATTGGAAGATTCGTATGAACTGAAGCCGGTGACAGACTTCGATCCACGTCCTCATGTGTTGACGCTGGAAGCCATCGACCGACTGGTTATCCGTGATATTACTCTTTGCAACAGTCCCTATTGGACTGTGCATCTTATCGGATGTAAGGATGCAGTGATAGAGGGTATTAGTATCCGTAATAACCTGAAGATACGTAACGGTGACGGTATTGATGTGGATCACTCGCGGCATGTCCGCATAGCCAACTGCTACATCGAGTCGGGCGACGATTGTATCTGCCTGAAAAACCGTCGTGAGTTTGAGGAATACGGCTCTTGTGAAGATGTAGTGGTGACCAACTGTACGATGGTTTCCCGCTCTTGTGCCATCAAGATCGGTTCTGAGAATATGGATGTTATCAATAATGTTTTATTTAATAATTGCATCATTCGTGATAGTAACCGTGGCATTGGCATTCAGAATCGTGATGAAGGTACTGTAACGAATGTTGTGTTTGACAATATGATTGTAGATTGTCGTCTATGGTCAGATGTGTGGTGGGGAAAGGCTGAGCCAATTTATGTTACTTCTTATCCTCGTGCCGTGGGTAATCATAAGGATGCGGGCTGGCGTTTTCCAAAAGGAGCTACTGAAGGACGGTGTGGTGAAGTGAGCCGTATCTGGTTTTCCAATGTGAAGTGCATCAGTGAAAATGGTGTGTTTGTCGGTGGTGATGTGCCCGGTAAGGTGAACCATATTTATTTTGACGATATTGATATTCAATTGTTAAAACGAACGGATTATCCGGGAGGTGTATACGACAAACGACCTTGTGTGGGTGAAGGTTTTGTGAACGACAAGGTTTATGGCTTCTATATTGATACGGTCAGTGATATTTATATCAATAATCCTCGCCTGAAGTGGGGAGACACCCGTCCTGTGGCGGCTTCCGGGGAGCTGCTGAAGCAGAAGGCTTCGACAAACGTCGTTGTGGCCCGATAAAATATACTTTAATTTCTGATATGTTATGAACAGAATAGTTGTCTTACTATATGTATGCGTGTGTGCAGTGGGGATGGCCACTGCACAACTAAAGCCCACCAACGAAGAACTGGGGAGTATTTATTTTGCCTATCCGACACCGGCTGTTGTTCAGACTCCGCCTCCTGCTGGTTTTGAGGCATTTTACATCTCGCACTACGGGCGACATGGTTCCCGTTGGCGTACCGATGATGTGCATTACAAGCGTGTGGTCGATGTGTTCGATTCACTGGCTACCGTGCATGCACTTACGACGTTGGGCGAAGATGTACGTGGCCGTTTGCATCGCGTGTGGGAAGATGCTCGTGGACGTAGCGGCAATATTACGCCGTTAGGCGAACGTCAGCATCACGATATTGCTTACCGTATGTTTACATCATTTCCGTCGGTATTTGCCGACAGTGCAGTGGTCGATGCCCGCTCGTCCACGTCGTTGCGTTGCGCTATGAGTATGAGCTATTTCACCGAGGCCTTGAAGGAGCAGAATCCCCGCTTGTGTGTCAGTCGCAGGGCTTATCAGTGCTACATGGATTACATCGCCCATACATCGTCCGAGGCCGAGGCTTTCTGTTCCGATACGGCGGCGTGGCGTGCCGACTTCCGCCGCTTTGAACGAGAGCAGATACAACCGGAACGTTTTGTGAAAGCTTTAGTCAATCCGTCCGTTCGCATGTTCTATGAGCAGGAACGGAAGCTGATGGAAGATATTTATTGGATTGCCATCGACATGCAGAACTGCGACCATTTGAAGGGTGTCGCTTTCTTTGACCTTTTTACCTACGACGAGCTAATGGCCCTTTGGAAAGTGGTAAACGCCCGTATGTACGTGTGCAATGCTGCCGCTCCGCTCAATGGAGGGCTGATGCCTCGCCAAGCTACAGCTTTGTTACGTAACATTGTGGAGAGTGCCGACAAGGCCATTGCCACCGGGCAGCCTTGCGCCGACCTTCGCTTTGGGCATGATACTCACCTTATTCGTTTACTTGCCCTGATGGGTGTAGAAGGATGCAACGGGTGTGAAGCAGATATTGAGAAATTCCACTTGGCTTGGCAGGACTATCGTGTTTCACCGATGGCAGCTAACCTGCAACTCGTATTCTTCCGCAATGCTGCAGGGCGGGTGCTGGTGAAACTACTCCATAACGAGCGCGAAGCGCATTTGCCCTTGAAGGCTGTTGAGGGACCTTATTATGATTGGGCGGATTTACGTCGCTACTTTTTGGAGTTGATGGATTGAAAGAGGAGTTTCTTGAGGTTCATTGGCTGAATCCCCGTCAGCTTACTACCTGAGTGTTCATCAGCTTATCACCTGATGGCTCATTAGCTTACTACCTGATGGCTCATCAGGTTACTATCTGAGAGCGCATCAGGTTACAGCTTGTATAGACGGCATATCCAAACATCTGTATCATTTCACGATGTCTTCCACCCGCCAGTTTATTTCCAGTGGATTGTTTTGCATGCTCCATACAAGGGGGAGGGCAGGGCTGTCCAGAATCCACATCTCACCGCCCTCCAGTGTATCGCGCACGTGCAGGAGGGCAAAGTCTGCAACACGCTCGTCGCTGTCCAGCAATATGTATTCCGTATGGTTGTAATCGAAGCGCTGCCGTGCCTTGAGGTTGCGGTAGGCTTGCTGCGAAAGAATGTAGGCGGTCTCATGCTCGGGCAGAGTGACGTGCCTGCCGTCTTCTGGCATCAGGAAACTAAGGACGGTGCCTTTTTCCACGGCCTGTGGCGTCAGGGCGTACGAGCCTTTCTGCCACTTCAGGTTGCGCAGGATGCGCCAGTTCAGGACGAGGGCATCATTCTTGGGCGTAAAGGTCATCTCATATTTGCGTGTCTGTCCGTGCAGCTTGAAGACGAAGAGCAGGGTGTCGGGCAGGGCGTTCTGTGCGGCTCCTCCGATGGCAAAGCCCAGCAGGAGCAAAATCATTACTATTTTCTGTTTCATATCTCTTGTCTGATTTTAGTTTTCGGGTTTAAACATTTCCTTTCCCCATTCAGAGGGCTTCTTCCCCATTTTCAGTACCAGCGTGCCGCCCTTCGTCAGGTCCTTATGGCGTAGGGTGGAGTATGGGTAGTCCTGTCCGTTCAGTGTCACGCTTTGGATGTAGCGGTTCTTCTCCGATAGGCCTTCGGCTACGATGCGAAAATCGTGTCCTCCCTCTAGATGTAAGGTGGTGGTGTGCAGTAGTGGGGTGTTGATTAGGTAATAATCCTGTCCTGCATTTGGGTATAGTCCCATCATGTGGAAGGCTAGCCATGACGACATGGCTCCCGAGTCGTCGTTGCCCGGCAATCCGACAGGGCCGTCATTGTAGCTTTCGGCCAGGATCGTGTGGATACGGTCGCTGCTCTTCCATGGTTTGCTCAGCCAGTGGTAGAGGCAGGGAGTCAGGAACGAAGGTTCATTGTTCACGTTATAGTAGTTGCGTATGAAGAACGTGTCCAGCCGTTGTTCGAAAGCCTGCGGTCCGCCGCATTTCTCAATCAGCCCCGGTACGTCGTGCGGAATGCTCAGCGAGTATTCCCAGGAAGAGGCTTCGTAGAAGAACATGCTCCACCAAGGGGTGTACCAAGGACCTTCGAAGGTCATGGGGGTATAGACGTATTTCGGCTGCATCACACGACTGTGGCCATAGGGCAGACTGTCCAGCCACTGGCCTTGCGCGTCACGTGGCATGATGAAGCCCTGTGCCCCACTATGACGGTAGTCGTCGCGCCACAGATTCTTCCAATTGCCGCTCTGTTTCAGATAGTGTTGGTAAAGTTCTTCTTTACCCAGCCCTTTTGCTACGAGGGCGATAGCATAGTCGCAGTAGCTGTATTCCACGGTTCGGTTGCCTGCGCGGTCGATACCCCAGGGTACGTAACCCAGTTCTAGATATTCGCGTAGGCCGCCACGTCCTTCGGCTTCGTGGTTACTGCCCGGATCTACGGTGGCATCCTTCAGCATAGCTTGTAGTGCCAATTCATAGTCAATACCTTTCAGCCCCTTTACAAAAGCGTCGGCGATGACAATCTCGGCATTTGAGCCTCCTTGTGTTCGTCCGTTGCAGTTGCCGCTGCGAGCGTCGGGCATATAACCGTCTCGTTTGTATATGTTTATCAGTGAGCGTACGATGTCTGCTTCACGTTTGGGGGCTATAAGTGTGATAAGTGGCGATGAAGTACGGTAGGTGTCCCAGATAGCATAGAAGTCATCGTAATAGGGCTCTGGATCACTCCATAACGGGTTTTCGCCTGTGCGGTCTACGGGCATCAGCATGGTGTGGTACAGGCCGGTGTAGAACATTCGTTTGTGGGCTTCGGAGGCTTTTTCGTCAATTTCAATTTTAGAGAAGAGAGCTTCCCATTTTCCCAACAATTCGTTGTGTACTTTCTCGAACGACCAGTGTGTAATTTCGTTGTGTGCGTTGGCTTTGGCTCGTAGACAGCTCAGGAAAGAGATGCCCACCTTGAGTTGCAGTGTGTTGCTGCCTTCGCGGAATCGGAGCAGGGCGCCGGTCTTCTGGTGAGAGTCATATTGGGAACGATCGGCAGTGATGCTGTCACCTTTCCATGTGGCTGTTTCGCTGAAGGGCTGGTCTGTTTCGGCATAGAAATAGACGGTATATGCCCGGCCGTTGTTCCAGCCTCCACGGATGCGTGTGTAGCCGCATACTTCGTGGTCGGAGAGAATTTGTATTTCCGAACCAACGAACTGTTGTGCTTCGCGTGCATCGGATACAGGGCTTTCTCCCAGAAAGAAACCGGCATCAATAGCCAGTGACTTGTCTGTTTGCGGATAAGTGAAACGGTAGAACGAAGCCCGTTCAGCTGTGGTTATCTCTGTACGGATACCGCTTTGCTTAAAGCGGGTATCATAGTATCCTAATCTGATATTTTCGTATTCGCGGTAGTCTATGTGCTGTGTACGGTCCAGTGCGCCGCAGAAGGGAGCGACCAAAATATTGCCGTACTTAGGGCCACCTCCTGTTCCACTGACGTGTACTTGAGCAAAACCATCCACTCGTACTGGCATGGGTAGCCATCCGCTGTTGGGTGAAGGAGTGCAGTCGGGCGATGGTTTTACCATGCCGAAGGGACATGATGGCCCGATGAATACGCGTCCCAGTCCTTCGGAGCCGATGCGTGGATCCACGTAATCGGTCAGTGGCTTTTTCTGATCAGCTTGGATATCACGAGCCAAGACAATACTGGTATTTATTAGCAGAAATGCAAATAACATACTGCCCCAAAAACGTTGAATATTCATAGTTGTCTATTTCTAATTTGTTACATTCTGATGTATTTGAAACGAGGTGAATTCCCTTATGCAGTATTATGCTTTTTTCCCCAGTTAGAGAAAAATAATTTTCCAGTTAGAGTGTATCATTCTTCCAACTAGAGAATCTTCAGGCATTATTCTGTTCTAGGAATATTCCGTTTCTCGACTCATTCATCTGATTTTACACAAAAGCCTTGCATTGACATCCGCAGAATGGCATTACTGCGGATGCAATACAAGGCCCCATTTTTAAAACTCTAAATAAAACAATCGCTTGTTTTTACCTTAAAAATGTATTCACTTCTACCTTTATGTGTCAGAGTGATTAGTATCCTGCGTTCTGATCCCAGTTCGTATTGGAGTTAAGCACGTTACGAGATAATGGTAATAAGCGGTACTGGGGATTGGTAGCATCGGGGTTGAAGTCCTCTTTGAATCCCCAATCGCGTTCAAAGTCACCGAAACGGATCAAGTCATTGCGACGCCAGTGTTCATCCAAAAACTCGCGGCCACGTTCATCCAGGATGTCTTGCAGTGAAGGATTGCTACTGATAGTAGGAGCATTCACATACGAACGAATCTGATTAAACAGGCTCATCGGTGTATCGCCATTGGTTGCTGTACCGCCTCGGGTAATGGCTTCGCATTTCATCAAGATGATATCTGCAAAGCGGAAGATAGGTACATCATTGTCCTGATTACGACTGTACAGATTGTAATCGTTGATGTCAGGGAAGAACTTAATAGAACGGTAACCTTGTGTCCAACCACTCAATACTGCACCGCAGTTTAAGTCTGCATTGGATTCTTTCAGTGTAATCGATTTGGTGAAAGTCACGTCTTCACCATTATAGGTATTACGAACATCTGTCGGTTCACCTGTACTGTTATCATATTGGTACACGTCAAATGTTTCCATTCCAATGTTCTCACCCGTGTTACCCGCAATCACATCGTTGCGACGGTCACCCGGTAGGCAGAACAGCTCTACAAACTCCGGAGTCAACGTCATGTTACCACCACAAGAATTGGTCATTTCAATGCTGTAAAAACCGTTATTGTTCTGGCCACGACGCCATGTACGAAAACGGGCATAGGTCATGCCTCCTGCAGTCACGGCATCATACGGCATGACATAGATAAAGTCCTTGATATGCGAACCGTTGGTATACATGAACTTCTCTTTGTAGTCATCGCTCAAATCGAAAAGACCGGAAGCAATGATACGGTCGCAAGCGGCGATACAGTCATTTAGTTTTTCGTTAGCGGCCGTAGAAGACCAACTGGAACTGGTGACATCTTGTGTGTACACATTCCAGTTGATGTACAGTTTAGCTAGCAGGGCATCTACCATCCAACAAGTGGGTGTGCCATAAGTTGATTCGGAAACTTCGCTAGGGCAATCATCGCGTACAGCCAATAATTCGGATTCGATCCAACTGGCTACTTCGGCACGTGGTGAACGATCAATCGGGTCAGTACTATTTTCTCCAAACAAAGTATAATCGACGATAGGCGTGTCTCCCCAGTTATCCATCAACAGGAACGTATAAAAAGCGCGCGCTGCACGTACCGGGGCTGAAATCGCTAATTTCTCAGCTTCTTCCATGTCCATTGTTACCAAGTCTTGCAACAAAAAGTTACAGTTGGTGATGCCAGACAGAATATCGTTATAAGAATCCAATTGAGAAGCACTGTTGTCAGGATCTGCCATGTGTAGGGATATGTTCGCCATATCTCGGTTATTCAAGTAGTCTGTATCAAAGCTGACGGCTGTATATTCATCCGAGTTGCAGGAGACTAGCTCGTCATATCGACGTCCAAGCACGTTACGGAAGGCATAATAGCAATTGCTGATACGTGCGCTCAAAGCAACATCAGAACTTGGATACTCAGTATATTGGGATTTGATATCCACATCCAAATCGGTACAGCCGATAGTGGTAAGTGCCAACAAGGCAACAGTCAATATGTTTTTTGTTTTCATATTCATAATCTCTTGATGTTAAGGGTTAGAAATTCACGTTTACGCCTACCATGAACGTACGGGTACGAGGATAGGTAGTATTACGCCAATCCATACCGGGAGTTAGCCCGCCCAAGTAAACTTCCGGATCCAAGCCTTTGTAGCCCGTGATGGTGAAAACGTTGTTGCACGTAGCGTACAGGCGTAGGTTGTTGATGTAGTTGCCAATCTTGCCGAAGTTGTAACCCAGAGTCAAAGTAGCCAGACGCAGATAAGATCCATTTTCTATATAGCGGTCAGAAGGACGTTGCGCATTACTGTCAGTAGCCTTTTGTTCGGTGGCAATTTCGCTCAAGGCATTCTTACCATCAGAAATCAGACCGGGAGCACTGTAATAGTTACGTGTGGCATTATATATTTTGTTCCCAGCTACACCTTGGAAGAAGGCGGTTAGTGACCAGTTTTTCCAAGTCAGGTCGTTGTTCCATCCGAAAGTGATTTTAGGCTGTGCAGAACCTGCTTTACGGCGGTCTTCATCACCTGGGTCGTCGGTTGTTCCGATTAAATTCCCTTCTGTGTCATAATCGTTGTAAATAGAAACTCCATTCTCGTTATAACCGACCCACTCCAAAGTATAGAATTGTCCTATCGGTGCACCTTCCATGATACGTTGAACTTCCGTGCCTGAAAATCCTTTCACGTCCGGATCAGCTTGGTCAATATAGGGAACACTATAACTGGCATTCGTCAATTTTTCCACCACGTTCTTGTTGTGGGAAAGATTTAAAGAAGTGCTCCATGTAAAGTTTCGGGTTTGTACCGGAATGGCGTTAATGGTGATTTCAAAACCTTTATTACTGATATCTCCCACATTGGCTGTCATGTACTGATAGGGATAACGGGTCTGAGAAACAGTATAGTCGTAAATCAAATCACTGGTTTTTTTGCTATAGTACTCGATAGTACCGGTCAAGCGGTTGTTGAAGAAACCAAAGTCCAAACCGATGTTGAACATAGAGGTGCTTTCCCATTTCAAGTCCGGGTTTGCGTTACGGATAGTACCGAGCAAACGATATTGGTTCCCGTCCGAATAAGTAAACCAGGTGGTAGTATTGTTCGGGTTACCATACAACAGTTGAGCTGTAAATGCATCGAAACCCAATGAGTTACCACTGACACCGTAACCGATACGGAGCTTCAAGTCATCGAATACGTTCTGGTCTTTCATAAAGTCTTCTTCCGTGATGCGCCATGCGGCCGATACAGAGGGGAAGGTTGCCCAACGGTTGTTTTCGCCAAAAGCGGAAGAACCGTCACGACGTACCGTAGCTTGCAACAGGTATTTACTCTTGTAGCTGTAATTAAGACGGCCATAGAATGAAATCATGCGCAACGTAGAGAGGTTATTGCTGATGATGTCGGTAATGTCCATGCTGTTGGCCATCCCCATATTATAATAGCCTAAATCATCGTTGTAGAAATTATAAACTCTCAATCCGAAACCATCGTTATTATCGGCTTGTTCCCAGGAATAACCGAGCATAACACCCACTGTGTGTGCATCGGCAAAGGTATGATTCCAATTGATGTAGGTCTCCATCTGTTTGCGGATGTTTTCCAAAGTACTACGGTCAGCCTGGCCATGCTTAGCATTCAGACTCGGCAATTGTGTTTTGCTGCTGTTATAGTTGCTGTAAATGTATTGCTGGTTCTGGTAAGACAGGTTCAAGTTCCAGTCCAATCCATCAATAATATGCAATGTAGCCTGTGCGGTACCCTGCAATAATTTCTCTTTGGTGTCGTATCGGTCTTCGTTTATCATTGACAAAGGGTTGTAATATTGTGTAATACCCGTATTGTCTTGAAACCACGAGCCGTCTTTATTGACTGCCGGTACCAAGGGATTGTAGTAATACATGGCATCCAAAACACTACGTCCTTGGTTATCTGTTGGACCGGTAGAGCTGTTGCGCACACTGGCATTCAGGCTGAAAGCTAAATCCAAACGATCGTTCAATGCTTTAGTCTGTACGAATGAACGGGCGTTGAGACGATCCATATCTGTGCCGCGTACTACACCTTGACGATCCATGAAGCTGATAGAAGCGCTATATTGCGTCTTTTCATTGCCGCCGTTGATAGATACATTGTGATTGTGGCTGAAGCCGGTACGGAGTACCAAATCCTGCCAGTTTGTGTTAATAGGATTTTCCAAGTTATAAGCGTGGGCAAGAAGGTTCTCTGTCATATTATTTGCCTCGGCGTAAGCTATCAATTCATAAGAATTCATCATGTCTAATGTCTTCAAAGTTTTGTCCCATGCCACGTAGCCGCTGTAGCTTACGTTAGTGCGGCCGTCCTTGTTGCCTTTCTTGGTAGTAACGATGATTACACCGTTGGCGGCCTTCGAACCGTAAATGGCTGTTGCAGAGGCATCACGAAGTACATCGATGCTCTCGATGTCATCCGGAGCGACGAGTGACAGGCTGGCACCGGGTACACCGTCGATTACATAGTAAGGTTCCATGGCTTCTCCTGGACGCAGTGAGGAAGCACCACGTAAAGAAATAGATGCGGAACCGTTCGGATCGCTGGTATTGGCCACAGTTAACCCCGGAACTTTACCTTGCAACATCTGTGCGGGGCTAGTGATGACACCGATATTCAGGTCTTCAGCCTTTACTGAAGTAATAGAACTGGTAACGTCTTTACGTTGCATACTACCATAACCGATAACTACAACTTCTTCCAGTGATTGCAGGTCTTCTTGCAAAGTTACATCGATCTGATTGCTGCTCACTTTTACTTCTTGCGTTGTGAAACCAATGTAAGAGAACTGTAGGGTCTTGCCCTTGGCCACATTGATGATGTATTTTCCATCCACATCTGTGATACTTCCGTTGGTTGTCCCTTTTTCAAGGACGTTTACGCCTGGAAGCGGCATACCGGTTCTGTCTGTTACTTTACCGGTTACTCTGTTTTGTGCAAATGCTAAGGTACTGCTTAGCAGGAACATGACAAAGACTACGCTTTGTATCAATGTCCACCTCTTTTTTAATTGTACATTCAGCATAAAATTAGATTTTTAGTTTGGTGAATTATTATTTGTCTGTACACTATATTTATAATGTTTTTAATGTTAGATTTTCGGTGCAAAGGTACTTGGCATGTGTTACATTAGTGTGACAGAAAGGTTACAAGTGTTTTGTAATCTTTTGGTAATCAGATTGTTATATGGAAATAGACATCCCTCATTGCAATCTTCTTCAGACGGAATGATTTGCAAGGAGATTGGCAGATATGGATATTCGTCAGTATGATCGAATATTCTCTTGCGGGTGTAGTTGTTCATACTTGTTTTCATAGACTTTTCAGGTTTTTGACAAAACTACACTCTTTGTGAATATTGTGGGGGGAATTTTGTGCAAAACAGGTGGAATATAGTAAATATCTTTTTCTCCCAGGAGAACGTGAAAATATTAATTGTCTGAAATACACTTATTTGGCTTGAAACCAATTTGAGAAGGTAGAAAAAACATGTTTCATGGCTGTGAAGCTTTATCTTTCACCGTAATTTCCTTATTCGAGGCAGATTATGTGTAATGTGAAAGCGTGAAGTCATTTAGAAGCTATTTTGCGTTTTATTATGTTAGGTGACGGAAGAGTTCATAACGCCTGCCGAATAAATTGATGTTTGGTGATTGTAAACATGAACTTGGTGAACGTAAACATGGACTTGGTGGTCGTAAAGAGGCACTTAACGTCGTTTGTATTATAAATGTCCTTCGTCGTTAAAGCTGAAATAATGTCCATCGGTTATGATGAGGTGGTCGATGAGTCGGATGTTCATAGTTTGTGCGGCACGTTGTACGACTTGTGTCAAGCGAAGGTCGTCATTGCTTGGGCGTACGTTCCCTGAGGGATGATTGTGTATCAGTGCTATTTGTGTAGCTCGTTGGATGAGTGCTTCGCGTAAAATGGCACGGACATCGGCTGTGGTTTGGTCGATACCTCCGCGACTGATACGGACTTTGTCGATGACTTTGCCTGCTTGATTGAGTAACAATACCCAGAATTCTTCAGTCGGTAGGTCGCAAAGCAGGGGATGGAACAAATTATAAATGTCTGTTGACGCTTTGATACAGAGACGCTCTCCCTGTGCTTGCAGGTTGCGGCGCTTCCCTAGTTCGAGAGCGGCCATAACGGTGATACTTTTGGCCGGCCCCATGCCTTTGAAGCGGGCAAAGTCGCGTACTTCCCATTTGGCCAGTTGGTTCAGATTGTTGTCGCAAGCCGAAAGGATACGCTGCATCAGGCTTACGGCACTTTCGTCCGTATTGCCGGAGCCGATCAGAATGCCTAGCAGTTCGGCGTCGGTTAGAGCTTCGGCTCCTTTTTGCATCATCTTTTCGCGAGGACGGTCGGATTCAGCCAGTTGTTTGATGGTGAGTTTGTTCATGGTAATTGCTTTCATTTATAAAAGTTCTTTTTGAAAGCTTCAAATTCTCCTTTTTGGTAAATACAACGGTTCCACCATGCACGCCAAAATCCTGTACCGTAGCCAATGAGCTGAATGTAGGCGGCAGCAATGGAGTATAAACCTATACGAATGTTCCCGTTTTGGATAGTGGAGTCGATGCAAACGAGGAGTGCATAGGCCAAAAGGGGCAGCAAAGCATAGGGGCAGAATATCGCACAGATGAGCAATAGAACGGTACCTAATGTAAAAAGGGCCGGAAGCAGATGTACTAGCTTCAGTGATTCAGGATATTTTTTGTAGAGATTGATGCGGGCGATACCTGAATTATGTACCTGTTTGAAGAATTTTTTCAGGTCGGTACGGCGCTTGTGGTATACCCATGCACTTGGAAAGAGACGGCAGCGATAGCCTGCTTTGAAAATACGGATACTGAAATCAATATCTTCGCCAAAACGCATCTTTGAGAAACCTCCCAAAGTCTGATAGACACTGCGTCGCACGCCCATGTTGAAACTGCGGGGATAGAACTTGTCCATTTTCTTCTTGCCTCCTCGGATGCCGCCAGTGGTGAAGAATGAAGTCATCGAATAATTGATGGCTTTTTGAATGTCTGTAAAAGAGGCGTGGGCACGATCGGGGCCTCCAAAAGCATCGGCGGGAGAAGATTGCAATTCTTTTTCAACAGCTTCGAAGTAACCAGGTGGCAGGATACAGTCAGAATCCAATATGATGAGATATTCGCCATGGCTTCGTTCAGCGCCGTAATTACGGGTTTGTCCAGGGCCGGAGTTCGGTTTGTTGTAGTAGTGGATGTCCAATCGGTCACTATATTTCTCCACGACTTCTTGGCAGGGAATGGACGATCCGTCTTCTACCACTACCACTTCAAAGTCTTTACAAGTTTGTAGGGTGAGGCTTTCTAGCAGTTCGTTCACTTCGTCAGGACGATTATAAACGGGGATGATAACCGAATATTTCATATTGAATAATGATGTTTCTTTGGCAAAGATAACTTTTTCCTTTGGATAAGTATGGGCGCTTGCAAATAAATCTTTATTTTTGTGTGTTTCGTTTTAGACACACTGATTAAATGGCTGAATTATCACATGGAAAACTGGAAAGCGATGGCAGAACGTCCTTTTGTTTGGGGCTTATTTGTGTGGAATATGTTTGATTTCGGAGCTGCTCATCGTACGGAAGGTGATCGTCCGGGTGTAAACGATAAGGGATTGGCAACTCGCGATCGTAAAATTCGTAAGGATGCCTTCTATTTATAGAAAGCTAATATAGGGTGACTTGGAATGTACGTTGAATACATTGATATATTTGTAGATATGAAAAAGAAACTTTCTGTTATCGTTTGTTTGTGTGGATTTGTCTTGCCTTTGCTGGCGCAGTTTTCATTGCTTCCGACGCCGGCTCACATGCATGGAGGGAAAGGCGTCTTTATTGTTGGGCAGAATGTCAGGATTTGTGGTAATGGAAGCTATGCAGACAATTTGTCACAGGCTTTGACGGATACGTTGAATCATCTTTTGGATGTTTCTGCACCCTCTTCTGGTATGATTGTGTTGGTGCTGGATGAGAAGGCGGGGATGCCGGATGAAGCTTATACATTGGTTGTTACTCCTGAGCAAGTGACGCTCCGTTCGTCCTCTGAGTCTGGGCTATATTATGCTAAAGAGGCTTTTGTTCAGCTAGTACGTATGGGAAAGGGACGTGTTCATGCTTGTCGGATCGAAGATGCTCCCCGTTATGGATGGCGTGGGTTCATGTTGGATGAAAGCCGTCACTTTTTTGGCAAGGAGAAGGTCAAGCAGTATTTGGACATCATGGCGTCGCTTCGTATGAACGTATTCCATTGGCATCTGACTGATGAACCCGGATGGCGCATCGAAATCAAACGTTATCCTAAACTAACTACTGAAGGGGCTGTTGGCAATTGGCATGATCCCAAAGCTCCTGCTGCTTATTATACGCAGGAGGATATTCGAGAAATTGTAGCCTATGCGGCTGAACGTCACATTATGATTATTCCTGAATTTGATATGCCAGGGCATGCAACGGCGGTATGTCGTTCTTATCCAGAAATATCGGGTGGTGGTGAAGGAAAGTGGAAGCATTTTACTTTCCATCCGTGTAAGGAAGAAACCTTTGAGTTTATCAGTAACGTATTGGATGAGTTGATTGCTTTGTTCCCTTCACCTTATATACATATTGGAGGAGATGAAGTGCATTTCGGCAATCAAAGCTGGTATACAGATCCGGAAATCCAGCAGTTTATTAAAGATAAGGAGTTGGCTAATGAAGTGGAGCTGGAGCATTATTTCATTCGTCGGGTAGCCGATATGGTCGCTTCTAAAGGGAAAACGATGATTGGTTGGGATGAGATTGTAGATGCAGGAGTTTCGCCTGAAAAGTCGTTGGTTATGTGGTGGCGACATGACCGAAAATATCAGCTGCTCAAGGCTTTGGAGAATGGCTATCGGGTGATTTTGACTCCGCGTCGGCCATTGTATGCTGATTTTGTTCAGTATGGTACTCATAAAGTGGGGCGTATGTGGGGTGGCTATAATCCGATAGAGGATATTTGTCGCTTCCCTGAATCGCTTATGAACCTGTTTCAGGGGTATGAGGAGCAAATATTAGGCCTTCAGTTTAATCTTTGGTCGGAACGTGTCGCTGATGCCAAGAGGTTGGATTTTATGACTTTTCCTCGTCTGATAGCTGTGGCAGAGTCTGCTTGGACGCCAATTCATGCAAAAGATTGTAGCCTCTTTATGCAAAAACTGCCATATTATCTTCAGTTGCTGGATGCAAAGGGCATTTATTATTTTAATCCTTTTAATCCGGATGCTACGCCTGAACCAGATTCGCCAGACAAGGATGATCCCTTGAAAAATGGCTAAATGGAAGCTGAATAGAATTAGGGAAATAAAAAATTCCCGCATCTTTTGTTGAAAGAATGCGGGAACAATATATAAAGTTTGTTTATCCTTATGCTTTTACACGTCCTACGTATGAACCGTCACGTGTATCGATTTCAATCATTTCGCCTTCGTTGATGAACAGAGGAACGCGGACGGTTGCACCTGATTCAACAGTAGCGGGTTTCAGTGTATTAGTAGCAGTATCGCCCTTCAGACCCGGTTCAGTGTAAGTGACCTTCATCTGAACTTTGATAGGCATGTCAGCATAAAGTACAGTTTCTGTTGATGCGTCGGATACTACATCTACAACTTGGCCTTCGAGCAGGAAGTCTACGCCGTTGATGAGGTCGTGGGCGATAGGAATTTGGTCGAAAGTTTCCTGGTTCATGAACATGTAGTCGTCACCTTCCTGATAGAGGTATTGGTAAGGGCGGCGTTCAACGCGTACGTCTTCCAGCTTTTCACCGATATTGAAGCGGCGCTCCAGTACGTAGCCGTTTACAACGTCTTTCAGCTTGGTACGCATGAAGGTGTTGCCTTTTCCGGGTTTTACATGCAGGAAGTCGATGCAGAAATACAGCTTGCCGTCCATGCGGATGCAAGTTCCGATTTTAATGTCTTGGGCATTAATCATAATTATCTTCTTGTTTTTATGTTATTAATGTATTCTTTCTCATGCGAAATGCGGTGCAAAATTAATGGAAATCGGTAAAAAACACAAAACTTTTGAGAGAAAATGAGTTATCTCTTGGTTTATTTGAAAAAACTCCCTATTTTTGCAGCCCGAATTCGTGAGAATAATAACGTAAAACAAGATACAGCAATGAAAAGAACATTCCAACCCTCTAACAGAAAGAGAAAAAACAAACATGGTTTCCGTGAGAGAATGGCTACAGCCAATGGCCGCAGAGTATTGGCAGCACGTCGCGCTAAAGGTCGCAAAAAACTGACTGTTTCCGACGAATACAACGGAGTAAAAGCCTAATCTCTTTTCTCTTGTAGAAAATAAGAGAGCCGCAAAAGACAGGAAGCCTGGTCTTTTGCGGCTTTTCTTTTGAAAAGTGTTTTTTATCTTGAAAGAGCGGGAGTGCGTTGGAAAACTTTGTTTTCATTTGTCTCTCCATTTGCCTTTCACTATCTTTCAATAAGATAGGATGCGGTTCGGCAATACAAAAATAAGCAAGCTTCTTTTTGCATTGCACTCACCTTTCACTATCTTTGCCAAAAAATAGAGGACAATACAGTCTTTCATATAAATGTATGTTTTATGACGATTAAAGAATTCTTTTCCTTTCGGAAAAACGGCCTTTTCTGGGGGAACATCATAGCAATGGTTGTGGTGCTGGTAGGAGTGATATTCGGAGTACTGGCAGCATTGGATGCATACACTCGTCACGGTGAGGCAGTAGTGGTGCCTGATGTGAAAGGACTTAGTCTGGCGGAAGCACAAACTATGTTTGCCGACAGGGGATTGAATTGCGTAGTAGCCGATTCAAGCTATGTAAAAAACTTACCAGCTGGATGTATACTCGATTATAGTCCGACCGCGGGACAACGTGTAAAGGAGGGGCGCATGGTGTATTTGACTATTAACGCACTGGATATCCCGTTGCAGGAGGTGCCCGATGTGGCTGACAACAGTTCTGTGCGTCAGGCCGAAGCTCGTTTATTGGCTGCCGGTTTCCGCCTTACCAACAATGACTCTATCCCTGGTGAAAAAGATTGGGTATATGCGGTGAAGTACAGAGGAAACTCTTTAGAAATAGGCGCTAAGGTGCCGATGGGCGCTATTTTGACATTGGTTATCGGTAATGGGGAAGAAGCACCAGCCGATTCTTTGCAAGTCGATTCGTTGGACGTGCCACAAGTACAGGGAGAAGTGCTGGAAGAAGAAGACTGGTTTTGACACGGACTATGAGAGAAGAAGATATAGACATTGACATAGACGATCTGGAGAACGAATGCCCTGACGACGTGGAGCCGGTGGGCGACGAGGCCCAGCTCTACGAACATTTCCGCGTGGTGGTGGACAAGGGGCAGGAGATGATGCGCGTGGACAAGTATCTCTTCGACCGCATCACCAACTCTTCACGCAACCGCATCCAGAAGGCGGCCGATGCGGGCTTTGTTATGGCCAACGGCAAGCCCGTGAAGAGCAGCTACAAGGTAAAGCCGCTGGATGTGATAACGGTGATGATGGACCGTCCCCGCTACGACAACGAAGTGGTGCCCGAAGACATCCCGCTGAACGTGGTCTATGAGGACGACTATGTGATGGTGGTCAACAAGCCTGCCGGACTGGTGGTACATCCAGGCCACGGCAACTGGCACGGCACACTAGTGAACGCCATTGCTTGGCATCTGAAGGACACCAAGGGTTACGATGCCAACGACCCACACTTGGGCTTGGTGCACCGCATCGACAAGGATACCTCCGGCCTGTTGGTCATTGCCAAGACGGCTGATGCCAAGACCAACCTGGGCTGGCAGTTCTTCCACAAGACTACCAAACGCCGCTACCAGGCCTTGGTATGGGGCAACGTGGAGCAGGATGAGGGTACGGTTGTGGGTAACATCGGCCGCAACCCCAAGGACCGCCTCCAGATGGCTGTCCTGCCCGAGGGCGAAGGCAAGCATGCCGTGACCCACTACCGCGTGCTGGAGCGCTTCGGCTACGTCACGCTCGTCGAGTGCATCCTCGAGACGGGGCGCACGCACCAGATACGTGTGCACATGAAGCACATCGGCCACGTGCTCTTCAACGACGAACGCTACGGCGGCCACGAAATCCTGAAAGGTACACATTTTGCCAAATACAAACAATTTGTAAACAACTGCTTTGACATCTGCCCGCGCCAGGCGCTCCACGCCATGACGCTGGGCTTTGTCCATCCCGTCACTGGCGAGGAAATGTACTTCACTTCCGAACTGCCCGACGACATGACGAACCTCATCGGCAAATGGAGAAGCTACATCAGTAACAGAGAATTAGAATGAAACGTACGATTGCTATTGTGGCCGGAGGCGATACCTCCGAGTATGAAGTTTCCCTGCGCAGCGCACAAGGAATCTACTCCTTCATCGACAAGGAGAAGTACACATTATATATAGTGGGCATGCACGGCCTTGACTGGCACGTGCGGCTCGACGACGGACGTACGCTGCCCGTAGACCGCAACGACTTCAGCTTCCAGCTGGACGGGCAGAAGGTGAAGTTCGACTTCGCCTACATCACCATCCACGGTACGCCGGGCGAGGACGGACGCCTGCAGGGCTACTTCGACATGCTCCGCATCCCGTACTCCTGCTGTGGCGTGCTGGCGGCGGCGCTTACGTATGACAAGTTTGCCTGCAACCAGTATCTGCATGCCTATGGCGTGCGCATTGCTGAGTCGCTCCTTTTGCGTCAGGGACAGACCATTACCGATGACGAAGTGGTGGAGAAGATCGGCCTGCCTTGTTTCATCAAGCCCAGCCTGGGAGGCTCCAGCTTTGGTGTGACCAAGGTGAAGACACGTGAACAGATACAGCCCGCCATTGCCAAGGCTTTCGACGAAGCGCAGGAAGTGGTGGTGGAAGCCTTTATGGACGGCACCGAGTTGACTTGCGGCTGCTACAAGACGCGCGACAAGTCGGTGGTCTTCCCCATTACAGAGGTGGTGAGCCACAACGAATACTTCGACTACAAGGCCAAGTACAACGGCGAGTCCGACGAAATCACGCCAGCCCGTATCTCCGACGAGCTGGCCGACCGGGTGAAGAAACTCACTTCGGCCATCTACGACATCTTGGGTGCACAGGGTATTATCCGCGTGGACTACATCGTGACCGAAGGCGACAAGATCAATCTGCTCGAGGTAAACACCACGCCGGGCATGACGGCCACCAGCTTCATCCCCCAGCAGGTACGTGCCGCCGGCTTGGATATTAAGGACGTGATGACAGACATTATAGAAAACAAGTTTTAACCTTCCATTACTATGTACGACGAATTTGACGAAATCCGCCCTTATCACGACGAGGAACTTCCCGAAGTGTACGAGGAGCTGATAGCCGATCCAGCTTTCAGGCAAGTGGCCTCCGCGGCCTTTCCCAGTGTGCCTTTTGAAATGCTTGCTGCCAAAATGCGCAGTTGCAAGACCAAGTTGGAGTTTCAAAAGACTTTTGGATATGCCATAATGAAAGACATTATGCAGAAGGCCTCAGATGGTGTGACGTTGGATAATGACTCTTTGGCTGACAAAACGAAATCGTACACTTACATTTCCAATCATCGAGATATTATTCTCGATTCGGGCTTTTTGTCTGTTATGTTGGTAGATCAGGGAGGTGACACAGTAGAAATAGCCATTGGGGATAATCTGCTCATTTATCCGTGGATAAAAAGACTGGTACGTATCAACAAGTCGTTCATCGTACAACGTGGCTTGCCCATGCGGCAGATGCTTGAGTCATCAGCTCGCATGTCACGCTACATGCACTACACCATTTCGCAGAAGAAGCAGTCTATCTGGATAGCCCAGCGTGAGGGACGCGCCAAAGACTCAGACGACCGCACGCAGGATAGTGTACTCAAGATGCTGACTATCGGCGGCGAGGGCGATGTGTTGGATCGCCTGATGGAGATGAACATCGCGCCTCTTTCTATTTCTTACGAGTTTGATCCTTGCGATTTCCTCAAGGCATGGGAGTTTCAGCTGAAGCGCGACCATCCTGATTACAAGAAGTCGACGGCCGATGACCTGAAGAATATGCAGACAGGCTTGTTCGGCTATAAGGGACGGGTACACTTCCACATTGCTTCTTGTATCAACGATCACTTGGCTGGCCTGGATCGCAAGATGCCTCGTCAGGAGCTTTTCTCTACTGTTTCGGCGATGATAGACAGAGAAATTCATCGCGGTTACCGTTTGTATCCGTGTAACTATGTGGCTGCTGACCTTTTGGCAGGTACCGATGTCTATGCCGGGCATTATACGACCGATGACAAGCAGAAGTTTGAATGCTATCTGGCCAGTCAATTGTCACGTATTACGTTGGAAAATAAGGATGAAGCCTTTTTGCGTACCAAGATGCTCGAGATGTATGCCAATCCGCTGAAGAATTATCTGAAAGCAATGGAGGTATGAAGAAGAGAGTAATGGTGGGTTATTGGTATGGATGTCTGTTAGGAATGTTATGTCTGTTGCTGACAGCTTGCGGGGAGGATAGCTATCATTATCCGTCTGTCAAACTAGAATTCCTTACTGCCTATTCGGGGGGCGACGGAACGTTGGAGCGGGTGTTGACGGATGGTGGTGAGGAATATGCGGTGCTGGTTGATGACTCCCATTCGCATATCCGTCCCGACTCTTTGGTGCGTATTGTCAGCAATTATGAATTGGTGCACAAGGAAGGAGGTGAGGGAGTGCACCTATATGCCGTGTCGGCAGCCGTTGCTCCGATACCTTTGCCTGCCGATAAATTTCCCGAAGGTGTGAAGACTGACCCAGTGGATGTGCTGAGTGTGTGGATGGGACGTAATTATCTGAACCTGATGCTTACGGTCAAGGCACAGCATGGGAAACATAAGTTTCATTATGTGGAAGATCGGGTGGATGTTGATGCAGAAGCGCGCCGTTCGTCAGTAGAATTGACGTTGTATCATGATGATGGAGGCGACACGCCGGCTTATAGCCAGCGTGCCTATTGTTCGATACCCTTGTTGCAGTATGCCGATGAAGGAGTTGATACGGTAGAGGTGAGCTTGCATGTGCATACTTATTCGGGTGAAGTGAAGACATATACCTTTGAGTACCGGCCTTTGATAGCCGAATAACTTTTAATTGAATTTGGTTATGAAAACGTTGTTTGCATCATTTTGTTTGTTATTTTCTTTTTTCTCTTCTTGTCAGCAGAAAGGTGGCAATTTTGAAACGTTGTCTGTGGAAGACTTTGTTAATGTAATCAATGATCCGGAAGTTCAACGTTTAGATGTACGTACAGTAGCGGAATATTCAGAAGGTCATATTCCTGGTAGTATGAACGTTAATGTACTCGATGAATCTTTTGCTGCTGTTGCAGATTCCGTATTGCAACTTTCGAGACCGGTTGCTCTCTATTGTCGTAGCGGAAAACGAAGTAAAAAAGCAGCTCACATATTGTCTGAAAAGGGTTTTAAGGTTTATGAACTGGAGACTGGTTTTAACGGTTGGGTGGAAGCCGGACAACAGGTGGAAAAGTAATTTTGAAAATAAATCAGTTGAAAGTCGGCTTTTGGCAGGATTTGTGATTAGTCGCTTGTTCATTTCATCTTTTTTTTGTATCTTGACGCAGAATTTTTCTGCTATTAGGTTTATTATTAATTCTGTAAGATTATTGAACATGCGAATTTTTTCTGATTTCAGGTTAGGAAGCTTGGCTTTAGTAGGATTATTGTTAGCTTCTTGTGCAGGTAAGGCACCCGTGGTTGCCGATTATGAGGTGGTTCCCATTCCTTTGGAAATTAAAACAGTTCAAGAAGCCTCCTTTGTTATGAAGGATGGCACAACAATCTATTATACGGTTGGTAATGAGAAAATGCGCCGGAATGCCGAGTTTTTGGCATCATATGTAGAAAGTCAGACGGGGATTAGATTGAACGTAAAGGAAGGTGGTGAAGGACAGAAAGGCATCCTTTTGCAATTGGGCTTGAAAAAAGAGAATCCGGAAGCTTATTCCTTGGAAGTGAAACAGGGGCAAGTTGTGATTACAGCACCAACTGAGGCTGGTGTATTCTATGGTATTCAGACATTGCGTAAATCAATAGGTATAGCTGAGGGCGGGAGTATAGAATTACCTGCGGTAAGTATTACTGATGAACCTCGCTTTGGTTATCGAGGTATGATGTTGGATGTGAGCCGTCATTTCTTTTCTGTGGACGATGTGAAATGCTATATTGACATGCTGGCACTTCATAATATCAATCGTTTGCATTGGCATCTGTCTGACGACCAGGGTTGGCGAATAGAAATCAAGAAATATCCGAAACTGACCGAGATCGCTTCGCAACGTAAAGAAACGGTTATCGGGCGCAATAGTGGTAAGTATGACGGACAGCCTTATGGTGGATTCTATACCCAGCAGCAGGCAAAGGAAATAATCGCTTATGCTGCTGAACGTTATATTACGGTGATACCTGAAATAGATCTGCCCGGGCACATGCAGGCTGCTCTGACTGCTTATCCTGAGCTGGGATGTACGGGTGGTCCGTACGAAGTATGGACGCAGTGGGGTGTTTCAGATAATGTGCTGTGTGCGGGCAACGATAAGACAATCGAATTTGTCAAGGACGTATTGGCTGAAATCGTGGAAATATTCCCATCAGAATATATTCATGTGGGAGGCGACGAGTGTCCCAAAACGGTGTGGGCAAAGTGTCCGAAGTGTCAGGCACGTATCAAGGCTTTGGGTTTAAAGAGCGATAGTAAACACACTAAAGAAGAACGTTTGCAGAGTTTTGTTATTCATGAAGCCGAAGCGTTCCTTGCAACGAAAGGCCGGAAGATGATTGGTTGGGATGAAACCTTGGAAGGTGGACTTGCTCCGGGAGCTACTGTTATGTCATGGCGTGGTGAAGGCGGAGGTATCGAAGCAGCCAAACAAGGGCATGATGTAGTTATGACTCCGAATACATATCTCTATTTCGATTATTATCAGTCGAAAGATACAGATACCGAACCATTGGCTATTGGAGGATATTTGCCTATGGAACGGGTGTATAGTTACGAACCTATGCCTAAGGCTTTGTCGCCCGAAGAACAGAAATATATTATTGGTGTACAGGCCAATTTGTGGACAGAGTATATCCCTGACCTGAAACAAATACAGTATATGGTTTTGCCTCGTATGGCAGCTTTGTGTGAAGTACAATGGAGTCAGTCCGATAAGAAAGATTATGAATCATTCCTGAAGCGGGTGAGCCGTCTGGTGGATATCTATCAAAAGAATGGATGGAATTATGCAACGCATATATTTGATGTACGGCTTGACTTGAGGCCAAATACAGAAACTGGTACGCTTGATGTTGTAGCTCAAACCATTGATGGTGCTCCTATTTACTATACGTTGGATGGTAGTGAACCAACTTCTTCATCACAGGAATATACAGGAGTGCTTAAAATAGATAAGCCCTGTACGCTTCGTACTGTTGCGATTCGTTCTTCTGGAAAATCGAAAGTAACAACCGATGAAATCACTTTCAGTAAGTCGTCTATGAAGCCGATAACCATGTTGCAACCCATTAACAAACAATATGAATTTACTGGAGCTACGGTATTGGTTGATGGCATGACGGGTAACATGAATTACAAAACCGGGCGTTGGATTGCTTTCTATAAGAATGACATGGAGGCTGTCATTGACTTGAAAGAGCCTATGGAAATTTCGTCGATGACATTACATACTTGTGTAGAAAAGGGCGATTGGATCTTTGATACCCGCGGTATTACGGTATCTGTTTCGGATGACAACCAGACGTTTAAGGAAGTGGCTTCGGAATCCTATCCTGCGATGAAGTCTGATGATCCCAATCAGATTTATACTCATAAGCTGGAATTTACATCTGTAAAGACGCGTTATGTCAAAGTAAAAGCTCTGTCTGAACATGAAATTCCGTCATGGCATGGTGGCAAGGGTAATCCAGGTTTTTTGTTTGTAGATGAGATAGTTTTAGAGTAAGCATATATCCTCCTATATATAAAAGAAGGGGCGGCCTTGACGGGCTGTCCCTTCTTTTATTATTTGTATGGTTTTGAGTTTTATCTAATATTAGATATAATCTTCGCCCATCTTGATTTGTGCATCATTCACGTATTTACGGATGGCATGCTCTTCGTCCTTTTTGCAGATGAGCAGGACGTTGTCCGATTCTGCAATCAAGTAACCTTCCAATCCCTCCACTACCGCTAATTTGTTTTCGGGCAGCGCAATGATATTGTCTTGGCTGTTGTAGAGTAGGGAGTTGCATTTCAGAGTTACATTTCGATGTTCGTCTTTGGGGGAGAGATCATAAAGGGATCCCCATGTTCCGAGATCCGACCAACCAAAGTCGCCTAATGATACGTAGACATTATCGGCTTTCTCCATGATGCCGAAATCAATGGATACGTTGGGACAAGCCGGGAAATTCTCATCAATGAATTTTTTCTCCTCCGGCGTGCCGTAGACGTCTTTACCAGGTTCCAGTTTGGAAGCCAGTTCGGGCAGCAAGTCTTCCCCTGCTTTGATGATGGAATTCACGTTCCACATGAACAAGCCGGAGTTCCAATAGAATTCTCCGCTTTCCACAAATACTTTGGCCAGTTCCAGTTCGGGCTTTTCGGTGAATGTCTTCACCTTATAGAAGTTTTCCCCGGCTGCTTCGGCTATCTGGATGTATCCGTAGCCTGTTTCTGGTCGGTTGGGTTTAATTCCGAGAGTCAGGAGTTTGTTTTCTCCAGCTACGAAATCCAAGCCTTTCTCGATGGCAGTCAGGAATTCACTTTCCTTCAAGATCAGGTGGTCCGATGGTGCCACAACGATGTTGGCATTGGGATTGATGGCCCGTATGTGGTAGGAAGCCCATGCGATGCAGGGTGCTGTATTCCTGCGTGCAGGTTCCAAAAGGATTTGCTCGGCTTTCAGTTCGGGAAGTTGTTGCTGGACAAGGTCGGCATAGAGGGCGTTGGTAACAACGAAGATGTTCTCCGTCGGTATAATTTTTTTGAAGCGGTCGAAAGTTTGCTGCAGCAGCGAACGTCCGGTGCCGAAGAAATCGAGGAACTGTTTGGGCAGTGTTTTGCGGCTGAACGGCCAAAAGCGACTGCCAATTCCTCCTCCCATGATAACGCAGAAATTGTCTTTGTTTATTGCCATGATTGTTCTCATTAATTTTTTTGCTAAAGTACATTATATTTTTAAGAATAGGTAATGTTTGTCGGAGGTTTTCTGTTTTTTTCTTCTTTTTTTCGATAAAGTATTGCGAGTTCAAAAAAAAGCTGTATCTTTGCACCGCAATTGAGAAATCAATGTGATGCCCAGATGGCGGAATCGGTAGACGCGCTGGTCTCAAACACCAGTGGATTCACTTCCATCCCGGTTCGACCCCGGGTCTGGGTACAGAAAGAAAGGCTAAGTATTGAATTATCAATTACTTAGCCTTTCTTCTTGTTTTATTTTTCCCCACATTTTCCCCACATGTGCCATAAACTTATTTAATGTGTATTCTCATAGTGCTCAAATAGTGGTGGTGTAAAACTTAAATCGTAATAATCTAATTTATCTATGGTCAATCTAAAATATACCAAATCTTTATAAGTTTTATACAGTCGCGGTAAAACAGGATTATTGATATAGATATCTTTTGCAATGTTGTCTGGAACATCAAATATTGCTTCTCCACTAATGCGAACAGAAATATTTCCAGACATAGCAAGTATTTCCACATTGGAATTCTGTTTTAACTGGTGATGTACTTCTTTGTGCGGTGAAGTCGCAAAGTACAGAGTATGACTCTCTTGTTTCATGATTTGAAACACTCTAATTTTGGGTTTATCCTGTTCCACAGTGGCAAAAGCTACATCCTTATGCTTGCTTAAAAAATCAAAAGCTTTTTCCATAATTGAATCTCATTTATTCATTGCTTGAAAAAGACTTCGGATGGTATGACATTCAAGTACCATCCGAAGCATCATGCACAGTATGTCTTATTTTTATCTGTAGAGGGCTTTGCCCAAATCTTCCAATCCGGCTTCTCCGGGCAAACCGGGATAAGCTTTTTTCATTGCATCCACAAAATCCTGAGAAGATTTGTTTGCTGCCAATAGTTCTTTCATTTTCTTCAGATAAGCGATTTTGAACTCTACTGCATCGCGCTTTGTCGCACCTCCGTGTCCGCCGATGAACAGTTCCGCACTCGAAGCAAGAGACTTTTCAGCTTCAGCAATTTCAGCATCGATAGCTGCCGGGGAAGAAATCTGTAAATGGCTGACATGTGCCTTTGCCGGAGTCCAGTGTGTATAATAAGCTTTGCCTCCAATCAGGATACTTGCACCCGGGAAGTCCGATGTCGCCCCATGACAGAACTCAAAACTAATACCTGCCCATGTCTGTGTTGTACCGAAAGCGACTTCCGTAGCCTTACCTGTTGGCATGTCTGTCATTGCATCGCCGAAGGCCTGTGCAAAACCTTTCATCATGCCGCCATAGATTTCACCTTTGGTAAATTCGGGCATACCTTGAGCCATTACCACGTCATGTTTCCCTGTTCCTCCCACATGATAATCCGTGATGCGTTTTTCCACAGGTTTATCCAACTTGGAAAGATAGGTGTCAAATTCAGCCACATTATCCTTGAACAGCGGTTGCTCCATGGTTACAAGAGCATCTTTTCCCTCAATGATGTAACTTGCATCGCCCAACGCATCGTTGGTGTAATAAACGTGCAGTTTGTAATTGCCGAGGTCATGTACCTCGAAACGTCCCTTAGTTTGTGCCATAGCTGTAATTGTTAAAAGATTAAACAAAATAAATAATACCTTTTTCATTGTTTATGCCTTTAATTTGAGTTATACAATAGTTTGCTTAATATCCGATGGTGAAACGCTCATAATGATGTTTCGGGTTTTCCAGTTCATCGACCATCGCAACAGCGTAATCCTCCACGGAAATATGGCTGATACCGTTCTCATCTACGATAAGGTCATCTTTACCCAGACGGAATTTTCCTGTACGCTTGCCGGACTCCAGTGTTCCGGCAGGTGAGAAGAAAATCCAATCAATGGTCTTTTCATTCATCAATGTGTTCAGATAGAACTCGCCGAGAGACTTTACACCGTCCATGATGGCATCTGGAATAGCACCGGAGTCGACCACACGAAGTCCCGGGGCACAGAACAAAGTGCCTGCTCCACCTACGCACAACAGTCTTTTCGCACCCGACCGTTTGGCTGCTTCCAATATCAACGGATAATTACTCAAAGTTTCCTCATAGATATCAGGATTTGCCCAGCCCGGATTGTATGCGCTGATAATTGCCTCCTTGCCTTTGCAGATTTCAACCATTACATTCGTATCAGATACGTCTGTCTTTACAATTTCCAATTTAGAATTTGTTACATTAATTTTCTTCGGATTACGTACAACAGCTGTTACTTTGTGACCTCTTGACAGCAATTCGTTCAGGATGGCATTTCCTACAAATCCGCTCGCTCCTATCAATACTACACTTTTCATGATTCTAAAAATTTAATATTCAACAATACTAACTAAAAGAATGCTTGTTTCTTTTCGTATGCAAAGATGAGTTTCTTTTTTTGATTATGCAAGAAGGCACGTAGGAGACAGTAAGTTACTTGAATGAAACTATTGTTGATAATGAATGTAATACATAAGCAAAAAAATAAAATATTTTTTGCTTGCATAATAAAATATTGTTGGTTACTTTTGTATAGTAACGTTAATTCGATAATGATGAAAAGAAATGAAATAATTGACGAGCTTGTTCCTGATTGTCCAATAAGGAATATACTTGCTCGTATCAGTGATAAATGGTCACTTTTAGTGTTATACACATTAAACCAAGAACCGACAATGCGCTTTAATGCTTTACAGAAGAGTATTCCTGATATATCTCAGAAAATGCTGACTGTAACATTGAAAACATTGGAGGAAGATGGCTTTGTAAGCAGAAAGGTCTATGCAGAAGTTCCTCCGAAGGTAGAGTATTCTTTAACCGATAGAGCCCTATCTTTACTGCCTTGCATTAATACACTTATAGCTTGGGCAAAAGAAAATATGAAAGACATTATTCAGGATAGAAAAAAATCGAAGAAAATAAAAGAAGGGAAATAATTTTAATCCGTATTTGTAGGGTTTAATCTAAAAAAACACGAGGAGCAAGTTTTTTATATTAATTTGCTCCTCGTAATAAAGTTAGAATTAAGAGAGAATTTGATATCTTTTATAATTTGAATCCTCTGCTTTTTCTTTCTTCCGGTTGTAGCTGTCTTGTTCCATATCTAAGCCTGTGCCATTGTTCCCTGAACCATTCGGTAATCGGCTTCCTGTTTATAGTCAGGTTCAGCCTGCTTTCATCGTCAGGGTCATTTTCCACCCTTAAAATATCATCCTTTATATCAAAGTTCCGTCTGTGCTGTTCTGAATAGATTTTACCGCTGCATTTCAAGGCTTCTTTCTTGACCAAAAGACTTTCTGTCATTTCTTTAGAGAATCCCAGCATGGCACAGAACTTTTCCATGCGCAGCATTTCCTTGAACATCGGAAACCACCTGAAAGCCTTGTCTATGATTCTGGCGAGCCGTGACAGTTCTTTTTCCTTCATGTCAAGTTCCTGTCTGTGCATTTCTCTGAGATTGTGTATCTGCGTATCATGCTGTTTCTGCATCTGCTGTATCTGGCTCTGCAATTTTTCAATACTGGTGTCCCGTTTTGAAACCTCGTCTTGCAGTTTTTCGTTGGCTTTTCCACAGGACAACGACATGAAATACCGTTATCTGCTGATGCAGGGACAAGCGGACGGCAATACCCTTGAAAGACTGGAGAATAAGTTCAAGTGGCAGCGGGACGAGCGTTTTATCCGCAACCTGACGGATTCGGTACTAGATTTTGAGGAACGTTGCCGCAGGCAGGCGGAAGCCTTGGAACGGGCAAAGCTGCTTAATGAGCAGGCTGAGCAGTTGAAAAAGGAAGCTGATAGGTTAGGAAATCAGTAAATAGCAAAAAGCCGAGGTGAAGGATAAGTCCCATAACTTCGGCTTTTGAGTTTAATAGTTATACGTAATTCAAACAGACTATTTTTTTTAGACAAGCCTTGACCATCGTCAAGGTTTATATGATATTTTTCACGAAAAAAGAAAAGTGAAATCTTATTGTTAAGATTTTATTTTATATTTGCGCCGCTTAAAAGGAAAACAAATATATGTAGAACAAAAAACTACTTTTTATGGCAAACCTATCAAAAGAAGGCAATATTCAACATAAACTTGGATTTGCCGGGTTACTCATCACATTGGGTATTGTTTTTGGTGACATTGGAACATCGCCACTCTATGTTATGAAAGCCATCATTCATACTGGAGAAGCTCTTGATGAAAATTATGTTTTAGGCGCATTGTCTTGTATCATATGGACGCTTACTCTTCAGACTACGGTGAAATATGTGCTGGTGGCTCTCCGTGCCGACAATAACGGGGAGGGTGGCATACTTGCGCTTTATGCCCTTTTACGCCGCCACAGAAGAAGGTGGATTTACATCATTGCCATTATCGGTGCGAGCACTTTGCTTGCTGATGGTATTATCACTCCAGCCATTACGGTCACAACTGCCATAGAAGGACTTGAAAGTATCAGTCCGCATCTGCCTGTGATTCCTATTACACTGACCATTATTACCATTATATTTTTCGTTCAGCGTTTTGGTACAGAAAATATAGGACGGTCATTTGGCATATTTATGCTACTTTGGTTCCTGCTTCTTGGAATCGCCGGAGCTATCAGTCTGACTTCCTATCCTCAAGTATTCAAGGCATTCAATCCTTACTATGCCATACGGTTATTAGTGGAATCCCCCCACTGGTTTCTGATATTGGGTGCCGTTTTCTTGTGTACCACTGGTGCAGAAGCCTTATACTCTGATTTAGGGCACTGTGGCAGACGAAATATTACGGTCAGTTGGATATTTGTAAAGGTGATGCTTATTCTAAATTATTTGGGGCAAGGAGCGTGGGTATTGCATCATCCGGAAAGTGCAGAAGGTACAGTGAACCCATTTTATTCAATCATGCCACAAGAAATACTGTTGTTTTCCATAGCAATGGCTACCGGGGCAGCTATTGTTGCGAGCCAAGCTCTAATAAGCGGTTCATTTTCCATATTGAGTGAAGCTATGAACTTGAATTTCTGGCCTCGTATGCGTATTAAGCACCCTACCAACGTAAAAGGTCAGTCATTTATTCCAATGGTAAACCTTGTAATGTATATTGGAGTAATATTTACTATATTGTTGTTTCGAGATTCCACCCACATGGAAGCCGCTTATGGACTTGCCATAACTATTACAATGTTGATGACAACATTGTTGTTGGGATTCTATTTGCATATGCATAACATTCCACGCATTCTATCAATACTGTTTGTCGGCGGATATTGTGTTATTGAAGGTATTTTCCTTGCTGCAAACCTGTCCAAATTTATGGTCGGAGGTTGGTTTACGCTGTTAATAGGTGGATTATTATGTTTTATCATGTTTGTATGGGTAAGTGCCAACAAAATTCGTCGAAAACATATGTCTTCCAAACGGTTAAGTGAATACTACAACATTATTTCTGATATTAAGGCGGACGAAAGCATATCCAAATATGCTTCTAATCTTGTCTATGTGAATCATGCAGACAAAGAAGGTTGTGTGGACGATAAATTGTTGTATTCCATAATTAATAAGCAGCCTAAACGGGCAGATCATTATTGGCTTATTAACCTTGAATTTGTGGATACACCAGACACACTTGAATATAATTGTTCCACATTAATAAAAGGGACATTGTTTAGTATAACCATGCGTATAGGTTTTCGTATAGAACCGCGCGTGAGCCTTTATTTACGACAAGTAGTTGATGACCTTGTTGCGGATGGTGAAGTAGAACTAACAAGCTCTTATCCTTCATTGCATAAGAATGGCATACCGGGTGATTTTCGCTTTATTATTATCCACCGGATATATTATCCTGAAGATTCCCGTAACCGCCGACAAAATTTGCTGATGAGCCTTTATGCCTTAATTAGAAAGATAGGCATTGGAGAACCGAGTGCGTTGGGGCTTGACACATCGGTTGTTGTTGTCGAGCGTGTACCGTTAATTATAGCTAATAGGGCAAAACATATTCGTCGTATAGAGCGGATTAAGCCTGAAAAATGCGATAATGATGCTAATATAGTCTTGGAAGAACAGAATGTATCATAAGTGACTTGCTATAATTATCGTCTGCATTTACGGTTTAGTTCTGTCTTTTGTATATACATCCAAACTAACCTAAACCTATTCTTGTTGGCAGTAATAAACGTGCTGGCGAAAAGAGAAAGAATGGCTTTCCTTCTTTTCGCCAGTAGTGTTTTTTATTGCTAATAGTTTGCAGTTGAAATGAACTTCTTAATTTCCTCTTCAGTGGGAAGTTCTATCATATACTTTTGCACGAAGATGTTCGGGTCTAATCCGGCAGTGGCGTATTTTACCAACGTGTCGCCCTTCTCGGTGCAAAGCAGGATGCCGACAGGCGGATTGTCGTCGGGTTGCATCACTTCCGCCTTGAAGTAGTTAAGATATAGGTTCAGTTGCGAAGCGTATTCGTGGCGGAACTTGTCTATCTTCAATTCCACGATGACATGGCATTTCAAAATGCGGTGGTAAAACACGAGGTCGGCAAAGAAATAATCCCCGTCTATCAGGATTCTCTTTTGGCGTGCTTCGAAGCAGAACCCATGCCCCATTTCCAACAGAAAGTGCTGCAGGTTGTCGAGAATGGATTGCTCCAAGTCGTTTTCCGTTACCAAAGTACGGTCGTTCAATCCCAAAAACTCCAACGTAACGGGCGTGTTAATAATGTCTTTGGGCTGTAATTGCATGGCTTGCCGCTGCACCAAGGCAGACAAGGTTTCCTTATTTTGGGATAATCCGCTGCGTTCGTAATAGAGGGAATTGATTTGCCGCTCCAATTCCTTTACTGACCAGCAGCCCCGAATGGCTTCCATTTCGTAGAAAGCACGTTTTACAGGGTTATCAATGGGTGAAATTACATTCAAATGGGTAGAGGATAGGCGGCTAAATAACTTTTCGGGTGGGGTAATCCATTTGTTTTGAGCCGATTGAATGTATTGAGAAGATTCGGCGGTTGGCGACCGCCGAATTGGGTCTGCAAATTCGGCGGACAGTGTGTGCCGAATTTCGCTTCCTGCCAATATGTATTGTGCGATAGGCTCTTTCAGTTGCGGATAAACGAGGTACAACCGCCGGAACTCACGAAACCTGCGCTCGTTCAGTCCTTTGACATTCAACCGCTGTTCCAGTTTCTTCAACAGTTGCTCGCCGTATGCGGCACGATCTTCACCGTTTTGCTCAAACTCCACGATATAGCAGCCCATGAGCCAATTGCGGGCAGTCAGGGCGAGGTTTACAGCGTGTGCGGCTTGCGCCTGCAACGTGCTTTGTATCGTGCTGATATGTTTTACTAATGCTTCAAAGTCCATAATTGCAAAGGTAAGTCTTTTATGGTTAAAACTTTAATTCCGGCAGGCTGTTTATCGCCTCCTCTTTCAATTTATCCACCGCACGGGTGTAAAGATATGAAAAAGGAACAATTAAAATACCATTTGATTACTCCTTTCTTCTAGATTTGAGCGATTCAACAATTACAATTTGAATCCTCTGCTTTTCCTTTCTTCCTGTTGTGGTTGTCTTGTGCCATATCTGAGCCTGTGCCATTGTTCCCTGAACCAGTCGGCAATCGGCTTCCTGATTATTGTCAGGTTCAGTCAGCTTTCATCGTTAGGATCATTTCCACCATTAGAATATAATCCTTGACATTAAAGTTTTACCTATGCTGCTCCGAATAGATTTTACCGCTACATTTCAAAGCTTCTTTTTTGACTATAAGGCTTTCAGTTATTTTTTAGTGCCCCCCAGCATGGCACAGAACTTTTCCATGCGTAGCATTTCCCTGAGATTATGGATTTGTGTATCATGCTGTTTTTGCATCTGTATCATATCAATGATATTTCCGTTCGACTATTTTATTATTAAAGCTGCTTTTCTTATTGTATAAAAGATGTTCGAATGAACTTTCACTGTAAGATGTTGGTATTTATATGGTTACGGTGAAACAAAGATCTGACTTAAGGAGACGGTGAAAGCAGTAAGTTTCACACTCCGTCCGTAAATCTCTTCTTGTGCCTTCACCGTGCACCTTGTATGTTTCACCGTATCGCATTTGTTTTCAATGTATTGTGGCGACGTGAAGGCGTGAGGGCTTCAAGGGAGAAATGTTTTTTTAAGGTGATTTCTCGCCGTAAACACCTACTTGAACACGCTAAACATCTACTTTACGGATGTAAAGAGGGACTTTATGTTTTTTATTTCTTACTTTTGTTTCCGACTTATCCGAATCGCACGATATGCTGAAAAGACTTTTCGATTTTGATCCGAGGACGATGACTGTCCGCAGGGAGGTGGTAGCCGGTTTGACCACTTTCCTGACCATGGCCTATATCCTGGCCGTCAATCCCAATGTGTTGAGCTCGACGGGCATGGACCGTGACGCGCTGTTCACGACGACGGTCATTGCCTCCGTGTTTGCGACACTGGTTATGGCCTTTTATGCCAAGCTGCCCTTTGCGCTGGCGCCGGGCATGGGGCTGAACGCTTTCTTTGCCTATACGGTTTGCCTGACGATGGGCTATCCCTGGCAATTTGCACTGACGGCTGTGCTGATTGAGGGAATTCTTTTCATCTTGCTGACTGCCACGGGCATTCGGGAGAGAATCGTCAATGCCCTGCCCGAGGTAATTCGCAAAGCGATAGCTCCGGGCATCGGCTTGTTCATTGCATTTATCGGTTTGCAGCAGTCGGGCATCATCGTACGAAGTGAAGCTACGTTGGTAACTTTAGGCGACGTCACCAGCCCGCAGGTGGTGCTCACGTTGGTCGGTTTGCTCCTGACTTCTGTGTTGCTGGTACGCAAGGTTGCGGGGGCTCTGCTTATCGGCATTCTGGTAACTACGCTCCTGGGCATACCGTTCGGAGTGACTCACTGGCAAGGTTTGTGCAGCCTGCCGCCATCGCCTGCTCCCATCGTGTTTCAGTTCGATTTCGAACACATCTGGAGCCTGGACATGCTGGTGGTGGTTTTCACGTTCTTGTTTATTGACCTCTTTGATACCATTGGTACACTGGTGGGCATGTCCGTAAAGGCAGGCATGGTGGACAGACAGGGGAAAATCCGTCGGCTGAACCGGGCTTTTATGGCCGATGCGCTGGGTACGACGTTCGGGGCCCTTATGGGGACGAGCACTGTCACCACTGTGGTCGAGAATGCGGCTGGTGTGAACGAAGGCGGGCGCAGTGGTCTCACGGCTTTTGTGACGGCGATGGGTCTAGTGCTTGCCTTGTTCTTTGCACCGTTCTTCCTGTCGGTGCCGACGGCGGCTACGGCTCCGGTCCTGATATTGGTGGGGCTGATGATGCTTTCCACGCTGAAAGAGATTGATTTCTCCGACTATTCCCGCTCCATCTCCGCTTTCCTTTGCCTGATTATGATGCCGCTGGCCTATAGCATTTCCGAGGGTATTTCCATCGGCATGATCAGCTATGTGTTGGTGAACCTGTTGTCCGGCCACCGCAAGCGGCTCACGGTTACAATGTACATCCTGACAGTATTCTTTCTGCTAAAGTATCTTATCGGATGAGGAAAAGGCTGTTTCAGGCAGGTTAACGCAGTGCTTTCTTGCTTTGCCATGCAGTGCTTCCTGAGGTCGTCATGCAGCACTTCCTCGCCCCCTGACGAAGCACTGTGTGGAGGGCTCATGCAGCACTTCGTCAGGGCGGGTGCAAAATACTGCTGCCGGTTGATGGATTTCTGCCGGATTACTTTATCTTTGCAGGTATAAAACTGTCAGGAACATGAACCGTATCTCTATCTTGTGCAAGCGTCCTTTCGTGCGTCTGGCCCGCTTCCGCCATCGGTGCGGTTACGGAGTGCACTCACCTTTTGCTTTCCATCTGATAACGGGGATCATCTACGAGACTGCACCTTATTATAAGTATGCTTCCCTGCTGGAAGGGGAGAAGCGGCAGGCAACGCAGCACCCCAGGAGCTGGAGAGAAGAGCCCTTGCGGGTGAAGCGGCTTCTGTTCCGTCTGGTTAACTATGCGCGGCCGGAAACGATTGTCGATGCGGGACCTCTGTCCTCTTCGGGGCTCTATCTGAAGGCGGGTAGGGAAGGGGCGGTTTATACGGCTGCTGCGGAGTTGGACGAACTGTTCCTGGAGGCGGGCGTTCCTGTCGATTTCCTTTATCTGCACGACTGGCGGCGTCCCGACTTTGTGGAGGAAGTGTTCCGTCAGTGCGTGGGGCGGGCTCGTGGCTGCTCGGTATTTGTCATCGAAGGCATCCGCTACACGTCGGCCATGCGCAGGCTGTGGGACGCCATGAGGCAGGACGAACGCTGCGGCATCACGTTCGACCTCTACGACTTGGGCATCATCTTCTTCGACCGGACGAAGATAAAACAACATTATCTGGTAAACTTTTGAAGCCTTCGGGCTGTTAATGCTTAAAACATATACTGATATGAAGAAAAGTCTGATATACACACGTACGGGTGACAGCGGCAAGACGTCGCTCGTGGGAGGGACGCGTGTCCCCAAAACACATGTCCGTCTGGAAGCGTATGGCACGGTGGACGAGCTGAATTCTTTTCTGGGGCTGCTGGTCTCCCGTTTGTCCAACGATGAAGACAAGGTTTTTGTGCAATGGGTGCAGAACAGTCTGTTTGTCGTAGGCAGTTATCTGGCTACCGACAGTGAAAAAACAGAACTCCGGGCAGCCAGTATCGTTACCCCCGAACGGGTGGAAAAGGTGGAGGCGGAGATCGACCGTCTGGACAGCCAGCTCCCGCCGTTGAAGGCATTTGTGCTGCCGGGAGGTGATGAGGTAGCAGCGCTTTGTCACGTCTGCCGTACGGTCTGTCGACGTGCTGAGCGTCGTATTTTGGCGTTGGCGGAAGAGGTGCATGTGGCGGACGAATTGTTGGCTTATGTGAACCGTTTGTCCGACTATCTGTTCGTTCTTTCCCGAAAAATCAACCTGGATAATAAAAAAGACGAAATATTTTGGCAGAATAGTTGCAAGTGAAATAAAATGTTATACTTTTGCCGAAAATATTGAGAAAAGAATATTGTACACAAACTTAAAGGCTTAGAAACTATGTATTGGACATTGGAATTGGCATCGAAGCTGGAAGATGCCCCTTGGCCGGCAACTAAGGATGAACTGATTGATTATGCTATGCGTTCGGGTGCTCCGCTTGAAGTGATTGAAAATTTGCAGGAGATGGAAGATGAAGGCGAGATATATGAAAGCATTGAAGATATCTGGCCTGATTATCCAAGCAAGGAAGATTTCTTCTTCAACGAAGAGGAGTATTGATTACGCATATCTGAAGCAACAGCATTGCAGCAAATTAAATTAGAAATAAGGAAAGGTGGTTCTGAAGGTCGGAGTTTACGGCCTGCTGACCACCTTTCTCTTTTTTTGTTACATCGTATTTCAGGAATATCATGATTGCACGAAATATGAACGGATGCCGCCTGCCGGTATTGGACGGCCATGGCTCACCCTTTGAGTGTCGGGATGAGGTAAGCAGGCTTCTGAATGAAGTATACGGGTATCGGCAGTTCCGTGATCTGGAGATATACAAGGACTTGTTCGACGGGAAGGATAAAGTCGTTCTGTCGCAGGGACACTTAGTCGAACACGTCATTCGGGAAGCCGAAAAGGCTAAAGACGATCGTGAGCGGCCGGACAATGTCCTGCTGACGGCTCCGACAGGATCGGGCAAGTCGTTGCTTTTTCAGCTGCCCGGCATTTATCTGGGGCAGGCATACGGACTGCTTACGCTCATCGTTTCCCCTCTGAAGGCTCTGATTGTCGATCAGGTAGAGGGATTGCAGGATCTGGGTTACGAACGTGTGGCATACGCTTCATCCGACTTGTCGCCCGAACAGAAAGCTGAGGTATATCGCCGGGTGCGCGAGGGTGAGGTGGACCTGTTCTACCTCTCGCCCGAGTTGTTGCTGTCCTACGACATCCGTCACTTTGTGGGCGACCGTCGTATTGGGCTTGTCGTAGTCGATGAGGCTCATACGGTGACTACCTGGGGTAAGGAGTTCCGCGTAGACTATTGGTTCCTGGGGCGTTATCTTTCTGGCTTGAAACAGACATTGGGCTATGACTTCCCGCTGTTTGCCCTGACGGCTACGGCAGTATGGAATCCGTCGGGCGACAACGATATGGTTTTCGAGACGGTCCGTTCGTTGCAGATGGAACCCTGTGTGCTCTACATTGGTACGGTGAAGCGTCGGAATATTGGTTTCGACATCCGCCAGTTGCAGCTGGAGGAAGGGGAAACTTACGACAAGGCCAAGCAGCGTGCCGTTTCTGCCCGTGTGGACGACTATCTGGACGGGCATAAGACGTTGCTCTATTATCCCTTTGCCGGGGGAATCGACATGCGGATCAAGTCGTGGGTGAAGCCTGCCGACTGGCCTTTGGTCGCTTCCTACTATGGGAAGAAGGACAAGGTGCAGAAGGCTGCCATTGTAGACGCCTTTAAGGATGGCAGTAAGCGGCTGATCGTGGCTACCAAGGCTTTTGGTATGGGGGTGGACATCAGTGATATCGACCGTGTCTACCACGTGGCTCCTTCGAGTACGTTTGTCGACTACGTGCAGGAGGTCGGACGCGCTGCCCGTGATGCATCCGTGCAAGGCATTTCGGCCACCGATTTCCACGAACGCGATTTCTATTATATGAACCGTCTGCATCAGACGGGAGCTATTGCCCAGGAACAGTTGGCACTGATTCTGCAGAAACTCATCGAGGTATATCATATGAAAGGACGGAAGCAGGAGATGCTGGTGTCGCTTTCCGACTTCGAGTTTGTGGTGAAACTGCCGCGTACAAAGAATAAACTGGAGTATGAAACGGAACTGGGACAATTTGTAAAGACCGCCTTGCTATGGCTCGAGGAAGACGTGCAGAAACGTTTTGGCTCCCGCTTGCTGGAGGTCAGTCCGCAGAATCTGCTGGTGGAAGGCTATGTGCAGGACAAGACGGGAGATGCGTTTGCCCGTGCTTATGCCGATTATCTGACTCCGGTGGAAGGAGAGGAGGGTGTTTACTTGGCCCGTCTCGATCGTTTGTGGGAAGAGCGTTTCCCCGAATTGGGTTATAAGGAATTCAAACAGAAATTGAACAACGGTACGCTGTGCGAAGGTGCACGTCCGGTTGCCGTAGGCAAGCATGAGGTGCTGCTGAAGGAAGACGCCGATACGCTCCGCAGTCGTATGGACGAGCTGTTCAAGAGTCTGGTTACGCTGCTGAAAACAGCTTTACAGAAGAGTAAGGGGCGTTTTGATGAAGAAGCCTTGCGTGCCGTCTTTGCCGAACATGCGATGGATGTCCGTTCGGCTAAGCGCTTCATTGGTTCCCTGCTCGAGAGCCGTACGGAGGAAGGGCGAAGCGTGAGTTATATCAGCAGCCAGAAGAAAAAGGAGTCCAACGAACTTTCGTTTACCGTAACCCGTGGTTTCGATCTGTTGCTTTCGCGTTATCAGAAGTTGTTCGCCCAGCGTATCACGGGACATAAGGGTGACCGTTTGCAGTTCTACTGTACGCCGTTTTCCGATTTGAACATGTTGCTTAACTTGCTTTCCATGCTGGGTGGCTTGTCGTTCAGTGTGGCAGGGGGCGGTACGCCGTGTGTCCATGTACGCATCAACGATGCGGATAGGCTGGAACAGCTGGCGGCAGCCGACGGTTATCGTAATCTGATTCTAGATGCTAATGAACGCATTTTCCAGGAACAGATTGAGCTGTTTACGATGTTTTTCGGTACCGATCGTATGACCGACGAGCAGCGTTGGAACTTCATTGAAGATTATTTTACCGGCATGTCGGTGGAGGAATTGAAGAAGAGGTATTGCTAGCGTTTTGTGTTGAGCGGTAGGCAGTTAGTATTTATTTACTTGCCGTTTACCGTTCATCGCCAATCTTCTGGTACGCCAACCGTTCGTCGCCGTTCAGCAGGTAGATGATGCCGCAATAGCGGAAACCGTGTTTTTGCAGGATGTGTTGCAGGATGAGGTTGTCGCGGTGGGTGTCTGCCCGCAAGTTCTGTATTTGGGTGTAGCACCACTCCAGGCAGGCGGCGGCTACACCGTGGCTGTCTTCTGTACTGGCCAGGCGGTGGATGGTGGCATAAGGACGTTCGTCGTCCAACCATTGTCCTTCGTAGATGCGGGCATAAGTAGGATCTTTGCCAGGAATGAAGGTAAAGGTCCCGATGATATCTCCCTTTTCGTCCAGACAGACATAGCTGTGACCGGCTTCGATATCTTTTTTTATTAAATCTCGGCTGGGATAACTTCCCGTCCATTGTTTCAGGTTCCCACTTTTACGCATGATGCGTTTACCCTGTTCAAAGATGTTCATCAGGTGGTCTATGTCTTCTAGTTGAGTCTTTCTGATTTGTATCATGGTGAGTAATCAATATTTTTGCAGGTGGTTGAATACGATTTTGGATATTTGTCCGATGATTTCCTCCGTATGTGTGGCATTGTATCCCGAATCTTTTACAAAAACGGCCAGGATATAGCGGGTTCCATCGGATAGGGTGATGAATCCGAGGTCGTTGGTCGCTCCAATACGGCCGTCTGCCGTGGTATATCCGCTACCGGTCTTGTGGCCAATAATGGCTCCCGCATCATGTAGTGGGGCGGGAAGTCGTTTCATGCCGGTCTGGCAACTGGTCATTGTTTCCTTTATGAAAGCTTTGTAAGGCTCCTTTATGAGATCAGTTTCCAGAAAGTGTTTCAAGAGGCTGGCTGCTGCATAAGGTGTACTCCAGTTGCCTTTGCTGAGGTGATGGTCTTTCTGCATCTCTGCTTCGGTATAGGCAATGCCGAAATCTTCTGTCAGTCCCAGGTTTCTGATAAAAAGGTCTGTCTCGGCAGGCGATACGAGACGGTAGAACAAAATGTCACAGGCATTGTTGTCACTTTGCTGTAGCGTGTATTCCAACAGGTTTCGGACACTGATATCCATTCCGTTTACGTACTCTTCTTGCTGATATCTGTCTCTGAGCGGACTCCAGGTATTGGGCTTCAAATCGTCGGGTGTGATGTGAAGCAGGGTGTCGAGTGATTGGTTGTGGTGGTGTAGATAGTTGCATACGGCCAGTGCCTGATGGAACTTGAATACACTCATCATTTCGTAGTGTTGGCGGTTGTTGAGTGTCAGGCTGTCTCCGTTTTCCAGCAAGAGAGCGATGCCGATTTGTGCATCCAATGTGTCTGTATAAGCTTGGAGCTCCGTACGTAGTTGTGTTTGCCAGTCTGTGGTAGGACGGCATCCGTGAATTGTTAAAAAGATAGCCGTCAGGGCGGCGATAATGAACATTTTCATGGTGCATGATGTTTATGAAGAAAAAAGAATGCAAATCTTGTAGTGAGACTTACATCCTTTTTAGCGGAAAGACAGGGATTCGAACCCTGGGAACAGTTGCCCGTTCACCGCATTTCGAGTGCGGCCCGATCGACCACTCCGGCATCTTTCCTTGGTTTGGTCGTGCAAAGGTAGTAGTTTTCTGTTAGATTGTACTCTTTTCGTGGAATATTTTACATATATTTGCCCAAAACTTTAAATGAAAGAATATGAAAAAGGTTTTTAGTATTTTATTAGTAGCCATGTGCTGTTTGGCATTGGCTACGCCTGCTCAGGCTCAGCTTAAATGGGGCGTGAAAGGTGGTGTGAATATGTCGAAGATTGACTGGAATGGTGGATATGAAGGAAATAAGGACAATAGTGCTGGTTTCTTTATTGGTCCGATGGCCGAGTTTACAATACCGGTTATCGGTTTGGGTATCGACGGTGCTGTAATGTATTCACAGCGTGGTAAGGAAATTAATCTGATACAAGATTCTGAAGTGATAACAATGGATGCTAAGCAGCAAGGTATTGAGATTCCTGTTAATCTGAAATATACTATTGGATTAGGTAGCCTTTTGGGGATTTATGTGGCTGCGGGCCCTGATTTCTTCTTTAATTTTAAGGATACGAAGCTAAAAGGACTAGGTAATACACTGAATGGAGAGAATGTCATAGAATCCAAGAAAGCTCAGGTAGGTGTTAATCTTGGTGCCGGTCTGAAGTTATTTCAGCATTTGCAGATAGGCTTTAATTATCAGATCCCATTGGGAGACAGTTTCTCGACGGGTGAAGCGTTGAAGGCAATAAAGGATGATCTTGTCAGTGGAAAAACTAAAACCTGGCAAATCTCATTAGCATATCTGTTTTAGAATAGACAATTAGTTTGATAAGTCAATGGCGCTGCTAATCTTTTTGATTGGTGGCGCTGTTTTTTTGTCGTATCTTTGCACTCACGATGGAAAAATTTGTCGATGTCATATTGCCATTGCCTCTGCAGGCCAGTTTCACGTATGCTTTGCCGCCTGAGATGGACGGACAGGTGCAGATAGGCTGTCGGGTGGTAGTATCCTTTGGACGGAAGAAATTCTATACGGGTATTGTGCGCAATGTGCATTACCTGAAGCCACAGGAATACGAAGTGAAGGAAGTGTCGGCTGTACTCGACGAACACCCTATTCTGGTGCCCTTACAGTTTCGGTTCTGGGAGTGGCTGGCCGACTATTATCTTTGTACGCAGGGCGATGTCTACAAGGCGGCCTTGCCGTCGGGGCTGAAGCTGGAGAGTGAAACCGTGGTAGAGTACAATCCAGACTTCGAAGCTGCAGAACCGTTATCCGAACGCGAACAAAAAGTGCTGGACCTGTTGGCTGTCGAACCCGAACAAACGGTGACTAGGCTGGAAAAGGAAAGCGGTTTGAAGAACATTCTTGCTGTAGTGAAGTCATTACTCGAGAAAGATGCTCTTTTTGTAAAGGAAGAGTTGAAACGCACCTACAAGCCCAAGACCGAGACACGTGTGCGCCTTACGGAAGCGGCGTGCAACGAACGGCGGCTGCATTTCTTCTTCGACGAACTGCAACGCCGGGCGCCCAAGCAGTTGGACCTGCTGATGAAGTACATCGAACTTTCCGGCTGTCTGGGAGGAAGAGAGGTCAAGGAAGTTTCCAAAGCCGAGCTGCTGAAACGTTCGGGCGCTACTCCTGCTGTTTTTAGCGGGTTAGTGGATAAAGGCGTGTTCGAGGTCTATCAACAGGAGGTGGGGCGACTGGAAACTGTTTCACAAGCTGTGATGTCACTCAATGAATTGAACGTCCACCAGCAACGGGCCTTCGACGAAATCCGTGCTTCGTTCCGCGTGAAGAATGTCTGTCTGCTCCACGGAGTCACTTCCAGTGGTAAGACCGAAATCTATATTCACCTCATTGATGAGGCGGTCCGTCAAGGCAAGCAAGTACTTTATCTGCTGCCTGAAATTGCTTTAACCACCCAGATTACCGAGCGCTTGAAGCGGGTCTTCGGCAGTCGGCTGGGCATCTACCACTCCAAGTTCCCCGATGCCGAGCGGGTAGAGGTGTGGCAGAAACAGCTTTCCCATGAACCCTATGACATTATCCTCGGTGTGCGTTCGTCCCTTTTTCTGCCCTTCCAGCGGCTGGGACTGGTCATCGTCGACGAGGAACACGAGAATACTTACAAGCAGCAGGATCCCGCTCCCCGCTACCACGCCCGCAACGCGGCTATCGTATTGGCTTCTATGTGCGGGGCCAAAACCTTGCTGGGGACTGCTACGCCCAGTGTGGAGAGCTGGTACAATGCTACCGAGGGTGGTAAGTACGCGCTGGTAGAGCTGAAGGAACGCTACAAGGAAATTCAACTGCCCGAAATCATTCCGGTCGACATCAAGGAACTGCAACGCAAGAAGCGCATGAATGGTCCCTTCTCACCCTTGTTGTTGCAATACGTGCGCGAGGCGCTGGAGCAGAAGGAACAGGTCATCCTCTTCCAGAACCGCCGCGGCTTTGCACCGATGATCGAGTGTCACACGTGCGGCTGGGTACCCAAATGCAAAAACTGCGACGTCAGCCTCACCTACCATAAGGGGCTCAACCAGCTGACCTGCCATTACTGCGGTTACACGCAGCCTGTGCCTCGCCAGTGTCCTGCCTGCGAGGGAGTGGACCTGCGCAACCGTGGCTTTGGTACGGAGAAGATTGAAGACGACGTGAAAGCTATCTTCCCAGAGGCTCGCGTAGCTCGCATGGACCTGGATACTACCCGTACCCGTACGGCCTACGAACGCATCATCCACGACTTCCAGCAAGGACGGACAGACATCCTTATCGGCACGCAGATGGTGTCCAAAGGACTGGACTTCGACCACGTCAGCGTGGTAGGTATCCTCAATGCCGATACCATGATGAACTATCCCGATTTCCGCGCCTACGAGCGTGCCTTCCAGCTGATGGCACAGGTGGCCGGGCGGGCCGGACGCAAGAACAAGCGTGGGCGGGTGGTATTGCAGACCAAGAGTATCGATCATCCCATCATTCCGCAGGTGATGCGCAACGACTTCGAGGGAATGGTGGCCGGGCAGCTAGCCGAACGGCAGTTGTTCCGCTATCCGCCTTACTACCGGTTGGTATATGTTTACCTGAAACACCGCAATGAGCAACTGCTCGACGTCATGGCACAGACGATGGCCGCCAAGCTGCGTGCTGTCTTTGGTGCACGGGTACTGGGACCGGACAAACCGCCCGTGGCCCGCATACAGACGCTGTTCATTCGCAAGATTGTCCTCAAGATAGAAACGAATGCTCCGATGGCACGTGCACGGCAGTTGCTGGTGCAGGTACAACAGGAGATGGTGGCCGAAGACCGTTTCAAGTCGCTCATTGTTTATTACGATGTCGACCCGATGTAGAATATAATTTAGGATATAAATATGAAGATAGCATTAGACGTACACACGCATACGTTGGCCAGCGGGCATGCCTTCAGCACGCTGCAGGAGATGGCACAGGCAGCTGCCGACAAGGGACTGGAACTGCTGGGCATCACCGAGCATACGCCCGGCATCCCTGGTACTTGTGACCTGATTTATTTCCGTAACCTGCATGTCGTGCCCAGACGTATGTATGGGATTGAGTTGTTGCTGGGGGCGGAAATCAACATCCTCGATACGGAAGGACGACTCGACCTGGACGAGACACACCTGAAGAAACTCGATCTGCGCATTGCCGGCATCCATTCGCTTTGTTACCGTCCGGGAACGCTCGAGGAGAATACGGAAGGCATGCTGCGGGCGATAGCCAATCCCTATGTTCATATTATCAGCCATCCCGGCGACGGAACGGCCCGTTTGCTGTTCGAACCTATTGTCCTTGCGGCGAAAGAATATCACACACTGCTCGAAATCAACAACAGTTCCCTGAAGCCTTGCCGCCACAAGGAGGAGGCCCGTCCCAATAATCTGGAAATCCTTCGTCTGTGCAAGCGGTACGAAGTACCTGTCATTTTAGGAAGTGATGCCCACATTTCGTTCGATATTGCCAATTACGAATACGTATCAGAACTCATTCGTGAGACTGATTTTCCCGAGGCGCTTATCCTGAATGATGACGTAACGCGGTTTAAACAGTATTTAGGTATCTGAATTTAATATGGAAACTATGGAAAAGAAAGACTTGGCTTCTTCAAAGAAACACCGTATCCTGTTTGTCTGCCTGGGAAACATCTGTCGCTCTTCGTCTGCCGAAGGTGTAATGAAACATCTGGTGGAAGAGGCCGGAAGGGCCGATGAATTTGTGATTGGCTCTGCCGGTATCCTGAGTTATCATCAGGGCGAATTGCCCGATCCGCGGATGCGTGCGCATGCTGCCCGCCGCGGTTACAACCTAGTGCATCGTTCGCGTCCCGTTCGTACCAGCGATTTCGATGATTTCGATCTTATCATTGGTATGGACGACCGCAATATCGAAGACCTGAAGGAGCGCGCTCCTTCGGTCGAAGCAGAACGGAAGATTTGTCGTATGACTGACTTTTGTACCCGCTTTACTGAGGCTGACCACGTTCCCGACCCCTATTACGGTGGTGCAGAAGGTTTCGAGTATGTGCTCGACCTGCTGGAAGATGCCTGTGCGGGACTGCTTGAGGAATTGATAATGGAGAATTGATAATTGATAATTGAGAATGGATAATTGAGAATTGAAAATTATTAGTAAGGGGGGAGTCTTCCATTATCCATTATCAATTATCCATTATCAATTATCCATGGTACACGTCGTGGTAGTGTCGCTTTTCGTCGTTGAGGCTGCATGTGGCGTCGATGCCTGCCTGACGGAGCTGTTCGGCAATCTCGTTGAGTTGCGTGCGGGGTACACGGCCTATGTAGAAGAGACGGTAGCGATATGTCTTGTCCATCACTTCCATGACATGTGTGGCGTTCGGTTCGCGGGCGAAGTCGAAGTTCACTTTCAGTAGGTCGCTGTAAGCATAATGGATTTCGCGTCCGGCACTGACTACGGTCAGGCGGTCGGTTTCCAGTCGGAGGTAGAAGAAACGCACCTGAAGCAAGTAGATGCTGTAGAGGCTCATGCCGAAAAAGAGAACGGGCAGCACAATGCCTGTCCATTGTTCGATGTTCAGGGTATAGAAAGCTATGCTGAGGCAGAGAACGAACAGTACGAAATACCAAAACATGTAGAGTGACATGCGGCGGTAGACGGTAGTGCCTGTTGGCCTTGTACTATTTCCTGTGTCGACTGGATGATTGTCGAAACTGATACCGCGGCTTATCAGAGTACGTATCAGAGCCGTCGGGTGGTTGCGCAGATGGACGATCCGTATTCTTTCTTCACCCGACTTCAGCCGTAAGGTCAGGATGCCGGGGCCATAAACGTTGGCCGGGCTGTGGCGGTCGGGTTCGGGCGTATACCGTTGCATGAAGCTAAATCCGGCTATTTGTTCCGGTGTCAGCTGGCTCTGTTGCAGGAAGCGCAGGGCGCGTTGTTCTTCTTTGGCAGTAGGTTTCATGGCTCTATGGGGTTAGGTTCTTTACTTTTTCTCTTCTTGCTTTTTCAGTTCGGGATAGCTGATGCGCGTGTGATAGATGGTCTTCAGCTTCTCTTTGAACACTTCCTTCACGGTGGCGATATCCTTGAAGGTGATGGGGCACTCCTTGAAGTACCCTTCGGCTACCTGAGAGTCGATAATTTTCTCCACCAGGTTGCTGATGCTTTCTTCGTCATACTGGGGCAGGCTGCGCGAAGCGGCCTCTACCGAGTCGGCCATCATCAGAATGGCTTGTTCCTTGGTGAAAGGATTCGGACCGGGGTAGGTGAACATGGCTTCGTCTGGCTCTTCTCCAGGGTGTTCGTTCTTCCACGAAATGTAGAAATATTTGGTTTTCCCTTTGCCGTGGTGGGTTGTTATGAAGTCCTTGATGACCTTGGGCAGGTTGTTTTTTTCGGCCAGTTTCACGCCGCCGGTAACGTGGCTGATGACTACTTGCGCACTTTGTTCGTAGTTCAAGTTCTTGTGCGGATTGATACCTCCCCGCTGGTTTTCGGTGAAGAATACGGGATTCTCCATCTTGCCGATGTCGTGGTAGAGAGCGCCGGTACGCACCAGTTGGCTCTTGGCACCGATGCAGTTGGCGGCTTCGGCAGCCAGGTTGGCCACTTGCATGGAGTGCTGGAAGGTGCCGGGCACGGTTTCGGACATGCGGCGCAGCAGCGGATTGTTGATGTTGGACAGTTCGACCAGCGTCACGTTCGAGGTAAAGCCGAATGTTTTTTCCAGTACGAATAGGAGCGGATAGGTGAAGAGCAGGAAGATGCCGTTGATGACGAAGTAGATATACATCCGTCCGTTCACCTTCGACAAGTCGTTTTCCGTAATCATCTCGAAAGCGAAATAGAGGGCGGCATAGGTCAGTATGACCAGCACGGCTGTCTTGAACAGCTGTGAGCGTTGTGACAGTTCCCTCAGGCTATAGATGGCTACCAGGCCGGCGGTTATCTGCAGCAGAATAAATTCATGCGGATAGCGGAGGCAGATGGAACATACCAGGATGGTGATGCAGTGCGTCAGGAAAGCTGTTCGCGAATCGAGGAATACGCGGATGATGACCGGCAGCATGGCATAGGGAAGGATGTAGACATTGAACAGGTTGTATGCCATCATGATCGAGGTTACCACGCAGTAGAACATCATCAGTGCAAAGAGCAGCGACAGGCTTCCTTTCCGGTTGTAGTAGTCCTTGCGGAACAGGTCGAGATAAAGCATGAAGCACAGCATGAAGATGCTGACGTAGAGTATTTGTCCCAGCAGTGTCAGGCGGTTTTGTCCGGCTGATGCGCTGCGTTTGATGGACTCTTTGCGCAGGCTTTCCAGAATATTGTAGGTTTCCGGGCTGACAATCTCGCCACGATCTATGATTTTCTGTCCGCTCAGTACGATGCCGTTGGCCCACGAGTAGTTTTCCAGCATTTCCTTGCGGGCTGCGTCCGTACGCTGTTCGTCGAAGGTCAGGTTGATGTTCAGGTAGTCGTTCAGGGAACATTGACGCAGAACGTGGGGACGGTAGTGCAGGGAGTCGGCCGTCAAGATGTAGTGATAAGCCGATTTGACGGTATACAGCTTGTCAGTTCCTTGCTGCTGTGCGATTTTGTCGTTCACGGTCATAATACTTCGCGTGCTGTCTTTTTGCAACGTTTCCATTGCCTCGGACGACAGGATGCCTGCCTGGTACACTTCGGTCAGTTTCTTTTCGATATATTGCAGGTAGTCGGCTGTCAGATAGGGGGCGTGCAGGCGGTTCTGGTAGTCCTTTTTCAGTTTTTTCAGGGCTTCAGTCGCGATATTCTTGTCCTTCTGATAGTAGGGCTGGAAGCGGGCCAGGATACTGTCCTGCTCGTGTCTGACCACGTCGTCCGTTTTGTAGATCGGAAAGTCGAAGGTTGCTATCAGCTGGCCGTATTTCCAGGGTTTGTTGATGTCAAACTGATAGTTGAACTTCCCGTCACGGGGCAGGAAGTAGACGATGACCGCTACCGTACCGATGAAAAGAAGGGCTTTGTATAGCAAATCTCTATAAACGGAGCGTTTTTTTTCACTGCTTTTGTTCATATCGGTTGAAATTTTTGCGAAAAGTACAAAAAAAAACAATCATGTGGAAAAAAAGGCTTAATTTTGCCGCCTAAAATATTCATAAAGTAAGGAAGATTATGGCAGAAAGAAGAGTCAGAGTCCGTTTTGCCCCGAGTCCGACGGGCGCTTTGCACATCGGCGGTGTGCGCACCGCGTTGTATAATTACCTTTTTGCGCGTCAGCATGGAGGTGATCTTATTTTCCGTATCGAAGACACCGACAGCAACCGTTTCGTTCCGGGTGCTGAAGAATATATCCTGGAGTCGTTCAAGTGGCTCGGCATTCCTTTCGACGAGGGTGTCAGCTTTGGTGGTGACCACGGTCCCTACCGTCAGTCCGAACGTCGCGACATTTACAAGAAGTACGTCCAGGTGCTGCTCGATGCAGGAAAAGCCTATATCGCTTTCGATACGCCCGAAGAACTGGAGGCTAAGCGCAAGGAAGTGGCCAACTTCCAGTATGACGCTTCTACCCGCCTGCAGATGCGCAACTCGCTGACTCTTCCGAAGGAAGAAGTTGATGCGCTGATCGCCGAGGGCAAGCAATATGTCGTACGTTTCAAGATTGAGCCGAATGAAGACGTGCATGTCCACGACCTCATCCGTGGCGAAGTGGTCATCAACTCTTCCATCCTCGACGACAAAGTTCTTTATAAGTCGGCCGACGAGCTGCCTACCTATCACTTGGCCAATATCGTGGACGACCACCTCATGGAGGTGTCCCACGTCATCCGCGGCGAGGAGTGGTTGCCTTCGGCTCCGCTGCATGTGCTGCTCTACCGCGCTTTCGGCTGGGAGGACACCATGCCCCAGTTCGCCCACCTGCCCCTGCTGCTGAAGCCCGAAGGTAACGGCAAGCTGAGCAAGCGCGACGGCGACCGTCTGGGCTTCCCTGTCTTCCCTCTGGAATGGCACGATCCCAAGACCGGCGAAGTGTCTTCGGGTTATCGCGAGGCCGGTTACTTGCCCGAGGCTGTCATCAACTTCCTCGCCCTGCTGGGATGGAACCCCGGCAACGACCAGGAACTGATGTCGATGGACAAACTGGTGAAGCTCTTCGACCTGAGTCATTGCAGCAAGGCCGGTGCTAAGTTCGACTATAAGAAAGGTATCTGGTTCAACCACGAATATATCCTCCAGAAGTCTGACGCCGAAATCGCTGAGCTGTTCAAGCCTGTATTGACGGCCAATGGCGTAGAGGTAGCATCGTATAGCGACGAGTTCCTGACCCGCGTGGTGTCGCTCGTCAAGGGCCGCGTCAACTTTGTGAAGGAACTCTGGGATCAGGCACGCTTCTTCTTCGTGGCTCCCGAAACGTATGCCGAGAAGGACGTGAAGAAACGCTGGTCCGAAGACACGCCCCGCATCATGGGCGAGCTGGTGGAAGTACTGCGCGGCATCGCCGATTTCAGCTCGAAGCCGTCCGAAGACATCGTCATCGGCTGGATTACGGAGAAGGGCTACCACATGGGCAACGTGATGAACGCCTTCCGTCTGGCTGTTGTGGGCGAGTGCAAGGGTCCGCACATGTTCGACATCACCGAGCTGCTGGGTAAGGAAGAGACTATCCGCCGTATCCAACGCGCAGTAGAGGTCCTGAAATAAGCGGTATTCTGCATACTCTCTATAACAGAGCACTTCCTCACCACTTCATGCCGTGCTGCATGAGGTCGTGAGGAAGTGCTTTATGAGGGGGTAACAAAGTGCTTCGTCAGGGGATGAGGAAGCACTGGGTGAGAGGACCATCTTTGGGAGCGTCTCACTCTTTGTACCAACTGGCGTACATCAGGTAGTTGTGCGCAATCTTCTGGTTCAGTTCCTTGGCCTGTTCGGGGTCCACCTTCTTGATGAACTTGGCCGGAACACCGCCCCAGATGCTGCCCGGTTCGATAACCGTGTTGCTCAGTACCAGCGAGCCTGCGGCTACGATGGCGCCTTCGCCCACGACGGCGTGGTCGAGGATGGTGGCGCCCATGCCGACAAGGGCATAGTCCTTCACGGTGGCGCCGTGGATGGTGACGTTGTGGCCGATGGACACGTGGTCGCCTATTTCGATGGTCGATTTCTCGTAGAGCGTGTGCAGCACGCTGCCGTCCTGTATGTTCACACCGTTGCCGATGCGGATGGAGTTGACGTCGCCGCGCAACACGGTGTTGAACCATACACTGCAGTCGCGGCCCATCTTTACGTCGCCTACGATGGTGGCGTTGTCGGCCAGGTAGCAGTTTTCTCCTATTTCGGGCGTAAAGCCTCTTACTGATTTGATTAATGCCATTTTTCTTTAGGGGTTAAAGGTTAAATTAAATTGCCTTGCAAGCCTTCTCCAGCCACAGCCGTTCGTCTTCGTCGAGGCTGGGGGAGAGTTGCTCGTACACCGTGCGGTGGTATTGGTTCAGCCAGTCTATTTCTGCCGGAGTCAGCAGGTCGCGGACGATGCCACGAGTGCAGATGGGGCAGAGGGTGACGGTCTCGAACTTCAGGTAACGGCCGAACAGGCCTTCGCCTGCAGGAACGGTGAGGACGAGGTTTTCCGTGCGGATGCCGTGGCTGCCGGCCTTATAGACGCCCGGTTCGTTGCTGGTGACCATGCCTGGGCGCAGGGTGACGGGGTTTTCGTTCATGCGGATGCTCTGCGGGCCTTCGTGCACGTTGAGGAAATGGCCTACGCCATGCCCCGTACCGTGCAGGAAGTTCATGCGGTGCTGCCAGATGGGCATGCGGGCCAGTACGTCGAGCTGAGCGCCGCGCGTACCTTCGGGGAAGACAGCCATGGCCAGGTCGATGTGTCCCTTTAATATTAAGGTGTAGTCGGTCTTTTCTTCGTCTGTCAGCGGGCCGAGGGCGATGGTACGGGTAATGTCCGTGGTACCGTCCAGGTATTGTGCACCCGAGTCGAGCAGCAGGAAGCCGTGGGGCTCCAGCGGAATGTCTGTTTCGGGTGTGGCTTCGTAGTGGACGATGGCCGCGTGAGCTCCGTACCCGGCGATGGTGTCGAAACTTTCGCCCATGTAGAGCGGTTGGGCAGCACGCAGTTCGTGCAGCTTCCGGTCGATGCTGATTTCCGTTTCATGACCTTGGGGTACAGCTTCTTCCAGCCACTTCAGGAACTTCACCAGTGCCACGCCGTCGCGTTGCATGGCTTGTCGGAGTCCAGCTATCTCCTGCTCGTTGCGTACGGCTTTCAGAAGGGCAACGGGCGAGGGGGCTTCGATGACGCGGCACTGCTGGGGAATGGCCGAGCGTACGGCATAGTTGGTTTTGCCCGGCTCCAGCATCAGGTTTTCTGCCGGCAGTTGGGCGAGGTAGGACTCGATTTCCTGGTAGGTGTGTAGTGATACACCCGCTTCATGCAGGTGTGCAGCTACTTCGGGTGTTACCTTTTGCGAGTTGATGAAGTAGTGCGCTTCGTTTTCTCCAATCAGCAAGTAGCTGACAACGACTGGATTGCAGTGCACATCGCTGCCGCGCAGATTCAGTGTCCATGCTATTTCGTCGAGGGCAGAGAGCAGCAAGCTGTCGGCTTTGGCTTTCTTCATCTCGGCACGTATGGCTTCCAGTTTCTCGGCACAGGTGCGTCCGGCATATTTCGTGTCGTGGATAAAGGCCGGGGCTTGTGGCATTTCCGGTCGCCCGTCCCATATCTGTTCCATCGGATCAGCGGTGCATTTGAGTGTTATTCCGTTGTTTTCCAGTTCTTTTTGGAGTGATCGGGCTGCGTCGGTAGCGAATACCTTGCCGTCGATGCCTACACTTTGTCCTTTTTTTAATTGTTCGGATAGAAAAGCGGGGATGGAAGGCGTTTCGGGCAGCATCTCCTTATAGAGGTCGATATCGGTACCTTCCAGCTGCTGGGCGGCTTGCAGGAAGTAGCGCGAGTCGGTCCACAAGCCGGCTTCGTTCTCGGTAACCACTACGGTACCTGCCGAGCCGGTAAAACCGGAAATCCATTCTCGACTCTGCCAGTGGGGGGCTACGTATTCGCTTAGGTGCGGGTCTGTACTGGGGATGATGAATGCTTCTATCCCCGTCTGTTTCATCCATGCGCGGAGAGTCTGGATGCGTTCTTTAATGGTGTCGTTCATAATTCACTATATAAAAGATGTATGATTGTGTGGGGATCGTAATGCCTGTCGGAAGCAGGCATTACGATTATCAAAAGTACATAAAGAACGCGGACGGTGCAAACTTTTACGCCGTTTTTGAGATTTTTTCTTGTTGTTGATAGCCCCATGTAAAGATAGCTAAAGAAAAGAATATCTGTCTGTTTGCTAAGATTTTGCAGAAAGTTTTTTGTGAATCAAGAAAATATGTGTACTTTTGCGGCTCGAATTAATCGTGAGATTTTTAAACATTAACTTTTTAATTAATTAAAAACAATGATTGTAGTACCTGTAAAAGAAGGCGAAAACATTGAGAAAGCGCTGAAGAAATTCAAACGTAAATTTGAAAAGACTGGCATCGTAAAAGAGTTGAGAAGCAGACAGCAGTTTGACAAACCGTCTGTTATTAAAAGACTTAAGAAAGAGCGTGCCGTTTACGTTCAGAAACTTCAGCAAGTAGAAGATTAATAATTCGTAAAATCCTTTGAATTATTGAATTCTTTTCATACATTCGTTGCACATTTAGTTATGTAGCGATATGTTGCTGACAGACTCTTTTCTCGATTATCTCCGTTATGAGCGGAATTATTCTGATGATACCGTAAAGGCTTACGGTGAGGATATCCGTCAGTTTCAGGAGTTTGGCGGAGAAGATGTCGGTCTTCAGTCTCCTTCGGAAGTGGTGGTGGACGTTGTTCGCGAATGGATGATTCATTTGATGAACCTCGGCTATGCGACGACTTCTGTGAACCGTAAGCTCAGCTCGCTTCGGTCATATTATAAGTATCTTCTGAGGAAGGGAGAGGTGAAAGTGGATCCGTTGCGTAAGATAACGGGGCCTAAAAACAAGAAAAACCTGCCCGTTTTCGTGAAGGAAAGTGAAATGAACCGATTGCTGGATGATGAGGACTTTGGAGAAGGATTTGAAGGTTGCCGTGACCATTTGGTTATTGCTATGTTTTATGCCACAGGCATGAGACTTTCGGAACTGATAGGCCTCGACGACGGGGATGTTGATTTTGCGGCATCGGTGATTAAAGTTACCGGTAAACGTAACAAGCAACGTCTGATTCCTTTTGGCGAAGAATTACGGGCGGAGATGGAGGCTTATGTGAAGCAGCGGGATGAATCGGTTCCGGTTCGGTCGGGCGCTTTTTTTGTCCGTAAGACGGGTGAGCGGCTTTATCCTAATATCGTGAGGAAAATTGTGACGCGAAACCTTTCGAAGGTGGTGACTGTGAAAAAACGGAGTCCGCATGTGTTGCGGCATACCTTTGCGACAAGCATGCTGAATCATGAAGCAGAGCTTGGGGCGATTAAGGAGTTGCTGGGGCACGAAAGTTTGGCTACTACCGAGATTTACACGCATACGACTTTCGAAGAGCTTAAAAAAGTGTATAACCAGGCCCATCCTCGGGCTTAAAGAAAAGGAGGTATGTATGGAAATTAGAATTCAATCAATTCACTTTGACGCATCAGAGCAATTGCAAGCTTTTATTCAGAAAAAAGCTGCGAAGTTGGAGCGATTTTATGATGATATACAGAAAGTAGAGGTGTCATTGAAGGTAGTTAAACCAGAGACAGCCGAAAACAAGGAAGCCGGAGTGAAAGTCTTAGTTCCCAATGGCGAATTGTATGCGAACAAGGTTTGTGACACGTTTGAGGAAGCGGTAGACTTATGTCTGGAAGCTTTGGAAAAACAGCTGGTTAAGTACAAGGAAAAAATACGTAATAAATAAAAAACCTGCAAAAATTTTGCGGGAATGAAATAAATGCCTAAATTTGCAGCCGTTTCGCACACGGTATAGCAGCGAACGGCTGCAAAACTGCCTCTTTAGCTCAGTTGGCCAGAGCACGTGATTTGTAATCTCGGGGTCGTTGGTTCGAATCCGACAAGAGGCTCGAAAAGGTTGGAATATGAATCCAACCTTTTTCTTTTTTATTCCCTCCAAAGAATTTATTTAAGTGTAAAAAAAATGTCACCGGTGTTGTAGCGGTGACATTTGTGTACATAAAATTAGTCTAGTCTAATTGTTTTCCTCTTTAATTCTTCTGCATATAAAACAATCTTGTTTCGTTTTTGTTTAAAAGACTTCCCGTTTTTTTATTAAAATTTTTCAGTCAGGCATTGCCGTAGGTATACAACCGGATTCCAAAAGAAAGCATAAAGCGATAACGGTTGTCTGTTTGTTTGGAAAAACGGAAGATTATTGACATGGCCTGTATCAAATTTTGTTGTTCGAGAGAAAAGTAAGCTAGTGAAAACTGAAAAATTATTCAGATTCCTGCATAAAAGATAAAAGAAAAGTCTGCTTTTATGCGTATTTCTCCCTCATGTTTTTGGAAAAATATTGTGGAAAATTAAAAAAACATCGAGATAAATTAAAAAAATGACTCGATAAGTTGGCTGACTCTTCCGGTAACATGTACAGATACCCTTAAAAAAGGTGCTTTAATGTTTCTGGAAGGAGCTGTTTTGTTCTTCATAAAGTGTTAAAATTTTATCTATCATGTTGGTAATAAGAAGAATCTCTTCGAGATTGTTCCTTTGAAAATATCGGCTTCGGTGCAGGCTGAAAAGAAACGAATCTCGAAGGGAAAAATATGCAAAATGTCAGTTTGTCAACTAACATTTTAGTCTATGTACTGTTGCAATTCGTTCGCAGGAATTTCCTGATTACCCTGATTCGGCAGAAGGCTAGATGAAACAGTCGGTTCAGTCATTCGTTCTTCATCGCCACATGCGGCAGTCTGCATGCCTCCCCAAAAAAGAAAGTCTAGTGGTAAAATAATCTTTGTCATACTGGTAATGGTTTGGGTTTATAATTGTTTTCTCGGATTTGACAGAAAGTCTTTAATGTCTTTTTCATATAAACGTCAAAGCACCCGAATCCCCCTATGCTTATTTGTTAAAAAATATTATATCAGCAATCATGCCTGTGGTATGATGTATCCTGATAGCGGAAAATGGATTCCGTTATTAGGTTTATTCTTTTTCGGGAATATTGCTTTGTTGTTTTTGCTGTAATAAAGCCTTTATGTTGACTGAGTCGAATACAGGTGCTTGGTGTGTTTCAAAGTATTTGTGATTAGGTGCGATGCTATGCATCAGATCGAAATAGCGAACAGAAGCGACAGGTATCATCAGGTGATACCAGTTTTTCGTTCCTTGCCTATATTCCCAGACAGCAGTCTGGGTCTGTTCGTCTAGTATATGGATGAACAGATCTGTTTCTTCAAGTCGGAAATGATAGAGAGTAGGCGACAGTTTTCGGCTTTCTCTGAGTGGAAAAGTATAGATTTCAAAATCTTTCTGTATCAGAAGAGAGTCTGTTAATCTTCTAGGAGCTGGAGTGTCTGTTTCAGGCGGAATGTAGGCATAGGGATTTCCGTCGAAATAATGCAGAGGAATCCAGTCGTCAGGTAGTCCGAAGGTGTTTACTTTCTGGTAAGGAGTACCATTGTTTTTCAGGTGATAGTTTCTGTGTTCCTTGATTTGCTGTAGGTAATCCTCATGGTTACCTTCGAAACGATTAATCCAGTAGTCCGGTTGGAAATACTCGCTTTGTCGGTCCGGTTCCAAAAAGATATACGTGTTTCGTGACATTTCTCCGTCCTCACGGTCGTACTCCTGCACAAAAAAGAGTGTATCATTTTCTACAAAATGTCCGGCTATCAGTAACGTATGGTCATTTTGTATGAGTGTATCTCTTTTTTCCTTGTATGTCACCCTTGTATCTGTCCGAGCATGTCCGGAGAAAGACTGTATGTCTTGTTCCAAAAAGACATTTTTTGCTTTCCCTTGAAGTGGTATGAAAGAGATAAGGATACATCCGGTAACTAATGCGGACCTTGTAAGTGAGATCTTTCTCATTTGTTTGATTATTAGAGAGGTTAATAAGCAGGCAATAAAACAAATATACTGAATCTTTAGTCTTCTGTAAAATATTTGAAGTGAAAATTTTCAATATACCGTATTAAGATTTCGCATTGCATTCTTCTGTACTTCTTGTCTTTTGCGTATTTTTGCACTCGAAAATCGAACTATTAATTATAAAATAAAAAAGGAATGGGTGGTTTTTTCGGTACAGTCTCAATGGCTGAATGCGTAACCGATTTATTTTACGGTACGGATTATAACTCACATTTAGGTACGAAACGTGCCGGTATGGCAACATATTCGGAAGGCGAAGGTTTCGTTCGTTCTATTCATAGTCTGGAAAGTTCTTATTTTCGCACCAAGTTTGAATCGGAACTTCCAAAATTCAGAGGTAAGTCGGGTATAGGTGTAATCAGCGATACCGATCCTCAGCCTATCATGATAAATTCTCACCTTGGAAAATTCGCCATTGTAACGGTTGCGAAGATCAACAATGTGGCTGAACTTGAAAAAGATTTGCTCGATGCAAATATGCATTTTGCGGAAATGAGTTTGGGAAAAACAAACCAGACAGAGCTTATTGCATTGCTGATTGTACAGGGAAAAGATTTTGTAGACGGTATTGAAAATGTTTACAAAAAAATCAAAGGTTCCTGCTCGATGCTGATTCTGACAGAAGACGGCATTATTGTGGCACGCGACAAGTGGGGGCGTACTCCGATTGTGATAGGAAAGAAAAACGGTGCTTATGCAGCTACCAGCGAATCAAGCAGTCTGCCCAATCTGGATTACGAAATCGACCGTTATGTAGGTCCGGGAGAAATTATCCGTATGCGTGCTGACGGACTGGAGCAGCTTCGCAAACCGAATGAAGACATGCAGATTTGCTCGTTCCTGTGGGTTTATTATGGCTTCCCGGTATCTTGCTACGAAGGACGTAATGTAGAAGAAGTCCGTTTCATGAGCGGTTACAAAATGGGTAAGACCGATGAGTCGGAAGTGGACTGTGCCTGCGGTATTCCCGATTCAGGTGTAGGTATGGCATTGGGATATGCCGAAGGAAAGGGTATTCCTTATCATCGTGCCATTGCGAAATATACACCAACCTGGCCACGTAGCTTTACTCCCAGCAATCAGGCTATGCGTTCGCTTGTGGCAAAGATGAAACTGATTCCCAACCGTGCCATGTTGCAGGGTAAGCGTATTCTGTTCTGTGATGACTCTATCGTACGCGGTACTCAGCTTCGTGACAATGTGAATGTGTTGTACGATTACGGAGCTAAAGAGGTTCACATGCGTATTGCCTGTCCGCCGCTGATTTACGGTTGTCCGTTTATCGGATTCACTTCTTCAAAGAGCGATATGGAACTGATTACCCGCCGTATCATTAAGGAAATAGAAGGTGATGAAAATGCTAAGCTGGATAAGTATGCTACTACCGACTCACCTGAATACAAGGAACTGGTAGAGCGTATCCGTGCCCGCTTCGGACTGACATCATTGAAATTCAATACACTGGAAACGCTGATAGAGGCTATCGGTCTGCCGAAATGCAAGGTGTGCACACACTGTTTCGATGGTTCAAGTCACTTCTAAACAGCTTTTTCTGATATGAAATAAGCGCAGAATCCATCCGGAACTACCGGAATTATGGATTCTGCGCTTATTCTTTTATAGACTTCTGAAGCAGGTTTACACTGTATCAGAATGCTTCTGTCATATTGAAATAGAACAAATTCTGTCGGTTGATGAAATTACGTCCAAAATCCAGTCGGACATTCATGCGAGGCTGCACTTCTATGCGCAGACCTACTCCGGCGTTAGGCAATACTCCTTCAATTTTTCCGGGAGTTGGTCCCATGAATCCGGCTCCTCCCCAGGCTACGAATCCCAGGTGATGAATGACCTTCTTTATCCAGTTGCTTTGATCTGTATTAAACATTTGGCGGTATTCCATCAAAGCGATGTGCGAGCTTTTATCACGGTATTGTCCCATGTAGTAACCGCGCAGATCGAAAGGTGTACCGCTAAGCACATATTTATTTAAAGGTATGTTGTTTCCAAAAACATTTTTGGTCTGCACCGTCCATGCCAGCACTTTTCGCTGACCAACTGATTTGTACTGCCGGTAGTCGAACTCGAAGCGATAAAAGTTGTCATCACCTCCCAGCCATTTCTGATACATGATTCCACGGAAGTCCAGATAAACTCCCTTGTACGGATTGGCGGGAACATCGCGTGTATCGTAAGTCAGCAAGAATCCCAGTCCGGAGCTGAAATTGCTGTATCCGCTTGTACCTCCTCCGGCTCTTTTGTAATCTTCCTGTTCTGTCAGATACTTGGCGGGATCGGTTATCTTGTCGTAGTTCAAGTCGATTTGCGGACCGACGAAGAAATTACTTTCTCCTATACGGAACAGAAACCATGGGTTTATCTGTATACCGCTGTACCGGTATTGACTGGTAGTATCGCTGCGCACATAGTCTTTGTTTGTGCTGTATCCTACTCCGTAGAAATTTTCCTGAGTATTTTTATAGCTGAACTGTCCGAAGATGCGGAACTTGTCATCCTTGAAGAAAAGCTGAGGCTTAACCATGATGTTCAGTCCTCCCTTAAACATGAATGCCATTGCGACGGGCAGTACAGAGCGCCGCATGGTTGTGTCTTGTGGATTCATACGGAATGTCATCAGCGCACTACCTCCCACCAGAAGACCGAAGTCTGGGCTAAAGCTCGGACCTCCCAGAATGTTATAGTGTAAATTGCGTGTCGTCGATTTTTTTTGATGCTGTTTTGTGATGTTTGAAGATGAAATGGAAAGCGTATCGCTTGCAAAGATGCCTGTGGGTTCTTGAGCAAGACAGGCAATGGTAAGCAAGCATGCGGTGCACAGTAGAATTATTTTTTTCATAAATTATAAATTTCGACGACAAAAGTAAGAAAAAAAGCGTTATAGCCCCCGTCTTTTTATAAGACTTTGTGGTATGGTACGTGTTTTTAACTGCTTTATGCTAAAACGGGAGTATCGTTTATAAATAACGGCTAAAAAATGGTAATGCGTTTGGCTGTTCGAAAGCTATTTCCTATTTTTACACAACAGAATTATTAATAAC
>ENA-OYWO01000060-OYWO01000060.1-human-gut-metagenome-genome-assembly--contig:-NODE-60-length-59880-cov-31.770013_pt1 | contig 59880 bp, 43 predicted proteins | sample MGYA00244170_ERZ653397 | MGnify/ENA primary metagenome ERZ653397 (study PRJEB26926, sample SAMN06164906) | human gut metagenome | biome: ENVO:00009003; feature: ENVO:2100002; material: ENVO:00002003...
GATTGATTCTCAAAATCTTTCAAGGTTTCTCACTGTTCAGTTATCAATGTTCTTTGTTTTGCTCTCTTGCGACAGCTTGATTATTTTATCAAATCGCTGTTCGTTTGTCAAGCACTTTTTTATTTTTTTGAACTCTGTTTTAAGTTCTCTGTCTTGCGACAGCTTATTTATTCTATCAAAATGTTTTTCATTTGTCAAGAACTTTTTTCATAACTTTTTCAACTTATTTTCAAAGCAGTATCTATAAAGTCATGTCTGTAAAATGTAACTCACAAGCTCTACAGCTCAATGTGTCCCGCGAGTCAGCTTTGATATAATATCATCCCAGCACACATATGTCAACGGATTTACTGCAATTAATTAAAGTAGTAAAACTATCTTAAAAAACACAAATTTTCTAAATTGTCTGTTTATTATATACAATTCTCACAATTACTATCTGACAGCCTCTATCGCTTCCTTGATATTTGCCACACCGACAATCTCAATTCCACTAATATGCGACACTCCTGCAAGACACACTTTGGGAACAATACACTTTTTAAAGCCAAGCTTCTTTGCCTCAGCCACACGCTGCTCGGACATGGTAACTCCGCGTACCTCTCCGCTTAAGCCCACCTCTCCAAAGCATATGGTATCCTCACGCACTATAATATCCTTTTTGCTTGATGCGATTGCAAGCACTATCCCAAGGTCTATCGCCGGTTCGTTCATCCTTATACCGCCTGCTATATTCACATAAGCGTCACAGTCTGACAGTGACAGGTTGGCTCTTTTTTCAAGGACCGCCATGAGTAGATTTACTTTATTATAATCTGTACCATTTGCTGTACGCCTTGGATTATTAAAAAAGCTGTGACATACAAGAGCCTGTATCTCGAGAAGTATCGGGCGGCTTCCCTCTATGGAACATGTGACAATTGATCCTGATGCTCCCTCGGGCTTACCGCTAAGCATATACTCCGACGGATTTTCCACCTCAACAAGTCCCTCCGCCTTCATTTCAAATACGCCTATCTCATTGGTCGAACCAAATCTGTTCTTAACGCCTCTAAGTATCCTGTACGACTCATACCTGTCACCCTCAAAATAAAGCACAGTATCAACCATATGCTCTAACGTCCTCGGCCCCGCAACCGCACCATCCTTTGTCACATGTCCTACTATAAAAACAGAAATACCCAGAGTCTTTGCAAGCTGCATAAGCACTCCGGTTGTCTCCCTGACCTGTGAGACACTGCCCGGTGCCGACGCTATCTCCTCATTGTACATAGTCTGGATGGAATCTATTACAACAACCTCCGGTTTTTTTCGTTGAATCACGTCCTTTGCTATATCAAGACTTGTCTCACATAAAAGCTCCAGTGAATCCGTAAAATCGCCAAGTCTGTCGGCACGCATCTTTATCTGATGCAGGGATTCCTCACCTGACACATAAAGTAATGGCACCTTTTTTTGTGAAAGTTCCCTGCATACCTGAAGTAGAAGTGTGGATTTTCCTATACCCGGATCTCCTCCCACAAGCACAAGTGACCCCCTCACAATTCCTCCACCAAGCACTCTGTCAAACTCGGCTATACCCGTCACTATACGCTCCTCTTTCTCGCTTTTTACTGCCGAAAGAGGCAGAACCTGTGCCGCCTTTGATTCTTTTTTTACTTTTCCCGACGAGCTTATCGACTTTTTATCTACGGTTTCCTCTACAAATGTATTCCATTCCTTACAGGCCGGGCACTGTCCCATCCATTTTGCCGATTCATAACCACATTCCTGGCAGAAAAATACAGAGGTCTTTCCTTTTGCCATATTGTTCTCCTTTATAAAATACAAAAAGCCCGGCTTTCACCGGGCTAAAAATATGCTCTATTTTCTTGATACTTTGATATCGACTGAATCAACACCCTCAAGCTCTACGCTTAAACTGAGCTTGCCGCCGAGATTTGTCTTCATAGTACCTGCAACAGCTCCAGCTATATCAATTTCGTACTCTGTCTCCTCTTCAAGGCCAAGAGTAATCTGAGCATCCTCAGGTCCCTCCACAGTAAATGTCACTGTATCAGCAGTCTCCTCGAAATCCATAACCGCTGTTCCCGGAACAGACTCGTATACAAAGAGTCCGTTTCTTTCGAGCTTTGTAATCTCCTTAAAGGTCTTTACCTTGTAGATATCTCCATCCTTCTCAAAATTGTCAAGCTTTGCCTTTGCAGCCAATGTATAATCTCCGAAGCTGAGCTTTCCGTTTTCATCAGTACGGATTAATTCACTTATTACAGCCATTTTTATCCTCCCGTAGCTATATTGATATATTAATTATAAATCCAATTCTACTCAACAGTCAATGAAATTTGTTTGTTTTTCGTAGAAATTATTACCTTATTGCCGCGCTTAATTTTGCCGGTAATAATATCCTCTGACATACGGTCTTCAATCTCCTCCTGAAGTTTTCGTTTAAGAGGTCTTGCGCCATATTTTCTGTCATAGGCTTTGTCCACGATAAAGGATTTTGCACTGTCACGCACTGTGAGCTCTATATCAAGCTGTTCTTTACAGCGTTTCTTAAGCTCCTTTACAAGAAGTGTCACTATATGCTTCATGTCATCCTTGTTGAGAGCTCTAAATACAATAGTCTCGTCGATTCGGTTCAAAAACTCAGGTTTAAATATACGGCGGACCTCCTCCATGACACTGTTCTTCATACGCTCGTGATCCTGCTTTTCATCCTCATCAGCGCCAAAGCCAAGGCGCTTTGGTTCTATAATAGAAGAAGCTCCTGCATTTGATGTCATGATGATTATTGTATTCTTGAAATCAACCGTGCGCCCCTGTGAATCAGTGATTCTACCATCATCAAGCACCTGTAAAAGTATATTGAACACATCAGGATGTGCTTTTTCTATCTCATCAAACAGTATAACAGAAAAAGGATTGCGTCTGACCTTCTCTGAGAGCTGTCCGCCCTCCTCATGGCCCACATATCCCGGTGGTGAACCAATCATCTTTGAAACACTATGCTTTTCCATGTACTCTGACATGTCAACACGTATCATGGCATCTTCTTTGCCAAAGACAGCCTCAGCAAGTGCCTTTGATACCTCCGTCTTACCTACTCCTGTCGGTCCCAAAAACAGGAATGAGCCAATCGGCTTCTTAGGATCCTTTAAACCAACACGGCCTCGTCTGACTGCCTTTGCGACAGCAGAAACAGCCTCCTCCTGTCCTATTACACGCTTGTGAAGTATCTGTTCAAGCTTTGCAAGTCGTCCTGCCTCTGACTCTGTAAGCTTATTTACAGGTATTTTGGTCCATCCCGATACTACATCCGCTATCTCATTTTCGCCGACTACAGGCTGATTTTTGGCTCCTGTGCGACGGTTCTTTCTCATAAGCTTCTGCTGTTTATTTTCAAGTACTTCCTTTTCTGACATAAGCGCGCCGGCAGCTGCGAGATCTCCATTCGATAAAGCATTTTCCACCTGGTTCTGCTTATCTGTTATCTCTTTTTTCAGAGCAAGCAACTCGTCAGATGATGTCAGATTCTTAAGCCTTATCCTGGCTGCCGCTTCATCCATCAGGTCTATCGCCTTATCAGGTAAAAATCTGTCATTTATATATCGTGCAGAAAGGTTTACTGCTGCTTTCACACCCTCATCTGTTATGATGACACCATGATGCTTTTCATAGATTCCCTTTAATCCTGTGAGTATCTCTATTGTCTCATCCGCACCCGGCTCCTCAACCATCACCGGCTGGAAACGGCGCTCAAGCGCAGCATCCTTTTCCACGTATTTGCGATACTCTTCTATGGTAGTGGCGCCGATTACCTGTACCTCGCCTCTGGCAAGCGCAGGCTTTAATATGTTAGATGCATCTAACGAACCTTCTGCTCCTCCTGCACCTATTATAGTGTGAAGCTCATCAATGAAAAGCAGTACATTTTTGGCATTTGAAACCTCGCTTATCACCTTCTTGATACGCTCCTCAAACTCACCACGATACTTTGATTTGGCTACAAGCCCGGACATATCAAGGGAAACCAGTCTCTTTCCCAAAAGAATATCCGGAACATTGCCACTGACTATATCCTGCGCAAGTCCTTCTACTATAGCGGTCTTGCCCACTCCCGGCTCTCCAATCAGACATGGATTGTTTTTGCCACGGCGGCAAAGTATCTGGATAACGCGCTCCATCTCCTTTTTTCTGCCTATAACAGGGTCAAGAAGCCCTGCCTCTGCCATATCTGTCAAATCTCTGGAATACTGATCTAATACAGGAGTCGCAGAATTGTATGATGTACTGTAGCTTTTCATCAGATCCCTGTATGCAGACGGATCCTCACCCATCGCACCAAGAATATCTATAAACATCTTCTGACTGTTAACACCCATGGTGTTTAAAAGTCTTGCAGCTGCACAGTCTCCCTGCAGTACTATAGCCATTAGCAAGTGTTCTGTCCCTATCTCATTGCACTCAAATCTATCGGCTTCCTCCGATGCACGCTCCAATACTCTCTGTGTCCTTGGTGAATAGCCATCCCTGTCCATCACTTCGATGTTATCCCCCGGTGAAATCAGGTCTTCAATCATCGAAATAAGCTTATCATATTCCACATTGCAGGCTGTTAGAACCTCAGCTGCCACACCGGTGCCCTCTTTTATAAGGCCAGCCAGTATGTGCTCTGTTCCAACATAGCTGTAATTCATTTTCTTTGATATACGTGCAGCCAAATCTATTGCTTTTTTAGCCTTACTTGTATATGGTTTCAAGTCATATCCTCCAGTCATATTCACTAATTTAAGTCGATGAACTGCAAATCATCATCCTCGCTGTCATCCTCATTGTCATCCTTTGCACTGCTGTCTATAGTCTCAGACGGCTTATTTCCCTCATTGACAAATCCATCAAGTGCCCTTTGAAGCTGATTCTTTAAAGCATCCTCATCAGCATCGTTTTCTGTGTCAGAAACGTTTTCCTGCCTTGAATCGTCTTTTAAATCAAACTCAGAGTTTTCATTCTCAACAGCTTTCTTAGAATCAGGTGTAATTTCTACGGTTCTTCCGACATAGGATGCATTTGATATATTTTCATCCGTAGCCATCTTTTGCTCATCTGCAGCACCTTCCGCTGTTTCTTCTGCGACTTCATCTGCCGGCTCTTCTACAGCTTCATCTGCTGTTTCTTCTGCAGCTTCATCCACCGACTCTTCTGCAGCTTCTTCTTCCACTTCATCTAACGACTCTTCTGTAACCTCTTCTTCCGGCTCATCTGCTATCTCGTCCGCAGTTTCATCAGTTGTTTCTTCCAAAGCTTCATTTGATACATCTTCTGCTGCATCATCTACATCATCATCGTCATCATGATAGTCCATTGCCTTATATTTTCTGTTTTTCACAGCTGATACAATAAGCAACAGTAACAGAATAATGATAATAAGAACCAGTATTGCAGCTAAAACAAGATATTTATTGGCAATTCCCGGGACAAGCTCGCTCTTTGTTGTATCGTTTTCCTCCTGTGCCACTGTAGGTGTACTGAGCTCGGTTCTCATATATGTGCCATCTACGCTATCATATGTGTACCAGCCACTCTCACCATTGTCATTCATGGCGTATACGAGGTAAAAATCCTTCGTCTGATCATCTTTTTTTTCGGCTTTAGTCTGGTATGCTGTTGCCACACCCTTGCCCTCTATGGAGAGCGAGACCTCATTATATCCTTCAGGCACATCATCCACCTTAGGCAGTAAAACTACGATAAAATGTGACTCGGAATTGATACGGACATACTCATACGCTGCATTCTGGGCAGCATCATATACAAAAAGCCCATTGCCGCTTTCTGACTGTAAATACACAAGTGTGATATCACCAAAGGTACCATGAAGGGTATTGTATTCAAGACCGTCAATCACTGTCTTTGAGTGCTCAAAGCCTTCAGGAACAACATCCTCAGGAATGTCATTTACCATAGTCCACTCTGTTCCATTTATATTGAACTTCTTCCAGTTATCCTGCTTATCCGCATTCTCCGGATCATCCTCGGCTCTTCTGGTAACAACTATATTGTATGTGCTTGTGCTGCCGTCCTCTGCTGTCACAACAACGCTGACCGTATTCTCTCCAACCTCAAGTGAATCATTGCCTGTGACGGATGTCACACTCGCCTTGGAATCAGCCGGATTTGCTGTAACCGCAAGGCTTGAACAGCTGTAATCTACTGTAGCTGTGTAATCCTTTGTCGCAGCAGAAAATTCAGGGGAAAGCGTACCTGCTGAGATAACAAGCGAACCAAGAGATGCGTTTGAGGATTTCTTTTCCTCTTTGTTTTCATTATCTTTATTCGCATTGTTGTCATTGCCGGTATTGCTGCCGGAATTGTCCTTGTTATCCTTGTTGCTGTTTGAATCATTGTTTGATGAAGCTGATGTAGCTGTAATAGTAACACTGCCAGATGACATAGATGTCTCATTCAATTGGTCATCAAACGCATTAATCACCCGAACTGAAAAGGTACAACTACCTTCCGAAACGGCTTTAACTTTTATAGAATTATTTGGAGTTCCTCCATCAGAGTATATATTATCTCCTTCTACAAACTCAAAAGCTCCCGAACTCTTTGTTAATGTTGCATTTACTCCATACTCTCCTGGTGAAATAGATGTACTTATAGTCACAACATCTCCAACTTTCACTGTTGTTTTACTTGCTGAAACAGAAATACTTCCTGCTGCCAACACAATATTCTTATTTGAAAACACAACTATAGTCATTATCAAAACTGATAAAATATAACTTGTAATCTTTTTCATTTTCTTACCTCTATTGCTCTATATTTTTTCTGCCGAGAATATGGTTACGTATAATCATAGAATCTTTTACATTTATGGTACCATCTTTGCTAGTGTCAGCTGCTTCCATATATGCACCACTCAATGTACTTCTTCCAATAATATGTCGTCTTATTATCATAGAGTCCTTTACATTGACCACTCCATCTCCTGACACATCGCCATATATTACAATATCATATGTTTTTTTCAAATTACCAGAAAGATCATATACAGCAACCTTATTTCCTGTTGCAACTGTTCCTGTATTTTCTTTTCCTGATTCCGTTAAAAGTTTGATTGAACCAGATGCAGAAACCGAAATATTTTTTATGAATGATGATGCCATTGTTTCTGGTGCAACTCCAGTGATATATGTTCCTATTTTATATGTATCAGATGAAATATTTACATCTGTACCAGACGCAGTATTATTTGTATTATTAGCTGATGTTTGTCTGTTTATAGTGATTGTGTATGTTCTTGTTTCACCACTTTGTGACTTACAATTTATTTTTATTGTATTATTTCCAACAGCAAGTGAATAATTACCTGTACCCGAAACATAACTATTACCTGATACAGCATTTGCTGAGACAGTCACTGAACTTATAGCATTTGAAACAACCGCTGAATAACTTGTTGTTGTTCCATTAAATACAGGTGTGAGTGACACTCCACTTATTGACAGTGCTTGCAGATAGTTGTTAGTATCACCAGCTTTATTAAAACCAACTGCAGACGATGGCATATTGTTGTATACAGGAATTTTGAATACAAATGCCTGGTTCTTATCAGAATATCCTTTTGACAGATTTTGTCCTTCTGTAATTGCAGCTGTCACATTTGCCATATACTGATGGCTATAAAGTGATTTACTATCAACCACATTAAATTTTTCAAAATAAATTGTATTTTGACCTCTATTGACATAATCTTTTGCAATCTTTTCCGCCCCTCCGGATATGGATTTTGCCCTACTTGACCATCCATTCTTCTTAGCATACGCTAAACCATTTTGGTATATTTTTTTCTTTGTACTTCCAGTCGCACTAAAATTAAAGAAATTATAATATCCCTCATAACCCGAATATACCCCAGAAATAAGAGGACTTGTTCCTTTCCCCTGTTCCTGTTTAACTCGCGCAGATAAGTGATATGCACTAACTCCTGTGGCTTTTGCAACATCTAAAAATGTCCTAGCATAATCTATTTTTTCACCATTGTTAGAATAGTTCTTAGTTCCTTCCATAAAGGTTCCCTTAACGATTGATTGAACACCCGATAAGGTTTCGCTAGAACTATATACAAGACTTTGAAACTGATAAATATTTGTTTCATCAAGAAAATTTCTTGGATCCATAATATATGCAATGTAATCCTTGCTTGCAGCTACCCATCCTGGCTCATATTCAAACCACTTATTTGTTTCCCAGTTATATGCACCATTTTCCGTTGATTTTTTTGCATTATCTGCATTTTTAGATACTAAGTTTATTCCATGCACACTCTCATTTTCAATCACCGTACCCCAATTCAAACCTGTATTTACAGCCTCAAATGTCCAGCTTGGATACTTATTGTGAAGAGCTGTAAGGTTTGGAATATAACTGTCAGGAAAGCCTGCATTCTTCATAGCCGTGACAAAATCAGTATTGTCTCCGCTATTATTGTATGTCACCTTTATGTATGTACTGATAGTCCAGCCCGTAAATGCCTTGCCGTTTAAAGTACCCTTGACATTATACCAGACCACACCGTTTACCTTAGTCTCTCCAATTATGTCAACCTGATGATTCCAGTTGAGTGAGACAACCTTGGTAGTGCCGGATGTGCCTGCTGCATTGCGGACATACACATTGCCACCTGTAATCGTACCTGTAGCATATGCTCCCGATGCGGTTGCAAGGGCAAGCTGCTCCTCATTATTCTGCTGTATGGCATCCGCATTGCCGGTGTCTGCCGAAGCATCCCCTGTCTGCGCATTGTCTGATGCAGCTGTACCTGCTGATACAAAATCAGACCTGATATAGCTGACACACTCCTCGTTATTTGCTGCCAGATTGTACTTTGCCTTGTACCACACCTTGCCGTCTGCACCTGTGGTCTGCTCAAGAATAGTAATATCCTTGCCGTTTGAAAGCTTGTGCTCCAGCTCATACTCTGTTCCCGGTCCGCTTCTCGCCGCTACCCAGTATCTCTCATCACACACAACCTTAGCCGCCTGATCCGCATAGACTGCTATGCTGCTGTATGTTGCCAGGTCACATGCGGCTAATGACAATGTTACGACAGAGGCTGCCAGAAATTTATTTATCTTTATCATCAAATCCCATCTTTCTTATGTGCATTGTTTACATTAATCCATTATCCATTTAATTATAATAGAATATGACCTTTGTATCAATGTATTCGGCAGAAATTTATTATTTTTTTATTAATGATAAAAAAACTCCCTTCAACGTACAGCTCATGCTTACGTTTCAGGGAGTTGCCTGATTCATATTCTGCTTATTCTTACTGTCTCCTGTAGCTTTTTCTAGCTGAACAGGGATTTTATCTTATCCCACAAATCTATGAAAAAGTTGCCAAGCTTTTCCCAGAAGCCCGGGTCATTTATCTTATCGCCAAGCTTTGATGCCCAGTCCTGTGCCTGGTCGATGACTGAATCCCAGTCGATATTGGCATCCTTAAGCTTCATAAGAAGCGATGTCAGCTTTGCAATATCATCATCAGAAAGCTTCAGGTCGTAATCCTTTGCAGCCTCCTTTATCGCATCCTTTATCTGGCTCTCATCCTTGAGCTTTCCATCGGCAAGCTGCTTCTTTAGGTCAGCAATCATTGCCTCGATATCCTGCGAATCGCCGTCAATGCTCTTGTTGAGTTCTCCTGTTGTGACAAGCTCATCCATCGCTGCGTCTGTCACCTTGTCGTCAAGCTTCTTGCCTGTCATCTCCTCGTATGCCTTTAGTGTGCCTACAAGTGCTGCCGTTCCGGAAATAGGGAAAGGGCCTGCGACTATGATTTTAGCATCAGCTATGCCTGCTGTGGCAAGCGCATTCTTGTACATTCCTACCGTACAGTAATTGATATTGTGCGTGGAAACACTAAGACCCGCACCCTTTTTATCCTCTGTAATGAGTACTGAGGAAAGTGACCTTGTGCCAATCTCGCTCTTGCTGATGTATGAATCGAGGTACTTGTGCTCCTCATCATTATTTACATAGACCACATCGTATTTGTCCAGATCAGTGAGCTCGATTCCCATAAATCCAAGCACTGTCGCTCTCTGATCCGGTGTGAGGTCTGCTCCAAGACTTAAGTATGGCTTATCATTATTGCTGATGGTCACCTTGTCGTTTGCCTCACTGCCGGCTGTCGTTGTGCTGTCTGCAGTACTGTCTGTGTTACTCTTATCAGCTGCGTCACTGCTGTCACCGCCTGATACATCAACGCTTGAAACTGTATCAGTCTGCGTAGCTGTCTCTGTTGCAAATACAGCCGGATTCATTGTAAACAATGTCACCGCAGCAAGCACGCTACATACAATACTCTTTGCTTTTTTCTTTATTAATCTAATCATTTTTCCTCCAATCTACTGCTCTATATCATACGAAATTGTAAAACTGCTTCCGTCGAAGCTGACATCTGCCATGCTTCCGCATACCACAGGCATCATCGGCGACATATGACCTATATCCAGATCCATGATGATTGGCACATTAAACTCTCTAAGCAGTGATGAAAGCGCCTGTCTGTGGTCTATGCCAAACATTTCCTCTCCGAAGTGCGCCGGGCGTCCGATAAGAAAGCCCTTTACATTTGAAAACCATCCTGCATTTTTCATCTGCCACATAGCCCTTCTCATGCCCATCACATTAAGGTCACAAGCCTCAAGGAACCATATGATACCATCATCACTGTAGCGCTCATTAAATTCCCTTACATGGTCAAACGATGTGCCAAGCAGATTGATAAGACAATCCATGCAGCCACCAAGCAGCCTGCCTCTCATGGTAAGCCTGCTTTCCTTTGCCACCGTGGGAATAGAGCTGATACACGACTTTTCAGTCAGGTTATAGCCCACAAACGGAGCATTCTCATCCTTTATCGATTCCTTCTCCCACATAGGGTAATTGGTAAATGAAAGCTTCCTGCCACAAAGCAGATTAAATGCATCGGTAAGTGACTCATGCCACACCTCCATGCCAAAGCTGCCCGCACACGGTCCGTAAATACCTGCTGTATCTGCAATAGTAGCCTCCAAAAATGTGAAATTCGTGTTGTCGGAATAGCCCATGTACCATTTCGGCTTTGATTGCTTCACGCGCTCAAAATCAATATAAGGCACTACCTCGCACATCAGCTCGCCACCACCACAGGATATAAGCACATCACTATCAGCAGAAGCATAGCTCTCGTTCAGCTCTTCTGCGCACTTCTTAGGTGTATTGCTGATGCCTATGCCACTGTCGCACCTGCAGTTAGGTCCCTCTATCGTCTTATAACCCATGCTGTGAAACCTTTTAATGGCATTGTCAAAGGCACTCCTGTACGGCTCTGTTGTACAGCCCATCGAAGGCGCCACAAAGCCTATTGTTCCTCTATCCTTTAGAAATTCAGGGTATCTCATGTTTCTATCATCCTATCACTATTATTTACATATCTAAGCTTCTGTCTGAAGTAAAATATGTAGGATTTTATCATTTCTGTCAAGGTCATTTTACTGTCATAATTAAATGTCGTCGTGTACTGCACATGCTGTCTGTTGCACCAGTTGTATATATCATGCAGACTTATCGAATCAACATTCTTCATATTGTTCATAAACACCTTAACCTTTGAAAGCTCATCCTCACTGTCAATGTATAGATGAAAGATAGTATTCGGACATTCAATTATTATCTGCTGTTCTTCTATATTTTTCATCACTGTATCCTCTATTGAATGATGTATCCTGTGTGATTAAAAACATTATCGTCTGTCACACCGGGATGTGAGTAATAACAAAATATCGTAACTGTTCAGTACCTTCACAGCTAAAAAATATCACATAACCATAGTACTACACCGGCGTCACAAAATCCAGTCATTTTTGCCTGCCAATTCTTACTATTTTATTAAGAAAAACGGTAAATATTATACTCCCTCACAGTCAAATGCCGGAATGAAGCTGTCCTTTGCCACGTCACCCTCCTGTATAAATGCATTCGTGATTCCTATTTCGAGGGCATAGTCAACAAGCCTTTCATACTCTCTCCTTGTCACTGTGCGGTTTATCTCAGGATAATCCTTTAGTGCAATCGGCGTAAACTGGCTCATCATGCTTATATATACGTGATCATGATATGTATCATACAGGTACTTAAGTACATCCTTTGCATCATTCACATGTCCCGGCAGTAGAAGCTGTCGCACAATAACTCCCTTTTGTATGAGTCCTGTCGAATCGTCAATCACGACATCCGGTTGCTGCCTGACCATCTCTGAAAGCGCCTGCTTTGCGACAGACGGATAATCTTTTGCCCTTGAATACCTTGCCGAAAGCGTACTGTCCATATATTTAAAATCCGGAAGATACACATCCACTATACCCTCAAGCAGCTTTAGCTCTGTCACATTTTCATATCCGCTCGTATTGTATATAATAGGAAGCTTCATGCCGCGGCTTTTTGCATCGTTTACCGCCCACACTATATCAGGGATATACTGCCCCGGTGTGACCAGATTGATATTATTTGCGCCTTTGTCAGCAAGTTCCATAAAGATATCACTCAGCCTCTCTTTACTGATTAGCTTTCCCGCTTTTCCGTCAGAAATCTCCCTGTTCTGGCAGAACACGCAGTGCAGGCTGCAGCCTGAGAAAAAAACTGCCCCGCTTCCTCTTTTTCCTGATATGCACGGCTCCTCCCAGTAATGAAGCGCTGCTCGCGCCACCTTTATTTCAGATGAAACGCCACATACGCCTGTTTGTCCGGTTCTTCTGTTTATGCCACATTTTCTTGGACACAATAAGCAATTCTCGTATTTATTCATATTTTTCATTTTAACCCTTGCTAAAAATAATGTTTGATACTACAATCTATATGATTATGCGGTGCATATGCCATGCGCCTTCAGTAGTCATTTTCAAATTATATCATAACTATTCTTACAGAAGAGAATAGTTAAAATACACAATAAGGAGATTACAATGAATCAGTCAAACTGTATCGTCGCCCAGTCAGGCGGCCCAACTGTTGCAATCAACGCAAGCCTTGCAGGAGTCATCGCAGGAGTAAAAAGCTCTGAGAAATACGATATCTGCTATGGCGCCGTAAACGGAATACTCGGCATATTAAATGAGAATTATCTCAATCTATCAGATATTTTTGCAGATGATGCTAATCTTGAAAAGCTTAAGACCACACCTGCCATGTATCTTGGATCATGCCGCCACAAGCTACCTGATTACAAGGATGATGATTCACCATATGTATACATCTTCCACCAGTTCGATAAGCTTTCTATAAAAGCTTTCTTTTACATCGGCGGAAATGATTCGATGGATACCGTATTAAAGTTATCCGATTATGCAAAAAAAATCAACAGTGATGTGAAAATTGTAGGGATTCCAAAAACCATCGACAATGATCTGTGCATGACAGACCATACTCCGGGATTTGGCTCTGCCGCCAAATATATCGCATCAAGCATGCTTGAGATAGCCCATGATACCTTTATCTATGCTGTTAAGAGTGTGACAATCGTTGAAATCATGGGACGTGACGCAGGATGGCTCACTGCCGCTTCCGCTCTCGCACGTAATGAGTACAATACAGCTCCTCAGTTCATCTATCTGCCTGAGGTGGATTTCGACAAGGACAAATTTGTTGCCGATATAAAAGAAGCCCTCGAGCACACTAACAATGTAATAGTTGCCGTATCTGAAGGAATACATGACGCAGACGGCTCATACATTACATCATCAAATGCCGCATGTGACCAGTTCGGACACCAGCAGCTAAGCGGTGCCGGAAAAGCTCTTGAGTTCATCGTAAAGGAAAACATCGGTGTCAAGGTGCGCTCTGTAGAGGTAAATGTGCTCCAGCGCTGTGCCTCACATCTTGCATCATTAACCGATATCGAGGAATCTTTTGCTCAGGGTAAAAAGGGTGTCACTATTGCAGCAGAGGGTGTGACCGCATCAATGGTATGCTTAAAGCGCATCTCAAATAATCCTTATCAGGTGGAATACACATATTCTGCTATCAAGGATATCGCAAACGAGGCCAAGTCTGTGCCAAGAGAGTGGATCAATGATGCTGGCAATGATGTGAAGCCTGAGCTTATCGAATACTTAAAGCCACTTATTCAGGGAGAAACCGCTGTAGTCTACAAGAATGGTCTGCCTGACTATATGGATGTGTCACATCTTCACAAATGTAACTGATTTTAGCTGCCGCCTACACCCCGGTGTGGGCAGCAACAGCATATCTCCAAGGAGGTCGATTTACATGAAGAAAAAAGTGCTTATAACCTGCGCCGTTGTGCTTGGTGTGCTTTCGGCTGTTTATCTTGGCTTTGCCTTTTATTTTAGCAGCCACTATCTGTTCAACACAAAGATTAACTCTGTAAAATACGCAGGTAAAACTGCAAAAGAGGCATTAGAAAAAAATACAGCCCTAAGCCGCGACTATCTGCTCACAATCACTGATAGAAAAGGCAACAGCTTTTCACTTAAGGGACCTGATTTTTCCTATGAATATGTCTCAAACGGTGACGAGGAGCAAATCCTAAAAAGTCAGAATGCTTTTACATGGCCTGTCAGTCTTTTCAAAGCTCAAAACTATACTCTAAAGGGTTCATCCAAATATGACGATGCCGCTTTGGCGGAAAAGCTCAAGGCTCTTGATATTTTCAGTGATGACTACATTGAAAATCCGGAGGATGCCCACATCGAGATAAAAGACGGCAAATACGATGTGATTGAAGAGAAAAATGGCTGCAAACCGATATATGACAGCATCCTTGCCGAAGTAAAGGACGCCCTGGACAACGAGCTCCCAAAGCTTACCTTAAGTGATGACTGTTATGAAGCTCCAAAAATCACAAAAAACAGTGATACTATCAAAAATGAAAAAGAAGCCCTCGACAAATACACTGCTTCAACCGTCACTTACAAAATTGAAGGTGCCGACGAGAAGCTTGACTCAGCCAAAATCCTTGATATGCTAAGCATCTCAGATGACGGCAGCGTGAGCATAGATGATGCCAAGGTCACTAAATATGTCCAGCAGCTTGCTTCCAAGTATAACACCTTCGGACGCAAGCGCTCGTTCAAAACATCGTCCGGTGACACTATTGAAATAGGTGGTGGAGACTACGGATGGGTAGTCAGCAAGAAAAATGAGAAAGCCCAGCTCCTTTCAGATTTAGAGGGAGGCAAGCCAGTGGAAAGAGAGCCTGTTTACGAGCAGACAGCACTCTACCGAGGCGCTGACGACATAGGTAATACATACATAGAGATTGACTACACAAAGCAGCACATGTGGTATTACAAGGATGGTGCTCTCCAGATGGAGTCTGATTTCGTATCAGGTAATCTCGCCCGTCAGAATGGTTCCGTAGATGGTGTATACAAGATTGTTTACAAGCAGAGAAATGCTACTCTTGTCGGCGAGGGATACTCTTCTCCTGTCAGCTATTTTATGCCGTTTGCCTACAATATAGGTATCCATGATGCCAGCTGGCGTGATACCTTCGGAGGAACAATTTACAAAACCTCCGGCTCACACGGATGTATCAATGTGCCGCCTGCTTTTGCAGAGCAGCTGTTCAACGCTGTGGATAAAGGCACTCCTGTCGTTGCCTACTACAGAGAGGCTGTCACTCTGACAAACAATGCTGCAAAGATGTCCAATGCATACTCGTATGTGGCTCCTGATGCTGCGCAGTAAGTGTGAATTGCTTGGTATTTTTCAATAATACGGGAAGACGATCGGCGCACGGGGAATTTGCCCCCGGCAGAGGTGCTCCCGACGAGCTAACGCTACGCAGCTAAGATACTGTACGAATTATGCTTTTTAGATTTTCTAGGCTTGACGAAACCGTCGAAACGCGCCGTCCATGGCGCGGTTTCTCCTTGCCCCGGCGTCCATGCCGGGGCATTTCTGCGTTTCATGGGCATAATTCTACAGTATCTAAGCCGCTGCGCTAGTCGCTCTTTCGGGAGCACCTCTGCCGGGGGCAAATTCCCCGTGCGCCGGTCGCCTTCCCTCAAAATACTAAGTATATTACAAATAAATTTCCAATTATACTTTCCCTTATATTGTATCTTCCCACAGCATACCAGACACCAGCCCCACATACCGCGGGAGCGCATACATCCTCCCCCATTTCAGCCACAGCGTAAGGGGCGTAAGTCGCCGGAGTGACTGCCATACAGCATAGGCGCTCTTTCGTAAGCGCATAGCGTAGCTGCCTAGATACTGTAGAATTATGCACACGATACATAAAAATGAGCTCCCACGGATGGGAGCTCAAGGAGAACCGCGCCATGGACGGCGCGTTTCGACGGTTTTGTCGGGCATAGAAGCCCTATGCTATGCAAACTGGCTATTGTAGAGGTTTGCATAAAATCCATCGGCTGCAAGCAGACTCTCATGATTGCCCTGCTCTATAATCTTTCCATCTTTCATAACAAGGATAATATCCGCTTCACTTATGGTAGACAGACGATGAGCCACTATAAAGCTTGTCCTGCCCTGCATCATGGTAAGAAATGCCTTCTGAATCTTAATCTCTGTACGTGTATCAATCGATGATGTTGCCTCATCCAATATCAGCATAGGAGGTAAGCAGAGCATGACTCTTGTGATGCATAAAAGCTGCTTCTGCCCCTGTGACAGGCTGCCGCCGTCCTCACCGATTTCAGTGTCGTAGCCCTTCGGCAGACGTCTGATAAAGCTGTGTGCATGGGATGCCTTTGCTGCTGCAATGATTTCCTCATCTGTAGCATCAGGCTTTCCCATTATGATATTGTCACGGATTGTACCCTTCTTGAGCCATGTCTCCTGAAGCACCATACCATAGTTGTCACGAAGACTCTCTCGTGTGATTTTTCTGATATCGTGTCCGCTCACCTTAATTGTTCCACTGTTTACATCGTAAAACCTCATAAGCAGATTGATAATTGTCGTCTTTCCACAGCCTGTCGGTCCTACGATAGCCACGCGCTGTCCAGGCTTTACATGGAGATTGAAATCCTCGATAAGCTTTTTATCCGGCACATATGAGAAATAAACATCCTCTATGTCCACACGGCCGTCAGCCTCATCGAGCGTTACCGCATCCGAAGCATCCGGTATCTCCTTTTTCTCCTCAATCAGCTCGAAGATACGAGCAGCACAGGCAAGTGCGTTCTGAAGCTCTGTGATGACACCCGATATCTCGTTGAACGGCTTGGTGTACTGGTTGGCGTATGATAAGAAGCATGAAAGCTGTCCTACTGTGATTCCGCCGGTGAGTGCACTCATGGCACCAAAAATTCCGACTCCGGCATACACAAGACTGTTGACAAAACGTGTACACGGATTTGTAAGACTTGAGAAAAATGTTGCCCTCAGTGAGCATTTCTGTAATCTGTCATTTATCTCGTCAAACTGTTCAAGCGCTTCATCCTCATGGTTGAAGGCCTGTACGACCTTTTCATTTCCTACTATCTCATCGATGAGTGATGTCTGCTCTCCCCTTGTTCTTGTCTGTAGCTGGAACATGGAATAAGTCTTTTTAGTGATAAAGCTTGCCACAAAAAGTGACAAAGGTGTGATGAGCACTACAATGCATGATATCTTCACATCTATTGTGAGCATGAAAATAAGCGTACCTGCTATTGTTGCAATTCCTGTAAAGAGCTGTGTGAAGCCCATCAAAAGTCCCTCTGAAAATGTATCTACATCGGCGATGATACGGCTGACCATATCACCGTGTGAGTGGCTGTCAATATAGGAAAGTGGCATTTTTTCAATGTTTAAAAATGCATCACGCCTTATATCCCTCACTATGTTGTAGGTCATCCTGTTGTTGCAGATATTTGTAAGCCACTGGGCTGCTGCCGCTATGACGACTATTATTGCTGCTCTCGTGAGGATGGCTGTCATAGCCGTAAAATCAACCTTTCCTTTTCCTACAATCAAATCAATTGCGCGTCCTGTGAGAATTGGAAAATAGAGCGTAAGCGCCACTGTAACAACAGACAGGGCAAGTGAAATTACAAGCAAAGGAATATATCTCTTCATGTAGCTTAATACCTTGCGGATTGTGCCTGCTTTATTCATCTTCGCATTATCCATAGCCATACTCTACACCTCCTTTTGTCTGGTCATATCCGACTCTTTTTTAAACTGTGAATCATATATCTCTTTGTAGGTCTCGCATGTCTCAAGCAACTTTTCATGAGGTCCGAAGCCAACCATCTGTCCGTCGTCGAGTACTATGATATTGTCCGCAAACTGGATAGATGAGGTACGCTGTGACACGATAAATATTGTCTTGTCACCATGCATGCCCTTTAATGCCGCGCGAAGACTCGCATCTGTAGCAAAATCAAGTGCCGATGCACTGTCGTCAAGTATCAGTATGTCAGGATCCTTTACAACCGCTCTGGCAATTGTAAGACGCTGCTTCTGACCGCCTGATAAGTTCTTGCCGCCCTGCTCTATCATGTAGTCAAGGCCTCCCTCTTTGCCCTTTACAACCTCTGTCGCCTGTGCTATATCGAGCGCCTTCCACATTTCCTCCTCTGTGGCATCATTTTTGCCCCAGCGCAGGTTGTCGGCTATCGTTCCTGCAAAAAGCACTGCCTTTTGCATTACAACACCGATTTTGTCACGAAGCTGCACTGCATCATAATCATTTATATCATTTCCCTGAATCCTTATAGTGCCCTTTGTGGCATCATAAAACCTCGGAATAAGGTTTACAAGGCTTGATTTTCCTGAGCCTGTACCACCGATGATACCGATTGTCTGCCCTTTTTGCACTGTAAAGCTTATATCTGTGAGTGTCTCATCGGCCGCTCCCTCATATGTCATGCAGACATGATCAAACTCAACCTCAGGTGCGCCATCCCTTGCACCAATGAGCTTAGGATTTTTCTCAGGAAGCTTTGAGGGTATGGCAAGCACATCCGCTATACGGTTGCCGCATGCCACTGCCTTTGTCACCTGTACAATAAGGTTTGCAAGCTTTATCAGCTCGACAAGTATCTGTGACATGTAGTTTACAAGTGCCACAACCTCGCCCTGTGTGAGTATTCCTGCGTATACCTGCTTGCCGCCCGATACGATAACCGCGATTGTTGCAATATTTATAATGATAAATGTCAGAGGATTGGTGAGTGCTGAGATTCGTCCTACAACCTGCTGCATATTGGTTAAAAACTCGTTGTCCCTGTTGAAGCTGTCAATCTCATTATTTTGCTTATTGAAAGCTCTTATAACCCTGGTTCCCTCTAAATTCTCCCTGGTGTGTGAAAGCACTGTGTCAAGAGAGCTCTGCACCTTTTTGTAAAGCGGAAGGCTTGCAGCCATAACTGAGAATACCACTATTGAAAGCAAAGGTATAGTAACTACAAAAACCATTGCCGCTCTTACATTTACTGTAAAAGCCATCGTCATAGCTCCGAATACAATAAATGGCGAGCGAAGGAAGAGTCGAAGCACCAGATTGACTCCTGACTGCACCTGGTTTATATCGCTTGTCATCCTCGTGATAAGTGTCGATGTGCCCACCGTATCCATCTTTGAGAATGACAGTGACTCTATCTTTTCAAACAATATATGGCGAAGCTTTGTGGAAAAACCAACTGCTGCCTTTGCCGCAAAATACTGTGCTGTGACCGAACTTACCAAACCAACTGCCGCAAGCAGCACCAGCACACCTCCCATCTTCCATATATATGGCTTGTCCGAAGCCGTAATTCCGTTATCAATGATTGCCGCCATGACAAGCGGTACTATAAGCTCAAAGGATGCTTCCAGCAGCTTAAATAACGGAGCACAGATGCATTCCTTTTTGTACTCCTTTAAATATTTTAATATCTGTTTCATCTTTTCCCCTTTCAGATTTTATGTCGCCGATTACAGCTTCACTATTATAGATGATTTTTCTCATATATACAAGAAAAACGATACACAAAAAGACCGGCACCCTGCGGTACCGGTCTCATCCGTCAGCTTATCTGCCACACCAATATGTAACAAACAACTGTTTCATTTCATTAAAATAAATGTGCTAACCCTTATGTATATGCTTCTTGATTGCTTCAAAGCTCTCAGGACTGATGACATGCTCTATACGGCATGCGTCCTCTGCTGCAATCTCCTTATCAACACCAAGCTTCTCAAGACACTCTGACAAAAGCTCATGTCTTTCGTATATCATCTCTGCTATCTGTCTTCCTGACTCTGTGAGTGTGATAAAGCCTGCATCACTAACTGTGATATTGTTCTTCTCTCTAAGGTTTTTCATGGCTATACTCACGCTGGATTTCTTAAATCCAAGCTCATTTGCTATATCAACTGAGCGTACCACAGGAAGCTTCTTGCTGAGAATAAGTATGGTCTCTAAATAGTTTTCTGATGATTCATTGTTTCGCATTTCGAATACCCCCGTGAGTTTATTTTCGTTCGTTTTAATTCAGTTATATTATTATAACATACATTTTATTGTTTGCAAAACTTTTCTTTTGATTTGTACGTGATTTATAAAAATCCAAAAAAATATCAAAATCCCATATTTGTTATTGACTTCTAATTCGTGTTAGTGTATACTAACTATCGAATCAGAAAACAAACGTATGCATGATATATTTCTAAATCTTGTATGCCATAAATGTTTAATTATACCAGATAAGACCGGCCGATCACCGGTCTTATTTATTTTAAAAAATGTACATATTCAGCTTAAACGAGAGCTCTTTTTAACCTTTCCAACCCTTCCATAAGCACTGAACCGGGGCATGCAATGTTCAATCGCACAAAGTAACGGCCATTGCCTCCAAACTCAGCTCCCTCCGACAGATAAAGGCCTGTCTTTTCACGAATCATCTGCGTAAATGCCACAGAATCATCTGTGAGTGCACTGCAGTCAAGCCACATGAGGTATGTCGCATCGGCATCCACTACATGTATCTGCGGCAGGTTTTCTGCCATGAAGTCACAGACTGTTTTGCGGTTTTCCCAGAGATATTTTCTGAGCTCCTCAAGCCACGGCTCACCCTTTGTGAATGCCGCAACTGCTGCCGTGATGGCAAATGCGTTTGGCTCCGCCACCTCGTCTGTATTTAATGCGCGCCATACTTTGTGGCGCAAAAATTTATTTGGCACCATCACTGCCGCAGTCTGTAAGCCTGCCATATTAAAGCACTTGGTCGGAGCAATACAGGTGATGCTTATATCAGCGCAGTCCTCTGATGCTGCCGCAAACGGCACGTATGATTTTCCCGGTGCTGTGATGTCGCAGTGTATCTCGTCTGATATGACCGTCACATTGTACTTCCTGCAGAGTGCACCTATTTTCGCAAGCTCATCCTTTGTCCAGATGATACCGCACGGATTGTGAGGGTTGCAAAATATCATAAGCGAGGTCTGTGGATTGGAAAGGTCATGCTCCAACCTGTCATAGTCCACAAAATATCTGCCGTTTTCGTATCCAAGCGGGCTTTCCTGCACATTTACGCCGTTATTAAATATGGAATTAAAAAATATATTGTATACCGGTGTCATGATAAGCACATTTTCACCGGGTGTTGTGAGCTTTCGCACTGTAGATGATATGGCCGGTACGACCCCTGTGCAAAAAATCAGGCTGTCTCTTTCGATTTTAAGCCCATGGCGTCTGTCCCACCACGAAATATACGCATCATTCCACTCATCCGGAATGATGGAATAGCCAAACACTCCGTGAGAAACACGCTCTGATATTGCATCTATTATCTGGGGCGCTGTCTTAAAATCCATATCTGCTACCCACATCGGGAGCTCATTTTCTGCCACATCCCACTTTAGTGAGCCTGTATTTCTTCTGTCTACAACGGTGTCAAAATCATACATAGATTATTTTCCCTCACATATTATCTTAGTCTTTGATGGGTCAACTCTGTCCTTTTCGATAGTCAGTGTGCCAATCTCCTTTGCCCTTATCACTCCGCTTGTCGGATTTAAAACACTGTCCACCTTACTGCAAATCTCTGCATCTACCGAAGAATACTCAAATGCCAATGTAGTGTTTATGAGCTTACAGTTTTTCATAACGAGGTTGTCGATGTAGCAAAGCCCCTGCAAGCTCTCGATTGTGCAATTTATAAGTGTCAGATTCTTTGCGTTCCAGCCAAGGTATTCACCTGTAATAAATGAATCATAGACTGTGACATTTTCCGTATTCCAGAAGGCATCCTTTGAGATAAGCTTTGAATCGTGCACCTCTACATTTCTTGAGCCGTCAAACGAATAGTTGCCGACCAGCTGGAAATTCTTCATGATAAGATTATTTGTATTCATGCCAAAATAATCTCCCTTTGCCGAGACATTCTCGATATCGACATGATCACAGCTCCAGAGGGTCTCCTGGGCATTTGGAAATGTCACATTTTTAAGCTTTAGGTTATTGCAGCGCCTGAAGTTCTTAGGTGCCTCAACTATTGAATCTGTGACTGAGATATTGTCTGTATACCAGACACCCGCACGCGCCATGTCAAACCATGTACAGTCCTTTACAGCTATGTCACTACAGTACCATAGCGGATATTTCCATCTAAAAAAACAGCCTGTCAGGCTAATGCCATGGCTCTCCTTAAGAGGTGACTCTCCGTCATCAAAAATTGTATCATATATATCCAGGTCGTTACTTGCAAACAGGGCTCTTTCGCCTGTCAGAAACTCCTGATGGATTTGTTTTCTTTCGCTCATTATATATACTCCTTTTTCCCGGTAATTCTAAATAATTATCTGCCATAAAATCAAATAACCGCCGAGCACATAATATATGCAGCCCGACAGTTATCATTATACCCCAAACCATACTGAATTTATAGTATTTTATATAAGTTTAATATTACAAAATTAATATTAAGAGCCTGATATTTACAGCTCAAGCCCGTCAAGTATGCTCTTAAGTGCATCAGCAGACTCCTTGAGCTTTAAAGCTTCCTCACCGTTTAACTCGATTGGGATATCGCTCTCCACTCCGTTTGCTCCAACGATTGCAGGCATTGAGAGAACCACACCGTCGATGCCGTACTGTCCGTGCATCATGTGTGAAACAGGAAGAATAGACTTCTCATCACGCATGATTACCTCGCAGATACGTCTGACCGACATAGCGATACCATAATATGTCGCATGCTTTCGGTTGATTATCTCGTAAGCACTGTTCTTTACGTTTGCAGCGATTTCATCTGTATTCTCCTTGTGCTTGTAGTGCCCTCTCATCTCGCACATCTTGTGAAGCTCCACTCCGGAAACATTGGCTGATGACCATGCAACCACCTCACTGTCTCCATGCTCACCTACTATAAATGCATGTACGCTTCGGCTGTCCACCTCAAGGTGCTCTCCAAGCGCGTACTTAAGTCTTGCACTGTCAAGCACGGTACCTGAACCGATGACACGCTCCTCAGGAAGTCCTGAAAGCTTCTGTGCCACCTGTGTTAAAATATCTACAGGGTTTGCAACGATAAGTAAGATTCCACCGAAATTTCTCTTTGCAATCTCCGGAATGATGCTCTTGAAGATTGCAACATTTTTATTTACCAGATCAAGTCTTGTCTCGCCCGGTTTTTGGCCTGCACCTGCAGAAACAACAATGATAGCAGCATCTGCCACATCATCATAACCGCCTGCATATATCTTCATAGGTCTGGCAAAAGGAATACCGTGGCTTATATCCATCGCCTCTCCCTCAGCCTTGTCCTTATCAGCGTCAATGAGAACTATCTCAGAAAAAAGACCGCTCTGCATAAGTGCAAAAACTGATGCCGAACCAACGAATCCACATCCGATCATTACAGCCTTTCTTGGGTTTGTCTTAACAACTGCGCTAGTTTTATTGCTCATGTACGTTCCTCTCTTTCTTAAACTATAATTCAAATAGTTGCTTTTTATTATAACTATTCATCCCAAACACAAATTCTCAATATCTGCTTTGTTATCAGTAGTTCTGAATAATTATCTTTTATTTATATTATACCCGCATTGTACATATAATCCGTTGTAAAAACAACAAATTACTTGATAAAATACAATCAATAGCCCATTGTCCCCATTTTTATACAATTTTAATGCAGATTTTCACACAAAAAGTGCAATACTAAAAAGCAAACCGGACCAATACAGCTGAATGAATTGTCATTCAGCATATTGATCCGGTTATATTAAAATGCTGTATCCGCTTATTTTGTGCTTGAATTTCTGTACTCAAGAGGTGTCATTCCATACAACTTCTTGAACTGTCTGTTAAAATGCTCCACGTTCTGATATCCTGCCTCGATTGCGATATTCTCAACAGTTGTGATGCTGTTTCTCAGCAGTGTGCGTGCCTTCTTCATCTTGGCATTGGTGACCTGCTCTCCGAAAGTCTTGCCTGACTTCTCCTTTATGTACTTGGAGATATACGGCTCCGTCAGGTTGAACTGTGCAGCCATGTCTGCAAGCGATACTGTCTTGTAGTTGGCCTGGATGAAGTTGAGCATGGCAATATAGCGCTCATCCTTCACGTGACTGTCAGCCTTGGTGGCAAGGTAATGGTTTACCGCAACAACAAGCGCTCCGATTGATGCCTTGATGATATCCTCATCCACACCTGCGCCCCAGAACATACTGCCGTCAACTGTGATACCCACATATGCCATAGCCTTTGATGAAGATCCGTGTGAAAGCGCATGCTCCTCGTATACAGTGAGCTCAAAGCTGATGTCAAAATACTGCTTAATTATATTGCTGACTGCATCGAGACGGCCGTTTCCATTGGCATCTACCTTTCTGGTGCTGTCATTGTGTAAAATAACTGCCTCTGCGAAAATGCCGTTTACCTGCTTAAAGTGGCACTCCGGTATAGTGAAATATGGATGAAAATCCACATAATTGTCTGTAAAGATACTGTGTACCCACTCAGGTGAAAGCTCCTTGTGCTCCTCGTCCGATACCTGCTTGACCATGTATCCGACCTGCTCTCTCATCTGCTGTGGCACATTGATACCGAAGCTCTGCTTAAGGATATATGCCACTCCGCCCTTTCCTGACTGGCTGTTGATACGGATAACATCAGCCTCGTATGTCCTGCCGACATCCTTTGGATCTATAGGCAGATATGGAACCGTCCACTTATCAAGCTTCTTTTCCTCTCTCCATGCCATGCCCTTTGAGATCGCATCCTGATGTGAGCCTGAAAAAGCAGAAAAAACAAGGTCTCCCGCATATGGCTGTCTCTCGCCTACTTTCATTCTGGTAAATGTCTCATACTTCTCCCTGATCTCTGGCAGATTTGAAAAATCAAGCTGTGGATCCACTCCGTGTGAGTAAAGATTCATGGCAAGTGTCACGATATCTACATTTCCTGTTCTCTCCCCGTTTCCAAACAGCGTACCCTCTATCTCCTCAGCTCCTGCAAGCACACCAAGCTCTGATGTGGCAACACCGCAGCCTCTGTCATTATGAGGATGTAAGCAAAGCACTACTCCGTCCCTGTACTTGAGGTGCTTGTTGATATACTCTATCTGTGTGGCAAAAACATGTGGCATAGCATTCTCTACTGTGGTAGGGATATTGATGATGGCCTTATTATCAGCCTTTGGCTGCCATACATCAAGCACAGCGTTGCACACATCAACCGCATAATCCACCTCAGTGCCCGAAAAGCTCTCCGGTGAATACTGGAAACGGAAATTACCGTCAGTCTCTGCTGCAAGGTCTCTCAGTAAAATAGCTCCGTCAACTGCAAGCTGCTTTATCTCTTCCTTTGACTTCTTAAACACCTGCTCACGCTGTGCAACAGATGTGGAATTGTACAGATGTACAACTGCTCTCGGTGCTCCCTCAAGTGCCTTGAAGGTCTTCTTGATGATATGCTCTCTGGCCTGTGTCAGCACATGTATAGTGACATCATCAGGAATCATATCCCTCTCAATAAGAGCTCTCGTGAAATTGAACTCTGTCTCAGAGGCTGCCGGGAAACCTACCTCGATTTCCTTAAAGCCTATATCTACAAGCATCTTAAAGAAGTCAAGCTTCTCCTCAAGACTCATCGGCTCGATCAGAGCCTGATTGCCATCACGTAAATCAACCGAACACCACAGTGGTGCTTTATCTATATAATCCTTCTTAACCCAGTCATAAGTACATTCAGGAGGCAGAAAATAACTGCGCTCGTATTTTTCATATCCTTTCATCTTAAAACCTCTTTTCGTTTGAACTGATATAATTGTAACACATAAGCGCAGTTATTGGAATGATTATATTTAATCACTTTGGTTGATGTAATTTAATTTTTTATAAAAATATAATCAACTTTATTGATTTTGATTATTCTAATCAGATATTTATGCTAAAATATCCGGCTAATCCTCTCTCTTATTACCCCAGAAAAACAATGCAACTGTTCCCGGACCGGTGTGGCTTCCTATAGTCGTACCGATATCATTTATCTCTACTTTGCCCTTCATCTTAGGGAAGGCAGCCTCAATCAGATCAGCTACGGCTTTAGCATCCTCATAGCATGCAGAATTTGATATATAGACCTTATCCGAATAATCGGCACCATCCTTGCAGAGTGCCTGCATCTTCACAAGCATCTCCTTTATTGCCTTCTTTTTGGTGCGGATTTTCTCACGCACAATAAGCTTTCCCTCATTGCTCACATTCATGAAAGGACAGATATTAAGCACATTTCCCACGAATCCCGCGGTCTTTGAGATACGCCCGCCCCTGATAAAAAATGTAAGGTCTGATGAGAAGAACCAGTGATTCACCTCAAGTCTGTGCTCCATGGTCCAATCAGCCAGTGTATCAATATCCATGCCGCTATCCCTAAGGTCAGCGAGCTTATCCATCAAAAGACCAAAGCCTGACGATGCTGCCAGCGAATCAATCACATATATCTTTCTGTCAGGGTATTCCTCCTCGATAGCCTCCTTTGCAAGCCTTGCCGAGTTGACTGTACCTGATATACCTGAGCTTAGTGTACAGTGAAGCACATCATATCCCTCATCCAGAAACTGCCTGAAGTACTCCATGTACTCCTCCTGATTGATCTGCGAGGTCTTTGTCATGGCACCTTCCTCCATTGCCTTGTAGAAATCCGGCAGTGGCATGGACTGTCCTAAATCATCCATATACTCTTTACCGTCAAGCTCATAGTGAAAGCACGCGTACTTAATATTCCTATCAAGCATATGCTCTTTGGTAAGATCTGCTGTTGAACAGCAGCTAATCACATAATTTGACATATTATTTTCCTTTATTATAAAAATGATATGAGGGTCATAAGGTATTTTGCCCCTCATTTATGATTAATCTTTGTAGTTATTCAGATTTGTATCTAATCATTATATGTAGTCAGATACATATGGTATCTCATGATATAAAATATCGTCAAGCTTTGCAACAGCATCATACGTAGTTTGTATTTTACCCATCTGCAAAAGCTTCTCAGCACTCTTGTAGCCTAAAAGCAGTGTGGTAAACGTGCCAATAGACATGCTTAGGTGATACTGTGGATTTTTGTCGGTGAGAGCACAGTGCCCTTTCTCAAAATCAATGACAAATGTGCCATTGTTCCACGGAAGAAGTTCATCTGCTATCTCAAAGCTAAAACAGCCGCCCGGGCCATCCGGGTCACAGTTATACTGTGATATAAACTGCGCCACGTCGATGATTCTGCCCATGGCGTATGGTCTTATTGTCTCCTTTATATCACTGTCATCGAGCTCAAAAGCGATGGGCTCGCTGTAATAGTTGTTGCCTCTGACCTCATCAATCATGGAATCGTGCGCATGAATGTACTCCCACAGACCAAGCTGCGCCTCACGGTTTAAGTAGATGAGCTCCTTGATGTGCATGACATCGGAGCTGATAAGATACACCATATAGCCACACGGTTCGTCATCCTCGTTATAGTAGATGGCGACCATCGTATCGTCCTCATCCCAGCGGAAGTACTCCTCCCAAGCCAGATTGTTTCTGTACAGACAGCCGTGAGTCTTCGCGGCAAAGTGAGTATGAAGCTTCTTAAACTGCTCGTCATCCCACTGCACACGGCGCACATAGCCGGGCTCCTTAAGCTTTGTAGGAATCTGTCTGTCCTTTATCACATATGTCATCTTGTTTGAGATAATCTCCCAGCCAAGCCCTCTGTAAAGAGGTATGGAGTATGGATACAAAAGGGCAAACGACTTGTTGCTATCTCGCATCCTCGTAAGACTCTTTCTCATAAGCTTTTTCATGAGACCATGGCCGGTGTACTCAGGATACGTGCACACACTTGTGACAAAGCCTACCTCGTAGCGCTCACCATATATATTCATATCGAGCGGATATACAGCAAACTGAGCCACAAGCTCCTCTTTTTTGTCTATGATATTCAAGCAGCCAAGCACATCGGCTCTCTCAAGCACCGGAAACTTCGACTGCTTGATTTCATCATCCTTCCAACCGGTCTCGGCAAGATCTGCCTCTGTTACCTGAAAAGCATAACGAAGCAGTGCATTGTATTCCTCCGCATCGTCCTTTGTCAATACTCTTATCTTAAATTCATCTGATTTAAAAGAATGCATAGTGTCCTTTCTCGCCTGTCTTTACTGTATACATCAGATCGTCCGCCTTCTTAATCAGCTCAGTAATCTGACTCTCACTTGTGACATTTCTCTCATATGAAATTCCAATAGAACAGGTGATATTCTTCTCCTCTTTAAACTCCACGTCATGGTTGAGATATTTCTTTATCTGGCTGCTGAAGCCATCCGCCTCTGCAATCCTCGCATAGATATCCTTTGCAATATTCTCAAGCTCGTATCTGGCGCATGACTCAATGACTATGATGAACTCATCACCGCCATATCTGCTCACAAAGCCTCTGTCCTTAGCAACTTCCTTGAACACAAAGGCCATCTCCTTAAGTATCAAATCTCCCACATCATGACCATACGTATCATTATAATGCTTGAAATTGTCCAGGTCAATAAACATAAGACCCACATCCATGCCACCGGATGTAACACTTATGCGCTTTTCAAGCTTTTCAATCTCCTGATACATACCTGCTCTGTTATAGATACCGGTAAGCATGTCAGTGATAGCTGCCTGCTTCAGCCTCTTGTTCATCTCATTGGCCTTCTCATTGGCCTCAATACGGGCAATGGAATACTCAAGCTCTCTGAATAACAGCTTGAAAATGCTCAGATCATCCTCGTTGAGCATGTATCGCTCTATAGAGCCATGCCAGTTGTCCTTCATGCGCACATATGCTATGAGTACACTTGAAAGTGCATCATTCTTGATAAAAGGCACTGCGACAAATGAGCATACATCATCCAAGCCGAAATACGAGATGACATTTTCATACTCGTAGAAGCCCTCTGCAATCTTTGATGTGGCAATGCCCTCCGGATAGTCTATCATGATATCACATATGCCCTTTATAACCTCATCTGTCATATCACAGCCCGTATCATTATAAAGCACCTGTGGCTCCTTCGCGTGCAGATCTATGATCAGCGCACAGTCAAGACTGAAATGATTGATGAAATTGCTCATGGCATTTTCAATCATGGTGTCCTTCTTCTGGTCATTGACATCGATAATGGTCTGCCATATGGAAATAAACTCCATCTGACGCTTTGAGCCCTGATAATCCTTTTCGAGCCCATGCTGCTTTACAAGCATATTAATCTGCCGCTCATTGATATGGCCATCACTCAGTGACTCTAGGTTGATATTTTTTAACATGTCAAGCGGAGCTGCCTCTGCTATTTCATGCATCCTTTTATTGTGTGCCTCTAAAAGTATTCTCTCATGCTCTATAAGCTCATTTTTGCCGAGCAGCTCAAACAGCTTCATCCTGCTTTCCCTGTATATCGAATATGCAAAAAATTCGTTTCCCTCCGCATTAACGAGATATCTCTCCGCATCCTCAAAACGTAAAAAGGCTTCTTCCTTTTCACCATCGTGCCACAAGAGCATGGCTGATGCAAAGGAGTAAAGGAACATCTCATCATCGCATCTGGAATAGTCATGGACTGCCTCAGTTCTTGTGGTGTCAATTACTCTGTAGATGACATAATTAAGAAACTGCTTGCAGCTGAGCAGATAGCGCTCACAGCTGAATCTGTCACCCGAAAATATAGATGCAAGCGCAAGAAGCGCATATACCTTACTCGTGTTGCACACTCTTAAGCTGTTTAGATGAAGCTTTATAATAGTCTTCATGGCAACTAAAAGTGCATGGACAGCCTCCTTATAATTGCCCTGCATGATATAGTTAAGAGACTTGTTATAATACACCTCAGCTATATCCTCCGGCATCTTCAGGTAATATAACATATTGATTGCAGCATTGTAATAATTGTCAACCAGCTCATTTTTACCCATGGCACTTAAATTGTAGCCTATAGACGTAAGCACTCTCGCAACATATATATTGCCGTGCCCCTTCATGAACTCGTATGTACGGATAACATATAAAAAGGCTATCTCATTGAGACCGCTTGTGCTGGCAAGCATAATAGTCTTCTGATATGCATCATACACAAGCTGCTCATTTCCTATCTCCTTCGCAAGCTCAAGCCCCTTCGTAAAATGCTTTAGTAATGATTCATCATAAAAGGACAGCTTCACCACATCCCGGCTATTGTCGTATGCGTAAATATATATATGTGCCAAATGATTCTTGTAGCCGTGCTTTATGAGCTTTTCTATAATTTCATCACTGACAGGTATATCCTGTACACAGAAGAATATATTGTACCAGCCTGACATCTTTATCATGACTGACAAAAGCTCTGCCTTAAATATCAGTGTGTCATCCTCTGCCAAAACTGCATAGTCATAGGCACTCTTTGCACTGTTTCCGGCCTTCTCAAGCTTGCCCTGATACATATAGCAGGTGCCCTTCATGAAATAATACAGCGAAAGATAATGCTCACTGTCATTTTCCGGTATCAGCGCCTTGTATTCATTCGTGAGCTCAATCGCTTTGGACATCTCTCCAAGTAAAACAGACGTCCTTGCATAGACCATATAAAAGCGGCGCAGGCTTTTCTCATCAATCCATGCATCCTCAAACTTAAGCTTATGCTCTATAATGCGGCAGCCTCTCCTTGCCTGCTCAAAATCCAGAAACTCCATGATATTTGATGCTTCCTGGATGCTCTGCTCAAAGTTCATAGTGATATACAGCTCATCATCATTTGTAGTTTTTACGTTATTTTTAAGCGGTCCGGCACTGCCTATATAGTATATGGCGCTCCTGTCCTCAAGCGACTCAACTATACGATCCCACACCTCAACAGTACTGTCAGTACCCTTGACTATGGCATTGACACCTAACACGATACCGATATTGGCGCATGGATTGTCAATCAGATACTTGATGGTCTCAATTGAACTCTTAGACGCCATCTGGAATCTGTTTATCACAATCATCAAAGGCTTCACCTCAGAAAGCTTCTTGAGCATGTCAGCTATGGCCATCGTCATGCGTCTCTGCTCATATGCTACCTCATTTAACAGCACTGTCTCCTCTCTGAAGCACTCACCTGTCTCATAATAGCTGTTTAACACCTGTCTGTGCAGATAGTACACACCGCACTCCTTCTGGAAATCATCAAAGCTTCCGCCTATAAAGCGCCTGTGCATATTGCATATGATGTCCAAAAATGGCTCATAAGCTCCGACCAGCGTATTGTAAGAGAACTCACTGTATGCAAAAAAGACGTTATCCTCATTGCTTTGATAACGTCTTATAACCTCAAGATTTTCAATCGAAAAATCATTGCTATAATTCGCCATTACGATATTTCGAGTCTCTTTTCCTATGCGATTGTAAATCTGCTCGATTACCCCGCTATAATACTTCTCTATCATCTAATTACCCCATCATGTTCCAAAGCCGACACAGTGTATATCAATCCTCCTGTAATCAGGCTTTTCCGAAATAATCCTAAAACCATAGTAGACCAAAACTCCTAAAAAGTCAATCTTTTGACTCAATAATGATAAATTTTCCTCTATGGATATCAATCAGTGCATGATCATCGACTATTTCATTGGATATGCCAAGCGATGTAAACCTGTCAAAGGAATAATCAGTAACAGGATACTTAAAGCCCTTAAGGCTTACCTCATTGTCGTCTGTCAGTGCTATAAGAGATACAAACCTGCCATACTGTGCTGATTTTTCAATGGTTACCGGCTTATCTGCCATCCTTATGCGGTTGTTTGTATCGATAATGCTGATATCAGTTCCACTTTCCAGGCCTATTCCCAAAAGTGAAATATTTCCAAGCACATGGTCTATTCTGCTTCCTGTTGCTCCAAGCATCACTATGCTTCGTGCACCCTCGCTTATGGCAAGTCTTATGGCATACTCTGTATCAGTATCATCCTTTATGGGATTGAGCCTGTGTATCTCGGTCTGTCCTTTTCTCTCAAAAAATTCTAAGGCCTTTGTCGTGGCTGAATCGAAATCACCTACAATTATATCAGGCGTGACACTGTTTTCGTACAGGAAATCCATTCCGCTGTCAGCCGCAATTATGGCATCTATTCCGTCAGTCTTTATCTCATTTAAGCCGAATTCCTTATCTATTTTTCCACCACATACAATCAAATACCTCATTTTATCCACCTTCTTATAAATAACATATCCACATTCGCTACAGCCCCGGAAGCATTTTTGTTTTAACCTGCATCTGTTACATCATGATATTCAGAAAACCCTTTACATTTTCTTCTATATCTCCGCTAAACACCGCACTTCCCGCAACAATGATATTGGCTCCTGCCGCAAGCAGTGTCTCAACATTCTCCAGATTGACACCACCGTCCACCTCTATATCAGCCTTATTTGCAGTTTTCTCAAGAAGCGCCTTTAGGTCGCGCACCTTGTCTACAGTGTACGGAATAAGCTTTTGTCCTCCAAAGCCCGGATTTACCGTCATGATAAGCACCATATCCACCTTAGGGAGCACATACTCTATAGCAGAAAGCGGAGTAGCCGGATTTAATGCTACACCTGCCAGTATGCCCTTTTCCTTTATTGCCTCGATTGTTCTGTCAAGATGCTTGCATGCCTCCGCATGGACTGTGATGATGTCAGCGCCTGCCGCCGCAAAATCATCTATGTATCTGACCGGCTCATCTATCATCAGATGCACATCAAACATGCGCTCTGTGCACTTTCTGATTGTCTTTATGACCGGCAGTCCTATTGATATGCTTGGAACGAAGCTGCCGTCCATAACATCTATATGCACATACTGTGCTCCGGCCTCGTCAAGCTGCTTAAGCTGCTCTCCAAGTATTGAATAATCCGCTGATAAAATTGATGGTGATAAGCAGTTCATGTTTTCCTCCGTTTGATTATGCTTTAGTTTTGATAATGCTTTAGTTTTGATTATATTTTAGTTAAAATGTATTATCTTAGTATACTTTTAATTAATATCTTTGTCTGTTCTTCAGCTCCTCATACAGAAGCTTATAGTTATCATACCGCACCTGCGATATTTTCCCTTCTAAAAGAGCCTCCTTCACACCGCAGTCCGGCTCATTTATATGACTGCAGCCCTGAAACCTGCAATACGGCTCATATTCTACAAACTCCGGATAACAGGTCCACAAATCCTCCTTTTCAAAGCCCGGCACATCCATCGAGCTAAAGCCCGGTGTATCCATGATATACGTGCCATCCTTTATCGGGATAATCTCAGAATGTCTGGTCGTATGCTTTCCGCGCTCTATTTTCTCACTTATATGTCCGGTCTCCATCTGCACATCATCCTGCAGACAGTTGATGATAGATGACTTGCCAACTCCCGAGGGACCTGCAACCGTGGTCGTCCTTCCCTCTAAAATGTGCTTTATCTCATCTATGCCCTCACCTGTTTTCGTGCTGGTAAAAAGCACTCTATAGCCAGCCGGCTCGTATATGCTTTTAAGCTCCTGCTGCTCTTTAGGTGTGATTAAGTCCTTTTTGTTGAAGCATATAGTAACCGGGACATGCTGGTACTCCATCATACACAAAAACCTATCAAGCAGGTTGAAATTGGGATCCGGCTTTGCGGATGCAAAAATAACCAGGGCCATGTCTATATTGGACACAGCCGGCCTGATAAGTTCGTTTTTCCGTGGCAGTATACGCTCGACATTGCCTATGTGCTTTTCATCATCGAGGACTGCTATATCGACGATATCGCCAACCAGCGGCTTTATCTTTTGTTTTCTGAAGGTGCCTTTTGCTTTGCACTCGTAGAGAGTGCCGCCTGTGGCAGTTTCTTTTGCTTCTTTGGTTTCTTCTACGTAGACGTAGTAGAAGCCGGCAATTCCTTTAATAATTTTTCCTGTCATGGTTTTCCTTGTGTGCTTTTGTATTTGCAGGAGTCACGCTTTCGGCGGGGTGCATGCCGCGCTTTGAGGTTGTGCGGGTGGCGGGGGCAGGCATATATTCCTCTTAAAAAATATGAAGCCAGCCCCGGACTCTCCTACGGACAGGCTATGGCTTGCTCTGCCCTGTTCTTTCCTCGGTAGGTTTATGACACCCCGGGGCATTTCATATTTTTTCCTCGGAACACATGCCTGCCCCGCTTCCTTAGTTTCTCTCCGCGAGTTCAGGTTTTCGTCCTCGGGTTGATGCGGTAGTGGGGTGCGGATAGCACCCACTTTGTGGGTGCTATCCGGTGGTTGCTATAGAGTGTGTATACAAATACTATTGCTATGTGGAAAACTTGACGTAGCTACGCTACTGCTCGTTTTCCTTGTACCCCACGCAATGGCAATATCTACCTCTTTTTAGCTATTCCGGTTTATAATAATTATTTAGCGTCTCTTATGCTTATGGCACGCTATATGTTACTGGATCAAGTGTGACAGTTGCAGGATTTCCTGCTTCATCTGTTTCCCCTGTCTGAACTGTCCAAGTAACCACAATACTTCCTGTAGCTTCTTTCATTGTTCCGGAAACTGTAAATGATGACGTATTTTCATATGAACCCTTATCGTATACAGTTCCACTTTTACCTACAAGCTTATACTCTGCTTTTACTACAGTTCCTTCTCCACTATAACTAATTCCTTTACTTACATTAGTTGATATCTCCTGCTTACCCTTACTGAGTGTAAGTGTGATTGTGGTGCCTGCGGCTACGGTTTCGCCGGATTTGGTCTGGCTGATTACACTGCCGGCGGGTACTGTGTCGCTGTACTGGGAGTCGGCATAGGTGTACTTGAGCCCTGCTCCTGCGAGGGCGCTTTCTGCATGTGACTGTGAGGCACCTACTACGTTTGGCACGGTGATTGGCTTCTGGCCCGGTGAGAGGGTGACTGTTACTGTGCTGCCCTTTGCGGCCTGTTTCTTTGCTGATGGTGACTGTGCTGTTACTACATCTGCTGCTACACTGTCATTGTAATCTCCATACTCGAAGGTGACACTAAAGCCTGCTGACTCGAGTGTACTCTTTGCTGAGCTCTTGGTCTTTCCGATTACACTTGGTATCTTGACCATCTCTGATGTACTATCACCTTTTCCTGCGATAACTACATTAATCTGTGAACCACGCTTTACTGTATCTCCGGCCTTGACATCCTGCTCAAGGATCGTGCCATCCTTTTCATCTGACTGCTTTGTCTCAAATGCAAATACTGTGAGGTCAAGCTTTAAGCGGTCTACTGCCTTCTGAGCATCCTCCACTGACATGCCTCTGATGTCAATCATCTGGCCCTCTGTCTCAGTCTGTGTCTCTGACTCTGATTCAGACTCGGTCTGTGTCTGTGACTCTGTCTGCTGTGACTCTGAGTTCTTTTTGCCGCCAAACTTAAACACTCCTGCCACTGAAAGTGCAAGATATATGATAACTATTACAATGATTACGGCTGTTACTATACCCATGATTGTGATTGCTTTATCCATCTTTGGATTTAAAAGCTTGCCGTCATCATCATCGTCTTCGTCTTCTTCGTCATCATCGTCGTCTAAGAGTGACTCATCATATTCATCATCATCGTCTTCATCGTCAGCATACTCATCACCATTATCTGCATCGATATCATCATCGTTTAAGTCCTCTGCGACACCTCTGCCCTCTTTTATCTTGTCAAGCTCCTCCGGGCTTATAACCTTGGTCTTGCCACCGTCAACGAGTGGTGCTATTGTGACGAAATCCTCATCAGGATGCGCAAGAGAGCGCCTTATGTCTGTGAGAAGCTCCTCAATAGTCTGGTATCTGCGGTCCGGTGTCTTTTGTGTACACTTTAAGATGATTTTCTCAAAGCTGATTGGCAGATCCGGTGCGTAGATGCTTGGCCTTGCAATCTCCTCCTGTAGGTGCTGCAGTGCAACTGCCACTGTGGTATCACCGTCAAACGGCACACGACCTGTAACCATCTCAAACATTACGATTCCCAGTGAGTAAATATCACTTCTGCCATCGACGAAGCCGTTTCTTGCCTGCTCCGGAGATGCATAGTGTACTGAGCCCATCACATCTGAGCTTATTGTATTTGAAGATGTAGCCTTTGCAATTCCAAAGTCTGTCACCTTTACCTTGCCATCTGTAGAAATAATGATATTCTGCGGCTTGATATCACGGTGAATGATATTTTTATTGTGAGCGACCTCTATGCCCCTTGCCACCTGGATTGCAATACTTGCAGACTCCTTGAATGACAGCTGGCCCTTTTTCTCGATATAAGTCTTAAGTGTGATACCCTCGACATACTCCATGACAATGTAGTACAGACCATTCTCGCTGCCTACATCATAGATATTTACGATATTTGGATGCTCAAGTCCTGCTGCTGACTGTGCCTCAGCACGGAACTTGGTCACAAATGAACTATCCTCCGAAAACTCCTGCTTTAAAACCTTTATAGCTACAAAACGGCTCAGTATATGGTCTTTTGCCTTGTATACATCAGACATGCCGCCTGCGCCAACCTTGCTTAGGATCTCATATCGATCCGATAAAAAACTTCCTATCTCTAACATCTGTTATTACCTCGTCTTAAAATGGTTTAATAATCATTACAGTGATATTATCGCGGCCACCGTTTGCATTGGCCATGGCGACAAGCTGTGACGCTGCTGTCTCGATATTATCATTTTGCCTAATAGTATCGCATATTTCTTTATCTCTCACCATATTGGTAAGTCCGTCTGTACACAGAAGAATCCTGTCGTCCTCACATAGCTCGACCTCAAAAAAATCTGCCTCCACATGATCTGCTGCCCCGACAGCTCTCGTGATGATATTCTTGTCCGGATGAACTCTCGCCTCGTCGGCATTTATCTCACCCATCCTGACCATCTCATCAACCAGTGAATGATCCCTGGTAATTTGTCTGATCTGCTCTGTGCCACCTACAATATAAAGCCTGCTGTCACCTATATTGGCCACAAAAAGCTTGTTTCCTATAATAGTTCCTACGACTAAGGTGGTACCCATTCCACGCTTAGCTTCATCCTCACGAGACTTAGCCACCAAAAGCTCATTTGCCTTGTTGATAGCCTCTTTGATGATGGATACCGGTTCATCCCCGGCATTTCTCGATACCGATGCAACCACACGCTCTATAGTGTATCTGGAAGCATAGTCACCGGCTTTGTGTCCTCCCATTCCATCTGCTACGATGAAAAGATTCGGAAGATTTCCTACTGCAGTGTCAGACGAGAAATAAAAATCCTGATTCATCTCACGAATAGCACCTGCATCCGTAATGGAAAACGTCTTCATCTAGTTTATTCCTCTCTCTTTATCTATATGCTTCTTGCGAAGCTGTCCACAGGCACCGTCTATATCTCTGCCCATTTCCCTTCTAATAGTAACATTAATTCCGTTTTTTTCAAGCCTATTTTTAAAAGCCTCTATAACACCCTTGTTGGACTGCACGTAATCGCGCTCCTTTATCGGATTTACCGGAATCAGATTTATATGGCAGTTCATGCCATGTACGAGTGCCGAAAGCTCTGCTGCATCCTCGGCTGTATCGTTCACTCCGCCTACCAGGCTATACTCAAAGGTGACTCTGCGGCCGGTCTGTGCAAAATAATATTTGCATGCATCGACCACATCATGTATATCATAGCTGTTTGCAACCGGCATGAGGGCTTTTCTCTTTTCCTGGTTGGAGGCATGCAGTGAAAGCGCCAGCGTGATAGAAAGCTTTTCATCTGCAAGCTGTCTCATGCGCGGTACGAGACCACATGTGGAAACTGTCAGATTGCGCTGGCTGATATTGATTCCGTTTTCATCAGTGAGAAGCTCTATAAAGCGCAGCAGATTGTCGTAATTGTCAAGCGGCTCACCTGTGCCCATGACAACCACATTTGAGATGCGCTCTCCGATGTCCTTGCCTATCTGATAAATCTGGTCAATCATCTCAGACGGCCTAAGCCCCCTGACGAGACCGTCAAGAGTGGATGCACAGAATCTGCACCCCATCCTGCAGCCAACCTGCGAAGATATGCATACAGAGTTTCCATGCTTGTACTTCATAAGCACACTCTCTATGACATTGCCATCGTCGAGTGCAAAGAGATATTTTCTCGTGCCATCGAGCTTTGACACCTGCACCTCCTCTTTTTTTAGCGAGATGAGTATTGCATTGTCCTTTAATACCTGTATGAACTTTTTTGAAATATTGGTCATCTCATCAAAGCTGTCCACATGCTTCACATGAATCCACTCATATATCTGCTTCGCACGGAATTTCTTCTCTCCGAGCGATATGATAAACTCTGTGAGCTCGTCCATATTCATTGATTTGATGTCAGTTAGTTGTTCTTTTATCTGTTCCATATCATTTTTATTAAGTCTGCATTTAACTATTGTTTTATAAATGTTTTTTCTTATTTGTTTTGCTTATTGTTTATTACTTCACTAATTATATCCTGAAATCTGGTTTCGTAATTAAAATTCATCATTTAAATCTGCATAAACAAATTCTTCTAATTCGAACCAATTTATATTTATTAATTCATGATTTATTTTAATATCATAATTTGCTTTTTATGAATCTTGCAATAAAGAATCCGTCACTTCCATGCTCACCGGGCAGTATCTGTTTCATTCCGGTGCCCTCAGCAAAGCTCTTATCCAGCTCAAACTCCGGATGCTTTTCAATAAACCACCTCACATTGTCCTCATTCTCAGCCTCATCTATCGTACATGTACTGTACACGAGCACTCCGTTTGGCTTCACGTATGTATGCACGGTATCAAGTATCTGTCTTTGAAGAACGACAAGCTCATCTACAGACTCAGGTGTCATCTTGTAGCGGATGTCCTTCTTTCTGCCGAGCACTCCAAGCCCTGAGCACGGCAGATCACAGATCAGTATATCTGCCTTTCCCGCCGAATCAGCATCAAATACTGTGGCATCCCACACCTCTGCCGACATATTGTTAAGACCATGCCTGTCTATATTTTCCTCAATCATATCGACCTTGTTATCGGTCAGGTCACGCGCGAACACATGGCCGCTTCCCTGCAAAAGCTCAGCTATATGGGTGCTCTTGCCGCCCGGTGCTGCGCATACATCTATCACATAGTCGCCCTTCTTTGGAGCAGCCGTCTGTGCGACAAGCATTGAGCTTATATCCTGCACATAGAAAAGTCCGTCTCTGAAGCTCTGCAAGCCATTCAAATAATCAAATCCAGATATAACAAATGCATAATTAAGTTCATCAACCGCTGTGACCGTCACACCCTCTGCCTCAAGCGTCGCGCGAAGCTCATCCGGAGTACACCTGGTCAGGTTTGTCCTGATGCTAATTGTGCTCTTATTGTGAAAGGCCTTGAAAATCTCCTCTGCCTTCTTCTCTCCGTATGCCGCAACAAATCTGTCCACTATCCACTGTGGCATAGAGTATCGGATGCTTAAGGTATCAAACTGTACTGAATCTATATTTCTTGCAATATTTCTGAGTACACCGTTTACAAAGCCCGAAAGCTGTGCAAACTTATGCCTCTTTGCAAGCTTCACCGCCTCATTGCATACGGCCGAATCCGGCACCGCGTCCATGTACTTTATCTGGTAAACGCTCATGCGAAGAAGGTTTCTGATGAAGGGCTTCATCTTCCTTACCTTTGTCTTTGAAAAAGAGTCTATGATGTAGTCAAGCTGCAGCATATACTCGATAGTGCCGTCAACAAGCCTCGTCATAAAGGCTCTGTCCTGCTTTGACAGATACTGATACTTGTCAAGCACACTACGAAGCACGATATGTGAAAATGCTCCACGCTCATTAATCTCAATAAGCATCTCAAGGGCAAGCTCACGCGTATCTACAGAGTGCTCATTATGCGCTGTCACGTTTGATTTTGCCGGTCTGCCCGGTATATTATTTTTGTTTATTTGGCTATTTTTATTATTATGATTATTTTTACTATGATTATTTATCATGATGATGTTTCCGAATAGTTACATATACATTTAATTTTCTAACTAATATATCCAATTTGAACTGCCACCCTGTAAAATCACAGGCAAACAGCAGCTAAAACAATATCAGTCGTCCCGTCTGCGTCCGTTTGTGATAAGTATTATACGAAGGAGCTGTAAAATAGCAGCCGCCGCACTGGCTACATAGGTAAGTGCCGCTGACTTGAGCACCCTTCTTGTGTACCTAAGCTCGTCATCTGCAAGTATGCCCTGTGTACGAAGCATGACAAGCGCACGTCTTGAAGCATCAAACTCTACCGGCAATGTCACGAGCTGGAAAAGCACTGCTGCCGAAAACAGCAATATGCCTATATCAATAATAAGCCCTGACGAGCGTGTGTTAAATAATAAGCCGATAAGTATGACCGGCCATGCAAGCATTGAGCCAAAATTAGCTATAGGCACAAGTGCACTCCTGATTGAAAGAGGTGCATAGCTTTTTGCATGCTGTATAGCGTGTCCACACTCATGGGCTGCTACGCCAAGTGCTGCGACCGATGTGGCATTGTACACAGGATCAGATAAATTCACTGTTTTGGTGCGCGGATCGTAGTGGTCCGTCAGACTACCTGACACATGACGCACCTGCACATCATATATGCCTGCCGCCTGAAGCACTCTCTGAGCCACCTGCGCACCATTCATGCCTGACATGCTTCTTAGCTGTGAGTATTTATTAAATGTACCTTTAACTCTTGCCGATGCAATCATACATATCACTGCACCTATCACAACGAGTATATATGTCGGATCCCAGTAATAATATCCCATGTATCATCTCTGCTACTAAAAACATATACAAATGTGTATATGCTAGATGATTCGCTACAATCTCACGATTTGTAGTTACTGCTTCAATGTGTATGCTTTGGCGATTATAAACAATACGCTACTCACAAGTTCTTGTACACTCCACAGTCGTAAATTCCCGACTAAGCCATCGGTACATACCTATAAATTCTTTAAATTGATTAGATATAGGTTTTCATCTAAATAGCTTTTCCTTTCTTAATATTTTATGTTTCGCTACTTGGTTTTCGTAGGCTTCTACCATTGTCTAAACGCTACCATCAAGGTTCTATCCTATAATTAGCAAGACTGTTTCAACTTGCACTGGCTACTTCTCAACGTTTCCGACTGCTTTGACGTTAGCACAAACGAATACTCTGGATTTTGAGTATCTTTGAGAACATTGACTCACATTTAATTATGTTTTTAGTTACTTATAATGAATAACTATAACGTGAAAAATGAGCCCTCTTCCACATGACAGCCTCTCAAAAATGAACCTGTATCCATGCGCTTCTTGCCCTGGAGCTGTACCTCTACTAAAGATAATGCTCCTTTTCCTGTCTGTACATACATATCATTTTTTCCGATATGATAAATACAGCCCGGCTCATAATCATCGCTGCCGTCAATCACCTTTGCACTCCACACCTTAAATGTCTTACCGTTTAAGTGGGTGTATGCGCTCGGCCATGGATTAAGCCCCCTTATAAGCCTCTCAATCTCAACAGCCGGCTTTGTCCAGTCGATAAAGCCAAGCTCCTTACTGATCATTGATGTATGTGTAGCCTCCTCGCTGTTTTGAGGAGTATACTCTGCAGTGCCATCCTCTATCATCTTCATGGTCTCCACACACAGCCTTGCTCCCTCTGCTGAGAGCTTATCAAACAGGCTGCCGCCGGTCTCATCAGGTGCAAGTCTGACTGTACTCTTTGCAATCATATCGCCGGTATCGACACCCTCATCCATCCTCATGGTAGTGACACCTGTAAACTCGTCACCGTTAATCACAGCCCACTGGATAGGAGCCGCACCTCTGTACTTTGGCAAAAGTGAAGCATGCACATTGATACAGCCGTATCGAGGCATATCAAGAATACTCTTTGACAGAATCTGTCCAAAAGCAACTACAATTATTATATCTGCATTAAACTTTCTGAGATACTCTATATTAGCAGTCTCTCTTATTTTAACCGGCTGGAATACCTCAATACCGTGCGAAAGCGCACACTCCTTGACCGGTGTATACTGCATTGTCTTGCCGCGGCCCTTTGGCTTGTCGGGCTGTGTGACAACCAGTGCCACCTCGTGCCCTGCCTCTATAATTGCCTCAAGCGTTCCCACCGAAAAGTCCGGTGTTCCCATGAAAATTACTCTCATCTTACTGCCTCCCAGATATTTTCCAAGCTCAGATAACAAATGTCATCCTAATGATTACTCCTGTGTATCCTCATATGTCACATCGTGAAGTGCGCCCTCAACCTTCTCCACATAGAGATGTCCGTCGAGATGGTCAAGCTCGTGGCAGATACATCTGGCCAAAAGCTCTTCTCCCTCTATCTCATACTCATTCATATCCTCGCCCATGAAACGAGCCTTTACATAATTCGGGCGGGTCACCTGTCCGGCCTTTCCCGGTACTGAAAGACAGCCCTCATCGCCGGTCTGCTCTCCGTCAGACTCGATAATTTCAGGATTAATCATCACGATTGGACCCTCGCCCACATCGATAACAACGATCCTCTTTAATATGCCAACCTGTGGTGCGGCAAGTCCTACACCATTAGCCTCATACATAGTCTCAAGCATATCATCAATAAGTGTTACTATCTTTGGAGTCACCTCCGTAACCTCTCTGCAGACCTTGCCAAGTACAGGGTCTCCCTCCACTCTAATAGTTCTAAGTGCCATAATTGCCTCCTTCTATATCTATCAAAATCCACTCATCGGATTGAAATCAAATGAGATATTAGCATGTTTCATTGCCGTATCAGCTTTCACAGCCTGCTCTATGCCATCCTTTATGGAAATAAGCGCCGCATAGTCAGATGTCTTCATGTAAATCACCTTGCGGTATATGTCATTTACCTTGGCGATGGTCGCATCCGCAGGACCGATGAGCTGAATCAGATGCCTATCATCCGGGCTCTGATTTTCATCTGTATGCGATATCATCTGCGACGCTATATCGTACACTTGCTGTGCCATGCTGCCGCACTCACTCTCATCAGGTGATGTGACATGGACTAAAAGCATATTCCATACAGGTGGATAGTTCATAAGCCTCCTGTACTCTATCTCCTTATCGTAAAAAGCCTCATAATCCTGCTCTTTGGCAGTCCGGATGGCATAGTGGTCAGGGTCGTAGGTCTGGATAACCACATTGCCGGGCAGCTTTCCTCTGCCGGCGCGCCCTGCCGCCTGGGTCAGCAGAGCAAAGGTGCGCTCCGCCGCATGAAAATCATTCACATGCAGTGACATATCCGCCGCCAGCACACCAACCAGCGTGACATTTGAAAAATCATGCCCCTTTACAATCATCTGCGTACCGATAAGTATATCGGCCTCATGATTGGAAAATGCCTGCAAAATCTTCTCATACGCATCCTTCGCCCTCGTGGTGTCATAATCCATGCGCAGTATACGCGCCTGTGGAAAACGCTTTGCCACCATCGCTTCTATCTTCTGTGTGCCGGCCTTAAAGCCGCTAATGTACTTCGAGCCACAGCTCGGACACACCTTAGGCACCGGCTGTCTGTAGCCGCAGTAGTGACAGACCATCACTCCGCCGCTATGTTCACTGAGTGATACATCGCAATGAGGACATTTTACCACAAAACCGCACGCTCTGCACGACATAAATGCCGATTTGCCCCTTCTATTTAAAAAAAGCATGGTCTGCTGGCCATTTAGAAGCCTCTCCTCCATGAGCTCCTGAAGCCTGGTGGAAAGAATCGAGCGGTTTCCCTCACGAAGCTCCTGCCTCAAATCGACAACCTCACACTTTGGAAGAGGTCTGTCATCCACACGCTTATCCAGCTCCAAAAGCCTGTAAACACCTGTCTTTGCCTTGTAATAGCTATCCACCGACGGTGTTGCAGAGCCAAGTACCACAATGGCATCGGACATGCGCGCGTACTCTATCGCCACCTCCCTGGCATGATAGCGCGGCACCGACTCGCTCTTGTATGAATTCTCGTGCTCTTCATCTATTATGATAAGTCCTAAATTTGAAAAAGGTGTGAACAGCGCCGACCGCGGGCCAATCATGATGTCAATATCACCATTCTTAGCTCTCTCAAACTGGTCATAACGCTCACCATTTGAAAGTCTTGAATTGATTATCGAAACCCTGTTCCCAAATCTGGCAAAAAAACGCATCACTGTCTGGTAAGTGAGGGCAATCTCGGGAATCAGCACAATCGCCTGACGCCCGGACTGTATACAGTGTGCGATAAGCTCCATGTACACCTCTGTCTTGCCGCTTCCGGTGACACCCTTAATCAGATAAGTATTTCTAAGGCCAGCTGCAATGTCGCCTTCTATCGCATCAACCACACTCTGCTGCGCAGCATTCAGTACCTTATCATAGGTGTCCACACTCATATGCTCCACAGGATTTCTGTAGCCGCTCTGTGTGATGACCTCGATAAAGCCACTCTGCTCAAGCGCTCTTATAGTGGCAGCCGACACCGACAGCTTGCCTGTCACAAAGGAATACTCAAGGCGCGCCCCATCATCAGCATCAATCAGCGCACGAAAAAGCCTGGCCTTTGCCTTTTGTTTTTTTGCCTCGCAAAGCGCAAGCTGCGCCCTTGCCTTTACCTTGTCTATTTTCAGTGCAATACTGCGGCTCACCTGCTCCTTAGCCTGCTTCTTTACAGGTATAACAGTCTTAAGTGCCTGATTCATGGTAGAGCCGTAATTGCGCCGTATCCATGCCGCAAGTGCGATGAGCTTTGCCTCCACAGCCACAGAGTCTGCCTTTATCCCGATAAGAGGCTTTGTCCTTGCCGGGTCGTACTCAGGCTTATCCGTGACCTCAATCACATAGCCTGTGATAGTGCGGCTGCCAAATGGAATATCCACGCACACACCCGGACGGATGTCGCATAAAATCTCATCCGGGATGCTGTACTGAAATGTCTTATCCAGTTTTTCGTGGGATATATCCACAATCACGTTGGCATACATAACTGATACTATTTAACTCCTTCGTATTTCTCCTCGCAGTACTTGCAGCGGTAGATTTCGTTTTTCTCATCGGAAAGCACGAAAATCTGGTCAAGCTCCTGCTCAATTGAAGTGATGCATCTTGGGTTTTTGCACTTGATGACATTTTTCACCTGATGAGGCAGCTTAAGCTCCATCTTGTCCACAATCTTGTCACCCTTTATCACATTTACAGTGATATTGTGGTCGATAAATCCAAGGATATCGAGGTCTAACGACTCTATCGGACACTCTACCTTGATGATATCCTTCTTGCCCATCTTGCTGCTCTTTGCATTCTTTATGATTGCAACTGTGCAGTCGAGCTTGTCAAGCTTTAAATCCCTGTAAATCTGAAGACTCATACCTGCCTTGATATGATCGAGCACAAAGCCCTCATGTATTCCACTAATATTCAGCATATTATCCTCCTTTAGTCCTCAGCCAGTCCAAGCAATGTCAGAATAAGCGCCATACGCACGTAAACCGCATACTGTGCCTGCCTGAAATAGCATGCTCTCGGGTCATCATCCACATCAACAGAAATCTCATTCACACGTGGGAGCGGATGAAGTACAATCATATCATCCTTTGCAAGCTCCATCTTCTCCTTTGTCAGAATGTAGAAATCCTTCAGACGCACATAGTCCTCCTCATTGAAGAAACGCTCCTTCTGGACACGTGTCATGTAGAGCACATCAAGCTCTCCCATGGCATCCTCGAGCTTTTCTACCTCCTTGAACTCGATATTGTTGGCACGAAGCACATCATCGCGCACATAGTCAGGCACCTTAAGCTCCTCAGGCGAGATAAGCACAATCCTCACATTGTCATATCTGATAAGTGCATTGATCAGTGAATGCACTGTACGTCCAAACTTTAAATCTCCGCAAAAGCCGATTGTGATATTATTCAATCTGCCCTTGATGGAACGGATTGTAAGGAGATCAGCAAGTGTCTGGGTAGGATGCTGATGACCTCCATCGCCTGCATTGATTACAGGGATACGCGATTTCTCTGAAGCCACAAGCGGTGCACCCTCCTTAGGATGACGCATGGCACAGATATCCGCATAGCAGGAAATAACCCTGATAGTATCTGAAACGCTCTCGCCCTTTGACGCAGATGACGAATCAGCACTGTGGAAACCTAACACCGAGCCTCCCAAATTAAGCATGGCAGCCTCAAAGCTAAGCCTGGTTCTCGTGCTTGGCTCATAAAAACAGGTTGCAAGCTTCTTTCCATCGCACTTGTGTGCATATTTCTCAGGATGAGCCTCTATATCATTTGCAAGATCCAGAAGCTTGTCCAACTCTTCTACAGAAAAATCCAACGGACTCATTAAGTGACGCATAATTTGCCTCCATTCTTTTTCGCGTAACAATTTTTATTACATTTTTTCTATCATATAATAACTTAGCGCAATATTCAAGTTGGCTTTTACACTTTTTTGTTGTAGAATATATGACAGAATATAACTGTTCTGAACGCTTAGCAATTGTATTGAAGTTTTCATACAATTGCGACAATTTCAACATCAAAAAGGAGAATAATATGTCTGTAAATGAATCACAAATCAAAAACACCACAGCCGGCGCAATCGATGATGACGATGCCGTAATCTTTAAGGAGAGAAAGAGACTGCTGTTTCTCGGTCTGCCATGGACCTTCACAAAGTACACCATCACACCATCCTTTATCACTGTGGAGTCCGGACTCTTGAGCACCACAGAGGATGACTGCTACATGTATAAGGTAGCTGATGTAAAGCTCACCACATCACTGATGGAGCGCATTTTTAAGCTCGGCACCATAGTCTGCTACACAGGCGACGTCACAAACCCTGAGCTTAAGCTCGTTCACGTAAAGCACTCACGCGAGATAAAGAGCTATCTGCTCAAGCAGTCTGAGGCCGCAAGACTAAAAAGACGCACCTTAAACACAGTGGATATCGGTGCGCACGGAGCCGACATGGCAGATTTGGATCATGATGGTATTCCGGATTCTATGGAATAATACAGCCGTTGCTGCGCAGCTGATTTTGCTCATATATGTGTGGATCTGAATAGTTACTTATGTCCATAAATAAAAAATGCGGTCGCATGACCGCATTTTATTTTCAGGTAACTATTCAGAATAATTCACAGATTAATATAACAGTCCATCGTTCTGCAAATAACCAGCCCAATAACTTGCATGAATTTCCATCTGTAACATCAGAAAAGCTTGACATCTAGCAGCAGAACATCTGCCAGCAAAGGAATGTGGCCAGCAGGCTGCAGCACTCGCTACCCCTGCCACTAGGGCGTCCGTATATGTCTCCCATATCCGAATACCACGAGCCACCATTTTCAATTATCTGCATAAACTGGCGGTACTGCATGTTGTTTGGCTCAAGCGACACTGCTCGCTGTATGTGTTCTATGGCTGTCGCTGTGTTGCCGAGCTTTTGGTTTGCGATAGCACTGTAGTAGTACCACCTTCCGCGTCTCTCAGCAAAAGGTACCTCCTCAAGCACCTTCAGCGCCTCATTGTAGTAGCCGTTGCTGATGAAATTGCCTGCTGCACGCACCTTTGGATTGTCATCCTGCGCACTGCTGCCTGCATTATTGTAGGTATAGCGGCCATAGAAACCACCAAACGGTCCACCTGCTCCAAATGGATCACCTGCTCCCGGTCCACTACCATATGCTCCACCATAGGAGCTGCCGCCGTATGAGCTGCTGCTTCCCGCACCACCGTATCCACCGGCTCCGGCAGCACCGGACTGCTTTTCCTTCATTATCTGGTCATATGCCTGCTGCACCTGCTTAAACTTCTCCTCAGCCTGATCCTTGTTAGGATTATTGATATTGGCATCAGGATGATATTTTCTGCTTAAGCTCCTGTAGGCCTTTTTTATTTCATCGTCACTTGCACTGCGGCTGACACCGAGCACCTGATATGGATCTATCATTTATGTTTCTTCCTTTTCTTCATCTGAATATACTCATACTTGCTCCACACACCGGAGTATAGAACATTTCTGATTATATCCGCATGTAAGAGAATTGGCAACCTCTCAAATATTTTTGCTGCCTCTGAAAGCATAGATGTCATCATAAGCCGACAGGATTTGTCAAATTTTTCCTGATCATTATTGCAGCAATGCATGAGCTGTATAAGTGGATTATATGACTTCTTTTTCACATCATCCCCAATATCCTCATACGCATCCATTATATAAATAAATTTGCCCATATAGCAGCCAAATTCCTTCAGATCCTTCTGCCACTCATCCTGCTTCCACGCAAAAAGTATGCCGAGCATCTCTCCTGTCAGCCCCGCAACTGCATCAATATTGGTATCATTGCTCTTCTCGCACTCTGCAAGCCTTGCAATGTAGTCTTCTATCGCCTTAGCCTGTATCGGATAGCCTTTTTTTGCCTTCTCAAAGTCCTTTTTCAGCATCTCTGCGTATGTCTTCTTCGTCAGGCTTTTATCGTCCTTCCAGTCATCTATCAGATTGTAGTATGCAAGCAGTATGTTCATAGCTGCAGCATACTCTGTAATCTCATTGGTGCGAAGTGTACGCTTCTTCGTAGGGTGCACGCTGCATACAAATCCATCCCGCGTTACACTATCCGGCTCGTACAAGCCTGTCAGAAGCACTATGAGAAAAGTCATGTCATAGTTTAGTGCCATCTGTGCACGCCTGCCATACTGCGACTTCATTGTCTGGCACAGCCCGCAATAATAGCTTTGATATATTTTTTTATTTTCCTCGGACAAAGTGTCCTTATTGACAGTTATATATCCAAACATTTCTCTTCTCCATGCTCTTATGTACAGGTATATATATTGACGTACCAGTACATCGAAAAATAAGTTTCTGGCTATATGACGCAGAATGAATTTTCATCTGCAAGGCGGAGGAATGAGGCGTAGCGGTGGCTACGTCGATTGACTACAACGCCGCAGATGGGAAATCAGGCAAGTCATATGGCTGGTTACTTATTATTCGATGTACTAGCTGCGTCTCACGAACTGCTCCCGGCACTTCGGACAGGTAATACAGATCTTGCCATGTCCTCTTGGCACCCTGACCTCCTGCTTGCACATAGGACACTTGAAGAACTTGTACTGCTTCCTCTGTGCAAAGCGCTTTTTCCTGCGCTCTGCCTTTACGGTCCACTCATACCTGGCATTTAAAAACTTCTGATTCTCTGCATAGCGCTTGTTTACATTTCTCGAAAATACACGAAAATACATATGTATCATCAGTCCTATAGCCAGTATATCAAGTATCGCCGACCTTGTAAATATTGAAACCACAAGTAATATCATTACTACCCATGACTCAGCCCTTGCAAGCTCGTCCATCCCGTTTCTTCCATTCATAAATCTGATAAATTTTTCTCTCATATTACCGCCTCGCCCTATATTTTCATTATAGCCAAATTCTTACCTCATACAGTGTCCACGCTATGAATTTGAGGTTTTAAATCGTTCTTTACATTTATTAAGATAATATTGAAGATAAAAACCGTCAATAGACCTATCGTCTTTTAAGAAACATTTTATATTTCGTTTATTAAAGTTGGTAAAAGGGCTTGATTTTTGAAAAAATGCTTGGTATATTAAATAAATATGCAGGACAGGTGATCGCGGCTGCAGGTGTCGAAAGACCGCAGGTGAGGAAAGTCCGGGCTTCATAGGGCAGGATGCCGGTTAACGGCCGGTGGAGGAAACTCTAAGGACAGTGCAACAGAAATATACCGCCACTTTTGTGGTAAGGGTGGAATGGCAGTGTAAGAGACTACCGCCTCACTGGTAACAGGGAGGGCACATGTAAACCCCATCCGAAGCAAGACCGAAACAAAGCTTTGACGTGGCCCGCCAGCTTTAGGTAGGTCGCTTGAGGCGTCTGGCAACAGGCGTCCTAGATAGATGATCACTCAACGACATAACCCGGCTTATCGTCCTGCGTATTTTAATAATCTAAAGCCTATTGGCGTTTCGTAAAATAACTTATTAGTAACGTGCGCCGCAAGGTGCACCATTAAAAATGCAACTGAGATATCTCAGTTGCATTTTGTTATTTCCCGGTAACTATCATTTGCTGTTGTATATGATGCAGTCTACCGGTAATTATTATTTGCTGTTGTATGTAATAAAGTCTACCGTCATCTCTATCTGCTCCTCGAAAGCCACATCAGGTGTACCGTCCCCCTTTTGCAGACCATAGCTTCCAAAATAAGAATGGCACCCGCCATCAATGACATACTCATATGTATCCTCCGGCAGGTTTGAGCGGTATTTGCGGTATTTGTCCATATCAAGCACACCATCCTCTGAACCGTACACGCTAAAAACCCTCAGATCTGAATCCGACAGGTCAGCGGTCGAATATGCTGCAAAAAGATATAGTCCGTCAAACTCATCTACATGCTTTGACACATATTCTGCAGCCATGGCTCCGCCTAAGGAGTGCCCTCCCATGTACCATTCCTGTATGGATGGGTATATTTCCTTGTATTTTTCAATGATACCGTCTGCTGCATTCTGGTCCAATACTGCGAGGTTGCCCGGCATATGTACAAGTATGCACACGAAATTATTCTTTGCAAGCTCATGCATCAGCGGCGCATACGCCGTATACTGTACCCTGCCTCCCGGATAAAAAATCAATGCCTTTGTGGCTTTTTCCTTATCCTGCGGTGCAAAGGTTATCGTATAATTCTTATGCCTTAAGTCGTACTGGGTGGCCTGTATACGCTTGTCCTTCTTTTCTATGGTAACAGCAACCTCTCTGTCTGAATCGATTGCAGCCTCCGCAATTGAATCTGCCCGATAATAATTTCCCACATAACAATTTACGGCGATACCGCCAATAGCCATGACTGCAATTGCCACAAGCAGTATTCTATATACAGCCGGAATGCGGGATTTTTTAGTTTTATACATTAAAGCAGCTTTCTCCTACAAACTCACGAAGCAGTGAATTGTTTGGTATGCCGTCAGCCGGCATCGGAAGAAAGTAGTCTAAGAGCTTAAGCAGCCTCTTTGCCTCGAGATACTCCGGGCAGTCTCTTTCTATGCCAAAAAGCAACGGCTCCGCATACACCTTGAGTACCGCAAGCTCATACACAAGTGCAGAGTTGAACATCACATCCGCCTGTTCCTGGAAAGGAAAGATATTCTCCCTTTCACCCTTTCTGACAGACGGCCACATAGCGATTGTCTCCATGGCATTTGTACCTCGTGTGCGCGCATCACGCACAATCCGGCGTATAAGTCTTTCATCTGTGGTGGAAAGAGGATTGTGCTCGTCAATATTGAGCTGTGTAAGCGCTGAGATATAGATTTTGAACTTGTGCTCAGGCGGGATAAGCTGTGAAAGCCTGTCATTTAAGCCGTGGATTCCTTCTATGACAAGTATATCATCAGCTCCCAGCGTCAGCTTTCTTCCGCGGTACTCTCTCTTTCCTGTCTTGAAATTGAAGGAAGGCATATCAACAGCCTCTCCTTTAAGAAGCCTGTTCATATCCTCATTGAACAGCTTCACATCAATAGATTCAAGACACTCAAAATCAAAGCTTCCGTCCGGATGCTTCGGGCAAAGCTCCCTGTCCACATAGTAGTCATCCAGACTTAACGGATGTGGCTTTCTGCCCTTTGCGATAAGCTGGATTGACAGTCTGTTGGCAAACGATGTCTTGCCTGATGATGAAGGACCTGCTATCATGACAAATTTCTTTTTGTCATCCGAAGCAATCTGCGCTGCAAGGTTTCCTATCTTCTGCTCCATCAGTGCCTCCTGAAGCAGCATGATTTCCTGTCCCCTGCCTGCTGCAATCGCATCATTTAGTGAGCCTATCGTGCCAATTCCAAGCATCTTGCTCCATTCCCTGGAATCATCCAGCGTGTGAAACAGCTTATTTGATGTCACAAGCGGCTCAACGCTCCTGCTGTGAGCACCCGGAAAAAGAAGCACAAAGCCACTCTCATACGGCACTATATCAAAGTATTTAAGCATACCTGTCGAGGGTGCCATAAATCCGTAGAAATAATCCACCACACCATCCAACTCATAGAGATTGACTCTGGAGCTTCTCCTGTAGTGCAATAGCCTCTCCTTATCATGCAGCCCTTTTTCCTTGAAAAGCTGCTCCGCATACTGTGTTTTTGCACTGTGCTTGGTAATCGTGAGGTCTTTTTCCACAAATGAGTACATGCTGCATACTATCCTGTCGATATCATGCTCTGTCACGCTTTTCTCACTGTTTTCTCTGCTGCCTTGTAAGTCTGTATCTTCATTATATTTTTCCTGTTGGCTGTCCGCACACTCCACTGCTTTCTCAAGCTGACAATAATAGCCTTCTCCGAGCGAATGCATCACATGAAGCTGTGTCATGCTGCCATATACATCGTATATAGCCCTCTGCAAAAGCAGCACAACACTTCTTCTGTATGTACGCCTGCCATCCCTGTCAGCTGTCGTCACGAAGCTAAGCTCACAGTCACTTTTTATTTTCTTATTCAGTTCACGAAGCCTGCCGTTTACAATTCCAAGGATTATGTCATCCTCATAATAATCCTTGAATCTGTCTGCTACGGCTTCTAAAGTATCACTTTCTGATGCTGTCACTGCCATGACCTGTCCGTCCGGCAAGGTCACCTTCACACTATATTCCTGCATTTCTTATTGCCCCCATAGTCGAATATGCTGCCTCATTGTATGCCATCATCTCGTTTATCTGCTCGATTCTGTCCATGATGGAATCACTCATCTCCTGTGTCCTTAGCTGCTGCATGATGGCAGCCAGCTTGTGGTGTTCCCTGACAAGAAACTTCCGAAGCACCGGATTACCGTTTTTGATAAGTACAGGTCCGTACAGATCGCATACAGTAACCGTCGTCTCGTCCATATTGTCCCATGCGGAATTGTCCGCACACGGCACACATCTGAACATCGGATAGTATTTTCCGTCCTCCAAAATCATATCCTCATCAACTATCTTATAGCCTGTGTTCCTTACATATTCACGGACTTTGCTCACTTCCGACTGTGGCTGCAGAATCAGCTCCTTTGCCGACCTGCACACTGTCTCCCCTGCGGTTAAAATGTGAATAACAAGCTCTCCTCCCATTCCTGCTATGACAATAGAGTCAACCTCTCCGTCGTGTATCGCTTCAAGCCCATTGGAAAGCCTTGTGGTAATCTTCTCTGTCAGACCGTTTGCCCTTATATGCTCATTGGCGCGCTCAAGCGGTCCCTTATTTATATCAACAGCAATTGCCTTCGGTATTATATTACCCTGCACCAGGGCAATAGGCACATAGCCATGGTCGGTTCCCACATCACACAGCGTGTAGCCGGCCGTGACCATTGATGCCACTGCCTTCATTCTTCTGGATAGCCTAATCATCTTACTCTAAGTAGTCCTTAAGCTTTCTACTTCTGCTAGGATGACGAAGCTTTCTCAGCGCCTTTGCCTCAATCTGGCGGATACGCTCACGAGTGACGTTGAACTCCTTACCTACCTCTTCAAGGGTTCTGGCTCTGCCGTCCTCTAAGCCAAAGCGGAGTGTGAGTACCTTCTGCTCTCTCTCTGTAAGAGTGCCAAGCACCTCCTCAAGCTGCTCCTTAAGAAGTGTGAATGCTGCCGCATCTGCAGGAACCGGTACATTATCATCCTTGATGAAATCACCAAGATGTGAATCCTCCTCCTCACCGATCGGAGTCTCAAGCGAAACAGGCTCCTGCGATATCTTGAGTATCTCACGCACACGCTCTACCGGCATGCTCATCTCCTTGGCAATTTCCTCCGGTGAAGGCTCTCTTCCAAGCTCCTGAAGGAGCTGCCTTGACACACGGATGAGCTTGTTGATCGTCTCAACCATATGCACAGGAATACGGATTGTTCTGGCCTGATCGGCTATGGCTCTTGTGATAGCCTGGCGAATCCACCATGTGGCATATGTAGAGAATTTGTAGCCCTTCTTGTAGTCGAACTTCTCAACTGCCTTGATGAGGCCCAGGTTTCCCTCCTGAATCAGGTCAAGGAAAAGCATTCCTCTTCCCACATATCTCTTTGCGATGCTGACAACAAGACGCAGGTTTGCTTCTGCAAGACGCTTTTTGGCATCTGCTCCCTTGTCCACATCCCTCTGCAGTGTCTTTATCTCTTCCCTTATCTCAGCCTTTTCCTCTTCCGATGCACCATCAAGGCGGCCCTTTAGTACATTGATCTTCTCGATTGCTACCGCTCCGTCCTCCATATTCTGGGCGAGCTCAATCTCCTCATCTGCTGAGAGAAGAGGTACCTTACCGATTTCCTTAAGATACATACGGACAGGATCCTCGACGCTGACTCCCTCCGGTACTGAGAGATCAATCTTTTCAACCTCTACCTCATCCTCTTCATCGAGTATGATATCATCATCCACGTCATCATCATTGCTGATTTTAAGCACGTCTATGCCGTTTTGCTCGAGATAATCTATTACCATCTCAAACTTCTCCGGATCCAGATTTAAGTCCTTGAAAAAATCTGCAATTTCCTGGTATTCGAGCATATTCTTTTTCTTTTTTCCAAGCTCAAGAATCTCAATAAGCTTCTGCTGGAATTTCAGTCTCTGCTCCTGCTCCTGCGCCATGTCTTTTTGTTCCTTTTTCTTTGCCATTTTATTTTCCTCTTTATTCTGGTATTTTTTGCAATTCTTCGAGTGCACGCTTATCCTCAATAATCCTCATCATGCCCTCCATATCTGTAGGTGCCAGATGCTTTGAGCGGTAGTCTATGCTGTTTTGCTTGATACGGACAACGGTTTCCCTGAGTGCGGTTGCCTTGTCATTTTTGCCCTCCACCTGATGGATTGTGGCATTGAAAAGCCCTGCCACCTCCCGCTGTTCGTCCTCATCGGTAAACATGCTTACTATCCTGGCCGGATTTACTGTATGCGTGGTCTCGTACTGTGAAAAAACCTCCTTAGCCACCTTGTGGTACAGCTCTTCGGTAAAGTCATCTGCACTGATACGCCCCTTTATCCTGTCAAAAAGTGAATTATCCTCTATGAGCCATGTGAGGAGAAGCTTCTGCGACTGCTTCATGCCATCCTCCTTTTTATTTTTCTCATTGATTCCACTTTTAAGCTTTGTCTGGGGCTTTACGATACCGCCCTTCATTGCCATACTGTTTACGAGCTTTCTTAAGTCGTCGTATGGTATGCTGTACTCTCTGGACACTGCCTGCGTATAGTTTGTCCGCTCAAGCTCCTCGGTAAACCCAAGCAGCTTCTTTGCGATTTCATTATAAAATGCGGTTTTTGACTCAGGATCGTCCATATCATAGCCTGCCTGCATGATCCGTATCTGAAACATAAAGCTGTTTTCAGCCTTTTTGATACGCTCCTCATACTCCTGTGCGCCAAGCGCCTTGATAAACTCATCCGGGTCCTTGTACGGCCGCATGTTAATGACCTTTGTTGTGATGCCTACCTCCTTGAGTATCGGAATCGCACGCAGCGCTGCCTTTACCCCGGCGCCATCACTGTCATATGTCAGATATACCTCATTGGTGTATCTCTTTAATAGTGAGGCATGTCCGCTCGTGAGCGCCGTGCCAAGCGACGCCACCGCATTGTCAAAGCCTGCCTGATGCAGTGCTATGACATCCATGTAGCCCTCACACAAAAGGAGCTGGTTTTTCCTCGTGCTCCTTGCTATATTAAGCCCGTAAAGATTACGGCTCTTATCAAATATCTTTGTCTCCGGAGAGTTTAAATACTTTGGCTCTCCGTCACCCATCACCCGGCCTCCAAAGCCTATGACACGGTTATGCACATCCATAATCGGAAACATCGCACGATTCCAGAACTTATCGTGCCCGCCTCTGACCTCATCTATCGTCACAAGACCTGTCTCCTTAAGTATCTCATCATCATAGCCCTTGCTGCGCAGATACTTGTACAGATCATCACTGTACTGGTCCGAGTAACCAAGCCCGAACTTCTGCATTGTCTCATCGGACAGCTCTCTCTTTTTGAAATACTCATGCGCCCTTTGTCCTCTCGGTCCACGAAGCAGCATATAAAAATACTTCGCAGCCTCTTTATTTATCTCAAGCAGCTGTGTGCGCCTGTCTGCTTCTCTCCTTTGTGCTGATGTCATCTCCTGCTTGGGAAGCTCAATTCCCACACGGTCTGCAAGCTCCTGCATGGCCTCTGGAAAGGTGAAGTTCTCATACTGCATGAGAAATGTAAATACATTGCCTCCGGCTCCACAGCCGAAGCAATAGTACATCTGCTTATTCGGTGAGACGGAAAAGGATCCTGTCTTTTCGTTATGGAATGGGCATAATCCAAAATAGGTACTTCCCTTTTTCTGAAGATGCACGTAGCTTCCTATAACATCGACTATGTCATTTCGCGAACGTACCTCCTCTATAAGCTCGTCAGAGTAGTACGGCATTTTATCATCCCCTTACTGTTCATCTTTGTTGTCATTTGCGTCGCCCGGCGAGCGCGTCTGCAGTGCGGCACTTAGCTCTTACAACCGGCTAACGCTACGCTGCTAAGAGTCTGTACGAATTATCAGTAACCATCTATTTCCCAGGCTACCGGTACGAAATACTCGTGGAACTTCGTGGTGGCATACTGGTCTGTCATGCCTGATATATAGTCGCATATGATACGCCCCTTGTCATCACCCTGCCCTAGCATGGCGAGGTATTTCTGCGGCAGCTCCTCTATATGCTCCATATAATAGAAATAAAGCTGCTTGAGCATCGCCTTGGCCTTTTTCTCCTCGCTTTTTGCGACTGGATTGTTATAGAGGTTTGCGAACATGAATTTACGCAAATCCTGCATTGCCTGCGCGGACTCTTTTGACATGCATATATCGTCCTTTCCCATGCTGTTTGTGATGATATTGTGCACCATATGATTGAGCCTGGCCTTGGTGCTGTGTCCAAGCGTGTTTCTTATCTCAAGCGGTATATCATCCTCGCACAGAAGCTGTGCTCGGATTGCATCATCAAAGTCTGAATTTATGTAGGCTATCTTGTCTGAAAGCCTGACTATTTTGCCCTCTAAGGTGTGTGGCATGAGCGAAGTCTGGTGATTTAGCATACCATCTCTGACCTCCCAGGTCAGATTGAGTCCTGCTCCGTCCTTTTCGAGCTTCTCCACTATGCGCACACTCTGCTCATTATGCTTAAAGCCACCCTCGTATATCTCATTGAGGATGCGCTCACCCGCATGTCCAAACGGTGTATGCCCCAGGTCGTGTCCCAGCGCTATAGCCTCCACCAGATCCTCATTCAGTCTCAGTGCCTTGGCTATTGTCCTGGCATTCTGCGACACCTCAAGCGTATGCGACATACGTGTGCGGTAATGGTCGCCCTTTGGCGTAAGAAACACCTGTGTCTTATTTTTCAGACGCCTGAATGCCTTGCTATGCAGTATCCGGTCCCTGTCCCGCTGAAAAACAGGTCTGATATCGCACTGCGGCTCATCATAGTCCCTGCCTCTTGAGTTGATGCTCAGGCATGCGAACGGACTAAGTATTTCCTGCTCACGTTTTTCTATCTGCTCGCGAATAGTCATTTATCTGCCTCCTCGCTGTCACAGTCGTTATGTTCTGCTGCTATTCACACACAAATGTAACAAATAGCGTTACATTCCACTAACAGTGCTCTACACTAATTATGCTCTACACTAGTTATTATTCGACGTGATTTTTAAAAATCCTTTTTTTATTTCTTTTTACTTTAATTTTCTTTCGGCAAAAATTAAATGCTATATCAATTACCGCCGAGCACATGGCGTAGCATCTGAAGCTGTCCGCCTGTGATTTCATTGTCGTAGCTGCCATAGTAAAATTTATCGTCTTTTGCCAGTATGCAGCCCACCCAGGTGCCCACATGACTGTCACTCTCTATGGCATCCTTCATGGATTTGTAGCCCTCTATTGTAAAATAAGCATCATACCCCTTGAAGTCTGCCGGATTTATTTTCACTGCGCCAAAGGTATCCTCAAGACTTTTTATGAAATCCTCATCGCACTCCGTATAGCCTGTGACATCCTTGCTGTAGCGCGACTCTGACTGCCACTCCTCATCCCACATGAGAAAAACGCTGCAGTCCTTCCATGAATTGCTTTTTTCAACTACAGACAGCTTCTTGTATGAATTTGATGCGTTGCCCGACATCTGTAAATATGTATCGTCACCGTTCTTATTCATATATAAGAGGTTTGAAGCTGCAAGCTCATAGTACCTGCTGCCATAGTCCTGATCCTTGTATACAATATAGCCAAGCGGACTGCCAGTCCCTGCATAGTCAAGCTCTATGGTTATCGGAATATACACCTGACTGTCATAAACCATAGGCCCAAGCCTGTCATCATTTGTGATACAGCTTGCGACCTTTTCATACTCAGCCGGCTCGTTTGAAGGCGACATGAAATATGTGTAAACAACAATAATTGCAATGACAACAACCGGCACAATGACTATTACAGCTTTTAATGTTTTCCTTCGAACCCTGCGTCTGTGAATGCGCACTTTCCTGTCTGCATGCTCATCGCAATACCTGTATTTCACCAGTCTGTATACAACGAAAAGCTCCAGCACAAGCAAAAACACAGCAAAGGCCATCATACAGCCGGCCTGCCACATCACCTTGTGATTGACAAATTTCTTATCTATAAACCTAAGCGGTATGAGTATTATCGTCCAAAAAAGCGTATTTCCCAACACATACCGTGAATATATTTTCCTGTTTTTTATTACGGTAAGCGGAAAAAATGAAACAATCACTGTCAGCATGAGCACAATTGCAAAAAAATATCCCCATATCTCTGACAGGGTTGAGCCGTACAGTGCCTTGAAATACTGCGCCGGACCAAGCTTTTTGATATTGCCCCAGCCTGAGTATTTTGAGATAAAAAGCACTACTGTGCCGATAAACCATGTCAGTATATAGATGCCCATGTAGCATGCCATATTTTTCCTTGCAAAGCTGCCATATCTCATAACGGAATATGACACAAGCACCCCTGCAAGCACAGGAAATCCACCCACTCTGCCAATCAAAAGATTTACATACTCCATAACAGCAAAGGACAAAACAAACACACATATTACATTAATATAAGATAGATTCAATCTCTTCACGCTGCAATCCCATCTCCAATATAATAATCAAATTCCTGTGACAGCTGTACCCCTCAGTGTGGCAGGCAACGGTTACAGACCATTAATAGCCAATAGGCTTTCAAAATTATCTGCACAAAATAAAATAGGAAGCCGTTCACCGACTTCCCTGTTAATGCAGGAGATGGGACTTGAACCCACACGATATTGCTACCACAGGCACCTGAAG
>ENA-OYWO01000081-OYWO01000081.1-human-gut-metagenome-genome-assembly--contig:-NODE-81-length-55213-cov-9.135502_pt1 | contig 55213 bp, 45 predicted proteins | sample MGYA00244170_ERZ653397 | MGnify/ENA primary metagenome ERZ653397 (study PRJEB26926, sample SAMN06164906) | human gut metagenome | biome: ENVO:00009003; feature: ENVO:2100002; material: ENVO:00002003...
CCTTGCAGGGTGCAGGGGCAGCGCCCCTGCTGGAGTCCAGAGGCAAAGCCTCTGGCGGGGTCAAGGGGCAGCGCCCCTTGGGTCCCCCTGATGAAAGGAAAGAAAGCCATGCGGCTGTCAACATCAACGTGTATGTATTTCAATCGCCCGGACGGGACGAAAGCAAGCATTCTGGACAGCGTGCGGACGCTGGGGCAGGCGGGGTATCGCGTGCTGGACATGAATTTCCATGACCTGAGCGTGTTCGATACGCCGTTCAAAACGCCGCAGTGGGAGACGCTCATCCATCAGGCGAAGGACATCGCCGACGAGATGGGCATCGAGTTCTCGCAGGGGCATTTGCACTTCTATAATTTCTGCGACCCGAACACGCCCGACAAGGAGTTCCTCGACGAACTCATCCGCCGCGGCATCGAGGGCGGACGCATCCTCGGCATCAAGTGGCTCGTCATCCACGCTGCGACCGATTTCGACAGCGTAACCCCTGTCCGCGACAGCAAACGCAAGACCATCGAGTACCTGAAACCGCGCATTGAGCTGGCCGGGAAGTACGGCGTGGGCATCGCGGTGGAGAACCTGTGGGAGGAGAACATCGCGCCGAAGCGCCGCTACTGCGTGACGGCGGAGGAACTCGGCGACCTCGTGGACAGCCTGCCGTATGACAACGTCGGCTGCTGCTGGGACGTTGAACACGCCTCCATCTGCCATCAGGATCAGCGCAAAGCCTTGCAATACCTCGGCAAGCGCCTGAAAGCCACCCATATCTCCGACTACAATTCCATCAAGAACGACCATATTCTGCCGTTCTCTGGGCTGAGCGACTGGACGGAAATCACCGACGCCCTGCGGCTTGCGCAGTACGACGGCGATTTCACCTATGAAACGCATAACTTCACGGCAAAAATGCCGGATGAAGTCATCATGTCGGGCTTGAAACACAGCATCGACATCGGAAATCTGCTGATTGATATGATTCAAGGAGGTCATCAAGCATGAACAAGATGGATTTCGACAGCGCCCTTCGCCGCCAGGTCATGAGCCTGCCGGAGCTGATGCGACAGCAGTACGCCGACCTGGAGACAAAGACGCGCACCGTCCTCTCCACGCCGGAAATCTTCAATATCCAGCGCATTGTGCTGACCGGCTGCGGTGACAGCTATGCCGCGCTGCTGGCGGTGAAGCCCGCGTTTGAGAAGTACGCCAAGATCCGCACCGAAGTCGTGCCGACGATTGATTTGGCGCGCGACTACGAGAAGAAGAACCTCGGCTATGCGCCGCAAAGCCCACTGGTCATCGCCGTGTCGAATTCCGGGCAGGTGGCGCGCGTAGGGGAGGCGGTTCGCCGCTGCCGCAAGGCGGGCGCGTTCACGCTGGGCATCACCGGGCATGAGGAATCCGTGCTGGGGCAGAGTGCCGAGCGCATCCTGAAGCTGGACATTCCCAAGTTCGAGTCCGCCCCCGGCACGCGCAGCTACATGGTCTGCGTGATGGCGCTGTACCTGCTGGCCATCCGCATCGGCGAAGTGCGCGGACGCTACACGATGGACGTTGCGAGCGCGCGCCGCAAGGAAATCAAGGCGCTGGCGGATGCGCTGGAAACCGCCCTGCCCGCCATGGACGACACCGCGTTCGCCGTCGCGCAGCAGTGGAAGGACATGGACTGCTACGACTTCGCGGGCAGCGGCTTCGAGTACGCCTGCGCGTTCTTCGGGCAGGCGAAGGTGTTTGAGGCGATTGGCCGCCCGGCGATGTACATCAACACCGAGGAATGGCTGCACCTGAACTTCTTCGTCAATCATCCGGAGAAAATCGGCACGATGATTTGGGCGGCGGAGGACAACAAGGCGGATTCCCGCACGCTGGAAACCATCGGCTACGCCAAGCAGCTGGGCCGCCCGCTGGCGATTGTGACCGACCGCGAGATGCCGGACGAAAAGCAGGCGGCGGTGTTCATCATCCCGAAGGCGAAGAACGTGCTGGCGGAAAGCCTCTACAATTTCGTCCCGGCGTGTCTGGTGTTCGGTTATTTGATGACGATGCTGGGTGAACGCAGCGGACGCGGCTGCGAAGGCCCGTGGTCGTTCTCCAAGGGTGCGGCGTGCGTGCGGCAGAGCGAAATTGTCATGGTGGACGACTGAGGAGGGAAATCAACAATGCTGAAATGCTTCAATTTGGAAACAAAACCCAATGATGTTATCAACCTGACCGACGACATCAAGCAGTTCGTTGCCGAGAGCGGCATCCAGAGCGGCGAATGCATCGTCTTCAATCCGCATACGACGGCGGGGCTGACGATTACGTCCTTCTGGGATCCGGCTGGCTTTGAGGATTTGCAGGACGAGATCTGCCGCCTGATTCCTACCCGCATCGACTTTAAGCATCAGCACGATACGCCTACCGATGCCGCGGGGCATGTGAAATGCTCCCTGCTGGGCGTGAGCATCCCGCTGATTATCGACGGCGGCAAGCTCGTGCTGGGCGGCAGTCAGGGCATCTTTTTCCTTGAATTCGACGGCCCGCGCAAGCGCAAGTATTACGTCAAGCTCATCAGCGACAAAGCGTAAGGGGTGAAGCATATGCGGAAGATTATTGTGGACTGCGACCCCGGCATGGATGACTCCTCAGCTATCATCATGGCAGTTAAGAACCCAAATCTTGACATTCAAGCAGTGACGACGGTCAACGGCAATTATCCCGTGGACATAACCTACCGCAATGCGCGGCGCATCATGCGGATGCTGGGGCGCGAGGACATTCCGGTCTACCGCGGCTGCTCGCGCCCGCTGGTGCGCGACATCCCGAACGACCCGTTTACCCACGGGCGCGACGGGCAGGGCGAATCCTTTCTGCCGGATTCGGAGCTGCCGGAGAACCCGACCCACGCCGTCAATGCGATTATCGACCTCATCCGTCAGCATCCGGGCGAAATCACACTGGTCTGTCTGGCACCAATGACCAATATCGCTATGGCACTGCGCCTTGCCCCGGACATCAAGGATAAGATTGTCGAAGTGATTGCCATTTCCGGCGCATTCGGGCTGAATGAGGCGTCTTTCCTCAACGCCACGGGCGACACGCCTCAAAGTGAGTGGAACGTCTACGTTGACCCGGAAGCGACGAAGCAGGTCTACGAATCCGGTTTGAAGGTGACGGCGATTGGGCTGGACGTCGCGACGTACTTCTCCGTGGACTTTACGGACGAAGACCTTGCGCGGCTGGCGGCGAGCGACAAGCCCGAAGCGAAGTTCCTCCATCAGGCGATTTCCTTCGTGCATGGGCGCGGCTTCCAAGCCTACTGCGCGGTCATTGACTGCATGGCGGTTGCGGCGACGGCTGACCCGACGCTGCTCAAGAGCGTGCGCGGCCGCGTTGGCGTATCGACGCAGGACGGTTTGACCCTTGGCATGACGATTATGGATCGCCGCCATCACCACGTCTGGACGAACCTGCCGGAAATCAACGTTGCCGTTAGTGCCGACTATGCCCGCTTCCTGCACGGGCTGATTGAGGACTTTTTGAAATAAACCGAAACGCAAAGCAAAGAAGGCTGCGGCGCTCATCCGCTGCAGTCTTTTTTGCACAAAAAAGCAGGAACTTTTGTGCTATATGGCGAATATAACACCAGAAAGAAACAAACAGAATTCTATGAGAGAAAGAAGGTGAAACGCAATGGCATGGTGGGAAGCAGGCGCGCGAATTCTGCTCGCTATCCTGATTGGTTTGGCAATCGGCTATGAGCGTGAACGCCGCAATAAACCGGCGGGTACACGAACGCATATCCTCGTCTGCCTCGGCGCGGCGCTGATTGCCGTGATGGAGAACTACGTCGAAGCGCGCGTGCTGGCCATTAACACCGACGTGCTTAACACCGGCGTGGCGGTCAGCATGGGGCGCATCAGCGCGCAGGTGGTCAGCGGTATCGGCTTCCTCGGTGCAGGGACGATTTTTTCCAGCCGGAAGAAGATTGCGGGGCTGACAACGGCCGCGTCGCTATGGTGCGCCGGGTGTCTGGGACTTGTCGCCGGCATGGGCTGCTACACGCTCGCTCTCAGCGGATGTACGCTTGTGCTGCTGACGCTGACCATCGTCCAGCGGATTATCCCTGCGACGACAATTCGGCAGGTGGAAATTCAGTATGACCACCGTGTTGAAACCACAGGGTACATCAAAGCGTTCTTTGCAGCGCACAGCGTCGATGTGCTGAATGTGGATTTCCACTCCGAAAACAGCAAGAACGAGCGCGCGTACACCAGCATCTACACGGTGCGAATGTCGGCACGGGTGAATCTGGTGGATTTGTTCGGGCCGCTGTCGGAATATGAACATGTGAGGGCGTTTCGGATAAGGCAACCGCAGTAATACCCAAAGGTAATACTATTTCCAGATTCAACTGCGCCATCTGCTTGCGCCTTTTCCCTTCTGGCGTCCGCTCATTCCACTTAGCGTAGCGCTGCTACGCTGCGTTTCATTCACGTTAGCCAGAATGAAAAATTCGCGGCGCATCTTGGCGCATTCTTATCTGGAAATAGTATAAAAAGAACCGGACGAGGCACATGCTTCGTCCGGTTTGTTGACTTCCGTGCGTACCGCAATGCTGCACATAGAAGTGCTTCTGCGCCCGCAGGGCAGTTTGTCGATTTTCTCTTCCTTCAACAGAAAATCACGCTGCCCCATAGCGTTCTCGCGCTTTAGTCCAATGGTGCAGCACGGCTTTTTCCAACTTACAGACAGGCGTTTTTGTCCATCGTCACGTCTGTTTTTGCCACCAGATACGGGCGCGCATCCTTCTTATCCGGAATCACATCGTACCCTGCCAGCGACAGTCCGTGCACATGCCGCGCCCACAAGCCGCGCGCCGGTGCGTCGCCGAGGTCGTCAATCATGTGCGCGTCGGGGTATACGCCGCGCAGTTCGCTGATGGCGCCCTCGTCAAGCACCGCCTTTTCGCTCGCGTGCTGGGCGATTACCACGTCATGCAGCAGCACGTCCTCAATCGCCTTTTCGGGGATGCCGATGAAGTACGACCCACGCGCACCGTTGTCGCCGCCGCGAACGTGGCTGATGGCAATCCGCCGCAGCGTGCCGACGGGCGGCTTCGGATCGCTGGGCTTGACGCGCCCACGGTCTTCAAGCCGCAGGAAGAAGGGACTCCACGCGCGGTCAATCGTGATGTTCTCAATGAGGAAGTTTTCCAGCGTCCCGCCGTCCACCATTTCGAGCGATACGCCGGAATCGGAACAGCGATGTTTCAGTCCGCTGGGGTCGTGTTCGACACCGCCGATTTGGCAGTTGCGCACCAGCACATCGCGGAAGTCGCCCTGCGTGTCCGTGCCGACCTTCAAGGCGTTGCAGCAGCTGTACAGGCGGCAGTTCTCGATGAGGACGCGCTCAGTGTTGCGCTCGCTTGCGCCCTTGAAGCAGCACGCATCGTCGCCGGATTCCACGTCGCAGTTGCGGATGATGACGTCGCGGCAGCCGTCGATGTCGATGCCGTCGTTGTTGTAGTTCGTCTGATTGCGGACGGTCACGCGCTCCAAAAGCACGCGGTCGCAGTTCAGGTAGTTTTCCATCCAGCAGGCGGCGGAGCGCAGCGTAATGTCATGCACATGCACGTCGCGGCAGTCGATGATGCGCATCAGGAACGGACGTCCAGGCGTGCCGTGGCAGGTCTCGTCACCGGGGAAATTCGCGCGCGTACCCTGCCCGTCCAGCTCGCCGCCGCCGCAGATGCAGATGTTCTCGCATCCTTCGGCGAAAATCAGCGACTGGTTCATGCCCATGTTCGTGTCCTGCACGGTCAGGCGGCGGGCGATTTGCTCCGGGTAATCCGCGAGGTCGGTGGACGCGAGAAGCCGGCTGCCGCTATCGACCATCAGGCGGACATTGCTGCGCAGAATCAGCGTGCCGGAGACGTAATCGCCGCCGGACAGCCGGACGGTGCCGCCGTGTTCGCCCGCCTTGTCGATGGCGGATTGAATCGCGCGGGTCGCCTTTTCGCCGGGAACAAGCCCGAAGTCCTCCGGGCGGAACGTCGCGTCTGACCCGTGCCAGCCCGTCAGCGACGCGGTCAGTTTATCCGCCATCTTGTGCAGGCGGCTTTGAAGCGGTGCGAACCAGTCTGGCAGGGTGTATTTCGGCGTCAGGCGACCTGCAATTTCCTCCAGCGGGATGAAGCACGGATGCTCCTTCAAATGCTCGTTCGGGGAATGCAGCGTCAGGTACAGCTGCCCATCCAGCGCGCGGAACACCATGCCGTGGCCGCCGTCACGCCGGAAAAGCGGCTCCACCTGCGTGAAATGCCCCGTAATGTCGCCGTTGTCGCTGACCGCCACGCCCTCTGTGTACCCCTCGTCGGAGAAACTCGCCCACAGGCACAGCAGCGTGCCGTCCGCCGTCCGCCACATCGACGGGCCGTCCGTCACATAGCCGTCGCGCCCGCTGGAGCGGTGATGCACCAGCCGCGCCCATTCCGCTTCGGACGCATGGAAGAGCAGTTTCGGTTCGCCGATGGCGCGGGAAAGGTCATCGGAGAGGGGCATGGCGCAGATTTCGCCGTCGCCGACCTGCACCCACTCGTGCGCAAAGACGAGATACGGTTTGTCGTCCGGGCTGACGTAGAGCGTCCCGTCAAGGCACTCCCAATTGGAGGGGGTCACGCGCCCGTCGCTGTGCGGCACGAACGGCCCCAGCGGGTTGTCAGCGGTCAAAATTGCCGTGCCGCGGCATAGATCTTCGCGCTTGAAGCTCGCCAGCATGTACAGCTTGCCATGGTATTCGTGCACTTCGGGCGCCCAGTAGTTGCGATCCGCCCAGAATGTGCCGTCGTTGTGGAAGCACTCGAAGGGACCGTCCCAATTCTCCAAATCGCGGCTGACGTACACATCAAAGCCGTCCGCGGGGCCCCAGCAGGTTGCGCCGCGCGTGCCGTAAAGGTAATACTGCCCGTTCCGCGTCAGCACAAAGGGGTCACGGATGTTGATTTCTTCGCGCTTCATGGGTTATTTTTCTCCTTTCAAGACTGTCAGCATGTTCTCGACGTCGGTCAAGCGAACCAGAAAGCGTCCGCCGCCGTCGGTTGTCGCCAAGGCGTAAAAAGCGTCGCAGGCTTCATAGCGGACGGTGGATGTGCTGCCGTCACGCAGGGTGAAGGTGACATCCGCCAGCAGGGAAGTGCCTGTGGCTTCTTGCGGGGCAGTCTGGTCGAACTGCAGGGCGATGATGGACAAATACGCATCGGTAAATTCGTCGCGCGTGACAGCGTTTTCGTCCCAGAACCAGCGCTGACCAATGTTGTCGTCGCCATTTTCGTACTCGATGCGCAGGGTTGTTTCGCCGTCAACCGTTGTCACGCGCACCTGTGACAGCGTGGCGACAACCACGGGCGATACAAAGCGGTCAAGCAGCGTGTTCAGCCCGGCGTTCTCCGCGAAAGTTAGCTGTGTGCGGCGGATGCGGTAGATGTCGCCGGTTCTGTCCATACGGGCATACACCATGCCGTCGCCCGCGTCGCTGCCTAAGTGGATGTCGCGAATCGTGCCGTCTTGGAACGCGGCAATCAGGCGGCGCGGCGCATCCAGCCCATACGCTGCCAGACCAGCGGCGTCCGCCACGGTGGTGACGTACTCGTCCGCTGAAACCGCGCACAGCCCCGTGATGAACGCCTCAATGCGCTCGGTGCTGCCCGCGTGGGCGATGGGCGAGGTCGCCGACCACGCCATCAATTTGCCGCTTGATTTGGTGAAAATGAGCTGCCCGTCGTCCGTCCCGGTCAAGGCAATCTGCACGGCGGCGGAGGCGCTTTCGTCAATTGCGCTGGGGAGCGTGTGCAGGGCGTTCAGCGGCTGCACCATTGTCTCATGGAAGTCGTAGGGGACGAGGTACACGTTTGTGTCGCCGTCGAGGGCGACATAGCAGCTTGCGCCGTCAGAGGTCAAGCGCCCGATGCGCAGGACGCGGGTCGTGCCGTCCTTGCGCGTCAGGGTGATGACGGCGTCGGGGTCGGTCAGTCCGCAGGCGTCGCGGTCGAGCGCAGGATAGGTCGCTGTCGCCGGAATGTGCTGCGCAGTCAAAAGCAGCATCTGCCACGCAGCGGTGCTGAACGTGAAGTCCTCCTGCCCCGATACCAGAAACGGCTGGGACAGCGCGTTGTATACGCCAAGCAGATTGCCATTCTGGTCAAACGCCATGTCGGATACGGCGGTGTAGCGCTGCGACCCTTTAGGCTGCACGGTAATGCTCTTAAGCGCCGCCACGGAATCCTCATAGAGCATGAAGTACCCCGGCGCGTCGGTGGATTCCGGCGCAGGCGCTTCCGCAGGGGCAACCGTGCTGCCGAGCAGCACATACACGCCGCCGAGCAGCGCGCAGACGAGCGCCATCAGCAGCAGGCGAAGTCCGCGCCGCATTACAGCCGCCTCCTTTTCAGCAGCACAACCGCCATCGTCAGCAGCAGTACGCCGGGAATCAAGGTCAGGGCGAGAATTGTTACGCGCTGGCGGCTGCTTTCGCTGTCAAAGGTGATGCGCTGCGCCGGAAGCCGCTTCACGCCCGCGTCGAGCGACGCCGTCTGGTCAATGTCCGCCATGTCGGTCACGAGGTCAGTCAGCAGGGCAAGGTTGTCGCTGGCATCCAAGACGGATGCGCCGCTGATGGCCGCGCTGTCCCGGAGCATGTCGCTGGAAGCCAGCAGAGACAGCGCCGTGCCGCTGCCCTTCTTCGCCATTGCGCCGACCAGAAATTGCCCGGAACGTCGCCGGCTTGACTATCCAGCGCATTGCCGGACGCATCCGGGTGCAGCACGGCGCGGTCGGAGGTGGTCAGCAGGGGGGTCACGGTCACGCCGGGACGAAGTGCAGGTGTAATCAGGGCAGACGCGCGCGGCAGCAGTATCCGCCCGGTAATCTCGTAATCCGCCGCGACAACGGGGGAGAGGTACTCCGGCGCATCAACATAGCGGTCGCTTTCCGCCGCGCTTTCCACGACCCAGCCGGACTGGAAGCCCAAGCCGTACAGGCTGCAGACGGCTTGCAGCTGCGTCAGGCGGGAAAGCGGGGTATCGGCGCCGCACGCGACCAGCACGCGCCCGCCGTTATCCAGAAAAGTGGCAAGCGTCTGCGCCTCGTCGCCCGTCAGGTCACTGCGGGGAGCAAGCAGCAGCAGAATGTCCGTCGCGGCGGGCGCAATGCGGGCGATTTCCCCCGAATGCACCTCGAAGCCGTTCGAGCGCAATTGCAGCGCCAGCAGGGAGCAGTCCTCCTGCGTCAGCTCCCCGTGACCCGTCAGGAAGTACACGCCGACGGGATTGTCCGTACACGCGCGCCCAATCGCGCCGATTAACTGCGCTTCACCGCAGTAGATGGTGTATTCCTCGCCCAAAACCGTGCGGGAGAACAGGAACTCCTCCGGCGAAAGGCGGATGATGCGCGTCGCGGCCTGATTGGTGATGATACGCCGCTGCAAGGGAGACAATCACCGACAGCGCCGAACCGAGAACCGTGTAAATGATGGAGTTCAAGTAGCTCTGCCACAGCTCGCTGTGCTGGAAAACCGCCTCGTAGCCCATGAGCGAGAAGCCCTTAGGCCAGAAGAGCACTTCACCCGCCAGCACCGCATCCGGGTCGGAGACGGACGCAATCAGCACCAGCCACAGGGGGTAAAGCGTGATAAACAGCACGAGAATCCAGAAAATCAGGTTGAGAACGTTGAAAGTACGGTCGGCGCGCGTCTCTTTGATGCGAATGCCGTGTACTTCCGCTTCCTTCTTTGCCATTTTGCTTTTCCTCCTTTCTTAGAACAGGCTGATGTCGCTGGCCTTGCGGGAGATGGCGTTGACGGAAATGATGATGACGAAGTTGATGACGTTCAGGCACAGACCGATGGCGGAGGTGTAGGAGTACTGCGCCTTGCCGATGCCCGTGTTGTAGACGTACACGCCGATGATATCCGAGGTTTTGATGTTGCCGGAGGTCTGGAGCAGCAGCGCCTTGTCCGTGTTGGAGGACAGGAGCGAACCGCAGGAGAGAATCAGCATCATGACGGCAATCGGAATCAGGTGCGGAATGTCGATGTTCTTAATCTTCTGCCAGCGGGTCGCGCCGTCGATGGTCGCGGCTTCGTACAGCTGCGGGTCGATGGAGGTCAGCGTGGCAATATAAAGGATGGTATTCCAACCGGCGTTCTGCCAAATGTCCGAACCGATGAACAGCGGACGGAACCAGTTTTCCTCGACCATGAAGTAAATCGACTTGCCCCCGCAGGCCTCTATCACCTTGTTGACGATGCCGTTGGTGGGGGAGAAAAACAGGTAGAGCATACCAGCCAGCACGACCGTGGAGATGAAGTGCGGAACGTAAATCGCCGTCTGCGTGAAGCCCTTGAAGCGCTTCGAGTTCAGCTGGTTAAGCATGATGGCGAGCAGAATCGGAATGGGGAAGGAGAACAGCAGTCCGTAGAGGTTCAGCAGCAGCGTGTCTGCAAACATGCGCCCGCAGTAGTACATGCTGAAGAAATTGCGGAAGTGTTTGAACAGGTCAAGCTGCCCTTTTGTACTTGCCCACGGACTGGCGGTGATGCCCAAGCCGACCTTGAAGTCTTTGAAGGCAATCTGGACACCGTACATCGGGAAGTAGCAAAATACAATGAAGAAAGCCAGTGCTGGAATCAGCAGAACCCACAGCTGCCAGTCGCGGTGAATTGTCCGCCGAGCACGAACACCAAACGGCTGATGCGGTTTGGTCGCTGCCGTCTTTGTTACCGCCTTTTGCAATGAAACCCCTCCGTTCATCGGGAACGCTGCCCCGTAATCAACTACGAATATGATACCATGCAGCACACCGCCTGTAAATCGACGAAATTTTTGTGCATATCGTGCAAATGCTGATTTTTCAAGGGCTTGCGAATATGCGAAAAAATTGCGCATTTCAAATTTGGGCGTTTTCAGGTAGAATAGGACAGGAAAAACAGGTCGGAAGCGGGACAAAAATGACATTTCCGCTTCCGGAAAATGACAGGAGGATAGCCAATGCTGCCAAAAACAGGGGTGACCTTTTCCTGCGATAACGCGGCGCTGCAAAAGCTCTTCGACGAAGCCGAGCGCAAGTGCCTTCACAATTTGAAGGACTTCGGCGCGGATACCGTCTTGGTCGAGGGCGGCGGGTACGAGAAGATTTGGCTGGAAACGCAGCCGATGGGCGGTGAAATGTACTGGAAGCGCAACATGACCGCCGCGATGAACAATCAGCTGCTGTTCATGCGCACCCAGCGTGCGGACGGGCGGATTGCCGGGTCGATTCAGTGCCATCCCGACGGGACGATTGAGCCGCAGTTCAACAAGTTTCAGGGCTTCTGCTTCCCGCTGCACGCGCTGAACATGTGGTATCTCTCCGGCAAAGAACCGGCGTACCTGGATATGCTGGCGGACTGCTTAGAGAAATTCGATGCGTATCTCTGGAAAACGCGTGATTCCGACGGCGACGGATGTCTTGAATCCTTCTGCGTCTACGATACGGGGGAGGACAACGCCCTGCGCTACGGTCACGCGCCTGTCTACTGCACGACCGATACGCCGCCCGAAGATGCGGACGTTGTGCCGATGGCGTCGATGGACGTGACGTCGTTCTCCTACGCCTGCCGCGATACATTGGCGGAAATCAGCCGCCTGCGCGGCGACGGGCGGGAAAGCGAATGGCGCGAAAAGGCGGACGCGGTCGCGGCGAACTTGAAAGCACGCTTGTGGGATGACAAGCGCCACGCCTGCTTTGACCGCGACAAGCACGGCAAGACCATCGACGTGCTGTGCCATAACACGCTGCGCTGTATGTACTGGGGTTCCATCAGTCAGAAGATGGCGGATGCGTTCGTGCGCCAGCACCTGCTGAATCCGCAGGAGTTCTGGACTCCGCTGCCCCTGCCGAGCGTTGCGGTGAACGACCCGCTGTTCCGCAATGCGCCGGAGAACAACTGGAGCGGGCAGTGCGAGGGCCTGACGTACCAGCGCGCGATTATCGCCTTGGAGCGCTACGGGTATGAACCGCTTGTGACAAAGCTCGGCAGAAAGCTGCTGGATGCCATCATCCGCGGCGGGTATGTGTTCACGCAGCAGTTCGATCCTTTCACGGGCGAACCTTCCCGCGTGGGCATGGTGTCGCATGAGGTGCTCTCCCGCGACAGCGACGAGCCGTTTCAGGATTCCTACGGTCCGACGCTGCTGGCGGCGCTGGAGTACATCGCGCATATCTGGGGGATTGCGCTGGTCGGCGACGAAGTGTGGTTCAGCTTGGGTTCGGGACTGTCCTATACCTATGCGCAGCGGTTCGGGGATGATGTGTACGAGATAAAATCCGACGGTCGGTCGGGTACTATCTACAAAAACCGAATTGCGGTCGGTTCAGCACCCTGCGGTGTCCGGCTGGTGACGAACCGCGACGGGGAAATCCTCCGCACAGTGAAAATTGAGGAAGGAGTATAATATGAAGACAGTCAAAATCCGTTTGGACGGCCTCGGCGGAATGCCGATGGATGAAAAGACGCTCAAAAGCACCTACGCGACCGGCATGGACTTCGAGCCGGACGAGCGCCGCATGACGATTGACAGCGAGGGCATCGTCAGCCTGCAAGTGACAAAAGAACCGTACATGATTCACGTCAAGATGGCGGTGCCGCTCTACGGGTATTTGTGGGTGATGGCGGACAATCAGGGGGAGGGGTACACGGGCGAATTTGTGGACTTCGTGACGGAGGCCGTCCGCACTTATATCCACCATGCGCAGAAGTACGCGGCGGGTATCACGCTGTCCCCGACGACGCAGGGGCATCTTGAAGCGGCGATTGAATTGCAGCACTTGGCGAACCGCGGGCAGGATACGCCGGACAACCGCCTGTACGCGCTGTCGAACGCGATTTACGCGGCGGAGGGCGCGCTGGTGGAATCTGCCCGTGCAAAGGCGTTTGCCGCGCCGAGAAGCGACCTCAAACTTGGCTGCAACTTCGCGCGCTACACGTCGGATGCCTCCCGGTATGCGAAGTTTTTCGCGCAGGCGTTCGATTTCGCGACGATTCTGTTCTATCCGCGCACGACTGCGCCGGAGAAGGACTGCTACGACTATTCGTATGTGGATCACGCGCTGTCGTTTCTGCTGGACAAGGGAATTACCCCCAAGGGGCATCCGCTCTGGTTCGGGCATCAGGACGTGAACCCGAAGTGGCTGTTCGGTCTGCCGTACCCGGAACTGCGCCGGGAAGCCGCGAACATCGCGCGCCATCACGTCAGCACCTACCGCGACACGATTCAGTACTGGGACGCCATGAACGAAGCGCACGACTGGGCAAATTGCTTCGAGCTGACGCAGGAACAGCTGATTGACCTCACCCGCGCGACGACCGACGCATTGCGCGAAGGGAACGACAAGGCGGTGTCGATTGTCAACGTCTGCTTGCCGTTCGCGGAGTACGTCGCGGGGCGGTACAACTGCTACGGCGCGCTGCCGGAGCATCTGCGCAGTCCGCTGAGCTACTTCAAGGCCATCATCGAAGCGGGGATTGATTTTGACGTGGTGGGTATTCAGCTGTATTTCCCCGGCAGGGATTTGGTGGCGGTGGACTTGCTGCTGAACGCCTTTGCTGCGCTGGGCAAGCCGATCCATATCACCGAAATGGGCGTCAACGGCGGCTTCCGGCAGAAAGGAAACGCGGGCAGCAGCTGGTCGCAGATGGCAATGTCCGAGGGTACTTGGCATGGCGGCTGGAACGAACACACGCAGGCGGACTGGCTGGAGCAGTTCTACACCATCGCCGCGTCGCGCAAGGAGATTCAGGCGCTGACGTGGTGGGATTTTATCGAGCCGAGCTTCTCCGGCAACGGCGCGATGCTCTACGAAAACGAGAATCCGCGTGAGTCGTATTTCCGGCTGCTGGCGCTGAAAAACAGGATTATCCGCAAAGCATAACGAATATCCTGTTTCCAGATGAAAATGCGCCAAGATGCGCAGGCGAATCTGGAAATAGCATTTTCTGATATAGAATAGAAAAATCCCTGCTGACTGTCTTAAAGGACATATCAGCAGGGATTTCTGATTTAAGCATCAATCCGCCGGGATGTACTCGCCGTAGATGAACTCGTGCAGCGCCCGCACGTTCTTCGGGAAGGACTTGCTGCCCATATTGATGACACTCGCGCCGTCCACGTCGAGGTAGGAGTAGGTGCCGTCCATCGGGACGTGGTGCTGCTCCAAAAGAGACTCGCCGCGGGTCAGGCGGTCGGAAATGCCCGAACGCAGGACGCCCAGCGCCAAATCAAAGAGCGTGCTTGCCTTCATGTTTGTCTGCACATAGGGCATACAGGCGTTCAGCAGGTTGTTGAGTTCCGTCATGCTCATGCCGCCGTCCAGCACCTTTTCCAGCAGCAGCTCCATCAGCTTGCGCTGGCGCGCCGTGCGGCCAAAGTCGTTGTCCACCTTGCGCAAACGGGCGTACATGACCGCCTGAATGCCGTCGCAGTGGTGCGTGCCGGCTTTGTTGGGCAGATTCTCACGCGTGTAATCCTTGCTCTGATTGTCGTACTTCGGCGGATGCTGGCGCAGGTAGGTGTTAATGGCCTTTGCTTCCTTTGCGGTCATTTCAATGTCAATGCCGCCCAAGCTGTCAATGATGGATGCCAAGCCATAAAAGTTGATGGTAATGTAATTTTCGATGTTCAGTTCAAAATTCTTGTTGATGGTGCGCATGGCAAGCTGACCGCCGCCGCGCGAATAGGCGGTGTTGATGCGGTTCTTGTTCTTGTAGCCGGGAATGGTGACATACAGGTCGCGCAGGATGCTGGTCAGCTTAATCGAGCCGTCGTCCTTGTTGATGGACACGATAATCTGCACGTCGCCATTCTGCAAGCCGTCATCCAGCGACGTCGAGCGGGTATCCACGCCGACGAGCAGGATGTTGACGACGTTCGAGGGAAGGTTGGTGTTGATGTCCAGCTTATCGGGGTCAATGGTGTCGTCGATTTCGTTGTCCGTGATTTCGATGGTCGAGCCGTCGTCATCAAAAATCACGTCGCCGCCAAGGTCGTCGTCATCATCGAGGATAATATCGCCATTATCGCTGATGGTGTAGTCCTCACCCGCGGATGATTCGGTCACACTGCCGACTTCCTCGTCCAAATCATCCGTCAGGTCAATGCTGCCCGCCAGTGCGCCCGGCATCAGCAGGCAGAAAATCATCAGCAGTGCCATCCACTGCTTCCACATCTTCATGGGCAAATTGCCTCCTTACGGGAAATTTCGTCGTATACGTTCCTATTATAGCGGCTTGGTAGGAAAAATGCAATCCATTGCCGACTTTTCGCGGAAATTGTTACATTTGTGCAGGCGCGCCGAACACGCCGCGCAGGAAGCAGATACTTTCCAGCAATGCCTGCTCGCTTTCGACAAGCTGCGCGTACGGTTCGAGAATCACCGCGCCGTCGAAGCCATCCTCGCGCAGGACGCGCGCAAACTGCTGCCAGTCAAACACGCCGCGCCCCGGCAGACACAATTTGCCATCCGCCGTCCAGTCCAGCACATGCAGGTGGCGCACATGTCCACGCATGGCGCGCAGCATGTCGAGGGGGTCAACGCCCGCCTGATGCACCTGCTTGGTGTCAAGCACGAACTCCACGTCCGGGATGCGTTTGAGCAGGAGGCGCACGTCCTCCGGCGTGGCGACGCTGCACCAGCTGACGCTCTCCCACAGCACGCGCAGGTGATGGCGCGCCGCACGCTCACGCATTTGGTCGAAACGCTCTTCCAGGAAGGGGATATTTGCGGGCGAAAGATGCCCCCGCACGCCGAACGGCCCGTGGAAAATGTAGTACGCCGCGCCGAGCGACTCTGCCGCACGGCAGACGTTCGCAAACATTGCAAACGCATCGTCCGACTGGCGCGCGGCGCGGCCGAACAGCTGCGGCTCAAACTGCGTGCCCAGCGGGTGCACCGACGTGACGGGGAAGCTGTTCATGTTGTAGCGCATCCGAAAGGTAAAATCCGTCGTGTATTCGCTGGGCGTTTCCAGAAACACTTCGCAGGTGTCCAGCGGCAGCTCCGCAATGTGCGCGGCGGCCTCATCCGTCTCCAGCTGGCCGTAATAGGCGGCGCTTGACAGCCCGATTTTCATGCCTGATTCCCTCCTGGCTGATTCAGCTCGTCCAGCGTGAGCGAGAACGAGGGGACAAATTCGCGGATGAAGTCCTGTACTTCGGGCAGGGTGATGGCATCTAACTGACGGCGAATCGCCTCGCCCGCCGCGTCGAACTCGTGATTGCCCGCGCGCCGCTCTTCCACGCACTTGAGGTACGCGCTGAGCGAATCCGCCGCCTTGACGATTTGGTGGTCATAGTCGTGCCCCTCGCACAGGTACGGCGCGAAACAGGCGCGTAAATCCTCCGGCAGCATGGCAAGCAGGCGGTCGTTCGCCATTTTTTCTACATCTTTATATGCGCCGCGAAGCTCCAATGAATGGTACTTGACGGGCGTGGGCATATCGCCGGTGATAACCTCGCTGGCATCGTGATAGACGGCGAGGGTGACGATATGCTCCGGGTTGCAGTCGCGCCCGTAGCGATTTTTGCCGATGAGCGCCATGCCATGGGCAAGCATGGCAACTTGCAGGGAATGCTCCGCGTCGTTCTCGGACATGGACGAGCGCATCAGCCCCCAGCGGCGGATATAGCGCAGGCGGGCGATGTAGGCGAAAAAGTGGTGAATCATCGGGAAAACTCCTCCTGTTGGGGTGATTTTGTGCTGATGGAAGCGAATAATGTTTCTTGGCTAAACACGCGGACACAGCATGAGAGCGCGCTCAAGCCAATCGCGCGAAAGGGTCAAGGGACAGCGCCCCTGCGTTCCCCCATAAACACGCGCATACTGTATGCAGTAGCGACCAACTCAATCGCGAAAAAGGGAGTCCAGAGGGTCGAAGACCCTTTGGCAGGGTCAAGGGGCAGCGCCCCTTGCGCCTCTCTATTGTACTTGCTTTTTTTGCGCGAATCAAGGGGAAAAAAGCAAAAAGATGTTGACAAATTTCACAGGAATGGGTATGATAGGGAGGACAATCGTATCATCCGCGATGGGAGCTGTGGGCGAGGGCTGCACGGCTGAGAGGGCATTTTGCCGACCATTTGAACCTGTGTAGGTCATCCTACCGTAGGGACAGCGGAGGGACACGCGCATTTTGCGGGGAATTTTTCCCGTGCGGACGGCGCGCTTGGGAGAAGAATCTCCCCCTCCTGTTTCCTGCGTGCAAACGCGGGATTTTTTCATTTCCGGAATACGAGCGTCACCCAATACGCCGAAATCGGCGAAAAACAGGAGGAAAATCAAGATGGCAAACTGGTTCTTGGGTCGTGCGCTGGCGGAGGAAGCCGAAGCGAAAAACGCGGCATGGTCGTTCCTTGGCGAGGGCGTGACGTTCTGGGTCACGGTGGCGGTGCTGCTGGTCGTTGGCGTGGCGGTGTACCTCGTCGCCCGCAAAAAGAGCAACAAGAAGTCCTTCTGGACGGCAAAGACGATGGCAGTCGGCGCAATGTGCATGGCGCTGTCATCCGTGCTGAGCCTCATCAAGCTCTGGTCGATGCCGATGGGCGGGTCGGTGACCCCCGCGAGTATGCTGCCGCTGCTGCTGTTCGCGTACTGCTACGGCGTTGGTCCCGGCATGGTGCTGGGCGCACTGTACGGCGTGATGCAGTTCCTGCTGGACGGCATGGCGTGGGCGGCGCTGGGTGCCATCCCGAACCTGCTGGATTACCCGATCGCATTCGGGCTGCTGGGGCTGGCGGGCTGCTTCCGCGGCAGCAAGGCGAAGATGACGGCGGGCTTCGTGCTGGGCTGCTTCGGGCGGTTCATGGCGTCGTTCCTCTCCGGCTTCATTTTCTATGGGCAGTACGCGCCGGAGGGCGTGAACCCCGTCTGGTACTCGCTGACCTACAACGGCAGCTACATGCTCGTCGAGTGCATCATCTGCATTGCGCTGGGGCTGCTGGTCGGGGAACGGCTGGCGAAGGAACTCAAGAAAGTCGCATGACGAATTTCCCTCGGAAGATGTTCCGGGGGATTTTTTCGTGCGCTGATTCAGCAGGATTTTGCCCCTCCCGCGGCGAAATCAACAGGTGGAAAACGAATGGGGAGGCTAACACGGATGATTGACCTTTGCACGCTGGGCACGGGCGGCACGATGCCCCTGCCGGATCGCGCGCTGGCGAGCTTGTATGTGCGCGTGGGCGGCCGCGCGGTGCTGGTGGACTGCGGAGAGGGCACGCAAATCGGCATACAGCGCCTGTCGTGGGGCATACAATGTATTGATGCCATTTTGCTGACGCACTACCACGCCGACCACTGCTCCGGGCTGCCGGGGATGCTGCTTGCCATCACCAAAGCCGGGCGGACAGCGCCGCTGCACATCTACGGCCCGATTGGGCTGGAGCGCGTAGTCGCCGGGCTGCGGGTGATTGCGCCGTCGCTGAGCTGCCCCATCGTGCTGCATGAAATCATCGACGATTATTCGCCGTTTGCCGCCATTGGGCTGATGATAACGCCCTTTCCGCTCAGGCATGAGATGCCCTGCATCGGCTACCAGTTTCATCTGCCGCGTCCGGCGCTGTTTGACCCCATCCGCGCGCGGGCGCAGGAGATTCCGGTGAAGCTGTGGAGCATCCTGCAGCGCGGCGAAACGGTCAGCATGGACGGGCAGACGTACTATCCGCATCAGGTGCTGGGGCAGCCGCGGCGGGGGATTACGTTCGTTTACGCGACGGACACGCGCCCTGTGCCGGGCATTGTGCGCATGGGGCAGGACAGCGACCTGATGATTTTGGAGGGCATGTATGGCGCGGAGGAAAAGCTGCCTTTGGCGCACAAAAACTGCCACATGCTCTTCCGGGAAGCGGCGCAGTTAGCGCGGGACGCCGGAACGAAGCGTCTGCTGCTGACGCATTTCTCCACATCCATCGAAACGCCGGAGGAATTTCTGCCGAACGCGCAGGCGGTGTTCCCGGAAACGACGTGTGCAACGGACGGCATGACGCTGACACTGCGGTATCCGGAAGAAGAAAAATAAAACCTATCGGTAAAGCTCAATAAACATGGGAGTGCACCGAAGGAGTCCAGAGGGCGATCGGAAAGCCCTCTGGAAGTCTGGCTATTACCAGCAGGTTAGAAAAGACAATTATGCTATCATAACAATTGCCATCAGCAAAATTGGAGGAATCATTACCATGCCAAGCGAATTGGAACGATTCAACGAGCGGATGCAAGCCTTCTTCGCGCCGCTGTGGCCGGGGGAGGAAAAGCCGCTGGTGCTGGGCGAGGGGTGCGGCGAACGCCCGCCCGTGATGCTCATCGGAGAAGCGCCGGGAGAACAGGAAGCCATGTCCGGGAGACCTTTTGTCGGCAAGGCAGGGAAGAACCTCGATGGCTTCTTGACGGTGCTGCAATTAAACCGTGAGGATATTTATATCAGCAACGTCGTGAAAATCCGCCCGACGAAGGTGAGCGAAAAAGGGCGTGTGTCCAACCGCACGCCGAACCGCGAGGAACTGGCGCTGTTCACACCGTATTTGCTGGAGGAAATCCTGCTCGTGCAGCCGAAAATGCTCGTCACGCTGGGGAATACCGCACTTCACGCGCTGCTTGGCGCGAAAAGCACCATCGGGGCGTGTCACGGGCAGGTGCTGACGGCGCATGTTCAGGCGGACAAGCAGGCGGGGGATTTCCCGCTGTTCGCGCTGTATCATCCGGCGTCGATTATCTATAATCAGAAGTTAAAAGACGTGTATCAGGCGGATTTGGAGCGGCTGCACGGCGTGCTGGCGAGCGAGTGACAATTCAGACGAAAAAATGTATCTTTGAGACAAAAAGCATAGCCAAACGGCGAAAAAACTGCTATACTCAAAGTATCAATTCACGCGGAAGGAGGTACGGGACGTGATAGACTTCATCATGACCAATCTGCCCATCATAGTTTGCTTTGTGCTGGGGATTGGGCTACTGATTATGGAAGCACTGATGCCGGGGTTCGGCATTGCAGGCTTCAGCGGCATTGCGCTGGAGATTGTCGCGCTGGTGCTGACGTGGCAGCAGCACGGCACGATGGCGACGCTGGGGATGCTGCTGATTGTGCTGTCCGTGCTGGCGATTGCGATTTCCACATCACTGCACTCGCTGACAAAAGGCAAGCTCAGCAAGAGCAGCATTGTCAACAGCCACACCGAAAGCACGGACGCGGGCTACCGCTCGGCGGAGGACATGCAGGTGTTTCTGGGGCGCGAAGGCACGGCGACAACCGCGCTTAGACCTACGGGGCTCGGCGAGTTCGACGGCGTGCGGCTGAACGTGGTCAGCGAGGGCGACTTCATCGAGAACGGGACGAAAATCCGCGTTACGCAGATTGAAGGCTCGCGCATCGTGGTCAAGAAGGTGTGAAAGACAGCGGAGCTTCCGCAGAAGGAAACGTTCTGGCGGCGGCTCATGCGGTACTTGGGAAGGGGCGAAAAGGAATGAAGCGGCTGACAAGCATTCTGCTGGCGCTGCTGATGCTGGTTGGCATGGCGCTGGCGGAAGAAACGCCGGACGCGGCGCTGGGCGACTGGTACGCGCTGAATACGGAGAACGAGGCGATTTGCCTGACGCTTCGAGAGGACGGCACGTTCTGCTATGACAGCCGCGAGGGAACTTGGCGCAAGACGACGGACGGCGAATACTGGCTGACGTACAACAGCCACGATCTGCTGGCAGTCATGGAGCGCATGGTGAATTCGCAAGCCGCCGAGCAGGACTTGACGGCGCTGCTGACGGAAACTGGTTTTGACGTTTACTACGGCAGCACGGCAAAAGGCGCGGTGGTACACATGGTGCGGGACGTAACGGAATTGCAGAACGCACGGACGCCGAAGACTGACACGCTGCTGGAAGATTTCGCGGGGACTTGGACGATGGAAAGCATGACCCTCGGCGCGATGCAGCTGACGTATACCCCGGACATGGGCGAACGTCAGGTGTTCTGCACGATTGACGGCTTGACGATGTTTCCAGGCGCGGGTCTGGAAAGTTTCCCGGAAGGGACGAACTTCCCACTGACGTTCGAGGACGGTGTGCTGCACACAACCATTCCTATGCAGATGACGGAGGAAGAAACGCTGGACTTCGACCTGACATTCTTCCAGACGGCGGACGGCAGCCTGTACGCGACGCTGCGGTTGAGCGATGTACCGGACAATCCGGAGACGATGTTCCTGCTGGTTCCGATGGAAAAGGAGTGACGGATGATGAAGCGGCTGACAAGCATTCTGCTGGCGCTGCTGATGCTGGTTGGCATGGCGCTGGCGGAAGAGACGCCGGATGATGCGGTGCTGGGCAATTGGTACGGCTTGAACGCGCAGACCATCATCCGCCTGACGCTGAAAGAGGACGGCGAGTTCAAGCTGGTCGTCGGCTACCTCTCGTACACGGGAAGCTGGCAGCAGACGGCGGAGGGCGAGTACCGACTGGAATCGCCCGACATGGCGACGGACATTCTGCTGCGCGAGACGGAAACCGGCTTGGAGCTGCGCTACGACACGATAGACAACATGCTCGTTCTCTTGGCGCGGAGCTTGGACGCATGGGCGACGCCTGCTGCCTGCACGGACACGCCGCTGGAAGCCTTTCAGGGCGTGTGGTCGGCGCAATACGCCCGCAGCGGCTCGACATTGACGAGCTTGGGAACGGACGAGAACGGCGCGCCGCTGCCGTTCTGCACGGTGTCGGGGACGGACATCACCCTGTATACGATAACCGACGAGGTGGATCTCACCTATCCGGCGACGCTGAAAGACGGCGTCCTCAGCATGTCAGCGCAGGAGAAGGGACAGACCCTCATTGTCGAACTCTTCCAGACGGAGGAGGGCGGCATGTACGCCACATTCAGCGTCAACATCGTGGGCATGTCCAATACACTGGTGCTTGAACTGTCTCCGGTAGAGTAACACACGTTTCCCCCAATCAACACGCGGAAACTGCATGAAGAAGTAACCAACTGAATCGCGAGAATGGGTCAAGGGGGGACTTCGTCCCGTTTCCTTTGTCCCTTGTGGAGTTCAGAGGCAAAGCCTCTGGTGGAGTGAAGGGGCAACGCCCCTTCGGAAGGAGGATTTTCATCATGGATGGCAATATGGCAATGATTCTGGGTATTATCGCTGTGGTGTTTGTGGTGGTGTGCGTATTCCTGTCGTTCGTGCCGCTCGGACTGTGGATTTCCGCGCTGTCCAGCGGGGTGCATGTGTCGATGGGCGCACTCATCGGCATGAAGATTCGTCACATTAAGCCGCATCGCCTCGTGCAGCCGCTGATTAAGGCGAACAAGGCGGGTCTGGGTCTGAACATCTCCCAGCTGGAAACGCACTTCCTCGCCGGCGGCAACGTGGATCGCGTGATTAACGCCCTGATTGCGGCGCAGCGCGCGAACATCCCGATGGCGTTCGAGAAGGCGTGCGCGATTGACCTCGCGGGCCGTGACGTGTTCGAGGCGGTGCAGATGTCCGTCACCCCGAAGGTCATCGAAACCCCCGTCGTTGCCGCAATCGCGAAGGACGGCATTGAGCTGCGTGCCAAGGCGCGCGTCACCGTCCGCACGAATATCGACCGTCTGGTCGGCGGCGCGGGCGAAGAAACCGTTATCGCGCGTGTCGGCGAGGGCATCGTGACCACTGTCGGCTCGGCGGAAACCCACAAGCAGGTGCTGGAGAATCCTGATCTGATTTCCCGCACGGTGCTGTCCAAGGGCTTGGACGCGGGCACGGCATACGAAATTCTCTCCATCGACATTGCCGACGTGGATGTCGGCCGCAACATCGGTGCGCAGCTGATGATGGATCAGGCGGAATCCGACCGCCGCGTCGCTCAGGCGAAGGCAGAGGAACGCCGTGCCATGGCTGTCGCGCACGAGCAGGAAATGAAGGCCGCCGTGCAGGAGATGCGCGCAAAGGTCGTCGAGGCGGAAGCTGAAGTTCCGAAGGCGATGGCGGCTGCCCTGCGCGAAGGCAAGCTCGGCGTGATGGACTACTACCAGATGCAGAACACGATTGCGGATACGTCCATGCGTGATTCCATTGCCAAGGCGAGTGCGCCGCAGAGCACGCCCACGCATAGCCTGGAGAAGAAGTAAGCCGCTGCTTGACCGAAAGGAGGGGCAGCAATGTCAATATCATCCTATTTGGCGCTGATTATCATCGTGATTGTCATCAACGCGTTGAAGAGCGCACAGAAGAAGAAAGAAGCCGAGGAAGCGCGCCGGATGCCGACCGCGAAGGCGCAGCAGCCGAAGCAGTCCGCGCCGAAGGTGCACAGTCAGCCGATTGTGCCGACGCCCGCGCCAATGCCCGCCCATGCACACACGACCGTCCATGCCGCGAAGCCGAAGGTGCATGAGCATCTGGCGGCGGAGTGCGACCTGGATGCGGAACTGCAGGGGAGCATAGGGTACGACAGCCCGGAAGGACGCGACAAGTGCCACGAGGCCGAACTGTTCCCGGCGCACGAGAAGCGCCCGGAAGCGCCGCATGAAGAGGTGCAGTCCGGCTTGAAGCTGGATTTCAGCCCGAATGCGATGGTACAGGCGATGGTGATGCAGGAGGTGCTGACGCGCCCCTGCGAGAGAAGGAAGCGCTGATAAGCACAGCCCCTCTGCTATCGGTGATTGATGGCAGAGGGGCTCTGCCGATGTCAGAGTGCTTTTGCGAAGCAGGGGTTTCGCTCCTGCGGGAGCGACCAAAGGGCAATAAAAACAGACGAACGTCTGCGATCGCCCTTTGGAAACCTTCGGCGCCGCTACTTTTGGGGTTATTTGCGGTTGTATGGTGGTGCTGCTTTGTCGCATAAAGGCGCACTAACTGAAATAAGCTGCAATAACATTCAAGTAACTTAGATGGGGCTGCGAAGCAGTCCAGAGGGCGACCGCAAAGCCCTCTGGTCGCCTCCGCAGAGGCGAAATCTCTGCATAAACACGCGAAAACTGTATGCAAGAGAAATCAACTGAATCGCGCGAAAGGGTCAAGGGACGAAGTCCCTTGCAGAGTCCAGAGGCAGCGCCTCTGGTGGGAATCCAAGGGGCAACGCCCCTTGGCGTCAGGAGGTGAAAGTCCCATGGAGACACCAATCCGCGTGGTCATTGCGGACGATAATGCCGATATGCGGCGCATCGAACGCATGATGATCAGCCGCGCAGAGGGTTTTGAAATCGTGGGGGAGGCGGAGGACGGCGTGCAGCTGCTCACCCTTGTGGAGCAGGAAAAGCCCCAGCTCGTTTTCCTTGACGTTGAAATGCCCGGCAAAACCGGCGTGGAGTGCGCGCGGGTGATACAGGACATGAACCCTGCGATTGTGCTGATTTTCGCGACGGCGCACGATGAGTATATGGGCGACGCCTTTGAGGTGTACGCCTTCGATTACCTGCTCAAGCCCTTCAAGAAGGAGCGCGTGATGCAGACGCTCGAACGCGCGAAGAAGCGCATCCGCCATCAAACCGATGGCGAAACGCCCCTGCCCGTGCATCCCACGCCTCACCCGGTCAACGGGCGGCTGATGCTGCACCATAAGGATGGCGTGTCGTTCCTGAATGTCAGCGACATCGTGCTTGTGCAGCGTGAAGACCGCACGACTGTGTTTTACACCGCGTCCGGCGAACGATATGTTACGTCCGATTCGCTCTCTGACACGGAAGCACGGCTTGATTCATCCATCTTCTTCCGCTGCCACAAAAGCTACATCATCAACCTCAACCACATCAAAAACATCACCCCCTATGGGCGCTGGACGTACATCGTCCATTTGCAAGGGACGGAGCAGGACGCGCTCATCACGCATGAAAAGTACGAGGAACTGGAGAAAATGTTCTCGTGACACCTTGACAGAAGTGATGCTTTGTGTTACCATAGAACTGCGGTTAGAAACGACTAACCGCAAATTTTTGACCGGATGGTTAGCGAAAACTAACCACAAGGAGGAAAACATGACGCACCCTGTGAAGAAAATCATTTCCCATCTGCTGATGTTCGCCCTTGTGCTGTGCGTGGCGATTGCGCCCAGTCTGGCTGAGAGCAAACCCGATTGCCTGCAAACGATCAGCGGGGAAAACGGCACGACGTACAGCAATTTGTTCGATGTGATTCTGTCTGATGACTACGACAGCGTGTGGGAAGAACACTGCAAGGCGATTGTGGGCGAGGAGAACGCGGCAGAAGCAGTCGAGATGCTCAAATCCTTCATCAGCGGCGACGTGTATGGCGACGACGCGGTAGCGCTGTACGGCGACGGCTCGGAGGGCTTCATCTTCGACTGCTGGTATTTGAACGATGTCAAGTCCTTCACCATGAACGGCGACGAGATTACCATCAATAAGCTGGATGGCACGAGCGAAACGCACAAGTACCGCTGCATCGGCACATATCAGATTGGCGCGGACGAAACGATGACGTGGGGCGGCGAGACATTCTGCCCGGCGTTTGACTGCGAGGTGTATCAGGCAACTGACGATGCGGGCGACTTCACCTACTTCTTCTTCCGCGACGACACGATGGAAACGACCTACCACATCGAGTTCCGCTATGGCAGCGATTTGGCGGCGCTTCAGCAGTACATGAAGGGGCGGTATGCCTACTGGCTGGCAGCTGGCATCGACGCGAACGCTGACGCGGAAACGATTGACAACGTGATTGCACTATTCTGCACCGAGAATCTCAGCGCGGAAGAAGAATAATCGGTATCAAAAAAGGCGGGAATCCATAGCGATTCCTGCCTTTTTTGCGTTTGGGGGATTACACTGCGCCGATATCCGCCTGCCACATGGCGAACACGTTGTCTGCCGATTCGCCGTTTGCAATCTCGGTGATGTAGTCCACCATTGCCACCATTGTGTCCAGCGCCAGCGCCGTGTATGCCAGCACGTTGTTGCGATCCCAATCGGTGATGTTCTCCGGGTCAACAGAGAGGAAAATCTCGTATGCCGCGTACCACACGTTGTCCGACTTGATGACCATCAGCTTGCCGACATACAGCGTGCTGTTGACCCTGTTGAAGAAGGAAATCACCTGTGGCACAAGCGCCTCATCAAGCGGATTGGAGTAGCTGACGTTAATGGTGACGGCATCGCTGTACGCGTCAAAGATAACATCCGCGTCGCCCAGCGAGTTCTTGTCCAGCGCATAGCCAAGATAAATGCGGTAGCTTTCCTCGTCGGCGGTCATCTCCAAATCGACCGACTTCAGCTCATCCAGCAGCATGTTGTAGAGGTTCTGGCAGGCGGCATCATCATCCGCCAAGGAGAGCGTCGGCACAAGCGCCAGCGCAAGCACAAGCAGCAGAGAAAACAGCTTTTTCATCAGGAAAGCCCTCATTTCCGGCGAAATTCGCCAAGTTTCTTCCATTATAGCATGGGTCAGTGCGACGTGCAAGGGATTTTTGCGGTCATTCCGCTGACGAATCGGCATACCACATAGCAAACACGTTTTCGGGCGTTTCGCCGTTTGCCAGTTCGGTGATGTAGTCGACCATTTCCTCCATTGTGCCCAGCGCCAAATACATGTACGCCAGCACGTTTTCGCGCGCCCATGTGCTGATATCATCCGGATTCGCCGACACAAAGATTTCGTACGACGGATGCCACCCGTCGCTGGACTGACTGACCACCATCTTGCCGACATAAACAGCGCAGTTGATGTCGTTGAAGAGGGAAATCACCTGCGGCACAAGCGCCTCGTCAATAGGCTTGCCGTAACCAACACCGATAGTGAAACCGTCGCTGTGCGCGTCAAAGATGACGACGGCGTTGCCCAGCGCGTTCTTCTCCAGCATATAGCCCAGATAGATGCGGTTGATATCGTCGTAGGGGGTCATCGACAAATTGGCTGCCGTCAATTCTTCCAGCAGCATGTTGTAGATGTTCTGCGTCGCGCCGCTGCTTTCATCCGCGAAGGAGAGCATCGGCACGAGCGCCAAGGAGAATGCCATCAGCAGAGAAAGCAGCTTTTTCATCAGGAAAGCCCTCATTTCCGGCGAAATTCGCCAAGTTTCTTCCATTATAGCATGACGGACTGCGCCGCGCAAGTATCATCCGCGGCATAATGGGGCAGAATGACCGCGGAGGATGAGAATATGCTGACGATTTTTCTGCGTTCGGTGATTTTGTATGCCGCGTCCCTGCTGGCGATGCGCGCGATGGGCAAGCGGCAGGTGGGGCAATTGCAGCCGTTTGAGCTGGTCGTGGTCATTATGATTGCGGAGCTGGCGGCGACCCCGATGGGCGGCGTGGGCATACCGATTCTCTACGGCTTGCTGCCGATGGCGGCGCTCGTCGTGTGCCATGGGCTGCTGACAGCGCTGTGCATGAAGTCCGAGCGCGTGCGGGTGTGGCTCTGCGGGCAGCCGACGGTGCTGGTGCGCAACGGCGTGATTTGCGAGAAGCAGCTGCGCGCCTGTGCGGTGGATTTGAACGACTTGATGGAAGCCATACGCGCCGGCGGCATCCTTGATCCGCTGGAGGTCGGCACGGCGGTGCTCGAACCGGGTGGGAACATCTCCGTCTTTCCGAAGGCGGACAGCCGCCCGCTTATGCCCAGCGACTTGGGGAAGATGCCGCCGAAGGAGGGGCTTCCGCTGCCGCTGATTTTGGACGGCGAAGTGCAGACGGAAAACTTGCAGCGCGGGCAGTTGAGCCTCAGCTGGCTGATGGGGCAGATTCGCGCGCTGGGGTTTGAGGGCGCGCAGGACGTGCTGCTGCTGTGCCTGAACACGCAGGGAATGCTGCTGGCGCAGGGGAAGGGGCGGACGCAGGTGCAGACGCATCAGGCGCTGCCGCCGCAGAAGGTGGTGTGGTGAATGAAGACCGGGGTGTGGATTTCGCTGATTCTGCTTGCGCTGACGATTGGGATGGGCGTGTGGAGCGGGGAAGAAGTGCGCGCGCTGTCCGAGGAATACGCGGCGAGCGCTGAAGAACTGCGGACACTCGCGGAAGCGGAGAATTGGGCGGGCGCGGAGGCTGCGCTGCAAAAATGCCGGAACGTGTGGAAACAAAAAGTGCCGTGGCTGCAAACGCTCATCAATCATGACGATGTGGATGCAGTGACCACGGCACTGAAAAAAATCGAAGCAGGGATTTCGTCACGCGAACTGCCCTTGTGTCTGGAGGCGTGCGCCGAATTGGGGGAACACGCCGAGCATCTGTATCACCGCGACGCGCTGACATTGGGCAATGTGTTGTAAGCACCGCGGGTGCTTCATGGCTAAACACGCGGACACAGCATGAAGAAGTCACCCACTCAATCGCGCGAAAGGGTCAAGGGACAACGTCCCTTGCAGAGGCGAAATCCTTTACGTTCCCGACTGCACGGTAATCAAGTGAATTTCCGGCTGGCAGAATAACCGCGCCGGAAGTCCCGTTGTGCCGACACCACGCGAAATCAGCAGCCACGAACGGTTCTCCAGCAAAAGACCGCTCTCGTAGCGCGACGGCACGCCGTTGAAGTTGAACGCTTCTTCCAGAAACGGAATCTGCCCGCCGTGCGTGTGCCCGAACAGCCCCAAATCAAACCAGTTCCCGCGTCCGTTGCGGTCGGTCAGGAGGAGCGAGGACGAAATCACCGACGGGTTGTGCGCCAGAAAGATGACGAAATCCTTCGAGTTGACTTGCGCCGCCACGCTCTTCGCATCGTCCATCTCTGTGCTGACGTCGTCGATGCCCGCAATGTAGATGTCGCTTGTGCCGATGCGCAGGGTCGCGACTTCGTTGCACAGCAGCGTCACCCCCGCTTTGGACATTTTGTTCCGCAGTGTGGATGGCTCCTCGCCCTTCTCCAACGGGCTGCGGTCGCATTCGCCCACGACGGCGTACACCCCGTAGTTGCTCGAAATGCGCCGCGGCAGATTCTCGAAAAACGCCGCCGCTGACCACTTGTCGCGCGCGTAATCGCCGCCCAGCAGCACAATGTCCGCATTCAGCGCATTGATGCGGTTGATGAGCGACGACAGCCGCGCGTCCGAAAACATCTGTGCCCCGTAGTGGATGTCGGAGACGTAGACGATGCGCAGCTGCCCAATGCTCGCAGGCAAATCCTCGCAGGTGATGGCGGTCTGTGTCGTCCGCAAGGTGTACGGCTCGACAAACGGGTACAGCACGCACAGAATCAGCGCCAGAATCACCAGCCGCTTTGTCCACCGCCGCCGCTTCTCGCTCTGCGGCTGATACGCCCCCGCCCGCTGGGAGACATAGGGTTCGTCGTTGTCGCCGGGAAAGAGCCAGCTTTTGCGCATGGCGGAAACCTCCTTTGTCGGGGGGACATCATCAAACAGCTTCGGAAACAATCAACGATGGGAGCGGAAACCGAAGGGTGGAGGGGTGATCGGACCCCCTCCTCGCGCCTACAGACCCGAAATCCCTGCTTACGCCAGCAGCAGCATCAGCGGCAGCGTCAAAATCGAGAATGCTGTTGACAGTGCCACCCCGCGCGATGCCAGCGAATTGTCGCAGTGGTACATTTCACTCTGCATGGCCGTCGTCGCCGCGCAGGGCATGGCGGTGCAGATGTACAGCACGCTCACCACCGCCGCGGGCAGACCCGTGAAGCGCAGCAGCAGCACCGCCGCCGGGAAGATAATCAGCCGCAGCGCGCACGCCAGCAGCAGCTTCCAGTCCTGCAGGTGTGCGAAGCGAAGATCAATCAGCCGCGCCCCGATGACGAACATGGCAAGCGGCGTCGTCACATTGCCCATCATCGACAGCGCGTCGTTGATGAAACCCGGCAGCCGCCAGCCCGTCAGGAACAGCACAAGACCAACAATCACCGCAATCAGCGACGGGTTTGTCAGCAGCTTCTTGGGCTGAATCGCACTGATGCCGCCGAAGAAGAACGAGCCGAACGTCCAGCACATCAGGTTGAACGCGCCGACAAACACGACGGCATAAATCAGCATATCCTCGCCCAGCGTTGCAATGACGACCGGGTAGCCCATGTAGGCGCTGTTGGACAGCATGGACAGGTTCGTCAGCACGCTGCGGCGCTCGTTCGGCTCACTGCGGTAGAGAAAGTAGGCAATCAGCCCGCTCAGAATCATGATGGCAAGGCTGATGAAGAACACGAGAATCAGGTCATGAATCAGCTCCGGGCTGGCATCCTTCTGCAAGCCGTAGAGCGTCAGGGCGGGGAGGGCGAAGAAGAGGACAATTTTATTGAGCGTGGAAATGCCGTTTTCGTCAACGAGCTTCCCCTTCGCCGAGAAGAAGCCGCAGAAAATCAGCAGAAACAGGGTGATAACCTGCAAAAAGACAGCCATAAATTACATCCTTTCTGAAATGCGTATTGACAAGCGCAAGTCGATATTGTACACTATTTCAGAAGAATGTCAAGGGAATCATAGCATATTTCCTTGAAAAATGGAGGAAGAAAAAATGGCTGATTTCCGCACCTTTGACCCCTGCAATCTGCTTGCGCCCGTTCCGGCGGTGATGGTTAGCTGCCGTGCGCCTGAAGCGGATGCCAAGCCCAATATTGTCACCGTCGCGTGGGTCGGCACGGTCAACAGCGAACCGCCGATGATGTCCATTTCGGTACGCGGCAACCGCTTCAGCCATGACCTGATTGCGAAGAGCGGCGAGTTTGTGGTGAATCTGGTGGATGAAGCCCATTGCAAGGCGCTGGATTTCTGCGGCGTCCGGTCGGGGCGCGACGTGGACAAGTGGCAGGAGTGCCACCTTACGCCCATGCCCGCGCTGAACATGGAGTATGCCCCCGCGATTGCCGAATGCCCGGCGTATCTGGCGTGCAAGGTAGTGCAGCAGCTGGAACTGGGCAGCCATACGATGTTCGTGGGCAAAATCGTCGGTGTGCAGGTGCGGGACGACCTGTTCGCGGCGGACGGTTCGTTGCATCTGGAAAAGGCGGGGCTGGTGACGTACACGCATGGCACATACCAGAAGGCGGCGGATGTGCTGGGCTTCTTCGGTTACTCCGTCGCGCGCCCGGAGGTACTCAAGCGGCGGATGGACGCGCTGACGAAGTAAATCCAATTCAAAGGGGGCAGAAGCCCTCTTTTTTGATGCACTCTTTTCCGCTGATTAGGGATTGCGCCGAATCAGCATCCCCTTCATCATTGCCGACTGATTGTGGAAGGCATAAATCGTCTGGATTTCGTCCTCCGTGCAGCCTATCAGCAGCTTGATTTCGGAATCGCGTTTCATGAGGTCGACGGTGCAAATCAGCGCCGTTACTTCGCCGGATGGCAGTGAACCGCGCCAAACGTCAATGCCGCCGCCGTCCATCGAGGTCGTATGCGCGAGATAGCCGTAATCCACCGCATATCGAATTTCCGGATAGCGCGGGTGCGTGCTGCCCTTCGGTCGGTCGATGACGATTTCGCCGGACGACACGAGCGAATCCACCGCAGCCCAGAAATCATGGTCAAACTGCATTAGCGTATCCTCCAGCATTTAAATAGGAGGAAATTCGCTCAATGGCGCGCGTCCCAGTCCTCCCGCAGCATTGCCCACAGCTCCACGTCGTGGAAATTGCCCTTGTTGAACACCTTGCCGCGCAGTGTCCCTTCGTGGCGCATACCGCATTTTTCCATCACGCGCCCGCTGGCAGGGTTGTCGCACTCGTGCATCGCCTCGACGCGGTGGATGCGCAGCGCGGTGAAGCATTCGCGCAGCACCGCCGCCAGCGCTTCGGTCATCAGTCCGCCGTTCCAGCAGGAGCGGGCGAGAGAATAGCCGAGTTCCACCACGCTGTCCGCGTCGCTGTAACTCATGAAGCCAATCGTGCCGACGACGCGGTTCGTTTCGCGCAGCACGATGCCCCAGCTGGACGGCGCGCCGCTGTGATACTGGCTGATGATGTAGCGCAGGCAGCCGCGCGTATCCGCCATCGACTTGTGCGCATCCCAGAGAACATGCCGAGCGACTTCGGGGTCGCGGGAGTAAGCGAACATATCCGCCGCATCGCGCATCGTCAGCGGACGCAGGAGCAGCCGGTCGGTCGTCAGGCGCGGCAGGGACGCGAAGTAATCCGCTGCGGGAATCGGCTCATTCGGCGGATTGCGGTGGGAGAGCCATTGCCCCAGCTTTTCATACATGGCGGAAGAAACCTCCGATGATTTGCGGTGAAAACGGCGCAAGCGGCACAGGACGATTCCCTTGCTGACAGCCGACGACAAGCAGATACACACCCAGCGCCAGCATGAGCAGCATCAGCAGCAGAAAGAGAACATACAGGGGATGACGCTGCTTTTTTCCAGCCATAAAGCACCTCCGTCAGCGAAATTTTCCGAAAAAACGCGCAAAAATCCGTCCACACGATTGCATTTTGATGAAATATTTGTTACAATAAGCGTGGATGGAACAGAACGCGCGTTTCGCACGTTTATTGTTTGCAGGGGGCGGACAGCAGCTGCTGTACCATCAGGAGCGCCAGCGCGGTCTTGCCGTCACGGAACGTGCCGTCCATCACCTTCTGCACCGCGTCGGAAAGCGGCATCCGCAGTGTGCAGACGAACTCATCCTCATCCGGATGCGTCTTTCCAGCGTGCAGCCCCGTCGCCAAGTAGAGGTGGATGCGCTCGTTGCAGAAGCCGGGGGTCGTCTCCAGCACGGTCAGCTTGCGCCAGTGGTCGGCGGTCAGCCCGGTTTCCTCGCTCAGCTCGCGCTGGGCGCAGACGAACGGGTCTTCATCCACCCCATCGAGCTTGCCCGCCGGAATTTCCAGCGTCAAGCGGCCAACGGCGATGCGATGCTGGCGGACGAGAATCACGTTCCCGTCATCATCCAGCGCGACAATGCCCGCCGCGCCCGGATGGCACGCCACCTCGCGCAGGGCAGTTTCGCCGTTGGGCAGGCGCACATGCCAATGCTCAACGCGGATAATCTTGCCGGGGAAAACGACTTTCCCATCCAAATACTCTTCCGTCAGCTGCTTGTCGTCCATCATGGTCAATGTCCTCCTCAAACAATAGGATGATTTTCGCCATAGTGATTCGACAAGAGACGCAAAAAATCCTGCGAATCGCAAGGAAAAATGCGGCAGGGTGCGGAAGATTGACAAACCGCGCCGCTGCGGTATAATAGAATGGCATCAGGCCCGCAAAGGGCAGGAGCAAGGAGGAAACCCAACATGAGAAAATCCGGCGTCAAAGGTCTTGGCCGTCTGCTGTCTGTGCTGATGGTGGCGGCGCTGCTGATGACAACCGCGATGGTTCCGGCGCTGGCGCTGGATCGCTGGGAGGACGTCGTCGTGTCCGTCATTTGGACGGATTCGCAGGGTCAGCAGCAGACAACGCAGGCGTTCCCCGTGCCTGACAGCGCGGAACATGCGTATTGGGCGACGCTGGATGCGTCCGCCCTTTTCAGCACGGTTCAGGTGCAGGTTGTATCGTCTGACCCGGCGTATACCTTCTACTTGAAAGATTATGCGTCGGAAATCATGTGGACGCAGGATGCGACTGCCCTTGACCCGATGTATTCGTATGAAGTGGATTATTACTGCAACAGCGTCTATGAAGGGATGTTCCCGCTGTACCTCTCGTCGCAGGGAATGCCCGAAACGCCCGCGCAGGAGAGCGTCAACGTGCCGGTGTACTATGTGACGGAGGATGGCCAGCAGCTGGATTTCCAGTACGCAAGCTGCCTGACGAACGCGACTACCCAAGTGTACGCCAATTCCAGCGTTGTGCCGTGGAATTATCTGCTTGTCAAACCTGCGTCCGGTGTGGTGGATGTGTTTGTGGACAGCATGGGCAACGCGTCGCCGAGCGAGGTGCGCTTTGTCTACGCCGTGCCGGAGCAGCCGACCGAAGCGCCGACGGAAGTACCAACCGAAGCCCCGACCGAGCCGCCCGTCATTCAGGCGGAAGTGACCGTGCTGTATCAGCTGGATGACAACGGCACGATTCTGGACACGCAGTATGTGACGCTGAATCAGGGCGACAACTATGTCACCGCCAATAGCGCGATGACTGCTGGGTATCAGCTTGTCGGCGAGGACACGGTGCATGTGTGGGTGGACAACGGCGGCACGGCGAGCGTAAATCCCGTTGTGTTCCACTATGCCACGCCGCAGCCGGTAACATCCAACATCGACGTGTTCTACTATCACGAGAACGGCACGCTGCTGGATCAGCAGTCGCAGCCGCTGACCGAGGGCGTGAACTACATCTATGCCGCCAGCGACCGCGTGGGCGGGTACGACCTCATCAGCGAAAATCCGCAGACGGTCACGCTGCGTCCTGACGGTACGACCGACTTGGCGAGTGTATCCTTCTTCTACGCTGACCCGCAGCCGACCGAAGTGAACGTGCCCGTGCACTACCTCAACTCCGAGGGCGAGCCTGTTGCGATGGACGACACGCTGACGCTGGGCGAGGGGACACACCTTGTGACGGCGAATCCGCAGGGCATGGCGGACGGCTATGTGCCGATGCCCGGCACGGAAAGCACGGTGGAAGTGAACGTTTCCGGCGGTATCGCGACGCCGAGCGAGGTGTATTTCTACTATTATATTCCCACGACGGAAGCACCCGCAACCGAAGCGCCGACCGATACCCCCGCGCCGACGGACACCCCCGCCCCGCAGACGATGCCGGTGGCGATTCACTACTTCGACATGAGCGGCGTGGAAATTGCCGACCCGGTGGTGAAGGAACTGCTGCCGGGGACGTACCCGATGATTCCGGAGCGCGAAATCCCCGGCTACGAGCTGGACAGTACCCTGACGCAGTTTGACCTGACGGTGGATGCGAACGGCACGCTGTACATGGATGGCGAAGAAATTCCGGCGGATGCGGTCGGATTCTACTACCACCCGGTGCAGACCCCGACGGATGTTCCCGCGACGGAAGCGCCGACGGACACGCCTGCGCCCGCAACGGACGTGCCTGCAACCGACGTTCCGGCGACCGAAGCGCCGACCGATACCCCCGCGCCCGCGCAGCAGTTCGTGACCGTCACCATCCGCTACTACAACACGCTTGGCGAGGAGATTGCTGACGCAAGCGTGGCGGAGCTGATGCCGGGAACGTACCACGTTACGCCCGCGTATGACAGCATTCCCGGCTACGAGCTGGAAAGCAGCTGGACGTCGTTCGAACTGACGATTTATGCGGACGGCACCATTGCCATCAACGGCGACGAAGCGACGGCGGAAGACCTTGCGTTCTATTACCGCCCGGTTCAAAGCGCTGCGACGGATGTTCCCGTGACCGAAGCGCCCACGAATACGCCGATTCCGACCGAAACGCCGACTACTGCGCCCACTGAAGCGCCGATTCCCGTCGGGCAGCCGGTCAACCGCTACGCGACCATCAACGGCAATCGAGTGGCGTTCCGCAGCGAGGCTTCGACCAGCAAGAGCAACACGGTCATCAAGCGCTTGGCGAATGGCTCGAACGTCTACGTCGTCAACGAAATGCTGAATGACAAGGGCGAACGGTGGAGCGTCGTCATGGTGGATGGACAGAGCGGCTACATCAAAAGCGAATTCCTGAACATCATGACGCAGGCGGAAAGCGACGCGTATGCCGCATCCACCGGCGCAACACCTGTGCCGACGGCAACGCCGATTCCGACCGAGACCCCGACGGCAATTCCGACCGAAATTCCAACGGAAGTGCCGACGGCCACTCCGACTGCCGCGCCACAGAACGCGACCATCATCATCCAATATCTGGACAGCTACGGCAGCCCGGTGGCGAACGCGCAGTCGATGACGCTCGCCCCCGGCACATACACCCTGCGCCCGACGCCGACGAATTTGCGGGATGGCTATGAGCTGATTCCCGGCAGCGAGCAAATCACCCTGACTGTTTTCCAAGATGGCACGCTGAGCATGGATGCGGCGGATATTGCCTTCTGGTATCGTCAGGTGGCAACCGCCGCGCCGACGCAGACCCCGACCGAGGCTCCGACCCCGACGCCGACCGCTGTGCCGTATGAGGGATATGCCGTCACTACGCGCGAAACCGAAATGCGCACCGGCATCGGCACGGGCAACTACGTCATGGCGACGCTGCAGGCGAATGTGCTGGTGTATGTGAATAGCCAGCTGAACACGGCAGGCGAAACGTGGGACATTGTGACCACGCTGGAAGGGACGTCTGGTTATGTGCCGGACGCGAAACTCCGCTACGTCACCGACGCGCAGGCGCAGGTGTACATTCAGCAGTGGAATCAGTCCCGCAGCACGCCCACGCCCAGCCCCACGCCGTACCTGACGCCTGTTCCCGCACAGGAGATGGGCTACGCCTACGCCGTGGGCAACAACGTGCCGCTGCGGCAGATGGCGGGCGACTTCAGCGCGATTGAGGCATACCTGATGCAGGGCGAAGTTGTCTACGTCTCCGGGCAGGATTATCTGGGCAGTATGCCGTGGCACCGCGTGCAGTATAATGGGCAGTGGGGCTATGTGCGCTATGACATGCTCCGCTTCATGACGCAGGCGGAAATCGAGGCGTACCTGAACAACCTGAACGCCACGCCCGCACCCACGCTTGTCACCACGCCCCAGCCCTACGACCCGACGAACTACTCCAGCTACGGCTATGTGACTACGACGACCTCGGTCAACTTCCGCCAGCAGCCCAGCATGAACGCGAGCCGTATCAGAAAGCTGTACAACTACGCGTTCTGCTTTGTCCTCGGCACAACGACCGGCACGGACGGCGAAACGTGGTATCACATCCGCTACAATGACCAAGAAGGTTACGTCAACGGAAAATACTTCCATTGGATGACGGTGGAGGAGCTGGAAGAGTTCCTGCAAAGCAGTGAGTACATTCAGGGCATCCAGAATAACACGACGGGGAATTCTACTGCAAAACCGACCAGCGGTCTGATTCCGGAAGAAGACAAGACCATCAACGACTGGAAGGGCAGCGGCGCAACGGTCAGCTATGTGCCGTGGCAGGGCTTTTCAACGCCCGGTCCGCTGACTTCGCCCACAACTGCCCCTGCGCAGGAAACCGCCACGCCGACGCCTTCCGCTTCGCCCACACCGACGCTCGAACCGCTGCCCACCGCAGCCGCGACGTACCCTGTGGTGAACGAGAGCGGCAACAGCGGGCTGGTTATCTTCATCGTGATTGCGGTCGTGCTGCTGCTGGGCGGCGGCGGATTCGCCTTCATGCAATACCAGAAGAAACAGCGTGAGGTTGCGATGAAGGCGGCACAGCGCCGCGCACAGGCAGCGCGCAATGCGGATCGTCCGGTTGCGCGTCAGGCGGGTCAGCCGCAGCAGATGCGCACAGGCGCGTACACGACCCCGCAGCAGCGTCCGCAGACGAGCAATGGCGTTTCGCCAGTGCAGGTGCGCCCGGCGACACCCGTTCCGCAGACGCAGGACATGCAAAACCGACCGCAAGTTGGTTATCGCACGCCGATTCAGCCCCTGACGAAGCCGCAGGAGACCCCGTCCGCTGCCGCGCCGAAGAGCACGACGACGATGGAGAATCCGTATGCGCGCCCGGTGGCAAAATCGGCAGAGGAAGCGCCGCGCCATCGTCGCCGTACAGATCAGTATCGCCAGGATGACGACAGCGCAAACCCGAATGGGTAACAGAATATTTGGCAGGAGCAGCACGATTTGCGGGTTGCTCCTGCTTTATTTTGCGAATTAACAATATTATGCTGTTTTTTGTTTGCTAAGTCTGGAATGTTACATTGAAAAAGAAGAACGAATGGCGTGGAAACAAAGAAAAACCGGTCGAAAATTTGCGTACACTGAACGAAAATTACGAAAAATCGAAGGGGGCAACAGAACAGGAATATTCCTGATACGATAGTTTTAACATTAAAATAATGTCTACTGACCAACCCAAAAAGCATTGCGACACAAGGCAATCTGTGCTATAATAGGTGCAAGGGAAACGACAAAAAGCGGGCAAAACCCTTGCACTTGGAGGGAACGTGTATGTATCGGTACAGCAACGGACAGATCAGTCTGTCAGATTTTCAGCAGCCCATAGGTATGCACCTGCGGGAAAACAACCGCTGGGTGAAGAAAGCGTAGAGCATCCCATGGGACAAGATTGAGAAAAAGTACGCGGATCTGTTTCCTTCCGAGACCGGGAATGTGGCCAAGCCGCTTCAGTTGGCGTTGGGTGCTTGTCTCATCCAGAGGGAATACGGGTATTCCGATGTGGAAACTGTTTTGCAGATCCAGGAGAACCCATATTTGCAGTATTTCTGTGGGTATGCGGGCTATGACGACAGCAAACTGCCCTTCGATGCGTCCTCTATGGTGCATTTCCGAAAACGCCTGACGCCGGAAGTTCTGGCTCAGATCAATGAAATGGTCATCCAAGAAGCACAGAAAACAGAAGATAACGATAACCAGGATGATAACAAGCCCGATGGTGGAGGGAACAGCGGCACGATAATCGTGGATGCCACCTGCGCACCGTCCAATATCCGGTATCCCCAGGATGTTTCCCTTCTGAATGAAGCCAGAGAAAATGCTGAGAAGCTGCTGGATATTCTCCACAGCCCCACCGACGGCAAGAAGCCCCGTACCTATCGCAAACGAGCCCGGAAAGACTATCTGAAGTATGTCCGCTGCCGCAAACACACCGCAAAGATGACCCGTAAAGCCATTGGGAAGCAGCTGAACTATCTGAAAAGAGACCTTGCTGCCATTGACGGGAAGCTGAATCAGGAAAAGGCACTGAATATTCACCAAACGGAGCGATTGGAGACGATTCGTAAGATTTATGAGCAGCAAAAGTACATGTATGACAACCATACCCACAGCGTTGAGAACCGAATAGTCAGCGTCAGCCAGCCCTTTGTGCGCCCTATAGTGCGGGGAAAGGTCGGCAAACCCGTGGAGTTTGGCATGAAGCTGGATATCAGTGTCGCAGACGGCTGGACAAGGCTGGAATACCGTTCTTTTGATGCTTACAACGAAGCGACCAAGCTCCAGGAAATGATTGAAAATTTCCACAAGCGCGAGGGACACTACCCCAGTCGGGTACTGGCAGATAAGATATACCGGAACCGTGAGAATCTCAGCTACTGCAAAGCGCGGGGAATCCGGCTTTCCGGGCCAGCTCTGGGAAGGCCCAAAAAAGGAGAGGATCGGAACAAGGCTCAGGATTACCGGGACGAGTGCGAACGGGTCGAGGTAGAACGCAAATTCAGTTTGGGAAAACGTAAGTGTGGAATGGGGCTGGTGACAGCGAAGCTGGAAGAAACGGCTGCGCATGTGGTTGCTCTGTCCATTTTGCTGCTGAATCTGCGTAAGATTCAGTGCGCCTTTTTGCAATTTCTGGATTGGCTACTCGGACTTCTGCAATCGCGTGAAAAACGGATGGTTATTCAGTAGACATTAAAATAACAATACTCAGGAAACTAACAAGCCGTTAACAGGTGAAAATGACAAAATTACCACACGAAAGTATGGCAAAACACACAAAAATGCACCAAATGAGCATAATAAATGTTATTTTTCCGTCTTGACAGTTGAAGATTTGATGGTATAATAAACCATTAATAAACCATGTAAAAACTCGAACTGTGATTTGCCGGAAATCTGGCGAATTACATATCGAGAAACGATAAATGTGTTACATGTAAAGGAGACGTGAACTGTGACAGAGAAGGAACTGCGGAAGCTGGGACGCGCAGAGCTGCTGGAACTGCTGCTGGAACAGGCACGGGAATTTGAAGCACTGGAGCAGCGGCTGAATGCGGCAGAAGCGGCGCTGCAAAGTCAGCAGCTGCAGTTGGAAACGTGCGGCTCGATTGCGGAGGCATCGCTGAAGCTAAACGGCGTGTTTGAGGCGGCGCAGAAGGCCGCGGAACAGTATCAGCAGAACGTCGAGCGGCTTTGCCAGGAGAAAATCAGCGCGGCAGAAAGCCAAGCGCAGGAAATTCTCGCGCGCGCAAAGAAAGCCGCCAATCAGCAGTAAAGAAACATGGCAGAAGGGAGGGCGCGCAGGTGTCAGAAGACAAGAATCAGCAGAAAACGGGCAAACAATTGCTCAACGACACGCAGGAAGCGGCGGAACGCGCCCACCTGCTGCGGGAAATGAACCCCACATCCGCACAATTGGAAACGGAACTGAAGCATGAAAAGCGCAAGCACAGCTACAACCGCGCCCTGCGCAGCACGCTCTATACGCTGCTGGTGGTGGCAGCGGTCGCGGTGCTGATTGCAACCATGGTCATGCCCATCCTGCAAATCACCGGCACGTCAATGACGCCAGTGGTCGGGCAGGGCGAAATCACAATGGTCGTGCGCGGGTCAAATCCGCAGCGCGGCGATATTATCGCTTTTTACTACAACAATAAGGTGCTGATTAAGCGCGTTATCGGCCTGCCGGGCGAGTGGGTCAACATCGACGGAAGCGGCAACGTCTACATCAATGGCGAACTGCTTGATGAGCCGTACATCACCGACCGCGCGCTGGGCGACTGCTCCATCACGCTGCCGTACCAAGTGCCGGACGGGCGGTATTTTGTTCTGGGTGATCACCGCTCCACCTCGCGCGACAGCCGAAGCACACTGGTCGGTCCGGTGTCCGAAGAGCAGATTATGGGGCGCGTAACGCTCCGCATTTGGCCGCTGAACCGCATTGGATTCCTGCAATAACGTAAGTGCAATACAACAAGAAGAGGAACACAGGTTCCAGAATCGGAGGATGCTGACATGAATCGCAAACTCATGGAATTAGCAGAAAAATACGTTGCGCAGCGGAAGCGCCGGATGCGTCTGCTTAAGACGGTCACGGCGCTGGCACTCGTTGTCGCCATCTGCACGTCTTATGTGCTGATGATGCCGGGTCTGACAATGGCGGCGGAAACGTACTGCGGGCTGGAGGAGCATACCCACACGGCGGACTGCTATGTGGATGAGCTGACCTGCCTGATTTCCGAGCGCGAGGCGGAGACAGTCTTTACCGATATTATGCGCTGCAGCTTTGAGCCGCACCACCATTCCTCCGATTGCTATAATGCGCAGGGTGAACTCAGCTGCGGCTACTGGGATGGCTACATCCACGAGCATGACGAGAAGTGCTATGACAGCAACGGCGTTCTTATCTGCACGCTGGAGGAGCATCCGATGCACAAGCACACGGATGCCTGCTACAATTGGGAGAAGCAGCTGATCTGCACGCTGCCGGAAAGCGAGGGGCACATCCACACGGATGCGTGCTATCGGGCAAAAGAACCGACTTGCGGTCTGTTTGAGAGTGAAGGGCACCAGCACACGGCGGATTGCGTGACGGAAACACGCACGCTGATTTGCACCGAGGACGTTGCGACGAACTCTGACATGCCGCATGTCCATGATGACAGCTGCTACGAAGTGACCCGGACGTACACCTGCGGCCTGACGGAAGGCGAGGGCGCACATCACCACACGGATGCCTGCTATCCGACGACGGAAGAACCGACTTGCGGTCTGTTTGAGGGCGAAGGCGCACACACGCATGATGATTCCTGCTACGAGATGGTGCGCGGCGACCTGAAATGCAAGCTCTATCCCGACCCGGCGAAAGTGCACACGCATTCCGCGTCCTGCGTCGATGCGAAAACCGGCTACTACACTTGCGGCTACATTCAGGTGCTGCGGCATCAGCATACAAATGAGTGCATTGTGACGGTGACGGCGGAGGATTCCGGCCATCATCACACGGCGGACTGCTACGAACGCCACTATATCTGCGGCAAAGAAGAGCACACGCACACGGCGGATTGCTACTATGACCCGACCCCGAACCCCGATGCGACGGCAGCGCCCGAAGTGACAGCTGAGCCGACGGCAGCCCCCGAAGCGACGGCTGAGCCGACGGCTGCGCCCGAAGTGACAGCTGAGCCGACGGCAGCCCCCGAAGTAACGGCTGAGCCGACGGCAACTCACGAAGTGACGGATGAGCCGACGGCAACTCCCGAAGTGACGGCTGAGCCGACGGCAACTCCCGAAGTGACGGATGAGCCGACGGCAGCTCCCGAAGTGACGGCCGAGCCAACGGCAGCTCCAGAAGTGACAGTTGAGCCGACGGAAGCCCCCGAAGCGACAGCTGAGCCGACGGCAGCCCCCGAAGCAACGTCAACGCCCACGGAAGCGCCCACAGCAACGCCAGCGCCTACGGAAGAACCGACGCTTGCGCCGTCTGTAACGCCTGCGCCGACGGAAAACGCCGCCGAAACTGCTGCCCCGATGGACGAGCCGTCCCCGACACCTGCGCTTACGGTGATTCCGTCGATGGACGCTGATGCCGCGAAGCCGGACGACATGATGATGCCGTCGTTTGGACTTGACCCGGACTTCCAGATGATGGCGAACGAACCGCCTGCCGTCAGCGAGAGCGGCATGCAGATTACCAATATTACGGTATCGAACATCATACTTCCGGAAAATGCCAATGCGTACAACTATAGCTTCGCGGCGGACTTCAAGATTTCGGATGAAGCTATTCTTCGCCATGGCGAAGGCAACAAGATTATTATTCCGGCAGAGAATACGCATATCAAAACGGACAGTACTTCTGTCTAGTCGGGCACGGACGCCAAATTCAGCAATGAAAAGCCGGCGTTTAAGTTCCAGTATAATCCCACAACGAAACAAGTTGAAATGTGGTTCACCGACGAGTATATGGACTTTGTCCGAGAACACCCCAGCCATGACGACCGAACCGGCACCATGAAGATGAGCGCCGAAATCCGCAAGGACGATGTTAAGGATCTGGGCAACGACGACCTGACCATCAAGTTCGGCGGCGCATCGACCACTGTGAAGTGGGAGGACATCGACAGGGGCAACAACTCCATCCTCAGCGATTTGAGAACTTGGAAAAGCGGGGCTAATGTCAACTGGGAAAAAGGAACGATTGAGTATACCGTCAAAATCGAATCCACAAAGGGCACGAACGGCAAGAACGCGACTGCTCGAGACGTCATGACGGCGGTGAATAAGCAAATTGCCCTGACAAACATGACCGTCACGGAGGTTAAAGTACACTCTAACTGGAGTCAGGTGCCCGCTGTTGACTCTGCTTCGACAGAAATCAAGACGGACGGTACATGCGCCTGCGGTACGACGGGAACGCACATTCACTACGTTTATGCGAACACGACGGACGAAAGCGGCAAGGTCTATACCATGACGACGGATTATGTGCTGCCGCCGCTTTCGGCAAATGAAACATACGAAATCAAGTATGAATACACGTTCGACAAGGACGGAATGACCGGTGAATACGATCAGCTGACAAATACTTTCACTGCGCAGAGTGGCGGAAAGTGGGATCATTCCCAGAATTCCTCTAACAGCAACCCTACTGACGTTCAGATTAAAAAGCTGCAAAAGAGCAGCTGGTACAACAGCAATGAGGGCTGCATTCAGTGGACGCTCACCGTCAACGAAAACCGTTTCAACATCAAGGACAAGACGCTGACGGACACGATGTTCGACCAGCTTGTGGACGAAAACGGCAGTCTGCTGTTTTCGAAGACGGACGGCAAGGGCTATGTGTCGCAAATCACGGCGAATAACACGCCTATCACCGCTGAAAACTACACGGATTACTTCACCGTGGAAACCGGCGCGGATGGCAAACCGCAGCTGAAATTCAAGGACACCACCGCGAAGATCGTAATCCAATACAAAACGCCGGTGGAAGCAACCGCGCAGGATCAACAGATTACAAACACGGCGGAATTCGACGGCGAACAAAAGACAAGCACCGCGAATGTAGGGCAGGACAAGCGTTACAATGTGGTGAAGTCGGTTGACGCGAGTATGCCGGCGGATCCGACGAAGAACGGCGAATACACCGATGGTCTGTATCCGGTAGCGTGGAACGCGACGTACACCTTCCCGGCGACGAAGGATGTTCAGTATAAGCTGAACTTTGGCGAAACGCTTGACAAGAAGGTGGAATGGAAAAACGGAATAGAAATCATGCAGCACTACATGACGGCGGCTCAGGCGCAGACATTGCTCAACGCCATCAAAGACCTCGATGTTGTGAAAAAGCATGATGCGCAGAATGTGCCGTACACCATTACGCTGCTGACCTGCGACAGTCAGGGCAAAAATGAAGGCACGATGGTGGTGTCTGCGGAAACGACGCTGACGGAAGGCTACTACTATGGTTTCCGGTTTGAAACGACGGGCGAAGGCGTTGTGCTGAACGACGCCAATACGGATGTGAACGCGACGACAAGCGTTACGCTCCCGTATCAGACGACCATCTATTTGGAACAGTCCCGCACGAGCGGGGTTGACTTCAAGAACACGGCTGTTAACGCGGGCAAAAACGGAGACGCGTGGTACAAGGCCGCCCCGAACGACCTGGTGGAGAAGAAGTTCGGCAACCATAATGCTGGTGATTTGAACGGACAGATCATCCATGAGAACGAGTTGTACTGGACCATCCTCCTGCGCAATGATGGCGTGGCGCACGACGAAATCACCCTGACCGAAACGCTCCCGCCGCACATTGTGGTGGAGTACATCGAATACGGCGGCTCGAGGCTGATTCTTAGCGAAACGGACAGCACGAAGATGACCGTTGTCAATAAGAAGCTGGACAATGCCGGTACGATTCCGGATGGCTATGAGGTCAGCAACGAGTGGGGCGAGCAGCGCATTTCCATCAAGGCTGATTTGGCGGCGGTGGGCGAAGGCGCACAGCAGCAGCAGAGAATCAACATCTCCATGAAGCCGAATGAGAATACCGGCGGTCCGGAAACGGTCCTCAACGGCAAGGCGGATATGACCGTCAAGGTTCACTGCAAGATTGCCGACGACTTCCTGGCAACCGCGGTGAACGGCACTCTGGTGCTGGGCGTGCTGAACAACCAGCTGGACGTGAAATACGACGCGGCGCTCTATCACAAGGAGCAGAAGACCGAGCTGACCTACGAGGAAGAGACGGTCGAGGCGGTGAACGTCCAGAAGGGCTACAGCGTCAAGGGCGGCGACCAGCAGGCGCGAATCACCTACACCATCGACATCAACCAGGCAGGCGCGAAGCTGAATCCGGCATCCAGCACGCTCAGGCTGACGGATACGCTGACCTATGACGTTCTTGGATTGGCTGGCGTGTATCCTTATCTGCGCAATGTGACGTTGGATGAAGGTTCCTTCAGGCTCTATGAGGCGTTGAAGGATGAAAACGGCAATCCGATTCTGGACGTTGATGAAAGCGGCAAGGGGCATCTGCTGCGCGGCGCAGAGATAGAGAAGTATCTCTGGAAGATGGAGTTCACGGAAACGGAAAACGTCTTCAGTAATTCCAACTACAATTACAGTGAGAAGGTAAAAGGAACGGTTCCCGCTCAACGTTCCCTGAACATAACCGTCACCGTTCCGGACGGCAAGGCGCTGATTCTGGAATACACGGCGCAGGAGAACATTCTGCTGCCGCCTGAGGTGACGAACGAGTACAACTTCAACGACGTGAACCACAAGGGCATCAGTCCGGCGTTGAGAAACCACGCAAACCTTGAAGGAAAAGACGGCTCAAGTACCGAACTGAACAACAGCAATAACGACTACTTCAGTCAGGGCGGCGGCTACATCCACAACAATCTGGTCATCCGCAAGGTGGACAGCGCGAACACCTCGCTGCTGCTGCCGGGGACGGAGTTCACCCTCTACGCATGGAACACGGAAACCAACAAGTTCGAGGCGGTTGGCGGCGAAAATGGTAAGGTCTACACGGATCAAAGCGGTATGATTACTTACCAATACAATTCGGAGAAGCTGAACGAGCGTCCGCTCGACCCGAACGTCGCGTACATGCTGGTGGAAACGAAGGCAGTCGAGCCGTACCACCTCGTGCTGGAGGATCGCCCGCTGGTCGTCTTCCACATCGTTCCGAGAGCGGACGATACCGAAGCACATCCGGAGAGATACCCGGACGGTCTCAACAATGGCAACTTCGGCACGATTTCAAAGAGTCGGCTGCAGGAGCTCATGACTGCTTCCGGCATCAAAGGCGTGGTGGATGGCCCGCACACCGTCAACGGCTCTGCGAGCATCAACATTCAGGTGAAGAACAGCAAGGATCGCCACGACATGGAGGTGCAGAAGAACTGGGCCGGCGACGACGCCCATGAGAATGCGCGCCCTGCCAGCGTCCTCGTGATGCTTCGCCGCTATGCGCTGACGCAGGAACAGTATACCGACGTGCTGAACACGGATGCAACGCAGAATCCGCAACGCATCCTGTCTGCGGAAATGGTCAACAATAGCACGAAGGTTGCGCAGCAGTTCCCGGAGAATCAGGACGTTACGGTAACGCTGAACCTGCTTGATGGCGCACTTGACAACGCTGCGCGTATTGTGGCTCGCGTAGACGGAAAAGAAGTGGTCTTGGAACCGCAAGATACGTCGAGAAAACAGTTCGTTTACACCACCAAGATGACGCATCAGAAAAAAGTAATTTTCTGCTTGCAGTGGAAAAACTGGGAAGGAAAATGGCAGGACGGTCGCTACTATAACAACGTGAGCATCACGATGACCCCGGAAGGTACGCCGGTTGACGAAGTGCCGACGCAGGTCACGCAGTTCACCGACGCGCAGTGGGCAAAAATTCGCCAGCACCCGGACGACGCTTACGGCGGTCGCGAGGCTATGCTGACGGCAGCGAACGGCTGGCACACCCAGTGGTCGCAGCTGGAATCCACCGGCGCGGACGCGAACGGCAACAAGCTCTACTACATTTACTACATCGTCGAGGGCAAAGTGCCGAGCTACACCACATCCGGCATCACCTACACCATCGACCCGAACGCCAGCAAAACCACCGGCACGGTCACGGCGACGCTGACCAACGTCTACCGCCCGGAGGACAAGTACGGCGAAATCAGCATCGACTTGTCCAAGGAATGGTACGCGCCGGATGGCACAAAGCACACGATTACCGAGGAATTCGGCGGCGTGCAGGTCGCGCTCTACAAGACGCGCTGGGATTACGTCAACGGCGCGTGGACGAAGGGCAGCACGGAACGCCGCGAAACGGTCACACTGGCAGAAGCAAACAGATGGAGCGCCAAGTTCGAGGGGCTGGAAACCTACACGGTCGCCATGGAAAACGGCGTTGTCCAAAACGCCCGCGCCTACACCTACAGCCTCCGGGAACTGAACGTGCCGAGCGGCTTCTACTGCCAGCTGACATACAGCGGTCTCCCGCAGAACCCGAGCGAGTACTTCACGGACGGGAATCCCGCCAATCCGAAGACGAACGCGGAGAACGCACGCGGCACGGCGACGCTGCGGAACTACGAGATTGCGAAGCTGACCATCGAAGCCGAGAAGCGCTGGGGCGAAGGCGCGAAGCCTGAAAACACGCAGGATACGCTGACCTTCCGCCTGACCCGCGAAAAGCAGGAGAACGGCGCGTGGGTCGCGGACAGCAGCTTCCAAGCGGTCACGAAGGTCATGAGCATCAGCAGCCTGAACACAAGCAAGGTCGTGTTCGGCACTTTCCCGAAGTACGCTGTGACGGGCTTCGACGAGCAGAATCAGCCCATCAGGCAAAGCTACCGCTACAAGGTGGAGGAGGTCAAGTACCAAAACGAAGCCACCCTCCCGTTCAGCGTCAGCTATAGCCCGGCGGACGGTTTCGTGACGACGGAGGGCGATGCGAACACCAGCACCACCGTCACCGTGACGAACAACAAGCTGACGAGCGAGAAGGAAGGTCTGTACCGCTTCAACGTGGCGAAGCAGTGGCTGGACGCTTCCGGCAATCCTGCGGACAAGCCCACGCCGGAAGGCACGAAGGCGCAGATTACCGTGACGCGCACCCGCCATGTCTATGCCCCGGATACGGGCTGGACAGCGGAAACGCCCACCGCAAAGACAATCGAGCTGGACACCACAGCAACGTATACGGCGCTTTGGGCAGACTGGAACGAAACGCAGTCGGTTTATGCGCAATACAACGCCGACGGCACGGTGAAATCCGCGTGGGCGTACACCTACGAGGTGTCGGAAGCGGCGATTGACGGCTACTTCGGCACGCAGCATCTGCCTGCGGACTTCCCGAAGCAGCCGAGCGACTACTTCACAGACGCGGCACTGACCGATATCAAGGAAATTTACCGCCAGCCGCTGACGGACACGCTGCCGGAAGTGACCGAAAAGAACTACTACGTCGAGCGGTTCAACGTCAAGGTGGACAAGACGTGGGCGCGCTTCCGCGACAGGGATGAGCTGACGTTCTGCTTGATTCAGGCGAAGAGGCAGCTCACCTTTGACAGCAATGGCAAGCCCATCAAGACGGCTGATCAGCAGTACACCTACGTCACGAAAAACTGGACGGAGGGCGGCGAAGAACCCGTCTGGGAGTTCAACAACCTGCCGAAGTACTACTTTACGGTGAATGAGAACGGCGAAGCGCAGAAGAAGCCGTACTACTATTACATCGTAGAAGGGTACGAAACGCTTAATGCTGCGCTGAACCCGTATCTGTATCAGGTGAGCTACACAGGCGACGCTACGCTTGTCAAGAAAACAACCGGTGCGGTGAACCAGCCTGCGGACGGCGGAACGGCGGATATCCACGCGAAGAACCTGCCGGGGTATGAATTGGGATGCCTCAACCTCAATTTGACGAAAGAGTGGGTTAACGTCACCAAGAAACCCGAAAAGGTTACGCTCAACTTGAATGTGACAGAGCATTCATGGGATAAAACAAAAGGGTGGATAACTTCTTCCCCCGTGCCGAGTACCGTTGAAATAATGCCGGATGCGAATGGAAACTGGACGACACAGCAGAAGGAGCAATATGTGTACAGTGTTCAATACAATCCGGACGGCTCTATTCACACGGCGGATGTTTACACCTATGAGCTGGCGGAAGACCCTGTGAGCGGTACGCTCCCCAGTTACACCTTCTCGGAGAACTGGCCGAAAGAAGTGGGCGACGTCCTTGAACTCAATTCGGCTGGCGAGCCAATCAAGGCAAAGGATGCGTTCAAAGCCTCTTCGTCACAAATGGAAGGAAGCTTCTTAGTCACCATCGCGGACGCAAGCGCGACCATCACCAACGTGCAGACCGGCAAAATCAACATCGAGAAGAAGTGGGCTGCTGAACCCGCGTACGACGGCGCGCAGAACCCGCTGGGCATCCAGAACGTGTCGATTTCGCTCTTCCGCGAAGTCTGGGGCGAAAACTGGAAGGATTCGGACGGCGTGGTGCACTACAACTGGTGCGGTGACCCCTTCCAGCAGAATTACGTCCTGTCGGCGGAAAACGGCTGGAAGCTGACCATCGACAACCTGCCGTTGTACGACACGCCCCTCAATCCCGACGGCAGCCTGCGCAAGTACCGCTATTACATCTTCGAAAACACGAGCGTCGGCAACGGCACGCTGGACCGCTACACGCCGGTGATGACGGCGGATGAAAGCGAACTCGTCGGCTCGATTCTCTACATCACCTTCAAGGATACGACGGAAAACAACGTGACCATCACCAACGTGCCCAAGAGCATCAGCATTGTCAAGCAATGGGCGGACGCGGACACGTTCGGCGAAGAGGGCATGATGCAGGACATCTACCTTGAAGTCATGATGAAGTATCAGGAAGTCTACTCCACGCAGTGGAAAACGGAAAACCTGCTGGAAAAGAGCTACTTCAGCCTGAAGGACGTTATCTGCACGCCGAGTTCGCTCACGGCGGAGCTGGTGCAGATTAACGGCGCGCCCTACCTGCATGTGTCGGGGCTGGCGAAGGCGGATGAACCGTGGCGCGTGACCATCCGGAATCTGCCGGGCTACAACAGTGCGTCCTTCATCATCCGCGAAGTGGAGCTGGCGGGCTACCTGAACAACCTGCCGGACGGCAAGCTGGAGCTGGGCTTCAACGAAATCGGCACGATTACCAACACGCCGACGCAGCTGAAAATCACCAAACAGTTCAAGCAGGCGTATTTCCCCGTAGGCAGCGAAAGCGAACTGCCGCTGAATGTTCGCAATACCGTCGTGTACCTGCAAATCTGGCGCGAAAAGCGTGACGGCGCTGGTCTTCCCCAACACGAACGCTACACGCCCTTGCTGGGCGCGCTGGAAGCGAACATGGACGCGACGATCTTGCCGGACGGCACCGTGAAGCTGACGGTCGGCACGAACACGCCGACCGACGCCGCAACGCTGACGCTGACCCGCCTGCCGCGCTACTGGTTCGACAAGGATACAGGCGCAAGCGGCGAATGGTACTACTACGTCAAGGAAGTGGACGCAGAAGGCAACGAAGTCCATTCGGCTTCTGACCCGACGAACGGCGAACGGCCGGAAATCAACCTGAACGTCAAGACACTCACCGTCACCAACACCCTGACCGACGTCAGCGCCCGCAAGGTCTGGACGTCGCTGGACAATCAGTTCACACTGAATCCCGCGAACCTCCCGGACATCACGCTGACGCTCAAGCAGACCACCGCGGAAGCGGCGGCGGACGGCGACAAGATCATCGCGACCGTTACCCTTGGCTGGGACGCGGAAGCGGGGAAGGTCGTCACGAAGAATCTGGATGGCTGGCAGTTTGGCGAAGTGGTTGAATACACCGCGCCGGAAGGCAGCAAGAACATCTGGTGGGGCTACAAGTGGTACAATCTCCCGGCGTATGACGCGGAGGGCAACATCTACCGCTACTACGCCAAAGAGCAGACCCCGGTGGGCAGCGGCTGGCAGCTGGTGACGGACGACCCGAACGCCACGAACACCGCGCCGATTCCCGCGAACAGCGAAAATCGCGTCTTCCAGATTACGAACACACCCATTACCTACACGCTGCCCGAGACGGGCGGCATCGGCACACTGCCGTACACGGCGGGCGGTCTGCTGCTGATGGCAGCGGCGGCATTGCTGCTGGGGCAGGAAATCAAACGCCGGAGGGAAGGCTGCTGAGCAGTCGGCAGCCCCCTTCCGGGGCAGCTCAATCCGTATACGCGGGCGAAAGCCCTTGTATAAACATGGGGAAAAAAACGACGGGAGGAGGAATGAAAAAAGCATAGCAGCTATACGTCAGGAGACCTCCCGAGGTAGGCAACCCCGGTAATCCCCGAAAAACGTTTCCCAATGAATGAAAAACGACAACGAAAAGGAGAAAAACCATGAAAAAGTTTTGGGCAATTCTGCTGGCCATGATGCTCGTGCTGAGCATGGTCACTGTCGCAGGCGCAACGGAAGTGGAAAATCCGTCTACGGGCGCGGAAGGCTTTACGATTACGGTAAACCCGAAGGACGATGTGGATCACGAATACCAAGTGTACCAGATTTTCACTGCTGATGTTGAAACAAATGCAGGAGTAAAGGTGCTGACGAGCGTCAAGTGGGGCACAAATGCCAAGAACGATACTGATGCGGTCAGGACTGGCGACCCTGTTCCGGACGCTGTTCTGGATGCTCTGAAAGCTGTTTCGGGCACGAATCAGGAAAAGCTGGCTGAAATCACGAAGTACTGGAATGCTGACTCCACTCCGGTTGATACGTTCGCTTCCACCAAAGCAGCCCCCGGCACGAGCAAGAAGCTGACCCCCGGCTATTACCTTGTGCGGGACAATCAGGCAAAGCTGGAAGGCAAGGACGGCGCTGCCACGCTGCTGATTGTAAAGGTGCTGGATCAGGACATCGTTGCGACTGCAAAGTCTGAAAAGCCCTCTGTGGACAAGCAGGTGCAGGACGAAGTTGGCGATGCCGAAAAGAACGGCGGAGAAGTGAATCCGGAAGGCTGGGGCGAGAGTGCCGACCATGCGCTGTTTGAGAACTTCAAGTTCCGTCTGGTCGCAACCATTCCGGTCAATGCGGATTATAATGACTATCCGACGTACAAGCTGGTCTTCAACGACACCATGTCCAAGGGCATTACCTTCGTTCAGATTGATTCTGTGAAGGTGAACGGCATCGCACTGAAAGATACCGATTATGTTTGCACTGCAACGGCTGGTCAGAAGGGCGCAGGCAAGGTTGGTGAAAATCAGGATAAGCCGTCTTGGACGCTCACAATCGAAGACCTGAAAAAGGTGATGAAAGAAAACACCAGCATCCTTGTTACGGACAAGATTACGGTTGAGGTCGTTTACACGGCGTATCTGAACGAAGAAGCGCAGGTCTTCAACGCGAGCGCCAACAGCACGGACAACAAGAACAGCGTCGATTTGGAATACTCCAACAACCCCAATGCTGATGGCATGGGCAAAACGCCGGAAGACCATGTGTGGCTCTTCACCTATGTTGTGAACAACACGAAGTATGCGAACACGGCTGAGGCAGGCAACGAACTGGAAGGCGCTGGCTTCACGCTTTATGATCAAAATGACCGTGTTGTTCCGCTGTGGAAGGATGCCGATGGCAATTACATTGTCGCAGGCACCACGAAGCCGAATGATACCTATGTGGATGTCAAAAACAATGAAATGATTACGACAGCCAATGGTAAGTTCAACATCATCGGTCTGGATCACGGCACGTACACGTTGAAGGAAACCACGGTTCCTGCTACCTATAATCCGCTGGATCCTGTCACCATCACGATTTCGGCAGACCACAAGGAAGCTGCTGGCGGCGCAAGCGCATCCATGGAACTCACGGCGGCTTCTACGATGAACAACAAGCTTGTCAACAAGTCCGGCGCGACCCTGCCTGAAACCGGCGGCATCGGCACGACCATCTTCTACGTGCTGGGCGGCATGATGTTCGTGGGCGCGGCGCTCATCCTCATCGTTCGCCGCAAGGCCGAAGCGGACGAAATCTAATTTCTCTCCCGCAATTCGTTGAACATCCCCATGTTCTGATGAAACCCCTGCCGGGCGGTGCGCGCAATGCCGCCGCCCGGCATTCCCAAGTGGAAATAATGGAGCATGTTTGCAGAAAGGAGGCGGCTCATGAAGCGCAATATGACAACCATTTTGCTGTTTGTGGTGCTGTTTGTGGGTCTGGCGCTCCTTCTGTACCCGTCCGTGTCGGATTTCTACAATTCCTTCCACCAGTCGCGTGCCGTAGCCACCTACAACACGGCGGTGGAGCAGGAGTCCAAGAAGGATTACGAGGCGGATTGGGCGGCGGCAAACGCTTATAACGAAAAACTCCGCGCACAGTCCACCGTTGATCGCTTGATCATGACCGACGAGGAACGCGAGGAGTACGACGCGGTGATGAATGTCGGCGGTTCGGGCATCATCGGGGTGATTGAGATCCCGCAGATTGCCGTGACGCTGCCGCTGTATCACTCGACGAACGCCAACGTGCTTCAAGTCGCCGTCGGTCACATTGAGGGCACAAGCCTGCCGACTGGCGAACCGGGGACGCATTCCGCCTTCTCGGCGCATCGAGGGCTGCCCTCCGCCAAGCTCTTTACCAACCTTGACCAGCTCACCTACGGCGATACCTTCACCCTCCGCGTGCTGGACAAGGTGCTGACTTACGAAATCGACCAGATTCTCATTGTCGAGCCGCACGACGTCAGCGCACTGCAAATCTATGACGGCATGGATTTGTGCACGCTCGTCACCTGCACGCCCTACGGCATTAACTCGCACCGGCTGCTTGTCCGTGGACACCGGGTCGAAACGTCGCTTGCGCAGCTATCCGTGCGCATCTCCGCGGACGCACTCGTGATTGACCCCTACATCGTCGCGCCGATTGTTGCCGCGCCGATGCTGCTGATTCTCCTCATTCTCATGCTGGTAACGACCAGCCCGAAACACAAGAAGCGGAAAGGAGCTGAGCGGTCGTGATGAGCCGCAAACCCTCGCGCCTGCTGGCGCTTGTCCTGCTGACAGCATTGTGCTGCCTTCTGCTTGCGCCCTGCGCGCTTGCCTTTGAACGGGTTGATTTGACGCACCCCTTGACGTTCGCCATTCAGGCGGATGACAACGAGGATGATGCGCACCTGCCCGGCGTGACCTTCCAGCTGTATCAGGTGGCGGACATAGACGCGGACGCTCGGTTCGCCCTGCGCAGCCCGTACAGCACCCTGAATATCGACATTAACGCGCTGAAGAACGCGGCGAACTGGGCAGCCGCGTCCGAAGCGATGAAAGCCCTCACCGCGTCCGAAACGCCTGATTTCACCGGCACGACGGATGAAAATGGCAGAGTAACATTTACGGGTCTGAACCCCGGTCTGTACCTTGTTTCCGGCACGCCGGTTATCATCGGCGGCTGGGCGTACAGCTTCCAATCCTTCCTGACCTCTGTGCCGACGCGCAATGTGGACGACGAGTGGCAGTACGATGTCCTCTCCACCATCAAGCTTGAACGTTCACCCGCGCTGATTGACCTTGAGTGCGTCAAGGTGTGGGACGACGACAACCGCGGCACATATCGCCCTGTGCAGATTGAAATTCATCTGATGCAGGACGGTCAGCATATCGACACGGTGATTCTGAACAGCGAAAACAACTGGCACCATATCTTCAAGGATTTGCCGGCTGACCATGTGTACACCCTCAACGAGGTTCTGGGGGCTGATGTGTACTATGAGCCGGAATATTCCATCGAAAACGGCGTGTATGTGATTACCAACCGCCGCACGGTCACGCCGACCCCGACCGCCCCGATTCCCGAAACGGGGCAGCTGTGGTGGCCGGTGCCGATTCTGGCGGGTGCGGGCATGATTCTGTTTGTCATTGGCTGGATTCTGCACCGGAAATGGAGCCAAGAGCATGAAGAACCGTAAGGGCAATTTGCTGATGACGCTGGGGCTGGTGCTGATTTTGGCGGCACTGGCGCTGGTGGGCTACAACCAGTGGGATGCCAGCCGCGCGCAGCAGGAGTCGGATGATGCGCTGATGGCGCTGGAGCAGATTCGCATTCAGCGGCAGATGGAATCGCAGCAAACCGCTGCACCGCCCGTAGTCACCGCGACGATGATGCCGACGGACGCACCCGCGACGGATGCGCCGATAACCGACGCGCCGACGGCGGATGCCACTGCAGCGGATACCCCGGCAGCATCCACGCCCTCCGTAACTGACGCACTGACGACCGACATTCCGCGTGATGACGTAACCGCCACGAACACCCCTGCGACGGATGCGCCCGCAACGGCGAATCCTGCGACGAATCCGCCGAAACCGACAAACGTGCCGACGGCAGGAACTGCGACGAATCCACCGAAACCGACGAGCGCGCCGACGGCAGGGACTGCGACGAATCCGCCGAAACCGACGAGCGCGCCGACGGCGGGGACTGCAACGACTGTCTCTTATACACATCTGACGC
>ENA-OYWO01000097-OYWO01000097.1-human-gut-metagenome-genome-assembly--contig:-NODE-97-length-51339-cov-12.319866_pt1 | contig 51339 bp, 41 predicted proteins | sample MGYA00244170_ERZ653397 | MGnify/ENA primary metagenome ERZ653397 (study PRJEB26926, sample SAMN06164906) | human gut metagenome | biome: ENVO:00009003; feature: ENVO:2100002; material: ENVO:00002003...
AATTGTCGTTATTTTCTTCATATATAAATATATTTAATGATTAAAAAATCCATTATCTTCCTGTTCTACCACCTTCTGTAGCTGCGCCGACGAAGCGCCAACTTCAATAGGAAGCCATACTTCCATATCTCCTTCTCCCCGATGTGCCCATGCATAATAAGGAATCAGAGTCAATTTGACATCTTTCACAATCAACCTACCTGCTGCATCATAACTGAGAGCTTGCGCATCGGTGGTAATCTCACAAATACCATACAACAGATCCGGATTGTTTACCACTTGAAAAGAAGGATGCTGATTTAGCAGGATATTATGCACATTAAAATCATTGTCTGGCCATTCTGCACAATACACAATAGGACCACGTTCTACAGCTACTCGTCCACGGTCAGCTGCAACTTTTTCATTGGCTCTGACAACACGAGGTTGCATATCAAAATGTACTTCTACCACATCTCCTTTTTTCCATTTGCGTTCAATCTGCAAATAGCCTTTCTGAAGTTCTCCTTCTACAGCTTCTCCATTGACCGTTACCGTATAGCCAAGCTTTTGTTCGTCATCATAACGATATAAATCTCCCGGAAGCACTTCATTGCGTACCCAACCGGGTATACGAAGATTCATCGTAAACGGTAGCGCTCCCTTCACCACCCGGATACGGATATCACCGTTCCAAGGATAAGATGTTTCCTGCTCAAGCACAATCTTCTTGTTATTAACCTTCAATTCACCACGATTGCCCATATAAAGATTAACGTACACGTGATCATCCTTTACGGCATAGACATATCCAGGTAAGGATGGTATGAAACGACTGATATTACTGGGGCAGCAAGCGCATCCAAACCAAGGTTTACGGCTATAACCACCTGCCGAAGCCAACGGATTAGGATAGAAGAACGAACCACCATCCAAAGAGACCCCGGAAATTAAACCATTATATAATGTACGCTCCAATACATCGAAATATTTGGCATCACCGTGTAATAAAAACAGGCGGTAATTGACATACACATTACCAATGGCTGCACATGTTTCATTATAGGCCGAAAGATTTGGGAGTTCATAATTATCACCAAAGGCTTCACCGGCATGACGTGAACCAATTCCTCCTGTAATGTAAATTTTCTTATTAACAATGTTTTCCCAAATCTTATCCACAGCTTTAATGTAAGAGGAATCGCCTGTAATGGCAGCTACATCCGCCATGCCTGCATACATGTAAGTAGCACGTACTGCATGACCTACAGCCTCATCCTGTTCCAATACAGGCTTATGAGCCTGGCTATAGGTATCCTTACGACTCGTATAGCCACGTGCATCCAAGAAAAACTTTGCTTGGTCAAGATATTTACGGTCGCCAGTCACAAGGTAAAGGCGTACTAAGGCCATTTCGGCTATCTGATGCCCCGGGACTAATTTCTTCTGATCCGGCCCGTTGCCAATAGCCTTACAGACACAGTCGGCATACTTAATGGCAATATCCAAGAAATTACGTTTGCCGGTAGCCTGATAATGAGCTACAGCACCTTCCACCATATGTCCCAAGTTATAGAACTCATGGCTGAGTTCCTCTACCTTTGTCCAACGTTCCGGGCCAGCCCAGTCATGGGGATGTTTCGGATTCATGGTACGGGCAGTATATAGATACCCGTCGGGCTCCTGAGCAGCAGCTACAATCTGTAGAACACTGTCAATATATTTCTCCAGTTTCTTGTCCGGATAGGTTTGCAAGAGGTAGCTAGCACCTTCAATCGTCTTATAAACATCCGTATCATCAAACGAGAAACCTTCTACTTTATATTCATCACTGGGATGGGCCGCTCTTACAAAATTCTCATAACGTCCTGTTTCCTCACATTTACTGAAAGCCAGCGGAATAGTCACTTCGCGACTGGCTTTGAGGCGCTGTCCCCAGAAGCTATCGGTCACTTTAACCGAAGTAAAGGGAACCGGATCAATGGGATAGCCGGAATGTAAAGTTTCTTTCTGTGCGGCCAGACTGCCCACTAGTAGGACAGCTACAGCCAATAAACATGTTCTTTTCATGGTTAACTATTAATCAGTCGTACAAATATAAAAAATTATCTCATTTATCCATTTTTTGTCCGATACGGATTACAGTAAAAGAATAAGAAGGTAGTGTATAATCAAAACCATGTTCCTGCACTTCAAAATCCTCTGTTATCGGAGTTACATCTTCATCTTTCGGATTTCCAGCCAGAACAATCTTCTGTGCCGTAGGATTCACGAGCGTGACACCTTCCAATTCTATCTTGGAAGAAACCTCAACCGGCAGCATATTCACCAGCTTTACAATGTAGTCACCAGTCATCGGGTCCTTTACGACCGACACACCAACCCGTTTCTTTACCGCATCCAATCCATTATCCAACGTAATCGTAGAAGCAAAATATTCATTGCCAGCATTCTGACCATACATTTGTTGCGTGTAATAACCGACCGTAGGCTTTACTTCTACATTATTGAAATAAATCAAATCAGGACGCCACTGAGTATACCCTTCCTTAGCTAATAACGGTGCGTAAGAAGTCATGGCCACCACATCGGCATTACGTTCCACTGCCGTCAGATATAACGCTTCAGCAAGAGCCGTTTCCAAATTACTGGGACGCCCCGGTAAGTGAGCCGCATATTCGCCCAAATAAACCTTCGATTTACTACGGTCATAGCGGTCGTAATAGTCTTGATTGTGTATAAACCAACCCGGAGCCACATAATAATGCTCGTCCACCATCGGTACATCCAAGCGTGTAGCCAGTTTCCATCCTTCGTCATAATCGGTTCCTTCATAGAAAGGTCCAACCGTACCAATGACCGTCACCTCAGGATATTTTTCGCGAACGGCTTTATAAATCATCGTAAAACGTTCTTCGAATACCTCGGTGATCAGATCCTCATTACCGATGCCAATGTATTTTAAGTTGAAAGATTTGGGATGTCCAGCTTCTGCACGTTTCCTACCCCACTCTGTCTTACGGGCATCCCCGTTGGCGTATTCTATCAAGTCGAGCACATCTTGGATATAAGCAGGCATTTCTTCCATCGGAATTCCTCCCTGCTGTCCTTTGCAACCTATTTCATCCTTGGAATGATGACTGCACGTACCGGAATTCTGACATGGTACACCCGCCGCCAATACTGGTACAGGCTCCGCACCTATATCCTCACAGAACTGGAAATACTCAAAGTAACCCAAACCTCGTGTCTGATGATACCCCCACAAGTTGCGCAAAGGTTTTCGGGCCTCCAAAGGGCCAATGGAACCTTTCCAGTCGTAAATATTGTCTACGCCGTCGCCATGAGCTACACATCCGCCCGGAAAACGGACAAAACGAGGATGAAGATCGGCCAACGCCTGAGCCAAATCAGCACGTAATCCATTCTTACGACCTTTAAATGTGTTCTGCGGAAAGAGTGAAACCAAGTCGAAATGATATGTGCCGGTTCCTGCCGGTTGGAGAGAAAGTTTGGCAGCCTGTACGTCTTCCTGTGCGGTCAGCACTGCTTTGAGTTGCTTCCAATCTTTTGAAGAAGCCTTTACCGATGCCTTTGCCACTTCGTTTCCTTCCTGATCGAGCAGACTGATTATGACTTTTCCTCCTTTACTTTCACTGGCAATGCGAGCAAAACAGGCGAAATCATACTTTTCACCTTTCTTCAACGTTATTCCATCATAACCATCGTTCTGCAAGGCCGCCCCTACCTGCCGTACATCCAGTACGGCATAATGGGGATTGTTTTCATGAATCGGACGTTCGGTTGCAATCGTTAAAGTGCCTTGCCCACCTTTCACACTCCAAGCATAGTTGCTGTCCCAACCTTGACGCGAACCGTCTTTCGATGAATATTCAAAATCACGGTTCTGCACCAATTCGGCATACATCCCACCATCGGCCGCATAGTTGATATCCTCAAAAAAGATGCCTATCAGGTGGTCACTGATACTTTTTCCTTGAGAAACATCCACCTGAATGGTCGCCTTCAACGGTTTCAATCCTGCAAAACGTATAGGATCCTCTTCTGTACGTTCGTCATACAATCGCTGGCGATATTTTTTATGATCAGCATAACGAATCAACTGCTCTATCGTTTTATAAGAAACTCGCTGTATCCAACCACTTTCCTGTTGCCCATCCAAAAGGACACTTGTTTCCTCAGTGGGATAAGCTGATTTCAATTCATACTTACTCAGTTCTTCTTCCGTAAAATAACTTTGCGCCCCCCACTTCAGCAAATCAGGCGAATCAGCATGGGCTAAGACCTTCCCACTACGAGTGGCCGTCCAAATACAATGCCATAAACCATCGAAAGTATTCTGCATCAAGTGAGGAAAGAACATTTTCTTTTCACTTCCCCAAGGGCCAAAATCACATTTTACATAGTCGTAACCGTCTGCCACAGAAAGCCAGCGCCTTCCATCAGGACTCCAGGCAAATCTTAATCCACTCTGTCCATCGACACGCGCATATGAGAACAAATAAACAGAATCAGGTTCGTTTGCCACCTTGTTTATTCCGGCCTGTATGGGGAAAACGGCAGCCAACAGCAAGCCGACCGTAATCCCCAATTTCAAAAGTGTTTTCATGATACCTATATATAATATGTTTGTGTGTCAAAAGTTAGTTAGGCTCTCATTTTACCCACACAGCTCCCCCAAAAGGCTGTACGGTCAACTGAAATTCTCCTTTTTCCTTTATCTTTTGTGTTTTCAATTGTGGTTGCGTCTTTTTATCGTCCGTATAGGCAGATACCGTAGAACCACTCAGTTCAGGAAACGAGAATTTCAACTTCAAAGGTTCTTCCATTGCGTTGATAGCAGCCAAATACCACTTATCGCCATGACGTCGTGCCAATACGATATACTTACCTGGATAACCTTCTATAAAACGAGTCTCATCCCACGTAGTAGGTATCTGTTTCATGAAGTCCAAACAAATCTGAGGAGCATCCGTCAGATTGTTGGGAGCTAACGCAAAATTCTGAATGGGATTTTGGAAAAGTACTGCCGTAGCCAATTGGAAGACATCCGATGTCTTTCGAATACTGCCACCATCATTTCCTCTGTTCAAACGCTTATTCAAGAAAGTTCCTCCAAACTCCATGCATCCCACCGTATTGCGGATGAACGGATGCAGACAGGCATTGAAGGCCTCGTTGTCACAGAAATGTTGTTGGAAGATTAAGTTTTCAGAAGCCAGAACAGCCTCACTACCTACATAGTTGGGATACATCCGCTCCCAACCACGTGGCAAGGTACAGCCGTGGAAGATAACCATCAGACCATGGTCATCAGCATCGCTCAACACATCTTCGTAAAGACGCATCGTTTCCTGCTTGTCGCCTCCCCAGAAATCAACCTTGATACCCTTCACGCCTAACTTCTGCATCCAGCGCATCTCTTGCTTGCGAATGATCGCATTATCCATCTTGTTTGTCGGGCTCTGAGTTATGTCGTTCCAGTAGCCACTGGAACTATACCACAGGAAAACATCTACTTTTTTGCTTTGTGCATAGGCAATGAGCTGTTCCATACGCTCGTAGCCAATATTTTTGTCCCACCAAGCGTCGATCAATACATATTCATAGCCCATTTCAGCAGCCAAATCAATGAAACGTACCTGATCGTCATAGTTGATACTATTGTCCTGCCACAAAATCCAACTCCATGTACTACGACCGAAGCGATAGTCATGTTTCGTTTCATAACGCGGTGTCACAACATCCCAAGCTACAGTTGTCTCCACAATGGGTTTCAACGTAGCGCCTACCGTCAGTGTCCGCCAGGGCGTACTGCCTGGCAGGGAAAAAGCCGGTTCTACCGTTCCGTTGCCGTTGTTCTCTTCGGGCATGGGGAAAGCTATCCGATAAAGACCGTTGTTGGCATCGCTCAAGTGCGAGCCGCAATAACGGCTGTCCACTCCCGTCTCACTGACCAGTACCCAGCCATCGTCGCCCACGCGGAAAAGGCAGGGGAATGTATAGCCATGTCCATACTGCGAACGCTCATTCATTGGAGCGTCTGCCTTGTATTCTTCTTCATAACTGGGTTTGGTCCGTTTCCAACCAATCATGGCATCGCTCTGCGGACAAAGGAAAGTTGTAGTCTGCTGGGGGAAGTGAAAACCTGTCGATTCTTCCATCACCCGCACACTACCCGTCTCGCCCTGTCGGGGCAAAGTATAACGAAAAGCAATATCATTGCAACTGATACGGAAAGTAACCGACAGAGACTGTCCTTGCGCGTTTGACAGATGACATACCAATTCATTGGCCTGATAATGTACCTGCGAAGTCTTGATACGTGTCAGTTGATAAGTCGTATCTATCTGCGCCGTTTCGTGTTTCACCAGCTTCAAGCCACTTGAGAAGTCACCGACATTCGTCTTCATGCCCAAGGGGGAAGCGTCGACCATCTGCTTGCCATCGTAAGTTACCGAATAGGACACACCTGTCTCTCCTTCGTTAACCACCTTCAACCGCAATCGTCCGTCAGGACCGGTCATCTCTACATTTTGTGCCATCGAAGCCATTGCCATAACCAACAAGGCTAAAGTCGTTTTCAGTTTCTTTTTCATGGTTCTTTCTTTATGTTTAATTCATAAGGTTATCAGAGCTACTGCATAGCAGTTTTCTTCATGTATCTTCCATACAATCTTTGTCATACGACTTATTAAGTGTCAAAAATACACATTTAAAAGTTTACATACAAACATATCCCCTCAAAAAAGACAAATTCCTCACAAAAAAGCAGAACTTCCATCTAATTACCCCCAATATTTCAGCTAGACAAAGAAGAAATGCCAAAACAGTTTCTTACTTTTGCAGCATTGAAAAAGAAAACATACATGGCAGGCATCTATATACACATCCCTTTTTGTAAGACACGATGCATCTATTGTGACTTCTACTCTACTACGCGCAGCGACCTGAAACGGCGCTACATCAATGCCTTGTGCGAGGAACTCACCATGCGTCGCGACTACCTGAAAAACGAAGCTGTCCGTACCATCTATTTTGGCGGCGGCACACCCTCGCAACTCGAAGAAGAAGATTTCCGCCAAGTCTTCGATACCCTGTCCGCCCTCTACGATCTCAACGCCTGTGAAGAAATTACCCTCGAAGCCAACCCTGACGACCTGACCGATGACTACGTGGCCATACTCCGCCGTATGCCTTTCAACCGCATCAGTATGGGCATCCAGACCTTCGACGACGCCACCCTCCGCCTGCTGAACCGACGGCACAACGCACTCCAAGCCATTGAAGCCGTCGACCGCTGCCGTCGGCATGGTTTCCACAACATCAGCATCGACCTTATCTACGGCCTGCCTGGCGAGACGGACGAACGTTGGGAACGCGACCTCCGCCAAGCCATTGCTCTCAACGTAGAGCATATTTCAGCCTACCACCTGACGTACGAAGAGGGTACCCCCCTCCACCAGATGCTCCAAGCCCATCGGGTCAACGAGGTGGACGAAGATAGCAGCGTACGTTTCTTCACCACGCTGATGGATACCCTCTCGGCCGCAGGATACGAACACTACGAGATTTCCAATTTCTGCAAGCCCGGCCTTCACTCACGCCATAATACATCCTACTGGCAAGGTATCCCTTACCTGGGCTGTGGTCCGTCTGCCCACTCGTTCGACATGCACAGTAGGGAATGGAATATTCCCTCACTGGAGAAATATATTTCCGCAATTGAAGAAAAAAACAGGCTCTACGAAAAAGAGGAACTTAACCTGACGACCCGCTACAACGAATATATCATGACCTCCCTGCGCACCCGCCGTGGCATCGACCTGCCGACACTCAAAAAACGTTTCGGCCAGGCGCTTTCCGACTATTGCACCTCCATGGCCGTCCCTTACCTGAAGAGCAACAAGCTAGAGCAGCAGGACAACCATCTGCAGCTCACCCGCGAAGGAATCTTTGTATCCGACGGCATTATCAGTGACCTGATGTTTGTGGAAGAGTAAGCGCCATATTAACAGCTAGCAACAAAGCATTGCTTTAAGCTGAATAAAGCAATGCTTTGTCCTGTCTAAAACAATGCTTTATCCAGCTCAAACAAATGGTCCAAATAAAAAGTCAAGGAATTACAAAATGAAATTGAACAGATAGCCGGACAAAATAATAAAGAAGGCCACGGTACCGAAGAAGATACCTATCAGCCGCCAGGTCATCACCTTCTTGAGCAGAGTAGCTTCGGGCAAGGACAACCCCACCACGGCCATCATGAAAGCGATGGCGGTACCCAAAGGAATACTTTGGCCACAAAAACTTCGATGACAGGCACAATACCCGCTGCATTGGCATACATAGGCACGGCAAGAAGAACTGAAAGGGACACAGCAAACCAGTTGTCTTTCGACATGTATTGTTCAAAGAAGCCTTCGGGCACAAAGCCGTGCATGAAGGCACCGATACCGATACCTATCAGAATATAGACAAGCACACCGCTGACTATCCGCCAGGCGTCGCGGATGATGGCAGGAAGCCGTTTGATAAAAGGAATGTGATCTTTCTCCCATGCTTCTGTCTGTGCAGATGACTGGGCCTGAATCTGCTTCACCCAATCGCTAAGATAAGATGCAAGACGCATCCGTCCGAGCACAAAGCCTCCAATCACTCCCAGCAGGATGCCGCTGACGACATAAACCACCGTCACTTTCAATCCGAAAGAACCGAGGAACATGGCAACAGCCACTTCGTTGACCAGCGGCGACGTAATCAGAAAAGCAAAGGTCACTCCCAACGGAATGCCTCCCTTCACAAAACCGATAAACAACGGGATGGAAGAACACGAACAGAACGGAGTGATGGCTCCGAAGACAGAAGCCAACAGGTACTGCAGGCCATACATCTTGTGGGTAGCCAGATAGGTGCGTAACCGCTCTATTGGGAAATAGGCATTGACAATCCCCATCAGCACACTGATGAAAAACAATAGAATAAGAATCTTGATGGTGTCGTAAAAGAAAAAGTTTACGGCCACTCCCAACGATGTGTCGGCACTCAGGCCGAACAGTCCGTAAACAAGCCAATCTGCAAAATCTTGTATCATGTTTCTTTCTTATTTAATTCGTTGAAATACGAACATTATTTCCACTATAAAGGCGGCAGATGCCATAACGGCTGTTTCTGCCGCCTCTGTATCCATCACGCTCCGTTTATCCGATACCCAAAAGTTTCTTTACGTCGCTTTCGGTAGGAACCTGCCCTTTCATCTTCACCACTTCGTCCACCACTACGGCAGGAGTAGTCATGATGTTATAGTTCATCATTTCCATGATGTCGTCCACCTTGGTGAGCTTCACATCCAGATTGTTCTCCTTGATTACTTTCTCAATAACATTGTAGGTTGTCTTACATTTGGCACAACCCGGGCCCAATACTTTAATTTCCATATCCGTAATATTTTAAATGTGTTACATATACATCATCCAACTATAATAAATGCCTATGGCGATAAACAGCACCCCGACAAACAGGTTCATCCATCGCTGTACTGTACGCATCTTGCCATATAAACGGCCCACTTGTTGCACGCTGAATGCCAGTATCCAAGCCACCACAAGTACCGGTAGGGCCGTGGCTATGGCGAACACGGCAGGCAGCAGATAACCTGCTGTGGTGGTAGCCGACAGGGGTATCAGCATACCGAAATAGAGCACACCGCTCGTGGGGCAGAAAGCCAACGCAAAGAGTACGCCTATCAGCAGGGCTCCCCACCCTCCTTTTCTTGCAAGGCCCTCGGCGTTTCCCTTGAACCCGAATTGGGGAAGGTTCAGCCTGTCACCGAAAAGCATAAAGAGGCCGATAACAAATAAAGCAGGCCCCAATACCCGTTCGCCCCACGTACCGATAGTTTTCTGTATGCCGAACATGCTCGAACCTTCCTTCAATATCAAGATCAATACAAATCCGAGCAGGGTATAGGCAAGAATACGCCCCAAGGTATAAAGCAGGCCGTTTCGAAAAACACGTTTTCTGTCCTCCATCTCCTTTCCGATAAACCCGATGGCTGCAATATTGGTAGCCAGTGGGCAAGGCGAAAGGGCCGTCAGCAATCCGAGGAGAAAAGCCGTCAGTACGGGTGTAGAACTGTTGTCCAGTAATGTCTGCAATCCATCCATAGCCACCGTTGTTTATTCCTGCATTTCACGAACGGTCTTCATCACTCCGGCTTTGAACACTTCCGGCGACTTGCGGGCATTGCCGAAAGCAAATTCCGTCAGGTTCTCTACGGCCTCCACCCCGTCTTTGTGTTTCACGACAAACAGGGACGACCATGTCACTTCATATTTCTCGGCCACGGCTTCGTTCTCTTCACGACTGATGTCTATCGTGCGAAACTTCACTTCTCCTTTCCGGACGGCATCGGCCAAATCTTTTTCCATCACTTCCTGCGTGCCTTTCTCGATGGCTATACAAGTAGCACAACGCTGCTTGCCGTGAAAATAGAGCACTTCCACTCCGTCGCTCACTGCTACTTCCTCCTGCGCATCAGCAACAGAACTCTCTTTCCTGGTATTGCCTCCACAAGCTGCCAGCAACAAGCCCAAACACAAACACAAAAAACAAATCCTTTTCATCTTTATTATTTCATTTATTAGTATTTCGTCAAACTACGAACATTTAAGGTAAAAAAAGAGCTTACCCGCAGCAGCTCCCTTTTTTGCAGACAAGCTGACCGAAGAAGTCGGCAAACATTCTCCGGGCCAGTTCCCAATTTTCCTTATTGATGCAATACCTCACCTTTGGCGCCTCTATTTCTCCCTGAATCAATCCGGCATCCTTCAGTTCCTTCAAGTGCTGGGAGACCGTAGCCTTGGCTATGGGTAACTCTTCATGGATATCGCCAAAATAACAGGACTCCTGTGCTAGCAGGAACTGCAATATAGCCATCCGGGCCGGATGTCCCATGGCTTTGGCAAAGCGGGCCATCCTTTCCTGTTCTTCCGAATATTTCTTGTTCATCGTTTACCTTTTCTATTTGTTATTCGCAAAACAACAAACAACATTCCAAATAAACAAAGAAATCATTTCTTTTTTCAGATTTCTTAATAATATTAGGGCACGAAGTATGCAAGATTTCACAGAAGTTCTCTTTCTGTAATATCTGTATAATCCGTGCCTCAAAGCTCATCAATCTTTTACTCCGAAAAGAATGATCATTCGCAAACAATTCGGAATCCTACTGCAGTCTTTAAATCAACGGAGTCGGGATAGACAATCTCCAATCCATCTGCATTCTGCTTCCAGTCCACCGACTGCTCCGTCCCCATCAGCTCCACAGAACGAATCTTTTTATCGAACAACCCTTTGTTTGTGCCTAACGATGCAATCGTCAGCTTGTCGCCCGCCTTGGGAACCGTCATACACCAAGCGTAGAGGGTACCATCTTTACCTACCGTAAAACGAAAATCGGTATTGTAAAATACATGGTCTGCCTGCCATTGACCTATACGACCTCCTGGTAAAGTATTCAACTTGCCATCTTTGCCCTCGCCCAACACTTTCCACGCCGAACTGCCATAAATACCGTCTCCATTAACGCGCATCCATTCGCCCACTTCATGAAGCATTTCATGGCAGGTCTCATCCATCGAACCGTCGGGACGTAACGGAATACTCAATCCGAACGAACCATCACGGGCCACAATTTCAAGCAGATAGCGTATGACAGCGTCCGAGCTATATACAAAGTTCGGCCCGTAGAACCAATCGCCCACAGGTGTCTCGGCAATCCAGGCCTGATCATCCTTGATACCTTCGGGGATACCCGTTTCACAGGTGTTGACCGTACCGTTGGTCGTCTTTCTGAATTTGACGATGCTGAATACATCCACTTCTCCTCTGTCAGCTAATGTCCGATTGTAGAAATCGGCTATCACGCGCTGCATGGCATCGCACTTGTATCCGGTACCCGTACCCGAACCACTGAAAGGCTGCTGGTCGGTACCGTCGGTATAGATAAAGTCCGGCCGATACTTGTCCACCGCATCCATCATACGCAAAGCCCACCACTTGGCATACCACTTGGCAAATTCCAGATGGCCGCTGAAGATACCCCGTTTAGGAGGAGACCACAATGTATTGGCAGCCTCGGCCACCGACTCATATTCCCTCAAGTTGATGCCATACAGATAACGCGGATCAAGTCCTTCCCACCATTTACCTTTTCCGTCCTCCAGTGTCAGATTTCCATCGTAAGGAACGCCGGCCTTATCCCCCTTTGTATCACTCTGAAAAGCCGTCTGCCACCACCACCAAGAATATTCATGATGGAACGTAATGCCGAAACGGATACCGGCTTCCCGCGATGCTTTCTCCCATTCACCGAGGAAATCGCGTTTAGGACCGAGACGGGTCGAATTCCATGCCTGATATTTAGAGTCCCACATATCGAACTGATCATGATGTACTCCTTGTATAATCAAGAAACGTGCTCCGGCATCCTTATAGATATCCACCAAAGCTTTAGGACTGAATTTCGCAGGATTCCAGTCGCGCAACACCTCCTTATAACCAACCTCCGACGGATGACCGTACTTCTTCAAATGGTTTTCATATGCAGAGGTCCCTTCTACATAAAGCTTGCGGGCATACCAGTCGCCACTCTCGCCAGCCGCTTGCGGTCCAAAGTGCACCCAAATACCAAACTTCGAATCACGCAACCAAGCTGGAGTACCCGGATAATTGGCCTCTATCGAATTCCAAGTCGGTTCATACGGTCCCGAAGCGATGGGCAGATCCAACTTCACTTCTTCAAATGTGTCCCCATCCCCCATCGGTACCGAATTTTCGGGTAAAGGGGCATGAACCGACGGCATCGGCTCCAGTTCATAATCGACGCCGAAAACACCGGATTGTTACTGGGTGCAAGAACAGAAGCATACACTCAGTATAACAGTAGTCATTAATAAATTTCTATTCATGGTTTTATTCTATATAAAAACTGTCTATTCAAACTCATACAAACTTTCAGCCGTAACAAATCTATTTAACAAAACAAAAATAGCCAATAAAACAATATCGACATGTTAAAATGACATAATGATGTAGCAGCTTTAAAGCCGAAGACAATGAACACTGCCGTGAAACTTTATCTTTCAACCTACATCTCTTTCTTGCAACAGATTACACTACAAATGAAGGATTGGAAGCAGATTTGGACAATCCATTACTCACCACCTATATTGCATTCCTAAACACCTACTTTAGCTCACTAAACATGAACTTGACGGACGTAACTACGGACTTAGGAAATGCAAAGAGAGACTTGAAGGTAATTTTGTCATTCTCCAGATTTGTTCTATCTTTGAGTCCGAAAAAAGGAAACACTTCCACTAACAAACCATTAACAAAGACTTTTATTCAGATGACAAAATTCTCTCGCGCGTTCTGGACAGCCAATGCTTCCGAACTGTTTGAACGTATGGCCTATTATGCCATCTTTATCGTGATCACCCTCTACCTGTCGAACACACTTGGTTTCAACGATTTGGAAGCCAGCCTGATTTCAGGGTTATTTTCGGGCGGGCTCTACTTCCTGCCGATGTTTACCGGCGCCTTTGCCGACAAGATAGGTTATCGGAAAGCTATCCTGATTGCTTTCACATTGCTGACCATCGGTTATTTGGGGCTGGGTATGCTTCCCCTGATGCTCGAATCGTCGGGGTTGGTCGTATATGGTGAAAAGACACAATTCACAGGTATTGAGCACAGCAACCTGCGTATGCTCATTGTACCTATCATGATAATCCTCGTTATCGGCGGCTCGTTCATCAAATCCATCATTTCGGCCTCGGTAGCCCGTGAGACGACATCAGAAACCCGAGCCCGCGGATACTCCATCTTCTACATGATGGTCAACATCGGTGCCTTTACAGGCAAATGTTTCGTCGACCCGCTCCGCTCGGTGGTGGGTGACGAAGCCTATATCTATATCAACTTTCTATCAGCCACACTGTGTTTTGTAGCGCTCATCACGATCTTCCTGTTCTTTCATTCGACCAATACCAGCGGACAGGGAAAAAGCATGGCCGAGGTGTTCAAAGGGTTGGGTAAAGTATTTACCAACGGACGCCTGCTGCTCCTGATTCTGATTGTCACCGGTTTTTGGATGATCCAGCACCAAATGTATGCCACAATGCCCAAATATGTAATCCGCATGGCTGGCGAAACGGCCCGTCCGGGTTGGATTGCCAACGTCAATCCGTTTGTCGTGGTGCTGCTGGTGAACCTCGTCACCCGACTGATGGCTCGCCGAAAAGCATTGACTTCCATGACCGTCGGCATGTTCCTCATTCCCCTCTCGGCACTGATTATGGCCGCAGGCAACCTGTTCAGCGGTGATATTCTGGGCATGCACCCCATCACCGTCATGATGATTGCCGGTATTGCCGTACAGGCTTTAGCCGAATGTTTCATCTCGCCACGCTACATGGAATTCTTCTCCCTACAGGCACCCAAAGGAGAGGAAGGATTGTATCTGGGCTTCAGCCATCTGCATTCCTTTCTGGCTTCTATCCTTGGATTCGGTCTGTCGGGCATATTGCTCACGGCCTACTGCCCCGACCCCGCTCTATTCTCCAGTACGGCTGAATGGGAAGCCGCTTCGGCCAACGCACACTACATCTGGTACTGGTTCACTGGTATCGGAGCCATTTCGGCCATTGCGCTTATCTTCTATGCGAAGCTGACACGTAAAGAATGACACGATAGAAGAGTACAGCGTTAAAGAAGGTTGAAAAAAAAGAAGGAATTGCTCGTTTCGCCATCAAAATCTATCTTTGCAGCCACATATACATGAAAAAAACTACGTGGCATGACCGAACAAGAAGTCCGAAGATACCTGCGACAAATGAAGGAAGAAAGCTCCGAAAGAGCTTTCAAGGGCTTCTATGACCTGACCTACGACCGCCTGTTCCGCATCGCCTACTACTACCTGAAGCACGAGGAGTGGGCGCAAGAGGTAGTGCTCGACGTGTTCCTCACCCTCTGGAAGCAGCGCGACACGCTAGCCGCCGTGCAGAACATCGAGGACTATTGCTTTATCCTGACTCGCAACGCCTCGCTCAACTACCTGGAAAAAGAAACACGTCAAAACGATTCCCTTTCCGCCGAACTGACCGAAAGCGACGCTTCCGACCCTTCGCCCGAGGAGTGCCTCATCAGCGAAGAGCTATTTGCTCGCTACGTCAAGGCGCTGGACCGCCTGCCCGAACGCTGCCGAGAAGTCTTCATCCGCATCCGCGAAGAGAAGCAGAGCTATGCCCAAGTGGCCGAAGAACTGGGCATCAGTGTCAAGACCGTAGATGCCCAGCTGCAGAAAGCCGTCTCCCGCCTGAAAGAAATGCTGAAATAATCCAGCCTTCCTCCACCTGTCACAGCCCGTAAAGCTCGTTACCTTACAAGGAAACACCAGTTACCATCGGAGGAAACACTCGTTTCCCCATACTGGAAACGCTCGTTTCCTACACGGGGAACAGCCGTTTCCACCCCCTGGTAACAGGCGTTTCCAGTACTGGGAACGACCTTCATCGGCTACGACATGTCTCAAGCTGTCCGTTTTCATGGCCAGAACAAAGATTGGAACTTTACACAAAAAAGCCGCCCATAGAAAAAAAGTCGGTTCCCGCGTAGGGAGTTTTCCACTTTCCGCTGTCTTAATGGTAAAAGGAACTCCATAAAAACTGATTAAACATGAAAAAAGCTATCCTTACCACAACCAGCCTTATGCTGGTATTGCTGGCTGTAATGAGCCTGACCGCGTGCGACAACCAAAACGACAAGTATCCTAAAGACTACCTGGGATTTGAAAAGTTTCTGGAAAACTACACCTTTGAGCGAGGAGTGGAAAGTCGTGAAATAACACTGAAGGTAATTGCTGCCGAAAAAACAGACACCGAACGTAAAGCCACCATCAGCATCAAGAACCTACCAGGACGACAACCAGCCTACACATTACTGGATAAAGAGGTGACCATTGCTCCGAAAAAGAAGACCGCCCATGTACGCATACGGATATATCCAGCCAAAATCCAGAAATCGGACGAAGTCAGACTAACCTGCACGCCAAAAGACAAAAAAGTAAAAGCAACGACCATCACGCTGAAGCTGGCGGTCAAATAAGGAAACGCTTATGACAGAGAAAGACCCTTTTGAAACCCTGCTCGACCGACTTGTGGCCTCGACCCGCTCGCCTCGCGGCCGGTTCAGCGCCGCCCGTTCCTGGCCGTTGCTTCAGTCGCGGCTGAAAAGAACCAGCTTGCGACGTACCCTCTGGATGCGGGTGGCCGGAGCGGCGGCCATCGTACTGCTTTGCATAGCCGGATGGCAGGCCTACGAACAGTTCCGCCCCGTGGAAATGACGACGGTAACGGCACAGGCGGAGACGCGCACCGTCGTCCTACCCGACCGAACAGAAGTCATCCTGAACCGCTACTCCACGCTGACCTACCCGAAAGACTTCCGGCGGGAGGCACGACGCGAAGTCTCCCTACAGGGAGGCGCCTACTTCGAAGTGGCAAAGGACCCGTCGCATCCGTTCGTGGTAGAAGCGGGCGAAGTACAGGTAGAGGTACTGGGTACGCATTTCAATGTCGAGGCCTATCCGCGTGATCGTGAGGTGCGCACCACGCTGCTCGAAGGTTCCGTAGCCGTCAGCCTCCCCAGCCGGTCGCAACGGCTGGTACTGGCTCCCAACGAACGGGCCGTCTACCACAAAAGCAGCGGTAGCCTGACGCAAGAATCCCTGCCCGATGCCGCCGACGACATCAGCTGGAGCCACGGCCAGTTAAGCTTCCAGAGCCAGCCCTTGCGTGAAATCGTCCGCCAGCTGGCCAACACCTATCAGACGGACATCCGCATCGCCGACCCGACGCTGGCCGAATACCGCCTCACGGCCACCTTCGACATCGGAGAGGGCCTGACACATATCCTCGACCTGCTGCAGGCCGCGGCCGGATTCACCTACCGACAAGACAAGAACCAAAACATCATCCTACAAACTAAACTTAACCACCCATGAACTATTCTGAACCAAGCTGTTCCCACCGCCCCCTCAGGCTCCTGCTCCTGATGGGCGCGGTACTGCTTGGAGTCTGTCTCCAAGCCCAAAACCCGCAAGCCCCCATCACAATGGACATCCGCAACGCCACTCTCCGAGCATTGGTGTCGCGACTGGAGAATGCCACAGATTACACCTTTGTCTATGGCGATGAAGTCAGGCTCATCCGCCGCATTGACCTGAAAGTACAGAAACTCACCATCAACCAAGTACTGGAGCAGGCCTTCAGCGACCAGCCGGTGGAATTCGAAATCTCGGGCAAACACATCGTGCTGCGCAAGCGCGAGATGCCCCGCAAGCGCGAACGCCGCCGCTTCACCGTGAGCGGCTACGTCACCGACGCCGCCTCGGCCGAAACACTGATAGGCGCCAACATTCTGGACAGCCGCTACGCCGTGGGGACGGCCTCGAATGCCTACGGCTTCTATACCCTGACCTTGCCCGAAGGTGAGGTGAGCCTCTCGTCCTCCTACTTGGGTTACTCCACACGGACCGACCGCTTCCGCCTGACAGCAGATACCACACTGAACATCGCCCTCAACACACATAATGAGCTGCAGGAAGTAATCGTCACGTCGGAAAAGCGGGAGGCGAGCATCAATGCCACTAACATGGGTGCACACGACATCCCCATGACACAGATACGCCACACTCCCTCCATCCTCGGCGAGGCTGACGTACTGAAAACCATCCAGTTGATGCCGGGCGTACAGGCAGGCATGGAGGGCTTTGCAGGCATGTACGTTCGTGGCGGCACGCCCGACCAGAACCTGGTGATGCTGGACGGCATCCCCGTCTACAACGCCGACCACCTGTTGGGCATCTTCTCGGTGTTCACGCCCGAAGCGGTGAAGAACGTCACCCTCTTCAAGAGCAGTTTTCCCGCCCGCTACGGCGGCCGCTTGTCGTCTGTGGTCGATGTGCGTACCAACGACGGTAACATGAACGGCTATCATGGTACCCTCAGTATCGGCTTGCTTACTGACAAATTTCACATTGAAGGCCCCATTCGAAAGGAACGCACGTCGTTTTCGCTCAGCATGCGCGTCACACCCAGCATCCTGCTGCCTAAAGGTATCAAAACCACAGAGAATGGAAGCAATGGCAAAGACATCGACCGATATAACTATTATTTCTATGATATCAATGCCAAGGTGAACCATAAGTTCGGCGACAGCGACCGCCTGTTCCTAGGCTTCTATCGGGGCAAAGACCACTACCGGTACGACAACGAATTCAGCAGTACGCCCACCCTATCCGACATCACTTATCAGAAAGACATCAGCCAGACCCGCCTGAACTGGGGAAACCTCATCGGTTACACTCGCTGGAATCACATATTTAGCAATCAGCTGTTCAGTAACTTCACTGTTTCCTACAACCAGTACCGCATGAGTCTGAACGAAACGTCGGAAGATCGCACCGATTATCAGGGAAAACTGTACGACTACCACCGATATCGCTCGGAGTTCCGTTCGGGCATTCGCGACTGGAGCCTGCGTGCCGACTTCGACTTCACTCCTTCCACCCGTCACCACATCCGCTTCGGCAGCGAGTTCATCCATCACCTGTTCACACCGGGTGTATCAACCTCACACATCGGCAACATAAACGATGGCTCTGCCCGGCAGGACACCACCTATGCCACCAGCAGCAACCTTCCGCAACGGGGCATGGAACTGTCGCTCTACGGAGAAGACAACTGGGAAGCTACCGACCGGTTCAGCCTGAACCTCGGTATACGAGCCTCGTTGTTCCACACGCAAGGCAAGAACTATCTGTCGGCACAACCCCGCATCTCCGCCCGTTACGACTGGGGAAAGGGCATCGCTACCAAAGCCTCCTACTCGTGCATGGCCCAATACGTCCATCTGCTCACCGCCACTCCCTTCTCCATGCCTACCGATCTGTGGGTACCCATCACCCGAAACATACGCCCCATGTATGCCAACCAATACTCCGTCGGCACCTACTATATCGACCTGCCCGGCTGGGAATTCTCACTGGAAGGTTACTACAAACAGATGCGGCACATTCTGGAGTACCAGGACGGAGTCTCCTTCTTCGGTACCTCCACCCATTGGGAAGAAAAGGTAGAAATGGGCCAAGGCCGCAGCTACGGACTGGAACTGATGGCTCAGCGCACCATAGGAAACACGACAGGCTGGCTTTCGTACACACTGGCCAAGAGCGAACGCCGCTTCCCAAACGGCAGTATCAACCACGGCCGATGGTTTCCCCACAAATACGACCGGCGGCACAGCCTCAACCTTTGCGTCAACCATCGCTTCAGCAACCGTATCGACGTAGGTGCCTCATGGATCTTCTACACGGGAGGCTACCTCACCATCCCCGAACGACGGACAGCCATCGTCAAGCCTGACGGTAGCACTGAAGAAACTGATTACATATCAGGTCGTAACAACTACCGTCTACCCGCTACCCATCGCCTGAACCTAGGCGTAAACTTCAACAAGAAGACCAAGCACGGAATGCGTACCTGGAACATCAGCCTCTACAATGCCTACAACGCCATGAATCCCAACCTAGTATATACCCAACGGAAGCAGTTGACCAACAGTTGGGTCAATAACGGTCAAGGAGGTGCCATACAAATTGATTCCAAATCAAGAACCGTCATCAAGAAACTGACCATCCTGCCATGTATTCCCTCCGTAACCTATACATACAGATTTTAAGAACTACATTCCCTACAAACGAATATGAAACAAAAACATTTATTCTTTATTATATATACAGTAACTCTTTGCGGATTATTGTCATGTGAAAACGAAATTCCCTATAACCCTGAAATGAGACAACCCTGCCTCGTCATGAACGCTCTACTCGAAGCAGGAGAAGGTAAAACAAACGAAGTATATCTATACCTAAGTACAGGCGACAATTTGGACAAAGTAAATGACGATGCCATACTCACCCTTTACGTCAACGGACGACTCACCGAAACTCCCCAAGCTTTCAAACCGGAAGACATCTATCCTTATCCAGGAGAATGGCTCTCTCCGGAAGATTACGAAACGCTATTAAAAAACATACATTACAGAAAATATCGCCTATCAACTCCCCTGCAACCCGGCGACCTCGTCCGTCTGGAAGCAACAGCCCAAGGAGGTACCCTTCGGGCTACGGCAGAAGTACAAGTTCCCCAGCCTCCCCAGGATTTCCGTGTGGACACCTGTACCGTCCCGCTCAACATGGGCAGCGGCATCGTCACTCCCCACCGTCGTTACCTCGTGACAATGAATGACATAGCCAACGAAAGCAACCATTACCGATTGGACATACGTAACCAGTTCCTGGTGCGCTACCACATCTACGAATACCTCAGGGACGAACAGGGAAACTTCATCGAAGACGAAAACCATAACCTGATATACACCGAACGCGACAGCCTGGCCACCCCAATATACAGCGACCTTGTCAACCGCGAAGACGTCATCCTGACCGACGGCAACGTAAGTCATTCACAGGAAGATGAAGACAACCTGATGTTTCCCCGTATCGAGAACAAATATAACATCTTCACCGACAACCGTTTCCGCAACAGTTCGGCCACGCTCAAGGTATACACTCGCCTCTACGATGACTTTACAGCCAATGCTCTCCACGGCATTACCTACGGCAAGACATATTGTACCCAATCCATCCACATCCGCCTGCTCAACCTGACAGCCGACTATTACCGCTACCTGAAGGCCCTGAACTGTCTGGATGATGATGACTACGACACCACCCTGATGGAACCCGTTTCCTTACCCTGCAACGTCAGTGGAGGAATCGGATTTGTAGGAATTGCTACGCCACGCGAGGTGGTGATCACTTTCCCCGAACGGCCATGCAGAAATACTAGTTCCTCATCCCTCTGACACCTTTAATCCCATCTTCTCTGCCCGTTGGAGCATAAACTGACGGGCAGCCTCATATTCGTTAGGAATAACACCGTCAAGAATGGCATCTTTGATGGCACTTTTCAAGGCTCCCACCTGCTGACAGGGAGAAAGGCCGAAGGTACGCATAATCTCTTCACCACTGACAGGAGGCTGAAAGTTGCGGATGCGATCGCGTTCCTCCAAATCTTTCAATTTCTGACGTACCAACTGGAAATTGTCCAAGAAACGCTTCTTACGCTCAGAGTTCTTTGACGTAATATCCGCCTCACACAAAGTCATCAGGTCATCAATGTCATCACCTGCCTCAAAAAGTAGTCGGCGAACAGCAGAATCCGTAACCTCTTCATCAGCTATCACGATCGGACGCATGTGCAATCCCACAAGTTTCTGTACATATTTCATTTTCTCATTCATAGGCAGCTTCATCTTGCGGAAAATATTGGGTATCATTTTCTCGCCTATAAAATTATGGTTATGGAAGGTCCAACCCGCACGCGGATCCCACCGCTTCGTAGCAGGTTTGGCAATGTCATGCAACAAAGCCGCCCAACGCAACCATAAGTTATCAGTCTTACGACTGATATTGTCAAGCACTTCCAATGTATGATAGAAATTGTCCTTATGCGCCCGCCCATTACGAGTCTCTATTCCTTGCAGAGCCACCAATTCTGGAAAGATCAGTTCAAGAAGTCCACTTCTGTCCAAATCAATAAAACCTTTTGAAGGGATCGGCGACAACATAATCTTATTCAATTCGTCTGCGATACGCTCTTTGGAAATAATTCCGATGCGTTCCCTATTACGACAAAGCGACTCAAATGTCTCATCATCAATATAGAAATTGAGTTGCGTGGCGAAACGGATGCAACGCATCATGCGCAACGGATCGTCACTGAACGTAATGTCAGGGTCGAGTGGCGTGCGAATGGTGCGTTCCTTCAGATCATCCATTCCACCGAAAGGATCCACCAACTCACCATAACGCGCACTGTTCAAACAAACAGCCAGGGCATTGATTGTAAAATCGCGCCGGTTCTGGTCATCTTCCAATGTGCCGTCTTCGACGATAGGTTTCCGTGAATCGTGTGTATAAGATTCCTTGCGGGCACCGACAAACTCAACCTCCGTTCCCCGATATTTCAACTGTGCTGTACCGAAGTTCTTGAACACGGATACATAAGCTCCACGTCCCAACCGACGTCCTAATGCTTCAGCCATGGCTATTCCACTACCTACCACAACGACATCAATATCCTTTGACGGACGTTGCAGGAATATGTCACGCACGTATCCACCAACGACGTAACATTCCAATCCAAGTTCATCGGCCGTTTCAGAGATTTGTTTGAATATCTTAGCATCGAAGCGCTGCTTCAGTTCATCAGCTGTCAGTTCAATCATAATTCAGTCTGTTTGCATTTTAATGGTTTCGCGGCGGCAAAGATAGCGATATTATTTCTATTTTTGTCGCGACAAGGACAACCACATTGTAACATCCATAAAAATTCAGATTATATATATGAAAAAAATTATCATTCTGGCATGTCTTTGCAGCACATTGGTTGCATGCGAAAACGTAGAAAAAAAAGCCGCTCTAAAACTGGCCGAAGCACGTGCCGCCTTCGAAGCCGGCAACTACAACGAAGCGAAGATGCAAATAGACAGCATCAAAATACTTTATCCCAAAGCCTTCGACACCCGCCGTCAGGGTATCTACCTGATGCAGGAAGTCGAACTGAAAGAGCAACAAAAGACACTGGAATATTTGGACAGCATGCTAGCTGTAAAACAACAAGAATTCGAAGCCATCAAAAACAAATTTATTCTGGAAAAAGACACAGCCTATCAACGTATCGGACATTACCTGGTGCCCGCGCAAGTCATTGAACGAAATCTGCACCGCTCTTTTCTGAGATTTCAAACAGACGAGACAGGTGTAGTTAGCCTGACATCCATTTATTGTGGCAGTTATAACATCCACCACACAGCCGTAAAGGTAACCGCACCCGATGGCAACTTCACGGAAACTTCCGTTTCACGTGACAGTTACGAAACCACCGACTTGGGAGAATATATCGAAAAAGCGGATTATAAATTAGGAGAAGACGGAGGTGTCATAGCTTTTGTGGCAGCCAACAAAGACAAAAACCTTCGCGTTGACTTCAAAGGTGAGCGTTCTTATACAACCCACATGCTACCAGCCGACCGCCAAGCAGCATCCGATATCTACGAACTTGGCAAAACACTTTCTGCCATCACCGAAATCAAGAAAAATATAGAAGAAGCCAACCTAAAGATACAATTCATACAAAAGAAAATGACAGAACGAAAAACAGAAACGAAATAAATACCATTTCTGTTTTCAAAATGAGGATGTATCAAAATGAAGTGAAGCTATTTTGATACATTCTCATTTTTTATAACGACTTTCCTCCCACCAGCCTACCATCTGTTACGAATCGTACGATAGCCATACCACGATATGACGATAAAACAGATAAAGGGAAGAAGGAAAGACAGATTAACTGCTGGGAAACCACCGACAGTCTTCATATCAATTACAAGTGCCTGCAACGGAGGCAACACAGAGCCTCCCAATATAGCCATGATCAGACCAGCCGCACCAAACTTGGCATCTTCGCCAAGCCCTTTCAACGCAATACCATAAATGGTAGGAAACATCAGAGACATGCAAGCCGAAATGGCAACCAACGAATACAAGCCATAAATATTCTGCAAGAAGACGGCCCCCAACGTAAACACGCCTCCCAATACAGCCAAAATCATCAGCAAACGACCTGCATTCAGATAACGAAGAATAAAGGTACAAACAAAACGACTGATACAGAAGATGACCATCGCCACAATATTATATTTCTGCGAAAGGATTTCTGCCGCCTTTTCTTCCATACCCTGCGACATGAAAAGATGCGTACCATACTGGATAATGAACGTCCAGCACATGATCTGCGCACCTACATAAAAGAATTGCGCAATAACACCTTCCCGATAGCGGGATTGTGTAAAGATACGCTTCAAGGTAGGAACAAAATTTATATTGTGGTTTTCCTCCCCATTTTTAGGCATCTTGACCAAACGGATCAGTATCAGCATCAGCAAGATAACCAGACCAATGGCCAGATAAGGAGCAATCAGCACACTGAGATCACTATCTTTGATCGCCTCAAACTCCTGCTCGCCCAAGAGAGCACGATCGGCCGTATCGAGTGGATGAAGACGCGCCTGAATAAAGTTCATAGCCACATACATTCCCGCCAACGATCCAATCGGATTGAAAGACTGGGCCAGATTCAGCCTTCGAGTAGCAGTTTCCTCGGTACCCATGGAAAGGATATAGGGATTGCAACTGGTTTCCAAGAAAGAAAGTCCACAGGTCAAAATAAAATATGCAATCAAGAAAGGATAATACTCTCCTGTCATCTTGGCGGGGAAGAAAAGGAAAGCTCCGAAAGCATACATGCCGAGCCCCAACAAGACTCCAGCCTTGTACGAATACCTGCGGATGAACATGGCAGCAGGAAAGGCCATGGCGAAATATCCGCCATAAAACGCTACCTGCACCAATGCACCATCGGTAGCACTCATACGGAAAATTTTGGAGAAAGCCTTCACCATCGGATTGGTAATGTCGTTGGCAAATCCCCACAAGGCAAAACAAGAGGTTATCAACACAAAAGGAATCAGGTAACTTACGCCGTCCTTTGAAAGAATGGAAGCTTTATCGGTTTTCATGGTTTCTTATCGGATCTATTATTACTCATATAAATGGAACATCCGTTCCATCAGTTTCCATTTCCCAGCAGAGCTGGCTTGAGGATCAGCCTGCTGAAAGACTGACATATAGGCCTCCCATTCACGTTGTCTGGGCAGTGTGTCCAGCCGGGCCATCGCCGCATCCCAATCGAAATCGAGCGGCGTCTCTACGATCATAAAAAGACGTGTGCCCACTATATATATTTCCATTTCCAGAATACCCACTTCACGAATGCCCGCCAATATTTCCGGCCACACTTCCGCACGGCTATGGCGCTTCCGATATTCGGCTATCAGTTCAGGATTGTCACGCAAGTCAAGTGTCTGGCAATATCTTTTTACAGGTACATGATAGGTCTGTACACGATAACCCTCTTGAGGAGTGTCCATGATGTTCTCGTTTTTTTTAATTTCGATTCATTAATATGATAGAAACAAAGCATTGCTTTCGTACGGACAAAGCATCGTTTTCTACTCAAGAAAGCAATGCTTTCATCCGACGAAAGCAAGACTTCACCCTAACGTGTTATTTTTATTTATACAAAGGTCCATATACATTGCATGCACGATAGTCGGCGCCTTCCTTGTCCATACCGAAAGCATTCCATGCGGCAGGACGGAAGATCTTATCGTCTTCCACATTGTGCATGCAGACGGGAATACGCAACATAGAAGCCAGCGTAATCAGGTCCTGACCAATGTGACCGTAGCTGATGGCACCATGGTTGGCTCCCCAGTTGTTCATAACCGAATAGACATCCTTGAAGGCAGGTTTGTCACACAGACGAGGAACGAACCAAGTCGTAGGCCAAGTCGGGTCGGTACGCATGTTCAGCTTCTCATGGATTTCAGGATCGATGTCCACCGTCCATCCTTCTGCTATCTGAAGCACAGGGCCAAGGCCTTTGATCAGGTTCAGGCGCATCATCGTGACAGGCATGCCGCCTTTGGACAGGAAGTTGGACGAGAAGCCACCGCCACGGAAGTAGTCACGGTCGGCAGGATACCAGGTCGTAGCCTTCAGGCAGTTGTCCACATCGGCCTGAGTCATGTTCCAAGGCTCCTTCATCACAGGATTGCCTGCTTCGTCCACCGACTGGCCCGAACCGTCCAACGTCGTAGCACCAGAATTGATCAGATGGATGATACCGTTGGATGCCAACCCTGTGAGTTCCTTACCCGTTACACGCTTCACGGCCTCAGGGCTCCAATACGTACGCACGTCGGAGAAGATCTGTGCACGATTGGTCAGCAGATGGCCGAAGAGCATGGCTACGCCGTTGCAGGCATCGTTCTCTGTAGCCACCACAAAGGCTTCGCGGATGCCATTCCAGTCGAAGGAAGTGTTGAGCAGTGCCTCTGGATAATCGCCGTTGGGATAGAAGTCGGTCCACTGGCGCTGGCCTTGGAAACCTGCGGCGATGGCGTTGTGTCCCAATGCCTCTTCCTTGAAGCCCATTTCTTTCAGTTTCGGATTGCCCGTCATCAGGTCGCGCATGATGATCATCATCTTTACGATGAATTCCCAGTCAGCATCTTTCTGCTCACGCGTCTTGCGTTTCTCAGGACGGTTCTTGAAGTCTTCACCTTCGTTCACCTTACAATATTTCTCTGTCCATGCCATCGCCTTGGCATACTCTTCCTTGTCATAGATACCTTCCGTCATGCGGCGGATGATTTCGGTCAGGTCAACCGACTCGTTGCGCATGCCCAGATACTCCTGGAAGAAGTCTGGATTGACGATAGAACCTGCGATACCCATAGACACGCTACCCATAGAAAGGTAAGACTTGCCACGCATCGTAGCCACGGCTTGGGCGGCACGTGCAAAGCGAAGTATCTTCTCGGCCACGTCGGCAGGGATCGTGTTGTCATCCAAGTCCTGCACATCATGGCCATAAATGCCAAAAGCTGGAAGGCCCTTCTGAGCATGACCGGCCAATACGGCAGCCAGATAAACGGCACCCGGACGTTCTGTTCCGTTGAAGCCCCACACGGCTTTCGGATAATAAGGATTCATGTCCATCGTCTCGGCACCATAGCACCAGCAGGAAGTGACGGTAATGGTAGAGCCTACGCCTTCGCGTTCGAATTTTTCAGCACAAGCGGCACTTTCGGCCACACGACCGATGGTACCGTCGGCAATCACACACTCTACGGGGCTACCGTCGCCATTCTTCAGGTTACTGCTGATCAATTCGGCCACAGCTTTTGCCAAGCTCATGGTCTTTTCTTCCAAACTCTCGCGAACACCACCCTGACGACCGTCGATGGTCGGGCGGATACCAATTTTAGGATACTTTTTCATAAACTGTTCTATTTAATTCTTACAATATCATCTATATTTATTCATCCATTTTCCTACACTGAACTGTACTGAAAACACTTCAAAAGATCAAAGTGAATTCCGAAGCCGGACTTCCGTAGGCAGATATTTCTGTACCACCGCATTGTCCAGCACAAAGCGAGCCACTTCATTTCCCATCTGCTGCCAATCGATCGTCAAAGCCGTAATCCCCTCGTCGATCACTTCATAAGAAGGAATGTCATTATAAGCCAGCAGACCGAAATCCCTTCCACACTTCAACCCAGCCAACCTTCCTTGCTTCACCACTTTCACTACGTCCTGTTGCTTAATTGCCAAATAGGCCGTATCTTTCTCCACTTTCAAGTTTTCGACATCTTCCTCTACACTTCCGGAAAGGTTATAATCCTGACAGAAACGAAAGAAATAGTCCTTACTGCTTTGAGGATGTTTCAAAGAAGAAGGAAAAAGAAATACAAACTTCCGATACGAAGAAAAGCGGTCGTCCAAACGTTGCAAGGCACCATAAAAAGATTCATCAAAGTCCTGACAAACATAAGAATACCGTTCTTTTTCAAACTTCCCAAAATCGAGCAACAAGAGACGGGCAGGACTGATTTTATTCAAAGAGGCGCTGAATCTTTCATTATCAAAATTCATCACAACATATTTGTTGTACTTTCCGACAGACTCCCGAACGATTGTACTGAAAAGACGTTCATTATACTGATGGAAAAGCAAATCCACCTTATAATTGACTGGAAGGTGTTTTGCAAAACTATTGTATAACGTTTCCTTGAAAGGAGTATATTGGTCAAGCAACAACAGCACATTGGTGACCTGACCTGTCACAAAATAACCCTTGCGAGGAGTCGAGTCGATGATACCTCTTTCCCTCAAATCACTGAAAGCCTTGAAGACCGTATCACGCGACACTCCGTACCGCCGACTCAACTCGTTGATGGACGGCAAAGAATCCCCTTCAAGAAATTCCCGCATGGAAATTGCCTGGCTGATCAGGTCCGCCAACTGGGTAACCTTACTCGATTGCTGTCCGAACAATTTAGCGTCCATCGCACCTGTTTACTTGAATCCTTTTCTGTACTGAACTATGCTGATACAAAGGAAACAAATATTTCGGAAAGGAACAACCTAAAGGCTATGTTATGCAACATAAGAGTTTTTGTTATTACACCTCGGAAATACAAAAGATGAAAACTGTGTTTCCCTCTTTTGTACTTCACTCGGTTTGCACTATCTTTTCAGAACATAGGCTACACCTCGGAAATACAAAAGATGAAAACTATGTTTTCCTCTTTTGTACTTCACTCGGTTTGCACTATCTTTGCACCCTCAAACAATGACATTATATATATGATAAGCATAGACGGACTGGCCGTAGAGTTTGGCGGCACTACCCTGTTCAGTGACATATCTTTCGTAATCAACGAAAAAGACCGCATCGCCCTCATGGGCAAGAACGGAGCGGGAAAGAGTACCCTGCTGAAGATTCTGGCCGGCGTACGCCAGCCCACCCGCGGCAAGGTGTCGGCTCCCAAGGACTGTGTCATCGCCTACCTGCCCCAGCACCTGATGACCGAGGACGGACGTACCGTATTCGAAGAGACAGCCCAAGCCTTTGCCCACCTGCACGAAATGGAGGCTGAAATTGACCGCCTGAACAAGGAGCTGGAAACGCGTACCGACTACGAGAGCGACAGCTACATGGAGCTCATCGAACAGGTATCGGCCCTGAGCGAGAAATACTATGCTATCGACGCCACCAACTACGAGGAGGATGTAGAGAAGACCCTGCTGGGCCTTGGCTTCGAACGGACGGACTTCAACCGCCCCACAAGCGACTTCAGCGGCGGATGGCGCATGCGCATCGAGCTGGCCAAGCTGCTCCTTCAGAAGCCCGACGTACTGCTCCTCGACGAGCCCACCAACCACCTCGACATCGAGTCCATCCAGTGGCTCGAAGACTTCCTCATCAGCAACGGCAAGGCGGTGGTAGTCATCAGCCACGACCGTAAGTTTGTGGACAACATCACCACCCGCACCATCGAGGTCACGATGGGCCGCATCTACGACTACAAGGTAAACTACTCCAAATACCTCGAGCTCCGCAAGGAACGCCGTGAACAACAACAGAAGGCCTACGACGAGCAACAGAAATTCATCGCTGAGACGAAGGAGTTCATCGAACGCTTCAAGGGCACCTACTCCAAGACTCTGCAGGTGCAGAGCCGCGTGAAGATGCTGGAAAAGCTGGAGCTGCTCGAAGTAGACGAGGAAGACACCTCGGCCCTGCGCCTCAAGTTCCCCCCATCGCCCCGCTCGGGCAACTACCCCGTCATCATGGACGGCGTGGGCAAGACGTACGGCGACCACGTGGTATTCAAGAACGCGACGCTCACCATCGAGCGTGGCGACAAGGTGGCCTTCGTGGGCCGCAACGGTGAGGGAAAGTCCACATTGGTAAAATGTATCATGGGCGAAATTGAGCACGAAGGCACCCTGACGCTGGGCCACAACGTACAGATAGGTTACTTCGCCCAGAACCAGGCCTCCCTGCTCGACGAGAACCTGACCGTCTTCCAGACCATCGACGACGTAGCCAAGGGCGAGATACGTAACAAGATACGCGACCTGCTGGGCGCCTTCATGTTCGGCAGTCCCGAAGCCTCGATGAAGAAGGTCAAGGTGCTCTCCGGCGGCGAGCGTACCCGTCTGGCCATGATCAGGCTGCTGCTCGAGCCGGTGAACCTCCTTATCCTGGACGAACCTACCAACCACCTCGACCTGAAGACCAAAGACATCTTGAAGCAGGCGCTGATGGACTTCGACGGTACGCTGATTGTCGTGAGCCACGACCGCGACTTCCTCGACGGCCTGGTGAGCAAAGTCTATGAGTTCGGCCACCAGCGTGTCCGCGAACACCTCTGCGGCGTTTACGAATTCCTGGAGAAGAAAAAAATGGAGTCACTCAACGAGCTGGAAAAGAAATAATCCTTATCTTTGCGCAACTTCACATTGAACGCTATGATGATACGGAAGCCCTACATTACCGCACTGCTGCTTCTGCTCAGCATCCTGATGCTGGCAGTGCCCGTCGTGCCCCATCATCATCATGGCAGCGAGGCCATCTGCCTGAAGAACGACCTGCATACGGGTTGCGGCGAAACGAATCATCACCACCATCCGGCAGGCCATCCCAACTGCTGCCACGACAAGGGCTGCCTCACCCACCAGTTCGTCCAGCGCACGCCGCGGGTGGAGCGCCAGGCTCCCCAGCCGCGCCCTGTCCTGCAACCGGCTGACCTCAGTCTGCTTGTCAGCCTGTTGTCACCCTACACCGTTTTTTATTCAACTACTTTATATTCTCCCTATATCGAATCGCTGCACGGTGTCTACATCGCCCGTGCCTCGGGATTAAGAGCTCCTCCCAGCCTTCTTGCCTAAGCGTTGCCGTGTGCACCCGCACATTTTGCAACCCGGTTGCAGCCTCTGTACATGTACCTTTGCAGCCGGAAACCACATTTATTAATAGCAAGAACTTAATCCACATCTATCAATGAAGAAACTGATATTTCTGGGAGTCCTCGTCGCATGGTCATTGGGCTCCTGCAACAGCCAGTCCGACCACGGACACAAGGGGCACGACCATGCTACCGAAGCCCACAACCACGAACATGACCATGACCACGAACAGCATGCCCACGAGGAAAAAGGCCATAGTCACAACCACGAGGGAGACCTACACGCCGAAGCCGCCCATACCGAAAGTACCTCGGACGAAATCGTCATGCCGCCCGCCAAGGCACAGGCCGCAGGCGTAGAGACAGGTACCGTAGAGCCGGGCAGCTTCACCCAGGTCATCAAGACCAGCGGGCAAGTACTGGCCGCGCAGGGTGACGAACGGGTAGCCGTAGCCACCGTAGCAGGTGTCGTGTCGTTCAAGGGAAAGGTAACCGAAGGTATGAGCGTGCGCGAAGGCATGCCGCTCGTCCTGCTTTCGTCGGGCAACATCGCCGAAGGTGACCCCGTGCAGAAAGCCCGCGTAGCCTACGAGGTGTCGAAGAAGGAATACGAACGCATGCAGGCACTCGTAGAGAGCCGCATCGTCTCGGAGAAGGACTTCGCGCAGGCCAAGCAAGCGTACGAGAACGCCCGCATCAGCTACGAGGCCGTGGCCAAGAACCACACCGACCGCGGGCAGGCCGTCACCGCCCCCATAGGTGGCTACGTGAAGAGCCTGCTGGTGAAGGAAGGCGACTACGTCACCGTGGGCCAGCCGTTGGTGAGCATCACACAGAACCGCCGCCTCTTCCTCCGTGCCGACGTGTCGGAGAAGTACTATGCCTCGCTGCCCGCCATCACCTCGGCCAACTTCTGCACGCCCTATAACAGTAAGGTATATGCTCTGCAGGACCTGAACGGCCGTCTGCTGTCCTACGGCAAGGCCTCGGGCGAAGGCAGTTACTACATCCCCGTGACTTTCGAGTTCGACAACCGCGGCGACGTGGTGCCCGGCTCCTTCGTCGAGATTTACCTGCTGGCACGCCCGATGGAAGGTGTCATCAGCGTGCCCCGTTCGGCCCTGACCGAAGAACAGGGCAGCTTCTACGTCTACCTGCAGCTGGACGAGGAGTGCTACCGCAAGCAGCTCGTCACCCTGGGTGCCGACAACGGCCAGCGCGTGCAGGTACTCAGCGGGCTGAAGGCCGGCGAACGCCTCGTGACCCGCGGTGCCTATCAGGTGAAACTGGCCGGAGCGGCGAACGCACTTCCGGCGCATAGTCATGAACACTAATTCAATGGAAAATGAAGAATGGAAGCTGCGCTTCCTAATGAAGAATTTCCATACACAGGAATTCTTCGTTCTTCATTCTTAATTCTTCATTTAACAAGTTATGCTCAACAAAATCATACACTTCTCCCTACAGAACCGCATCCTGGTGCTCGTCGCCTCGGTGCTGTTGCTCGTGGGCGGTACCTACACCGCCATGCACACGGAAGTGGACGTGTTCCCCGACCTCACCGCGCCGACCGTCGTCGTCATGACCGAAGCCAACGGCATGGCAGCCGAAGAGGTGGAACAGCTCGTCACCTTCCCCATCGAAACCGCCGTCAACGGCGCCACACACGTGCGCCGCGTACGCTCTTCGTCCACCCACAGCTTCTCCGTGGTCTGGGTGGAATTCGACTGGGATACGGACATCTACCTGGCCCGACAGATTGTCAGCGAAAAGCTCTCGCTCGTGGCCGAAGAACTGCCTGAAAGCGTGGGCAAGCCGACGCTGGGCCCACAGTCGTCCATCCTGGGCGAGATGATGATCGTGGGCCTCACGGCCGACTCCACCTCCATGCTCGACCTGCGCACGCTGGCCGACTGGACCATCCGTCCGCGCCTGCTCTCCACCGGAGGTGTGGCGCAGGTGGCCGTGCTGGGAGGTGACATCAAGGAATACCAGATACAGCTCGACCCCGAGCGCATGCGCCACTACGGCGTGACGTTGGGCCAGGTGCTCAGTGCCACCCGCGGCATGAACCTCAACGCCAACGGAGGCGTCATCTACGAATACGGCAACGAGTACATCGTGCGCGGACTGACGGCTACGACCAACACCGAACTGCTGGGCAAGACCGTGGTGAAGTCCGCTACGGACAGTGACGGCTCACTCGCCGCCCCCGTCCTGCTGGAAGACGTGGCCGACGTGCGCATCGGCGCGCAGACGCCCAAGCTGGGACTGGCTTCGGAACGCGCCAAACCCGCCGTGCTGCTCACCGTGACGAAGCAGCCCGCCACCAGCACGCTGGAACTGACCGGCAAGCTGGAAGCCGCCCTCCAGGACCTGCAGAAGAACCTGCCCCCCGACGTGAAGGTATCGACCGACATCTTCCGCCAGAGCCGCTTCATCGAAAGCTCCATCGGCAACGTGCGCAAGTCGCTCGTCGAAGGCGGCATCTTCGTGGTCATCGTGCTGTTCCTCTTCCTGGCCAACGTGCGGACGACCCTCATCTCGCTCGTCACCCTGCCCCTGTCGCTCGTCGTGTCCGTGCTGGTGCTCCACTACATGGGCCTGACCATCAACACCATGAGTCTGGGCGGTATGGCCATCGCCATCGGTTCGCTGGTCGATGACGCCATCGTCGATGTGGAGAACGTCTGGCGCCGCCTGCACGAAAACCGCCTCTTGACGCCCGAGCGCCGTCTGCCCGTGCTGCAGGTAGTGTTCAACGCCTCGCGCGAGGTGCGCATGCCCATCCTCAACTCCACGCTCATCATCGTCGTCAGCTTCGTGCCCCTGTTCTTCCTGAGCGGCATGGAGGGGCGCATGCTCGTCCCGCTGGGCATCGCCTTCATCACCGCCCTGGCCGCCTCGACGGTAGTGGCGCTGACGCTGACGCCCGTGCTCTGCTCGTACCTGCTGCGCAGTAAAGAAGATAAACATTCTGAAGACATTCAGATACACCCCGAAGTCAGCCCCGAAGACTCCATAGAGTCTCCAGCAACTCCATCTAAAATTACCGATGAGGTCGATTCAGGTGACTCCGCCGTGGCTCGTACACTGAAGAAGGTCTATGGCGCCGTGCTCGAAAAAGCCTTACAACACAAGCGTGCCGTGCTGGGCTGCACCGTCGCACTCTTCGCCGTCGCCCTGGGCCTGTTCTTCACCCTGGGCCGCTCGTTCCTGCCGCCTTTCAACGAAGGGTCGTTCACCATCAACCTCTCCTCGCTGCCGGGCATCTCGCTCGAAGAGAGCGACGCCATCGGCCGACGCGCCGAGGAGCTGCTGCTCACCGTGCCCGAAATCCAGACCGTGGCCCGCAAGACCGGCCGCGCCGAACTGGACGAACATTCGCGCGGCGTGAACGGGTCGGAAATCGAGGCCCCCTTCGAGCTGACAGACCGTTCGCGCAGCGAGGTGGTGGCCGAGGTGCGCGAAAAGCTCGCCACCCTGTCCGGCGTCAACGTCGAGATAGGCCAGCCCATCAGCCACCGCATCGACGCCATGCTCTCGGGTACGAAGGCCAACATCGCCATCAAGCTCTTCGGCGACGACCTGAACCGCATGTTCAGCCTCGCCAGCCAGATAAGGGACAAGATACAGGACGTCGAGGGCGTGGCCGACCTCACCGTCGAGCAGCAGATCGAGCGTCCGCAGCTGACGCTGACGCCCCGCCGCGAGATGCTGGCCCGCTACGGCATCACCCTGCCCCAGTTTGCCGAGTACGTCAACGCCTGCCTGGCGGGCGAGGCCGTGTCGCAGGTCTACGAGCAGGGCAAGTCGTTCAACCTCACCGTCCGCCTGCGCGACGACCTGCGCGACCAGGCCTCGAAGATAGGCAACCTGATGATTGATACGGGCGACGGCCGTCAGGTGCCGCTCAGCTATGTGGCCGACATCCGCTCGTCCATGGGCCCCAACAGCATCAGCCGCGAGAACGTGAAGCGCAAGATAGTCATCTCGGCCAACGTGGCCGACCGCGACCTGCGCTCCGTGGTGACCGACATCCAGGCCCGCATCGACGCCGACATCAAGCTGCCCGAAGGCTACCACGTGGAATACGGCGGCCAGTTCGAGAGCGAGCAGGCGGCCAGCCGCACGCTGCTGCTGACGTCGCTGATGTCCATCGTCGTCATCTTCCTGCTGCTCTACCACGAGTTCCGCAGCGTCAGGGAGAGCGCCGTCATCCTCATCAACCTGCCGCTGGCCCTCATCGGAGGCGTCTTCGCCCTGCTGCTGACCACCGGCGAGGTGAGCATCCCGGCCATCATCGGCTTCATCTCGCTGTTCGGCATCGCCACGCGCAACGGTATGCTGCTCATCAGCCACTACAACCACCTGCAGCGCGTGGAAGGCTACTCGCTGCACGACAGCATCATCCGCGGCTCGCTCGACCGTCTGAACCCCATCCTGATGACGGCCCTCAGCAGTGCGCTGGCCCTCATCCCGCTGGCCCTGGGCGGCGACCTGCCCGGCAACGAGATACAGAGCCCCATGGCGAAGGTCATCCTCGGCGGTCTGCTGACGTCGACCTTCCTCAACGGGTTCATCATCCCCATCGTTTATCTGCTCATACACACCAAGAAGAAATGAAGAAGACAATAATCATCTGTGCATGCCTTGCCCTGGCGGCAGGGGTGCACGCCCAAAGCGGCATCGAAGCCATCCTCCAGCAGGTGGAGGCCAACAACAAGGAACTGCAGGCCAACGCCCGCACCACGGAGGCACAGAAGCTGGAGAACCGTGCCTCGAACAACCTGGCCGACCCCACCCTGTCCTACGCCCACCTGTGGGACTCGCAGGACAAGAACATCACCGTGGGCGAGCTGGTCATTGCCCAGAGCTTCGACTTCCCCTCACTCTACGTCAGCCGTGCCCGCCTGAACCGCCTCAAGGCCAGCTCACTGGACGCGCAGGCCAATGCCCAGCGGCAGGCCATCCTGCTCCAGGCACAGGAAGCCTGCCTCGACATCATCCACCTCAGCCGCCAGCAGCAGCTGCTGGACGAGCGGCTGAAGAATGCCGAGGAGCTGGCCGCCTACTACCGCCGCCGTCTGGAGATGGGCGATGCCAGCACGCTGGAAACCAATAAAATCAACCTGGAACTGCTGAACGTGCGCACCGAGGCCCGTATGAACCGTACGGCACTGGACAGCAAGCTGAAGGAGCTCACGGCCCTGAACGGCAACGTGTCGCTCGTCCCCGGCCGCCCCATGCCCGACGGCCCTGCCGCCGCCACGGCGCAGAACCTGGGTCTGACGGACTATCCTTCCGTCCCCCTGCCTGCCGACTTCGGCCCGCTGTGCGAAGAGCTGCTGGCCTCCGACCCTGCCCTGCTCTCGCTCCAGCAGGAGAGCCAGGCGGCACAGAAGCAGCTGTCCGTCAGCCGTCAGGGTTGGCTGCCCGGCCTGGAGCTGGGCTACCGCCGCAACACCGAGAGCCGCCATCCGCTGAACGGCCTGGTGGTGGGCTTCTCGTTCCCCATCTTCCAGAACCACGGCAAGGTGAAGGCCGCCCGTTCGCAGGCCCTCAGCGCCGACTTCCGCGAAGAGAACGCCCGCCTCAGCGCCAGCACCGCCCTGTGGCAGCTCTACGACGAGGCCTGCAACCTCCACGCCTCCATGCAGGAGTATGCCGAGACCTTCGGCCGCCAGCAGGACCTGAAGCTGCTGCGTCAGGCACTGGACGGCGGCCAGATCAGCATGATCGAGTACTTCGTCGAAGTCTCCGTCATCTACCAGAGCCAGGCCAACCTGCTGCAGCTGGAGAACCAGTATCAGAAAGTGATGGCTAGAATCTATAAGAGCCGGCTATAAGATTCTTATTTCTTCCGGCAGGTAGCCGCTGCGGATGCGCCACTCCTGCGGATAAAGGTTGTTGGCCCGGTTGCCGACATTCTTCACAAAGCCAAGAGGAAAATTCCGATAAGTAAGCAATACAAAACCGCGAGGGGCCGTGCCCGAAAGGGTGACGGCCTCTTTGCGTAGATAAGCAATGGCCGTCGGATAGTCCACCTCTTCGCAGGCGAAAGCTTCACGGCGAAGCAGGCTGCTCATGGCCAGTGCATGGGCAGGAACGCAATCCTTCCCTTTCGTCTCGGCCAGCGTCACGCCAGCCTGCAGCACACGAACATGCTGCTTCAAGGCCGACAACACTGGGAGCCACGGCGTAGCGAAAGCAGTCAGCGCCTGTCCCTCGGGCATCAGGCTATATCCTTCCGCCCCGCGCAGCCAGCCTTGTACCGCTGCCAGCTGCTCCTTGCCGAAAGCCGAGGGAGAAGCAGCTTTGCCGCCACTCCCTTTCTTCCCCTTCAATTTGTCCGTGTTCATCCGCCCCATCTGCGTCATCCGCGTGCCATCGTTCTCGTCTTCTTCCCCCGCCTTACGCAGCACGGCCAGGAAGAATCCTTCACCCTGCGTCTTGTGTGGCAGGAAGCGATACACGGGAAAATCTTCCCCAGCCAGCAGGTTGCCGGTGATTCCCCATCCGGCAGGCACATCGAGCGGCAACACCTCCGCTCCCAGCTCGTCGCGAATCCAGCGTACATTCTCCTCGTTCTCTTTCGTATTATAGGTGCACGTGCTGTACACCAACAGTCCTCCCGGCTTCAGGCAGGGCCAGATGTCCGCCAGGATGCGCCGCTGGCGCTGCCAGCAGATTTCCACATTCTCCGGACTCCACTCCCCGATGGCCGTCTCGTCCTTGCGGAACATGCCTTCGCCCGAGCAGGGTACATCGGTCAGGATGCAGTCGAACAGATGTTCCAGCGGGGTAAACTCCGCCGGATCGCTGTTTGTCACCACCACATCGGGATGTCCCCACTTCGTCAGGTTCTCCGCCAGCACCTGCACCCGGTTGCGCATCACCTCGTTGGCCACCAGCAGGCTGCCCGCAGGCAACAGGCTGCACAGGTGGGTCGACTTGCCGCCCGGAGCCGCACAGAGATCAAGCACCGCCAGTGCCCGCTCCGGCAGATACCGCTTCATCGCCTGCTCCACAAACATGGACGACGCCTCCTGCACGTAGTAGCCCCCGGCGTGGAACAGGGGGTCGAAGGTAAACGTCAGACGCTGGGCCAGGTAGCAGGCACCGGTAGCCCAGGGAACCTCTTTTAATGAAGAATGAAGAATGAAGAATGAAGAATTATCCCACTTCTGAGGGTTCAGGCGGATGCTGACGGGTTGTTCGTCCTCCAGCAGGGCGGCGGAAAAACGATTATATTCATCATTGCCCAGCAAGGCACGGGTATAGTCTACAAAAGAGGCGGGTAATTGCATGGCATATCTCTTGAAATGTTCGGGTACAAAAGTAAAGAATTTGAAGGGAAGTTTCCCTCCTAATCTCACAGATATTTTTCCCTGACTGGAAAAAAAGATTTCCTTAACTGGAGAAAAAAGATTGTCTGACTGGAAAAAACAAGCCATACCGCTTTTGACGATATGGCTTGACAAACAAAACAAACAATTGCTTATTACGATTAATAAGCTATTCCTGTCCCGCTTCTCCAAGCCCGGACAGGCAGACTCGCCTCACGACGATTTCTCTTTGCGACGGCTTCAGCGTTCCTGCAACGCCGCACGTATTTTTTCGTAGGCTGCGTCTTTCAGCAGCACCGTTTTCTTTCCGTCCAGCAGGTAGAGCGACGGCATCGCTTTCAGGTCGTACAGTGCCCCGGTCTTCACCGCCTCGCGGTCGGTACCCACCGTCCAGCCTTCGGGCATGTCAGGCAGGGCTTTTCGCCACGCCTCGTCGTTGCCTTCGGTATAGACGGCCAGGACACTCAACTTGCCGGCCCGTACGGCTTCGGCCAGTGCCGTATCGGCAGCCATTTGTAGCAATACCTCGTGGCACGACTCACACTCCGGGTCGTAGAACATCAGCAGCAGACGATCGTTCTTCACCGGTGTGGTGGCCAGTGTGCGGCGTGTACCGTCGGGCTGGTAATAGGTAAAGTCCGTAGCCTTATCCCCTACGTTATTGCGCCTTACCAGCTCCAGCTTGAAGCGGTAGGCAGAGCGCATCGCGTCCGTCTGCGGCAACTTGCCGAGCAACGCCTCCAGATACATTCCGTAGAGCCCTTCGTTGTAGAAAGGCGAGTTGGGGTTGAAGAGGTAGTCGTCCGCCGTTTGGGTCAAAACCTTGCGGGCATGTTCTTTCCCGACGAACCCTGCGCACCAGTTCTCCAGGCTCTCGCGCGTCAGTTCCTCCGGTGTGGTGCCGTCCGCCAACAGGGCGATGAAGTTTACAAAGCCCTGCTCCGTCACGTCGCGGTTGTTCACCAGCGTGGTGTCGGAAAAGTCAAACTGCTCCCAGTAGTGGGTAAGCAGGTAGGACTTGCGGGCTGCCGGCTCAGTCAGGGTGACGGGGATGGTGGGGAAGGGAAACTGTACTTGTGTCTGGATGGCAGTAGTATCTTGTTTAACAGATGTTACAGAAAGGTGAGAACCTTGCTTGCCCTGACAAGCCAATAACAACAAAGCTAATCCCCAAGCATAATTTATATTCATTCTTTTAGAAACTGTTTTGAATTGATTAAAGAATAATATTATAGGGTCTCCATAAAATTCAAAATCAGCCGGTCAATTGGAAAAATGTTATATCTTTAAAGGTACCAAACAATAAAGTTATGACACAGTATCCAACCGACCTGACTGAAAAACAGTGGCAAGTTATAAAAAATATTTTAGAGCCGCAAGCGAGGAACCGGAAACATCCGCTTAAAGAGATAATGAATGCCATCCTTTATATCAACAAGACCGGCTGCCAGTGGCGTATGCTTCCTTCTGACTTCGCCTCTTGGCAAACCGTCTATTACTACTTCCGTAAATGGAAGCTTGAAGGCGAAACCGCAGAAGCTATGGTACAGATTGCATTCATCCAAATCATGCTTAACAGATTTATCGAATGAAATCAAAACAGCTTCTTAGTTGACGATGGTTTCAGTCGATTACTTTAGGTTCAGCGTAAACGTATAATAATTGTTGGCATACAATGTATAAATACGATCCGCCTCATCGGGTGCGCTTGTTCCTAAGGTGACACTCCATGTCTTACCCTCGGAAGTTACGGTCACTTTTGTCGCATGGTCTTCTCCCGAACAGATGTTGGGAGCGATGTAATAGTAAAACTCTTGTGAATCGCCTGAGGCTATGCTTGTAAAACTGTCGTTAAAAACTTCACTGGTATAAGCGTCATCGGGCAATGCTTCCTGATTGATACGCGGATAAACGTATGCCTTTGTAGGCACATTTTCCAATCTAACTGTTCCGTCTGCCAATGCAGCACCGGTCTGATTGTTTACCACTAAATTGATACGAGTCATCATGCGGCACAGCAATGCCGAAAGCACCTGACCGTCTCCGGTAACATTGCCTTGCCAATATCCGCACATGGGCATACGGTCGCGCCGGGAAAGGTCGTTGCTTGCCTGTACATCCAGCAGCATCCGTTGGAATGCGGGAAAGTTGTTCGGCCAGGAAATCGTGGGGTTATTGGTGTTGACTACCAAACACACCGTACTGTTCTGTGCCGCTATCAGAGTGGCTTTAAAGTTTTCTACAAACAAACCCGATTCATCTTCCCGTGGATAATATTTTGTTTCCGTATCGAGCAAGATGCCGTTCTCGTTGAACTGCAACACCCAAATATCGTATATCAAGTTCTCCACTTCGGGCACATGAGGAGCCGACGCACGGGTGTCCGTTCCTTCTGCCGGAAGCATACCAAGCGAGAACCGGACGTTGACCTCTTTTCCTATTTCGGCATTACTTGGCATTTCCGTTTGTTCGCATCCTATTCCTATACACACTAACAGGCACAACAGGATGTATTTCGTTAGTTTATCTTTCATATTTGTATGCTTTGTGCTTTTTCAATTTCCTTCTATATCGGTAGTCCACGACTGGTTTTGCCAAGTGACCACACTGATTTGTCCTTCTTCTACCTTTACCGTCCAATCGAAATTATACGAACGGGCATGCAGCAGGTGCGTTTCGTTCACCAATGTCATGTATTGGGTCGGTACACCGTTGACCGCCATGTTTATCAATACAGCGACTGGGGTAGACATCGTAAGCGTAGGCAATACGCCTATGTCGCCGGTCAGGGTTCCATCCGCATCCGTTTCTATTTCCGAGCCGGGCAATGTCACCCACGAACGTTTATCTCCCATGCGCATGACCAATGTGTCAGCGATGTTTTCCGAACTCCAATTATATTGCAATAGCCCCTCTTCTCCGTGATTGAAAGGATTCTGCAATCCGCTTATCTCAATGCCGGCTTCCAGCGGTTCCAAAGTGTAGACTCCTCTACCTTTACGGATAGTAAAGGTGAAGCGTGCCACCTGGCTGATGATGGGGTTCAGTTTAACGTATTGTACCCCCGATGTATTTACTTCGATGGGAATAGGTTGGGAATATGTTTCCTCGTACCTTCCGTCAGTAGAGTAGAGATACATGCCATTATCAATGGTCATCTTCAGGTCTGTAGAAACCGGATATGCCGGCGAAATCATCTTGAACTTGTATGTGCCTGTTTCCAAGTAGAGAGGCGCGCCTATTTCTTCCGCATTGATTTCGAGCTTGCCATTCACTTCTTGGGTCGTACAAGGATAAAGCGTATTATACCCTCCGGTGGTTGTCCCCACTACATATCCCTGCAAGTTGGGCGTACCGTAAGTAGTTCCATCGTTATTCCGTTTAGCATAACTAAGCCACAACGTGCTGCCTACGGGCAATAATTCTTCTTCGGTCAGCTGAGGTAAAGCATGCCACTCTTCTCCTGCATCGGGTAGATTGTCCGCCCTCGATTGCACACCGGAAAAACCAATGCCATAAGTTCCGGGCAATTGGAACTCTACCTGCACCTTGCCATCGGGTACAGATACGGGGGCATCTTCTTCGGTACTGCAAGCTGCCAGCATCCCCATCAGGATTCCTATACTGATTATTCTCTTCATACGTATTCTTTTTTATTTTGCGGTTACATCGCGCACACAACGGATTTGGTCACCAAGGGCTTTACGACTTCCATCGAATAAACCAAAGCTTTGGTCACTTCGTAAATAGCATACCCAATTATAACCAACCTTAACCCAATCCGAACTTCTTAAAACAGTGGAAACTCCATCACCATCAAGTTTATTTCCTCCTATTGTATGAATAAATCCACATGCCGGTATTTGCATAATGGCACTTGGAGAATTCCAATCAAACAGGCCGTTGTTCATTGATTCAACAAAAGCAGCTTCGGTTGTAAGTCCGTCGAATTTCATTGTAGCATCACCTGGAAAATAAGCGAATTCATAATAACTCTTACCGGGTGTATTGGACTCTTTCAATAAAATCCGTATCCGATAACAATCGGGTCTTCCTTTGCGTTTAATGATATAAATCGCTCTTTCTCCCTTAATGGTACCATGTACTTCAGCTTCTTGATATCCTAATGTATTTGCTTGATAATTGAAATAGTATTGATATCCTTCATACCAAGTACCTATTGGAAATCTTCTTTCCGGAAGAAATGATGCAAAATCCGCACGTGTTGGCAAACGCCAGCCTTTAGGACAAGGGTGATTGTTATTGTCACTTGTCCAATATTTATCAATAAATGAGTGTTCACCGTTATTGTTTTCATTGTATAACCATATTCCATTATTTGTATGATCCCATATAAATAGGTACAATCCTTTATCTCCCGGATTAATGGCTATATTCGGATATCTGACAGGTATATTACCTATATTGCCTCCTGCGGCTACACCTCCGTACACTTTTTCCCCATTTTGATTATAAGTATAAAGAAACGGATACACTGGTATCTTATTAGGTGCTGCATCATACTTTTCCTTATCTAATATATAAGGTATATTCCGTGCATACTGGTAATAATACCCCCGGCAATTCTCCCAATCGTTTTCACAATCGGCACTTTTGGCACCCAAGTTACGGTCCATCCACATCAGGTTGGCAAAGGTAACGGGTTGTCCCAAGTAGTTGTACTTCCTGTCCTCGTCAATCCAGTCATACACCTGCGGAGCTATGGCAATGGTACGCACTTCGTCTTTCAGTACGGTAATGAGCAAAGTATATTCATGGTTCATTTCAAATTGGAAGTTACCGGTTTCCGCCCCTTGCTCGTTTATCTTCTTAAGTGGATATTCCACTGTCTTTTCCCCTCCGTTATCCCCTATCCCGGTCAGCGTAACCGAGATAGTCACCAATTCGTCCTCTGCATTGGGAAAGACAAGCAGCTCGCCGGGCACCTTTTGGGAAGTTGTCGTTACCTCCATGCCCGTAGCGTTGGCATAAGAGGTCCTATCGGGTAAAGGTTCTTCGTCCTCAGCATACGTCCACTTGCCATTTACGATGTCCAACGAACCTGTCCCGTGCGTACCCTTTACTTGTATTTTTGTCAATGTAGCGTTCTTCAACTTCTTCTCCGCTTCCGCATCCTCCGTTTCATCTTGCTTCACAATCCTAAATTTCAGTTTGCTCATGGCATGTTTGAAATCCATTTCCAGCCGATAGCCATTACTTACCGTTTGGTCTATCAAGTTATTGGAAAACATCAAGTCGGGCAGACTATTATTTGTTACTTTTTCTGCAATCATCGGAACGCCAAGTGGGGTATTTTCAGGTGCTTTGTTCGGACTGTCCGGTGTTCCATATGTCACCCCGTAAATACTAATTGGAGTATCGTCATAGACAAGAGGTGACCCGTAACCGATTGTATGGTTGGCTTGCTCTGTCCCTTCCGTATTATATAAGGGCCATTCGTTTCCTCTGTTAGCGTAAAGCAAATATTTTGTTCCTACTTCAAACTGGATCACTTCATCACCTGCACGGGTAATGATGTGGCTTTTTCGGGCAGAAAGTATGGTTTCCTGCTCTTCTGACGGAGTGACGGAAATTGCGTCCTCGTGCGTACAGGCTGTGATACCCAGTAGGGCTAATATGCCTGCTCCGTATTTCAATTGTTTCAGTATCATGTATCGTTCCTCCTTCTTTCAATCAGTTAAAGGATAAATGGGAATTACCAGATAACCACCTTCTTCCCATGGACATTTGTTTCCTATCAGTTCGATGCCCTCTTCGCTGAAGACGAGGGTGAAGGTGTATGACTCGTTGGCATAGAGCGTATTCTCATTTTTGCCCTTATCCCAATCATCACCCGCATCCCGCTCTATCTTAAACTCAAATGTTGGTTCTACGGTAAAATCCTTCCACTCGGTTGCTTCCACCGATTCTCCCCTTGCCACTGTAACTTCGACCGACAAATCAGTCTGTCCGGGCACGATATATGCCCAGCCCACTTCCAAGGGATTTTCAGCAGTCAGCATTAAATCACTCGGCTGGGTCAGCGTGTAGCCGCTATCCTCCTCGCCATGGTCAGCTTGCGGCACATAAAGACTCTGCTTCCGGTCCCATTCCACGTGGGTTGCCACTACGGTAGGGGAGAGCTTAATGCGTACATTCTTCAGATATTCGTCCGCATTTTCTGCCAACTTCGCATAGAAGTACACCCGCGACTGCGCATGCATGAATTGCAACGTCTCCCCACCCTCTCTGTCGAAAGGCAGGGCAGCCGAAGCCACTATCGGTGTGATGGAAGTCAGCACATCGGTCTTACATAAACCGTCTTTTGGTATAGTCAGGCGTTCGTAATTGTCCGTATTGTCCGTTCTCCTTTCCGGAGTCAGCGTAGCAGGCGCATATCCTGTAGCCATCACACGCCGGTTACCATCGGGATACAGTTCATCGGTATTATAAGGTTCATTGGGACGTTTATAGGTATCAATGTGTTTTTCAGGACGTTTCACATAAAGCGGAGTTGGATCCTCTGCATTTCCCAGCACATCGCCAAAGTCCCAAAAGAGAAAGACCGCATCGTTGGCTGTACTTCCAGCATCGGTCTCTTCTCCGTCTGCACGTGCCACATCTGTATAGATACGCATTTCCGCACTGCCGGATGCTCCGTTGTCCGGCACACCGTCTTGCGAGCATGCCGCAAAGAACAACATGCCCAACACCCCTGTTCCTATGTAAAAACTGTTCTTTCTCATGGTTGTGCCGTTTCTGATTGCTGTGGTACTTTAATCTCTACCTCCGAGCCGCCTTTGTTTACCCAGTCCACCAGTTCAGAGTGAATGCGCATGGTCTCATTACCCGGAAAAGGCGAGCCAGGAGCGACGATTTTCTCTACCCTTAATATATAGTAGTGGTTGCGCTTGATACCCCAACGGGTTTGGTCTTTGCTTATTGCTCCATTTTGGGCATTCTCATCTATATAAGTGTAATAATAGCCCCAACCGCCATCGTAACGGCTGAAGTCGGTTTCGGGAGCTTCCTGTAATTTCTTTTTCATGCCTGCCAGCGAATAATAGTTGCCTTTGCTGTCCCGCCAAAACGTACCTGCCGGGTAAGTGACTGGTTCTAACGGATTATCTACATCCTCCACTTCATCCAATATCCCTTGTGCTTCGGCTTCCGTACTTGCCTGTACTGGTGCATCTTCACCATTCCAAATCTGCTTCGGTGTATATTTCGCTCCTATCATTACCCGGGTGGTTACATAGCGGATGGCAGATTGGAAATCAGCTTCATTGGGGAATGTCATGTCGTTATAAACCGTGTTCTCGGTGCAATACAGTCCTTCGGTATAGTGGTTAATTGTTGCGTTTGTTTCCCCTATTCTCTTATCTTCGTACAAGGTGGCTGTTCTGACCATACACGGTTCCCCTCCCTGATAGGTCGGTATACTTGTATTGAGCATTTCCACCATGGCTTGTGTGTCATAGTAGAGAAATTCTTTCTGGTAGGCGTCCAAATCTTTGATACCATAGGTGGTTTCGTTGTCATTGGTTCTCTTTTCTATCCAATTACTCATCTCATAATTGGGATCAATCAGATAGCCATAATCTTTTGTATCCTCCCGATAATCCAAATAAGTTTTCCGATTGAGTACATTCAGCATATAATTGACTTCTGCTAATTTTATCCAGCCGGTATTTTCTCCATCTCCCTCAAGATTTGTTTCCGCATCTTTTCTATCAATAACTTTCACATAATCTGTTTCTGCATCAGATTTAGGCACGCAGGTTAGCAATATTTTAGCCACGGTACGTACCAAGTTAATAGGAGTATCAATCGTTATTTTTTCATCTGTATCCTCATTTCCGTCACCCGTTGGAATGACAATATCTCTGTCGCCACTATTTGATTTTACAATGCCTGCCATCAAGATGTTGCTTCCTTCTCCGTCTCCGTTTTCGTTATGGTTTATTTCCATCAAATTACCCACGATATTATGTCCGCTTTGTCCTTCACCGGCATCGAAAATCCGGTCTTTAGCCCAAAAGGCATTTATATGTTTTTGTTCTGCATTGGCAAGTATATAAAAATGTTTGGTGCCGGTTATGCCTGATAAAGTAAATGTTACGTCACAGCTCCCGATTACAGGTGTATCCAGTTCAATGGTTTGCCAAGTTTCGAACAATTCTTCCCCATTATACACTCCCATCATGATAAGGGTAAGCGTATGTATCTGACATTCTTTTTCAGTAAATCCCAGTTCATATCCCGTATCGAATGGAGCACGGGATGTGGGCGATTGAAGGCCAGGTTGCTGCACGGTCAGGCTAATGACAAGATTTCTTCTCATCCCTTCTGTCTCCGATGAAGGAACAAAATAAAACTCGTCACGGCAACTGCATAACATCACAATTACCCCCATCAGCAGTAAACCGAAACCTTTTATGTCAGCACCTAATTTCTTCATTTTTCATTCTTAATTTTCAAAGTTCTGTTTCGCTCAGCACCACGCGCCAGGAGTTGATGAGGATGCTGGAGCTTATCCAGTGGTTGTTCTCATCGAGGAAGAACGTCAGGTTGTATTCGTCCTGGCGGTCAAGGTACTCTTGGTCGCTTAAGTCTTGGTTGTAGTAGCCTTTTATCAGCAGGGCGTAGTCTATCAGGGGGATGGACAGCACGGTTTCGCCTTTGTCGTTGTGCACCGTAAGGATGGTGCGTGTGTCTTTATCCTTCACCAGTCTTCCTACGGTCAGTTCCGCCAGTGCGGTGGATATGGCGGTGGTGGCACGGCTGCCGTCAGAGTTCATGTCGGCTGTGCCCGAAGCGGTGTAATAAGGCTGATAGTGGAGCAACTCGTCATCGAGCAGGGAGTTGTCGTGAGCCATCAGGCCGTTTTCGTCCGTAATCTGAAAGCTGAATCGGTTGACATCTATCGGCTCGCCGGAAAGATGCTGCAAGACGATGCGCACCGTCTTGGTATCTTTGGTGAGGGGTATGTCGATGTCGTGTGTGCCCGGCTCGTCGGGCAGGGTGCAATGGGGTACGAAAGCATGGAATACCGGTGCTATCTCTTCTACGGTAGCTTGACGGTTTTCATCGTATTCCCGGTTGATGGAGCAGGTCAATTCTTCTACTGTCGATACGCCGGGAGTAAGGGTTGGCACGTCGTGCGACTGCAGTTCGTTTTCCACTCCGCACCAAGCGACGAATTGATAGGTTCCAGCAGGCAATTCGAACGGCAGGGCGTAGCCTTCTTGCTGCAAGGCTTCCCCGCTGTCGGTGAATTGCCGTACAAACTTACCGCTTTCATCGAAGGCGTAAAGCGTAACCGACTCCACTTCGTGTGCAAAAGCGTCGGAGTAGTGCAGGTGCATGTCGTAGCGGAAGCGTGCGCGGTAGTTTACCGAGCAGTCGCCTTCGTAGTCCATGATGCTGCACGATGCGGGCATTAGTCCGGCCAGTACGCCTATTGCCACTCGTTTCAATATTCCGGTAAGGGTTTGCATGGTTTGTTTGGGTTTAAAAGTCCCCACCAACCTTTTCTCCATGAGCAGGATTAAGGTTGATGGGATTGTTTGCTTGTTAATTTGTTTTGTAAATTTATATTTAGGTTACAAATTCGGTGGACAGGTATTATTCCAATGTTACGTTGCTGGATACAACTCTCCATGATAAGACATTGATACTTGCCGCTATATACACTTCTTCATTTGAAGGATGGGTTGTGTCTATGTCTTTGTTCGGGTCAAAGATTGGGGTACCATAACCCTTGATGTCGGTAATCGTTACATCATAGATGTGGTTGCGTACAACACCATATTCACCAGTCGAACCTGTTGTAGTCCCTAAATGTTTAATCGGAGTATAATAATAAACATAACCTTCCGTAGCTATTTGGGCAGGATTCTTGGCCAGTTCTTCATTGATTGTTGCTTCAGCATCTGCTAATTCGATGTATTTTTCGTTACTTCCAGTATAATCCGGATTCTCTATGTAAATGGTGACACCATCCAAGGCATCATCGTCTAATTGGGCAATCGCCTCATAATCTTCACCTCCTGTTTCAGGTGTTGTTGCCTCAAAGTGAATGTTGTCCGGCGTAATGAAACTTTCATACTCGTATTCTGTTCCTCCTCCAGGCAATGATGTTCCCCCGGTTCTCGTATAATATACATTATTGTATTTATTTGCAATCAATGTCAGAATGTCTTCTTCCGAGTCATGTTCTTCACCGAAGTATTTGTAAATGGGATTAGGGTTACCCTCTTCATTTACCAATTGTGCTACGACAACTACTTCTGTGTGCTCATCTGCCTTCGTGTTTTCTTGGCAATATCTTGGAACTGAAATGTTCGTTGCACCCTCGGGTGTAGCTGGCTTTTGGTCATTAATTATTTCGTCTTGTGATTTTTTTTCCAACGTAACCGTGGTGGAGGTTGTTGCCCAATAAGAACGATGGAAAGGTTCATCATTCCAAGTAAACCCGAGTGTCATATCGTCCCAATCCGGGTCAATATCTTTTAAAAGGTTGGACTTGTCTGCTGTCCTCGTGACTGCCCAGCCTAAGATTTTAGCATAAACGGCAGGTTCTCCATCTTCTGATACTTTATATTGATTTTCTTTGTCGGCATTTCTAAATGTCACTCTTACTTTAGCAAGTACACGTTCCACATAGATATCTACAGGATTTGCTTCTGCGTCAGGTTGACTTTGTGCTACTTTACCGACAATGTCTGTCGCAACAACTTCAGTTCCTTCACTTGCATAGACAGAATTGGACATAACAAAACTGGTTGTTGAACTGTAATCGGCAATGGCTGTTTGTAAATCTGAAAGAGATTTGCTTCCCGTTAAAGTCGCAGGAGGGTTCAATACGGCAACTATTGATGTAGGCAATTCAGTCGTTGTTCCTTTAAAAACAAGTACTCCTTTTTTGATTGATTCTACATTAGGTTCATCTTTGCCTTGATCTTCTAAAGTAGTAATATCAACGTAATTGGCTGCTGCCACAGCGCCTGGAGCTTCATTAGTTGTGACAGTGTAAGGATTCCCAGATGCGTTGAATAAATAAAAGCGTGCTTTGGTAATGGTATTTTCAGGACCTTTGCCGTCTTCATATTTTCCTCCTTCCACACGGCTCCCCGTAGGATTGGCATTTACAATATTTACCGCAACATACGAGAGCTGTCCTTCTTCCTGGCCGCTATTTATTGCGGAATTTTCTTCATTCGAACACGCCGCAAACAGGGTGCAAGCCAGTGTTCCTACTAAAAATCCACTTAGTTTCATACTCGTTTTTATTATTGGTTAATCTTCTTCTTCACGTAACAGTTGCAGTTCCTCCAGTGCCGCATCGGCTTCGGTTATGCCTGCCGCCTGTGCTTGTTTCAGCAAGGTTTCGGCTTCGGCATAATTCTTTTCCAGCAGCGCACAGATGCCACAGGCATAGACTGCCTGCGGCATATCGCCGGCTTTGGCGAGGTAACGGCGTGCGGCAGGGAGGTCTTTGCGATGCAATGCCGTGTTGGCTGCATTGAGGTTTGCCACCGGGTCATCGGGATACAGACGGACGGCTATGTCGAATACTTCATCAAACTCCTTGCTGCCCGGCTCGCACTCTTGCGCTACAAGGAACAGTTCTTGCAGGCTGAGCTTCTGGGGTTGGGTGCGCATGATGCGGCGTATCTCTTCGGTGTCGGTGAACGAGCGTATGGTGTACTCGATGCGGTAATCGCTATGACGCAGGGCTGGGTAACAATCGCGCAACAAGATGCGATAGTCAGCAGGATAAGCCGACTTGATGCGGCGTTCTTTCCGGTCGGGTTCTTCATCGCTGTCGATGATGGCTAAGATTTCCTGCCTGTGTTCCAACGCCGACCCGTCTACATAGCGGCGCAAGCCTTCCCAGTCTTCCGGTTCGGAAGCGGTGCGGATAAACCCTGCGCCGAAATGGTACAATCCCGAAACATATTCTTGCAATGCTTCGGTACGTCCGGCTGCCAAGCGGGCGTTTCCAGCATACGAACCTTCGGGCGAAGCGTATCCCTTGATAGCAAGCGAAGTGACGGTGATGTCCTTGTCGGCTTGCACCGAGTCGATGGTCGCTGTTATCTTGTCCAGCTCACGCTGGTTGTTGCGGTATTCGGGACGGATTTCCGTGCGGTTCACCGGGAAATCGATGTATGCCGTACCTGCCAAAGCACGTATCTTGGTGCGCTCCACTTCGGGCTGCACATAGACCATAAGCGGGATAAATTCGGGACGTTTGCCACGGTATTCGCCTATCGTCCGACTTTGTTCGGCAAGCACTTTGCCACAGCACCCGTAGTCCTGCCTGAACAGGGTCAGGCTGGCTCCGTCCATCCATTCCTCGTAAGGGAGGATGACTTGGTATGCCAGCGTGTCGGGCTTGTCTTTTTCCTTGAAAGAGAGTTCGTCCGCTCCGCCCAGCATACGCCCTTTGCCCTGACGGGCATAGTAGAAATAGCGGTTGCGGCTATAGATGCCTATGGGGCGCAACGCCTTGTTGGTGTCGCCTTTTTCCAAGAGTGGGGTGATGAGCACGGCACGGTCGCCTTCCGCTTCCACTTCGCTTAGGCGGAGGGTCATGCCTACCGTGAGGTAACTGCCATCGCGTTTCAGCGACACACGGTCTGCCTTTACGCTGTCCAGCATCGGGGCTTGCGCCTGTGTCTGGAGGGCAAGGAGCAGTGCCGCAAAGGCTAACATCTTATAGGATTTCAGGAAACTGTTCATAGCAATTTAGGTTTTAGAATACGTAAATCAAGTTGACGGCTGCCTTTGTGGGCCCTACATAATGGTGGGTTTTGCCCGTCTCTTGCCGTTCGCCGCAACCTATACATTCGTAGCGGTCGAATTTGGTAAAGGCATATCCGATGCCTATCTCCAACTCCAGATTCCAGTGCATGCCGAGGATAAAGGAATAGCCATAGCCTACACCTGCGCCTGCAAACCAGCCTTGATACCGGTTATCCTCCAGCTTGGAAAGGTCGGAACCCAAGAGGTTAAATCCTCCCTTGATGCCGCCCATATTGTATTTGCCTCCATGCAGGTGGAAACCTAAGAAGTGTCCGGCGAATCGGTCGCAGAACCAATAGCGTGCTTCGGGCTGGAGAAACCAGTTTTTCCACCGTTTCCCTTCGGAAAAAGTCCAGTTATTATAGTTTGCCGTTACATCGATAGTCCATTTCGGCGCGACACCAAACTCCACACCGCCATTGATGTTGAGTGCAGCATCGTATAATAGATTGCTCTTCACAGCCACATCTTGCGCCGAAACCGAGAGTCCTATGCACGACAAAAGGACGAATAACAAACGCTTCATAGCATATCTCTTTTTATTTATTCAAGTTTCGCAAGTAAAAAAGTATAGCTTTTAGTTCTGTATTTCGCAGAAAAT
>ENA-OYWO01000159-OYWO01000159.1-human-gut-metagenome-genome-assembly--contig:-NODE-159-length-42192-cov-11.031421_pt1 | contig 42192 bp, 35 predicted proteins | sample MGYA00244170_ERZ653397 | MGnify/ENA primary metagenome ERZ653397 (study PRJEB26926, sample SAMN06164906) | human gut metagenome | biome: ENVO:00009003; feature: ENVO:2100002; material: ENVO:00002003...
TTTTCTGCGAAATACAGAACTAAAAGCTATACTTTTTTACTTGCGAAACTTGAATTTTTAATAAGGTAAAATTGTCGTGTATCGTTCTTTGAGTGATACGCTGCAAAAATAAGGAGAAATTTGGAAAACCGGGATACCCGAATTACGGTTATTTGTGAGCTTTCCCATTTTTTATGTAGGCAGGTAATAGGCCTGATGCCTTTAGAAAGTAAATGATGAGGAGGTGACACAGTGCTTCGTGATAGTCCGACGAAGTGCTTTGTGAGGTGCTCATGCAGTGCTTCGTCAGGGTGTCAGGAAGCACTGCATGAGAGGGCCAGAAAGTGCTGCGTCACAACGGGTGCCTGTGATGGTATCTGATAGGGCATGCAAAACTCTTTCACTGCATGGCCGAAGCGTCGAACGACAGTGGTAGCAGGTCGCCTACCTTTTTTACTTCGTAGATGCCTTTGCTTCCGTATAGCAGGATGCGCATGGTCTGGTTGTACCTTGTCTCCGTCTCGAGCATTACTTGGCGGCAAGCTCCGCATGGCGGAATCGGATTTTCCAGAAATTCACCTTGCTCGTTGCGGGCAGCGATAGCCAGTGTCTTTACGGCCTGATCCGGGTAACGCGAATTGGCATAGAAAAGGGTGGTGCGTTCGGCACAGAGCCCTGACGGATAGGCGGCGTTCTCCTGATTGCTGCCGCATACAATGGTGCCGTCTGCCAGGCGAGCGGCAGCTCCTACCGAAAAGTGGGAATAAGGGGAATAACTGCGGAAAGTAGCCTCACGGGCGGCGTCTATCAGCTCACGGTCGGCTGCATCCAGTTCCTCGTATGGGAAAATACGGATGTCGATGTGGATATTCAGTTCTTTCATAAGACAAGGTTTCTGTAATTAATGTTACAAAGATAAGGAAGTGATTGGAATTTTCAATTCTTTTGCAGACTTTTGTGCCCGAATCAATGACAAAGACATGAAATATACGTTCCGACTGCTGGCCCTTGTGGCTTTTCTTATGATGCTTCTGCCTGCCCATGCACAGCGCAGGAACTCCCGTTACAACGAATATATCAAGCAATATGCTCCCATTGCAGTGGAGCAGATGAGGTTGCACAAAATACCGGCCAGCATTACACTGGCGCAAGGCTTGCTTGAGAGTGGAGCGGGGCAAAGTGTGCTGGCTCGGAAAAGTAACAATCACTTCGGCATCAAGTGTCACAATAACTGGCGTGGAGGTCGGGTCTATCACGATGATGATGCCCGTGGCGAATGTTTCCGGGCTTATCGTAATGTGCGCGATTCATATGAGGACCATTCCAAGTTCCTTACCAGTGGCGCGCGTTATGCTTTTCTGTTCAAGTTGAAGATAACCGATTACAAAGGATGGGCCAAAGGACTGAAAAAGGCCGGTTATGCCACCGACCCTTCGTATGCCAACCGTCTGATAACGATTATCGAGGATTACGAACTCTATAAGTACGATAATGAAGGCCTGGGACGTCGTGAAGCCCGCAAATGGGAGAAGGAAATCAAGAAGAAACCTTGGTTGTTGAAACCACACCAGGTATATATAGCCAACGGTTTGGCGTACGTCGTGGCTCGCGACGGTGACAGTTTCGAGTTGTTGGGTGGAGAGTTTGACATTAGTTGGAAAAAACTGGTCAGCTACAACGACCTGCATCGTGAATATACTCTCGAGGCTGGTGACATCATCTATCTGAAGAAGAAGAACAAGAAGGCACAGAAGCCTTACACTGTCCACATTGTGCGCGACGGCGACTCTATGCACAGCATTTCACAGAAGTATGGCATCCGCTTGAAGAATCTCTACAAGATGAATCGCAAGGACGGAGAATATGTGCCTGAGGTAGGAGACCGTTTGCGGTTGAGATAGGCTCTATCTTGGCCATTTCAAGGTTTGTCGTCCGTTGTATGGGCGACATGCCTGTCTGCTTCTTTAACGTTCACTTTGAAGATGCTTGTTCTTCTGGGAATATAAATAATGTGTATCTTTGCGGCCGATTATTCCGGTTTTTATACTGTATGTTATTATGATGAATAAAAGGACACCGCTGGTAGGGGAACAGTATATGGTCCCCTTTATTTTGATTATTTCTTTGTTTTTCCTATGGGGATTTGCCCATGCTATACTTGACGTTCTGAACAAACACTTTCAGGAGTTGCTGCACATCAATAAATCTGTGTCGGCTTTGATACAGGCTATGATGTATATGGGCTATTTTGTGATGGCTATTCCTGCCGGATTATTTATTTCCCGTTTTGGCTATAGGAGGGGAGTGGTATTTGGATTGGTACTTTATGGAATAGGTTCGTTACTTTTTATTCCCGGGCAGCAATGGATGTCTTATCAGGTATTTCTGTTTGCCTTGTTCGTTATCGGGTGTGGATTGACGTTTCTGGAAACAGCGGCCAATCCTTATGCTACAGAATTGGGTGCACGCGAAACGGCAGCCAGTCGTCTGAACTTTGCACAATCTTTCAACGGTTTGGGCTGTATCTGTGCTCCTATCGTAACGGGATTATTGTTGTTCTCTGAAGATGGAAATACCGGTTCGGGTAACGTGGCACTTCCCTATGCTTGTATGGGAGTGGTTGTGTTGCTGGTTGCGGTTCTTTTTTCACGTGTTCGCCTGCCGGAGATTGTACACGAGGACGAGGTAAATGCCGACGGACATAAAGTAGGATTATGGAAACACAAGCTGTTTGTATTTGGATTGATGGCATTGTTTGCTTATGAAGTCGGAGAGATTTCCATTAACAGCTTCTTTATTAACTATGTGTTGGAGCAGGGATGGATGAATGCACGTACAGCTTCATTGGTACTCTCGTTCGGTGGTCTGAGTCTTTTTATGTTGGGACGTTTCATCGGTAGCTGGATTATGCGGAGGGTTCGTGCCGAAAAGATGCTTTTCGTTTGCGCTTCGGGTGTCGTGGTGACGACGACAGTGGTACTTCTCGATTTAGGATATGTTTCTTTGATAGCTTTGCTGCTGGTCTATGCATTCGAAGCAATCATGTTCCCTACTATTTTCGCTTTGTCTCTTCGCGGATTGGGTAACCATACCAAACGGGCTTCCTCTTTCCTGATGATGTCACCGGTAGGAGGTGTTGTGGGTCCTTTGTTGATGGGACTGGTGGCAGATTATACCACGATGGTAATTGCTTTTGTCGTTCCCTTGCTTGCTTATATTGTGGTTTGGTTGTATGCTTGCAAGTTGTATACTTTGAGTGGAAAAAGTATGGAAAAGGCTGTAGTCTGATGTTTGTGCTTTGACTTTTATGGATGAATTCAGTTTTTTGAGGCATTTATTTTTCCTCTCCAACTATAGTTCCTATCTTTGCGCATAAATAATAATTGATTTTATTTTGGATTGGCTATATAGTTTGTTTGTGGAACATTCCGCTCTACAGGCGGTTGTTATCCTATCGTTGATTTCAACGGTCGGTTTAGGTTTAGGAAAAGTACGTTTCTGGGGCGTTTCTCTGGGTGTTACGTTCGTATTCTTTGCCGGTATATTGGCCGGACATTTGGGATTTACCATTGATCCCCAGATGTTGAATTATGCAGAGAGTTTCGGACTTGTAGTGTTTGTCTACGCATTGGGCTTACAGGTAGGTCCCGGTTTTTTCAGTTCTTTCCGACAAGGAGGTGTCAGGCTGAATATGCTGGCTACAGGAGTCGTTCTGATCGGTACTTTGATGACCGTGCTGGGCAGTCTTGTAACAGATATTTCGCTTCCGGACATGGTGGGTATTTTATGCGGCGCTACGACAAATACACCTGCTTTGGGAGCTGCCCAACAGACGTTGAAACAGTTGGGAATGGAGGCCAGTACTCCAGCATTGGGATGTGCTGTTACGTATCCGTTAGGTGTCGTGGGAGTTATTTTGGCTATTCTGATTATGCGTAAACTGATGGTGACGGACAAGGACCTGGAGGTGAAAGAGAAAGAAAATGATAATAAAACCTATATTGGTGCTTTTCAAGTTCATAATCCTGGAATCTTTGGTAAAAGTGTGAAGGAAATAGCAGACTTGAGTCATTCTAAATTTGTGATTTCTCGTTTGTGGAGAGAGGGTAAGGTGACGATTCCTACTTCGGACAAGATCGTGGAGGAAGGCGACCGTTTGCTGGTGATTACTTCGGAGAAGGAAGCTGCGGCAATGACGGTGCTTTTCGGTGAACAGGAACATACGAATTGGAATAAGGAAGATATTGATTGGGATGCTATTGACAGTAAACTTATCTCGCAACGTATCGTTGTAACCCGTCCGGAATTGAACGGAAGAAAACTTGGATCACTTCATTTACGTAATCATTATGGTATCAATATAACTCGTGTTTATCGAAGTGGAGTACAGCTGTTGGCTACGGCCGATTTAACATTGCAGTTAGGAGACCGGTTGACCATTGTTGGTGAAGCGGCATCCGTGCATAATGTTGAGAAGGTGTTGGGTAATGCAATTAAGAGTCTGAAAGAACCTAATCTGGTAGCTGTATTTATCGGCATTATTTTGGGACTTATATTGGGAGCTATCCCTATTTCGATACCGGGTATCAGTGCACCGGTGAAACTTGGTTTGGCAGGTGGTCCTATTATTGTCGGTATTCTGATAGGTACATTTGGTCCGAGGTTACATATGGTAACTTATACGACACGTAGTGCCAATTTGATGTTGCGTGCATTGGGATTGGCATTGTATTTGGCTTGCCTTGGATTGGATGCGGGTGCTCATTTCTTTGAGACCGTGTTCCGCCCTGAAGGACTTCTTTGGATTGGTGTCGGTTTTGTTTTGACGCTGGTACCAGTATTGATAATGGGAGTTGTTGCTTTTAAATGGATGAAAGTTGATTTCGGCTCCGTGACCGGTATGTTATGTGGCAGTATGGCTAATCCAATGGCATTGAACTATGCTAACGATACCATTCCCGGTGATAATCCATCGGTGTCTTATGCCACAGTATATCCGCTTTGCATGTTCCTTCGAGTCATCATAGCTCAGGTGCTACTGATGTTTTTGTTGGGATGATTAATTTGAATAGGAATAAAAATATAAAGATAGAATCATGGGAAATATTACTTCTGAAAGTATCATCAGCGATTTGCGTTATCTGCAATTATTGTCCCATAGCTTTCCGACGATAGCTGATGCCAGTACCGAGATTATCAATCTGGAGGCAATTCTGAATCTGCCTAAAGGAACGGAACATTTTTTGACCGACATACATGGAGAATATGAAGCTTTTCAGCACGTGCTGAAGAATGCATCGGGAGCAGTGAAGCGTAAGGTGAATGAAATATTCGGTCATACCTTGCGTGAGAGTGAGAAGAAGGAACTTTGTACGCTGATTTACTATCCGGAGGAAAAACTGCAACTGATCAAAGCGTCCGAGAAGGACTTGGATGACTGGTATTTGATTACGCTGAACCAGTTGGTTAAGGTTTGCCAGAATGTGTCGTCCAAATATACGCGTTCTAAAGTTCGGAAGGCTTTGCCTGAAGACTTCTCTTATATCATTCAAGAGTTGTTGCACGAGTCTACTATCGATCCCAACAAGCATGCTTATATCAATGTTATCATCAGTACCATTATCTCTACCAAGCGTGCCGATGATTTTATTATAGCTATGTGTAACCTGATACAGCGGCTTACTATCGATTTGCTGCATATCGTGGGTGACATATATGATCGTGGACCGGGAGCGCACATCATAATGGATACGCTTTGCGATTATCATAACTTTGATATTCAATGGGGAAACCATGATCTTCTTTGGATGGGAGCAGCCTCGGGAAATGATGCTTGTATGGCAAATGTAATCCGTATGTCTATGCGTTATGCCAATTTGGCTACATTGGAAGATGGATATGGTATCAATCTACTGCCGTTGGCTACGTTTGCCATGGATGTCTATGGAGATGATCCTTGTGAGATCTTTGCGCCGAAATTGAATTTTTCCGATTCTCGTTACAATGAAAAGACATTGCGTCTCATTACACAGATGCATAAAGCCATTACCATTATTCAGCTGAAACTGGAAGCTGCCATCATTGACCGTCGGCCGGAGTTAGGTATGGGCAACCGGAAGCTGTTGCATCTGATAGATTTCGAACGAGGAGTTTTTATGTACGATGGAAAGGAATATGCTTTACGTGACACAAACTTCCCGACAATCGATCCGGCAGACCCCTATAGGCTTACGGAAGAAGAGCATGATTTGATGGAGAAGATACATGCTTCTTTCATGAATAGTGAGAAATTGAAAAAACACATGCGCTGTCTGTTTACCTACGGTGGCATGTATCTGGTATGCAACAGTAACTTACTTTATCATGCGTCGGTTCCTTTGAATGCTGACGGAAGCTTCAAGCATGTAGTAATCAATGGAAAGGAGTATTGGGGAGAGAAACTGTTGAAAAAGGTGGACCAATTGGTACGTACCGCCTACTTTGGTGAAGATGGTTCGGATGAAAAGGCGTTTGCGCTTGACTATATGTGGTATATGTGGTGTGGTCCGGATGCTCCCTCTTTCGACAAAGACAAAATGGCCACGTTTGAACGCTATTTTGTAGAAGACAAATCGTTGCATAAGGAGACGAAGGGATATTATTATACACTGCGGAATGAAGTGGAAGTATGTAACAGAATTTTGCGGGAGTTTGGCATAGATCCCGAAGCTCATGCCCATATCATCAACGGGCATGTGCCGGTCAAAACTATCAAGGGAGAACAACCCATCAAGGCTGAGGGAAAAATGCTTGTAATTGACGGAGGATTCTCCAAAGCCTATCAGCCGGAAACGGGTATAGCCGGATATACATTGGTCTATCATTCGCATGGTTTGCAGCTGGTACAGCACGAACCTTTCCAAAGTCGGCAGAAAGCTATTGAAGAGGGGCAGGACATCAAGTCGACCACATTCCTAGTGGAATTCAATTCGCAACGTATGATGGTAAAGGATACGGATAAAGGACGTGAACTGCGTACTCAAATTGAAGATTTAAAGAAACTCCTTGTGGCCTATCGTACCGGTCTGATAAAAGAGCATGTATGATTGGGCAATTAGCAGGAGATTGAATTATTGAATCCGGAGGGCGGCATTTAGTATTTGAACAGTACAATGCCGCCCTCTATGATTATTCCTTTGTCATAGGTCGCATTACGGTCGTAGTGGCGGTCCCAGCCATAGCCTCCACTGACAAATAGGCCCACATTTTCGGTCAGTCTGTATTCCATATTGATACGTGTCTGCAGAGAATATAGACGGGCTGGACAGTTTACCTCGTTCTTGCGGAATGTTTCAATATGACTGTATCCCAGGTCTCCGCTGACAAATAGACGTTTGTAGAGAGGCAATTCTGCTCCGGCACGATAGAAAACCGCACCGGAAAACTTATCGTTAAAGTCAAAATAGGGAGCACCAACTCCTAGAATAGTGTAAAGCTTGTTGTTTTTGAAACGAGCGCCCAGATTCAATTTAGTCGTATTGCTTCCTGAAACCAAGAGTTGTATGCGGGTGTGCGGATTGGCATTGACTAAGCCCAGTTGTAAGCCGTCGAATTTCTCCTTGTAATAATTGAACAAGCCGATTTGCATTCCCTTGGCACGAGAAGCCATATTGAGCAAGCCGATTTGTACTCCTTTGAGTTCGCGTCCCGCTACATTCCCTATTCCCGACAGTTGGAGTCCCTGCATATCTTCACCTGTAATGTTAAGTAGCCCGCCTAGGTGTACTCCCGCTGAAGAACCTCCGGCCACGTTCATCAATCCAGATAGTGTCAGTCCGTGATAGTTGTTGCCTGTAATGTTGGCTATACCAGTCAGTAGTAGACCGCTACCATTATCGCCAATGAAGTTCATCAATCCGGCAGCAGTAATTCCCCGGTTGTTCTCACCTGTGATGCTGACTAAGCCTGAAGCCAACATTCCTATTCCTTCATTCCCATTGATACTGACCATTCCGGCAGCGGACAGCCCTCGATAGCCATGTTTGTTGATGTTGGTGATTCCTGACAGTTGGATGCCTTGCATACGATGGCCTACACTGTTTGAAAATCCTGCCAATTGGATGCCTTTTACATTCTGTCGTGTGTTGCTTCCCAATATATTAATTCCCAGTCCGGTCAGATTGTTCTGTGAAGAAAAAAAGCCCAGGTTGAAGATTGTAGTACCTATGCTGTCAGCTGTTTGTGTAGAGATGCCTTTCCATAATGACAGATTGATACCGACGGGTTTCAGTGAGCTGGAAGCCGACTGTTGGGTAGGGGATTGGGCAAAAAGAGTCCCTGCCATGAGCAGGGACATCAGAAGTATTATAGAGTTTTGTTTTCTCATCCTTTGGCCTCTTGATACAGGAAACGCTTGATGGACTTCTTGGGAGTCTTTTCAAACTCTTCCGGATAGATTTTCATTTTATAAAGCTGGCTGTAGGCTGGAAGTTCGGCATTCAGGGCTACCCGATTTTCTTCCATAACCCGTTCGATGTCTTCGTTGGTCAGGCCATGGGCGAAAGCATCGTCGAAGTCTGGATAGACCAGGCCGACCAGTCGTTCGTTCTGCTGTACAATGATGCTTTCGGCCACATACGGCATATTGTTCAGTTTGTCTTCAATTTCCTCCGGATAAATGTTCTGTCCGCTGGGGCCAAGGAGCATATTCTTGCTGCGTCCCTTGATCGTAACGTTTCCTTCACGGTCCATCAGAGCTAAGTCACCTGTATGCAGCCAGCCGTCCGGTTCCAGTACTTCCTGGGTAGCTTCTTCATTTTTGTAGTAGCCAAGCATCACGTTGGGGCCGCGGCAGATGATTTCACCTGGGATATTTTCCGGGTCTGGTGAGGCTATTTTGATTTCCATACGTGGGGCAGCTTTTCCGCATGATCCCGGTTTGAAGCGTTTCCAGTCTTCGTAGCAGATAATAGGACCGCATTCGGTCATGCCGTAACCTACGGTATAGGGGAAATCTATCATTTTGAGGAACTGTTCTACATCGTGATTGAAGGCTGCTCCACCGATAATGACCTCTTCGAAGTTTCCGCCGAATGCCTGTACCACTTGTTCGCGTACGGTAGCCTTGATCTTATCGTTGACAAAAGGTACTTTCAGCAATAGTTTCATAGTCGGTGTTTCCAGTTTGGGCAATACATTCTTTTTGATAATCTTTTCGATGATGAGCGGCACGGCGACAACGATGCGTGGCTTCACTTCGGCAAATGCCTGGAAAATAATCTTCGGACTCGGCATGCGGGTCAGGTAATAGATGTGGCAACCCACAGCAATTTCATACAGGAATTCAAAGGCCAGTCCGTACATGTGGGCCATCGGAAGCATGGATACAACTTTGTCACCACACTTCAGCGGCAGAACTTGGAAGGCGAAGGCTGTATTCGACCAAAGGCTGCGGTAGGGCAGCATTACTCCCTTGGAGTAGCTGGTGGTTCCTGAAGTGTAGTTGATGACGGCCAGTTCCTCCGGCTGATCTTTGTGATAAAAAACGTGTTCCTTGCGGAAGTTCTTAGGATATTTCTTGCCAAAGAGTTCGTTGAGGTGTTCGCGGGCATAATCCACCTTTTCGCTTCGGGAAACAAGAATCGAAAAGTCTGTCATCATGAAAATGCCTTCCAGCAGTGGCATGGCGTTTTCATTCAGATTTTCCCATACCATATCGCCCACAAAAAGCAGTTTGGCTTCAGAGTGATTTACAATGTTGTGTATGTTGTCAGCTTTGAATTCGTGCAGGATGGGTACAATGACTGCTCCGTAGGTCAGTGTAGCCAGGAAGGTGACTCCCCAGTGCGAGCTGTTACGACCGCAGACGGCAATTTTGTCTCCTTTCTTAATGCCGCTTGCTTCAAAGATAATGTGAAGCTTTTCTATTTTTCGTGCAACGTCTTTGTATTGTAGGGTTGCTCCCTTGTAGTCGGTCAGGGCGTCCAGATCCCAGTTTTCTTTAATACTCTTCTCAATGTATGCGATAAAACTTTGTTCCATAATTATTGCACATTTTTGTTAGATTTGTGCAAATATAGCTTTTTCTCTATATAACACAAACGAATTAGTATAAATTTTGTTGTTTAGGCAACAAGTTCCTGTTTGTTTCTTCTTGCTTGCCGTTTGGTATAAATTTTGTCGATAACCAGTGCGATGGCTCCGTCTCCTGTGACGTTGCAGGCTGTTCCGAAACTGTCCATGGCAATGTACAGAGCTATCATCAACGCCTGTTCCGATTCGCCGAAACCCAAAATGGACTGAAGGATGCCGAGTGATGCCATGATGGCTCCTCCGGGGACTCCCGGTGCCGCAACCATTGTGATTCCCAGCATGAAGATGAAACCGGCAAACAATTGGAAGTCATAGTGTATGCCTTGCATTATCATCAGTGCCAGGGCACAGGCCACAATCTTCAGCGTACTGCCGGACAGATGGATGGTGGCACAGAGCGGAATAACAAATCCTGCTATTCCGGGCGATACGCCATTTTTGACGGTCTGTTCCAGGGTGACGGGGATGGTGGCGGCCGACGACTGCGTGCCCAGTGCCGTGAAGTAGGCAGGCATCATCCGTCCCAGTAGTCTGAATGGATTGCGGCGGACGAACAGTGCAGCGATGCAATACTGGAAGACCAGCAGGAAGATGTGCAGCAGGAAGATGATACCGATAATCTTAATGAACACACTGAGAATGCCGAATACCTGTCCTGAGCGGGTCATGTTCAAGAAGATGCCGAAAATATAGACGGGCAGCAAGGGCAAGATGACAGTACTGATGGTTTTCACGACAATTTCCTGAAAGTCCAGTGCTACGTTCTTCAGCGCATCTGTCTTCAGGTGGGCCAAGCCCAATCCCAGGGTGAAGGCCAGGACGAGGGCTGTCATGACATTCATTAGCGGAGGAATGGCTACGTTGAAGTAGGGGAGGATGCCTTGGCCCTCGCTCACTTGCTCCAGCGGAACGTCCTGCTGTATGAGCGACGGGAAGAAGGTCGTGCCGGTGAAGTAGGACAGAAAGCCTGCAAACAGCGTGGCACCATAGGCTATCAGTACGGTGGCCAGTAACATCTTGCCCGCTCCTTTACCGATGTTGGCAATAGCGACGGTCACTAGCCCGACGATAATGAGCGGGATGGAGAAGTTCAGGAACTCACTGAAGATGCTGTTGAATGTGACAAATGCCCTGATCAGCATCATGGGTAGCACATTTCCGAAGGCGATGCCCGCAGCGATGGCTATCACGATGCGGGGCAGGAGACCGATATGTATTTTTTTCATTTAAATCTCATTTTTCCTATGAACAAATAAAGAACGCTTTTTGTTTTACAAACAGTATCAATTATGAAAACATATACGAAGGAAACAGCTATAGGAACTTATCATGCGTTGATTGAACATCTCATCGGCATGATGAACGCCTCTCCGGAGAAAGTATTCAATTTTGCTTTTTCAGGAGGCGATGTCCTGTGGCCTTTATTTGATGTCTGGGCTTATGATTATGGCGATCTAACTCCCTGGCATCGGATGCGTATTTATTGGACCGATGAGCACCATGTTCCCATGGAACATTCGGACAGTAATTACGGCATTTTTTCCCGACTGTTGATTGATAAGGTTTCTTTTCCGTCCGATTCGGTTTTTCCCATCCTTTGTGGCAGTGCTTCCAATTTGAAGGCGGAGGCGGTTCGTTATGCCGGCAAGGTTCGTGCAGCTGTGCCCATGGTTGGCGGTATACCGGTGTTCGATGCGGTGCTGCTGGGTGTAGAGCCGGACGGACATGTCGCATCGCTCTATCCCGGACAAGAGCATTTGCTTGCTTCGTCACAATTATATGTCGCCTGTACCAATCCCTACAGCGGACAGCGATGTGTTACCATGACCGGTACGCTGCTGCTTGCCGCGTCCCAGATTATCCTGTTGGCAGTAGGTAAGGGCAGGGCAGGAATCGTTCACGATGTGTTGAATTCGGGGGATACTTCTCCTTTAAGCTACATTGCCCACCATGCGGCCGACGTCAGGCTGTTTATGGACGTCTGCGCAGAGGGCGGGCAATGAGTCTGGTGGAGCGTCCGTGCTCCCCGGTTGTGTGTTTTTCAGCGTTGCCTATTTAATTAATTTTCCATTTACCTTTACGTTTTTCAGTTGGAAGTTCCGGATGAGCGACTTGTCTACATCGCCTTTCTCAGCTTCGATGTCCATGTTCTCGAAAGTGAAGTTGGTGAGTTCATATTGGTCGGAACCTTCGACGTCAAAGAACGTGTTGCACTTCAGGGTGATGTTGCGCATCGTCACCTGATCGGCATACGATTTCGGCATCTCTTTCTGTCCTTTCAAGTCGAAAAACTGTGTCCACGGGCGTACCAGGATACAACTTTTGGCGTCGCCTTTCACGTCTTCCACCGTGATGTAGTTGTAATGTTGCGGAGTGTCGGGACGCATTTTCAACCACAGGATGCGGCTGGCTTGCGTGATGGTGCAACGGCGCAGGATGATGTTGTGGTTGTGGATGGACTCGCTGCCGCAAGTCAGTCCGCTGTGGCAGAATCCGTACGTGCAGTCCTCGATGATGATGTTGCGGTTTCCGCCGTTGTTCGGATCCTTGTCGGCCTGCGGGCCTTTGCCACCTTTCAGGGCTACGGCGTCGTCGTTCACAGACATGTAGCAACCTTTGATCAGTACGTTGGTGCAGGCATCTACGTCCACCGCGTCGCTACTCGGAGCTTTCACGGGAGCAGCCGGGGCGAAGATGTGCAGGCCCAGCAGTTTCACGTTGTTGCAACGGTAGAGGTGTGTGGTCCAGAAGGGCGAGTTGATGAAGCGCACGCCGGAGAGTTGCACATCGTTGCTGTTCGAGATATATACCAGACGCGGACGCATCTCGTCCATGTTGGTGCATTTGGGGTTCCACTGGCGGCGGAGCCAGAACGATTTCCAGTAGCGCAGGCCGTTGCCGTTGATGGTGCCGCTGCCCGAGATGGTGAAGCCGTTCACCTTGTCAGCGTTGATCAGGGCAGAGAAGTATTTCACACTCTGTCCTTCGATGCGGGTATCCACGATGGGGAAGTTGCTGATGTCGTCGCTGCCTTTCAATGTGGCGCCTTCTTCCAGATGCAGGTGGGTGCGGGGCTTGAAGAACAGGGCGCCGGTCAGGTAGGTACCCTTCGGCACGATGACTACACCGCCCTGCTCGGCGGCACGGTCGATGACGGCCTGTATCTTTTCCGTCTGGAGCACGGTACTGTCGTTCACCACGCCGTAATCGGCCAGGTTGTAGGCGGTACCCAGGTCGCGGATGTTTACAATTTCGTTTTGTCTGAACCACTCGGGTATCGGCGTCCCGTCGGGGAAGAGATCCTGTTGTCCGAACATCGGCAGGCTGAGGAGGGCGCTTACGAATAAGGCAATCAGTTTCATGGCTGTAATTTCTTTTAATGTGTGTTGTAATCAAGTATATTCACGGCTGCAAACTTAAGAAATATTACCTTTGACGGGAGAAAATGATTGATTTTAATCCTGCGTGGAATGACTTTTTCTATCTTTGCCTTCGAAAAGTGTAATGCAAAATCCATTCACACTGATATGTCTCGTATTCTTCTTATAACCATCTTTTGCATGTGGCTGCCTTTGCAGCTGATGGCACAGGGCTTCACCGTCCGGGGCAGGGTAGTGGACAAACTCTCGCGTCAGCCCGTGGCCTACGCCAACGTATCGCTTTACGGCAATCCCGGCCAGGGCGCTTCGACCGACAGCCTGGGGCAGTTCCGCATCGAGCACGTGGCGCCGGGCATCTACCTCGACTTGCAGAACGTCACGAAGAGCGTACTCCGCCAGCAGGACGTGCTGATGAGCACTGGCGTCGTCGAGAATCCCGAAGCCCCCGCCTCCGAGCAGCGTTACGTCATGAAACGCCTGAAGCAGGAGAGCGGCACCCTGCTGCCCACCATCGGCCTGACGGTGGAATTCTGAGCCGTGGAGGCAGAGAGGAAAAATTCCGGACAGCAGAAGACCGGCCTTTGCCCGAAAAAGCGTACCTTTGCCGACGGAACGGCCGGCGACGGCGAAAACACGATACAGAAATGATGAACCATTCCCATACACACTCTCTGTGGCAGGGCCGCCCGGCCGCCTGGCTCATGGCCTTCGTCCTGCTGCTCGCCGCGGGCAGCCTGCGTGCGCAGAAGCAGGACGGCTACTTTGGCGACAGCGCCCTCTATGCCCTGTCCATGCAGATGTTCGACAGCATCCAGACGCCCGCCTTCTTCGACATGCAGCGGCGCGGACTGGAGCGTGCCGTGGCCACCGGCAGCAAGCACTTCGACTACGTGTTCCGCTCCGCCCCGTTGTCGCGTTGCGAGGCGATGGGCGACAAGCCGGGCTTCCTGCTTGCTGCCGACGGGCTGATAGCCCACTATCAGGCGCAGGCCGACGATTCGCTGCTCTATTCCACCTGGGCCCGCCGTGCCGACCGCCTGCTCGTGTGGGGCGACTACGTGGAAGCCGTCCTTTCCCTGCGCGGCATGGCCGACTATGCCCGCCGCCACAACCACCCGTTCGGGCTGCTGAACGCCGACTTCTACTTCGGTCAGTGCTACCTGAGCAACGGTCAGGATTCCGTGGCCGCCCGCCACTACCGTCAGGCCCTCGACGGGGCTATCCGCTACGGTTCGCCCGGACTGGCAGCCCGCAGCGGCTTCAACCTTGTCAACATCCTGCAAGGCTGGGGACGCTTCGACGATGCCCTGGCCCTGAGCGACTCGCTGCCCGCCTTCATCCGCCAGTGGGAGGTGATGAAAGGCATTGCCGTCAACCCCGTGCTGCGGGTGCAGAACGCCATGTACCGCCTCAAGGTGCTCATCAGCCGTGCCGACCTGCCCGCCGCCACCGCCTGGCGCGACACGATGCTGCTATATAATAAGATGTATGCCGACCCCTCGCAACAGGAGGAACTGCAATATACGCTGGCCCGCTACGAACGCCTGGCCGGTAACAACGCCGAGGCCGGGCGCATCCTGCGCATGCTGGCCGACTACAGCCGCAGCCGGGGCAACCAGGCCCGCATGGCGCGCTACTACCGTTCGTTGGCCGACGTCCTGCACGCCGAGGGCCGCTATGCCGAAGCTGCCGACTGCTACCGCCTCTATGCCGAGGCGGCTGACAGCGCGCAGGTAGCTACCTCGAACGCCCAGCTCAACCGCTTGTCGCGCCTTTACCGCCTGGACGAGCTGGAGCAGGAGAAGCGCGTGGCCCTGGCCGAGCAAAGCCGTGCCCGCACGCTGGCCGGGTCGGCACTGATAGTGGCCGTGCTGCTGCTGGCCCTGTGCGTGCTGCTGGTGGTACACCATCGCCGCCTGCGGCAGAAGAACCGCGAGCTGGTGGCCCGCATCCGCAGCCAGGAAGAAGCCGAACAGCGCGCCGAGGAAGCCGCCCGCCGTGCCGAGGCCGAACAGCCTGCCGACGAACTGTCGCGCGAGATGCAGCTCTTCCGCCGCCTGCAAGCGTTGCTGGCCGACGAAGAAGTGCTGCGCCGTCCCCGCTTGGGGCGCGACGAGCTGGCCGAAATGCTGGGCACCAACCGCACCTACGTGGCCGATGCCGTGGCCGCCTGCACCGAGCAACGCTGGAGCGTGTCGCAGTACGTCGCAGCCGTCCGTGTTCGTCGTGCCCGCTACCTGATAGACAATCATCCCGAGCTGTCGCTGGGCGAAATTGGCCATGCCTGTGGCTTCCAGTCGCAGAGCAGTTTCATCCGTTGCTACCGCGACCATTACGGTATAACGCCCGGCGAATACCGCAAATTCTCGTCTTCAAGACAATGAAAAGAAAAAAATGCCTTTGTAGTCTATTGAAGCACAACGTTTTGCGCATACGAAATTAAAAATTGCGCATACGAAATTCCTTTTCGCCCCGTTTTTTTACTTTCGCGCCGTCATTCAAACCGAGTAACGACGCATGAACCTTTTCGACACTGACATCTGCTGGGTGTACATCACCGACGACGGCCGCCGACGCCGCATCCTGTTCTGCGCTGACGACGAACGCAACACCCTGCTACGTCCGCGCCTGGAGCGGGGCGAGCGTGCGGTGTACTGCCGCCGCTTCGACAACACCTTCGACGCCCTGGCCCACAAGCTGATGCTCCAAAGCCTGTCGGCCTCGACGATAGACTGCCTCATCCGCCGCTACCGGAAACTGACTTCCGACGAGATTACATCCATATTATAAACCGTTAAAATGAACGAAAACATGAAGACAATGAACGAAAAACAACAGGCGGCAAACAGCCGCGAGGCCTACGAGGCCCCCAAGTGTGAAATCATCGAACTGCAGCAGGAAGGCGTGCTGTGTGGCAGCGTCATCGGTGCCTCGAATGATTCTTTTGGAGAAGAAAACGTGGGAAGCATCTGGGATAGAAATTAAAGAATGAACGAAGGCAATGAAAACAATGAAACATCTTTTCCGGGCGCTGCCGCTGTGGGCGCTGTTGCTCGGGGTCGCCTCGTGCGACAAGGAAGACATCGTGGCCGGTGGAAACGGCGCGGAGGCATCCGGCGAACGGGTGCCGATGACCTTCACCGCCCTGGCGCCGCAGACGGGACAAGCGCAGACACGTACCGAACTGCAACCGGGGGAGGTTGGTGAAAACGGACAGACGACGTATGCCGTCTATTGGAACGCCGGAGACCGGATAGGCATCTACGACGGCGAGTCGTTCCGGCCTTTCACCATCGACCTGCAAGAAGGAACGGCGGCTACCGCCAACTTCAGCGGAGAAGCCAATCCGGGAAGCAGTCGCTACCTGGCTTTCTATCCTTACGATGCTGAGGGAGTGACTTACACGGACGGCGCCATCCATTTCACCCTTCCCGTCACTCAGACGGCACAGGCCGGGAGCTTTGCCCCCAACACGAACCCCGCATGGGCGCAGACCAACGACGCGGACAGACAACTGACTTTCCGCAACGCGGCCGCGCTGGTGAAGTTCGCCCTGACGGCGGAGGACGCCGCGCAGGTGTCGAACGCCGTGCTGACCGATACGCAGGGCAAGCCGCTGGCCGGTGGCTTCAGCCTGTCTGTTGCCGCTGGTGGAGCTACCCTGACGGGCAATAGCGGAAACACTTCTGCTTCCGTCAAGCTGGAGGGTCCCTTCGGAATGAAGGCAGCGGACGCCCCGACCGCCGATTACCTCTTTGTGGTGGCATGTGGAGAAAATCAGTTGGAGAGCGGCTTTACCCTGGCCTTCAACCTGACGAACGGCGGGCAGAAGACCCTGACGGCTTCCGACGGCCTCGGCACGGAGAAATCGCTGGCGGCAGGCGTGATAACCAATTTGGGCGAAATCCCGCTGGACGGTGTGCCGGTGACCGGTGTCCCCATCAGCTACGGCGGCGAATCTTCCGACATCACCGCTACAGGAGAAATCTGGGCAGACTGACCTGCTTGAAACGTAACGCATTGAACCAATATAAACGTAATAACAAAATGAAGACAAGAAACAAACTATACGATAAGAGTCGGCTGCGCCTCCTTTGTCTGCTGACAGCGTTGCTCGGCTTATTCGGTGCCGGACAGATATGGGCGGAGAACGGCACCACCTCCGGCACGAGTTCCACTCGCCGTGACGCAGTGGTCGGCGGAATCGCTGCAAACATCGGCGGCGGGCAGGCGGACAATCTTTATTTCGGCACCTATCAGCAGAGCAGCGACGGAAACGGTGGCTATAATATAGACCCCATCAAATGGCGGGTGCTGGAAAATGCAGAAGGGCAGCTGTTCCTGATTTCCGATCAGAACCTGGATGTATTTCAGTATCATACGGATTGGGAAGAGATTACATGGGAAAGAAGCACCATGCGCTCCTGGCTCAATGGGTACGGCGCGTCTGAAAACAACGGTGGCGACAGCGGTACGGATTATACAAGCGATAATTTTATCGGCGCCGCTTTTTCGGAGAAAGAGCAGAAGGCTATTGCGGAAACAACTGTTGTCAATGATGATAACCCGAATCATAACACAGATGGCGGCAACAACACTACCGATAAAATCTTCCTTTTGTCGATTGCAGAAGCAAGCAATAGCAGCTACTTTGCCGATGATGCCAGCCGTATTTCGACCAATACCGCCTATGTAGCAGACGGCGGCAAAGGCAACAGGTGGTGGCTGCGCTCCCCCGGCATCGGTGTTTACTACGCGGCGAGTGTGGCTGGCAACGGCGACGTGGATAATGCCGGGGACTATGGGGACGAAGAGAACCGTGCGGTTCGTCCCGCTTTTCATTTAGATCTGAATTCTGTCCTCTTCACCTCCGCCGCCGCAGGCGGCAAATCCGCAAGCGGTATGGACAGCGGATTAACGGCGGTAGGCGATTATGACGGCAACGAGTGGAAGCTGACGCTGTTAGATGACAGCCGCAGTTTTTCGGTGACGGAAACGACCGTCAGTGGCGATCGAGGCACAACTGTTACGCTGCATTACTCCGGGGCGACCAACGGAACAAATGAATATATCTCGGTGCTTCTGACAGACGAGCAGGGCAACGCCTTGTACTATGGCCGGGTAGCGGAGCCGAACAGCGCAGAGGGGGAAGTCAGCCTTACAATCCCCGATGCGCTTGCAGCGGGAACCTATACCCTTAATGTGTTCAGTGAGCAGTACAACGGCGACTATCAAACTGACTACGCCAGTGCGTTTGAAGCGGTCACCCTGACCGTATCTGCGACTCCTGAGCAGATTAACGGCGTCTATCAAATTAAAACTGCCAACAACCTCTTCTGGTTCGCCGCCCTGGTCAACGGCACGCTGACCGACGGCACGGCACAGAACGCCGCCGCCTGCGCGGTGCTGACCACGAACATCGACCTGACCGGCGAAGCGTGGACACCCATCGGCAGCGAGAGTAATCCCTACACCGGCACTTTTGACGGACAGAACCATACCATCAGCGGCATGACCATCGAAAACGCCGAAAGCTATTCCGGCCTGTTCGGCAACGTCACCGGCACCGTCCGGGACTTCACCGTGACCGGCAGCATCACCATCATCGGCGATGAAACTGTTTCGAGAGTAGGCGGCGCAGCCGGTTCCCTGGGCATTGCTACGGCGGGCGGCACCGTCAGCGGCGTGACCAGCGATGTGGATATCACCGTCAGCGCCGGCAACGACCACATCGGCGGCGTGGTAGGCTCCATGCCGGAGAACAGTAGCCCTACGGTGGAAAGCTGCCTATATATGGGCAACATCACCGTTACGGTGGAGGCAGGCAGCGTGGCCGGCGTGGTGGGCTATATCCGCACTGGCACCATCCAGAACTGCGCCAACTGGGGCGGCATCAGCATCAATACGGGTGGCAACGGCAGCGTGGGCGGCATCTTAGGTTATTGCAACAACGGTAATATATACATTCGCAACTGTTATAACAGCGGTGTCATCGCGGCTGAAGGCACTGCCAACGTGGGCGCCATCGTAGGCCAAAACAAGAGCACTCAGGCTACCGTCAGCAACTGCTGTTACCTGACCGGCAGTGCCGACAAGGGACAGGGTCAGCTCACCGATGACGCGGCAGGCACCGCAGTAAAGACCGACGAAGATTTCAAGAGCGGTGCCGTGGCCTACTTGCTGCAAGGCAGCCAGACGGCACTGACATGGGGCCAGACTCTCGACAAAGATAACTATCCTGTACTGACCACCGACGAGGCGAAGCGCGTCTATGCCGCCAAGCTGTATAAAGGTTCTGCCGACAAGGTATCCGAACTTTATGCCAACACGCCGAACTTCAGCAGCCCCGAGGAGGCGAACGCCCTCCTCGTGATAGAAGACGCGGCAACAGCTCCGGCAGGCAAGAACATCGTGGTGAAGAGCGACGATGCCTATACCTGCGCCAACCTGGTACTGACCGACGGCGCCGACTTCTACACGCCAGTAGCCTTCACGGCCACGCAGGCCACTTACAGCCGACCGTTGGCGGATGGCACGCAGTGGGGTACCGTGGCCCTGCCGTTCGACGCCACCAGCGTGACCGGCGCCGAGCTGTTCCGAGTAGCCAGTCAGGACGGTGATGCGCTTTATGTGGACGAAACGAACGGCATGGCAGGCGGAGAGCCGCTGGTATTCCGTGCGAATGCGGAGGTGACGGAGGTAGGTTTCAATGGTAAGGATGTGACTGTCCGTGCCACGGACGCAGAAGCGGGCAGCACTTTGCTGAAAGGCACGTCGCAGACTGTCAGTCCGCTGGCCGAAGGCGCCTACTTCATCTACGGCGACCAGTTCTACCGGGTCGCATCGGGCAGCCAGGTAGGCATGAAGGCTTTCCGCGCCTACATTCCGGCTACTGCCGGAGCCTCCACCCGCTCGGCGGGCGCGGCGTCGCAACTGCGCATTGTGTTCAATGCTTCGGAAACGACCCGCACGGCGCACGAAGGGAACTGAAGCACCGGCGTGCGGCGCGAACCGCACGCCGGTGCAGTCCTGAAAAGACGCGCGTGTAGCTCGGACTACACGCGCGTGCAAGTTCAGCTACACGCGCGTGTAATTCAAACCGGACGCGCGTCTTTTTACAACGAGATTATCGGTAGATGTTAATCTGCTCATTATTAACTGTTTAAAAACTAATGATCATGAAAGCGAATTTCAATTTAGCCCACAGGATGAATCCTCAGACGAAGGAAAAAATGTGGTATGCCGTGCCGAGCAGCAAGGGCGTGCTCGATGCCGACGAAACGGCAACGATGGCCGTGGCCGACACCACGCTGTCCAAAGGCGAATACAAGTATGCCATGGAAGCGACTACAGACAAGCTGATATCCATGGTGCTGAGCGGCGTGACCATCACCATCGGCGACCTGGGCAAGCTGCGCCTGTCGTTCGGCAGCAAGGGGGCAGCCAACATCGATGACTTTGATACGGCTACGATGATTCAGAACCCGAAGTTCGTCTTCACCCCTTCGAAGACGCTGAAGGCCGCACTGGCCAACGCCCAGTTCGAGGTGGAAGGCGTGGTGGAAGACGGCATCAAGTATGGCTCGGTGGCCTCGTACCGCAAGGCGAAGGGCCTGCCCACCGGCGGCACTACCGACACCGACCCCGAACCCACGCCCGAACCGGAACCCGGTGGCGACGAGGGCGAAGGCGGAAGCCCGCTATAAATTGATAATTGATAATTGATAATTGAAAATTCATTCTCCATTTTCAATTCTCCATTCTCCATTAAAAAAAGGGGCCGAAGCCCCTTTTTTTTTGCGTCCCTACATTCCTAAAATCTGAAATCTCAATATTTTGCTTTGATCTCCGGCAGCGCCTTCCGGATGTCGCTGATGCGTCGGGCGTCGCTGGGGTGCGTGCTGAGCAGTTCGGGGACGGAACCGCTACCCGAGGCCGACATCTTCTGCCAGAAGCCGACGGCCACGTCGGGGTTGTAGCCCGCCATGCGCATCAGTACCAGGCCCATGTAGTCGGCCTCCGTCTCGTGCTTGCGCGAGAAGGGCAGCATGACGCCCACCTGCGCGCCCAGTCCGTAGATGGTGGAGGCGGCGGTCTGGATGGCGGCGCTCTTCTCGGCGAGGGAGTAGTTGAGCAGCTGGGCGCCCGTCTGTGCCAGCATCTGCTGGCTGAGGCGCTCGTTGCTGTGCTTGGCCACGGCGTGCGCCACTTCGTGACCGATGACCACGGCCAGCTCGTCGTCCGACGTGACGAGTTTCATCAGCCCTTCGTAGACCACAATCTTGCCGCCGGGCATGCAGAAGGCGTTCACCTGGTCGTCCGCCACGAGGTTGAACTCCCACTGGAAGTTCTTCACTTCGGCGGCCAGTCCGTTCTGGCGGAGGTAGGCCTCGGTGGCCTGGGCTATCTTCTGCCCGACGCGCTTCACCATGGCCGCCTGCGTGGCCGACGAGGAGCGCGGGGCGGTCTTCATGTAGTCGTTGTACTGCGTCAGGCTGGACGAGAGGACTTCCTGGTCGGAGACGAGGAGTAGCTGGCGGCGTCCCGTCAGGGGGACGGAACCGCATCCCGCCCAGAGGAGGGCGGTGAGGGCGAGGAGGAGGAGAGGATTTTTCATATATTATCGTTTAAAGGGTTATGCTTGGACAAAGGTACGGAGAATTTCTGAAATTGCCTCCACTGTTTTTCCTGTAACCGGATGGACGAAGCGCAGCGAGCGGGCATGGAGGTAGAGGCGGTCGGCAGGTGTGCCGTAGAGCGGGTCGCCCACGATGGGGCAGCCGAGGCCTTCGGCATGGGCGGCGTGGACGCGGAGCTGGTGCGTGCGCCCCGTCAGCGGACGGAAGCGGACGAGCGTGCGGCCCTCGCGGCGTTCCAGCACTTCGTAGAGGGTCTGCGCCGGCTTGGCGTGAGGGGCGCGCACCTCCTGGCAGGGACGGTGGTGCGGGCTGGGGCCCAGGGGCAGGTCGATGAGGCCGCTGTCCGCCGCGACGGTGCCCTGGAGCAGGGCGATGTATTCCTTCTCCACGGCGCGCGTCTCGAAGAGGGCCTGCAGGCGGCGGTGCACGTCGGCGGTCTTGGCGATGAGCATCAGGCCGGAGGTATCCATGTCCAGGCGGTGCACCACGAGCGGGCCTTCGGCCTGGGGCAGGCGGCTGCGCATCAGGCTGAGTACCGAGGGGGCGTCGGTCTCCCTGCCCGGCACGGAGAGCAGGCCGGCGGGCTTGTCGACGATGAGCAGCCACGGGTCCTCGTAGACCGTGCGCAGGCGGTGGGCGGGGGCGTCGGCCATCTTCTGCTGCAGCGGGTTGTCGTCCACGTCGAGGCCCTGGAGCATGTGCTTCAGGATGGGGCCGCACTTGCCCGTACAGGCGGGGTAGAAGTGCCCATGTTCACGTATCTCGTTCGCCGGCGAGCGGCCCCACCAGAACTCGGCCATGCAGAGGGGTTTCCACTTGTGGAGGTAGGCCTGCTGGAGCAGCTTGGGTGCGGCACATTCGCCGGCACCGGCGGGCGGGGTGCCCTGGCGGGTGGGGGCGAAGATGGTGCAGAGGTCCTTGGCCTCGCCGCGGGCGTTGAGCATCTTGAAGTGCCAGAAGAGGCGCATCTGCAGGGCGGCGGAGCGGCGGTGGCGTTCGGCCTTCAGTTCGCGGATGGGGGCAAGCAGGCGGTCGAAGGCGGCTTGCGCCTCGGCTTCGCGGGCCTGCCAGGCGCGTTCGGCACGCTTGTATTCGGCCTTCTGGTGCTGGCTCTCGCGCGTCAGGGCGGCTTCCTCGTCGGGCGTCAGGGTGGCCGATTGGCGGCGCTCCTGCCGTCGGGCGCGGGCTTCCTTCAGGGCGAGGCGCATGGCGGACAGGGCTTCGTCGGCCTGGCGGCGCACGTCATTGAGCGCGGCTTGCGCGCGGTGTAGGGCTTCGTCAGCCTCCAGCGCGGCGATGCGGCGGTTCAGGGCGGAGATTTGCTCTTCCTCCTGCCGGAAGAAGCCGTCGGGCCGGAGCAGGTCGTAGACGGGCGGCACGAAGAAGGGCAGGCGGTTCTGCCCCGCCAGGATGCCCGAGAAGGCGGCCAGGTAGCCCAGCTGCCCCTCGCGGGTGCGCACTACCAGCACGCCGAACATCTTGCCGCGCTCCAGCTCGTCGTGCCACTGCGTCTGCGCCGCCAGGTATTGCTGCACCTCGTGCGCGGCCAGCAGGCAGAGCGGGTGGGGCGTGTAGGCAAAGGGATAGGTGAACCGCCGGGGCGGCTCGATGCCCTCGGTAGGCGAGGCGAACGGGTGGAGCATCTCCGCCCCGTCGCCGGTGGTGCGTGCGGCGGCCTTCTTCAGCCCCGCCGCGTGTTTCTTTTTCTTTTCCCATGCCGCCTTGCGGGCCTCGTAGGCGTCGCGCTGGCGTTCCAGATAGTTGTCGGCCATAGAATTGAGAATGGATAATTGATAATGGAAAATTTGAATTTAAAGCCCACAAATATAGCAAAAGCTATTCGTATGAACAATTGGGGCCTGTAAAAAAACAAGCCATACGACCCGTGGCCGCATGGCTTGACAAACAAAACAAACAATTGCTTATTGCGATAATAAGCTTAAGATCCACTCCGCTTCGCCAAGAGGAAGAGGATGGCCCGCCTCACGGCGGGGAATATATGTATGAATTACTGTACATCCTGCACGGGACGGACGTAACCTTCTTCATCGGTACTGTTCTGTAGGTAGAAAACGCCACTCTCTGAATTCCAGAGGAAACCTTCACGCTTCCCATTTTCATAGGGGGCGGTGCCATTCAGTGAGAAAGATGTTTGGCAAACATAATCGGGCTTTATCTCGGCTGATTGCCGCCAACTACTATCTCTAAAAGTAGGCCAGGCTGTTTCGGGCATTCGGGTTGTCATGATAAGCAGTTCGCGTTGATTGGGAATGCGGTATCCTGCCGGATATGGATTAACGGTTTGGTAACTATTCCAAGGCCAGTCATTCCATTCATCTTTACCTATATTCCATTGATCTACGAATGGAGTTTCTCCTTTTGGGTTATATGCATTTTTGTGTACGCGGAACTTGGCATACGGCAGGTTGTTTGCCGAGCGTTCGTTGTGCGCGGGTAAGGGGACTACCTCAAAGTTGCTACGACGTGACTTGACATTCAAGTTGGTAGCATCTATCAGATAGAAACCTTCCGCTTCCGGGGTTACATGTATCAAGTCCTCGGGTTCATCGTCTGGTGCGTCGAGCTTCAGCCCGAGATTGCGAGCGCAACGGTAAGAGAAAACCGATCCTGCGTTTTCCGCGTTATGCGCACCGCGTGATGCACCCTCTTCCGCCCAAAGAATCCATGCGTTATTATTAGTTGCAGAGGAGGATATGTAGTGCCAGCGCACCTGATTCTCGCGGTCTGCTGGGTTGCTGGGGTACAGGCGGGACTTTTCGTCCAGAGCCAATTCACCGATGTAGATGTCCGTCAACTGGTCGATGGCGGCTAGGTACCAGCGGATTTCGTTGGGTTGGATGATGTTATCGCCGTTCAGGTCGCGGTTACGCATCAGGCAGGCGTGCACGGGGTCCTCATAGCCTGTATTCAAGGCATAGTGGTCGTCGGTGTTCAACACGTCCGTCCAGTGTACCACGTTGGTGTGGTTCGTTCCGAGGATGATGTCCAACGTATTTTTTCGCCCGTTGCTGGTGGAGCTGCCGTATTGGCGGCTACCTTTCGCCATGCGTCCTGTTTCCATCACCGACTCCAATCCCCAGGCAGTTTTCAATTCAGGTTTGTCCACGTTAAAGATGGTGCTGATGGGGCGTTGCTTGAAGGTGAAGGTGGAGTTCACGACGCTGGAATTACCGTCCGGGCTTATCTTCGAGCCTTGGGCGATGATGTGCAACTGGCGGTCTTCCTTGTCGGTGGTAAGTTTCCACAACGAACGGTTCTCTTCTCCCGGTTGGTTGGTTAGCGGGTGGTTGAAGTAGAGGTGTTCGTCAACGAATACGCTGATGGCCACTTTCTTCTCGCCGTCCGTGTCTGTATAGAAGATGGTTGAATTCTCGTCCGCGGCTTCTCTTTGCAGGCGACGGATGAGCTGGTTCACGTCGAGCAGGCGGGCGTTGGGATAAGAGGTATAATAGGGCGCAGACTTATCGTTGTTGCTCTCGTCCATCGGGAACGGGTCGTTGTAGTTCTGGTCGCCCGGGTATTTCACGAAGTGTTCGTTATCGACGCCATAGTCGGCATTAATGGCGAATTTCACCCAGCGGTAGTCGCGCATGTTTTGTTCGATATTTTTGTCATCGTCCGTGGCGTCGTGTATGCCTCGGCTGAAGGGGGTGTTCACGCTCCACTTCATGTCCGTACCGATGGCACTCTTGTTCAGCTTGATGAGACGGCGGTCGTAGTGGGAGTCGAACTCAAATATGTCGGTCGTGCTGTACACCACATCGCCCTCGTAACCGGGACGGTTATCTGTTTCATTCGTGACTTCCACGATGATATCGTTAACGCCCCGCACCTTTACATTATACGTATAGAAGCCGTTGCGTTCGGTATTGTAGTCATTGGGGTTGGGTGTTACGGCATTTCCATTGCGGAAGGTTACATAGCCTAGATGCACGATGAGGCGCACGTCGGCGTTGACCAGATCGTTTTCACCGTCCACATAAGAGATTGTTCCCGTCATTTCCACGTAGGTGGAGTTGGCATTGGCGTTGGTGAAAGTGCGGTTGCCATTCTCGTCAATTCCTGTCTGGATGTCCCATGCATCACGGGATGCATAGTCGGAAACGGAGGTGATAGGTTTCTTCTTGTTTTCGGGCATGTAAAACACGAAGCTGCCGCCGGTGTAGAGGTTGGCGTTGTTCGGGTCGGTGGTCATTGTTTCGAAGGGCACGGCGGGCGTGTTGAAGTAGATAGCCTCAGCTCCGTCATAGTCGCCCGATTCGGCTTCGAGCAGGTAGCTTTGCTGCGGTACGCGCTTTACTTCCCAAGTACGTGGGGTGAAGGAGAAGTCTTTCCATGTCTTTCCTGTGGGTGGATTGGGATCTGTCGTCACCACAAATTTCACCTTGGCATCGGTGCGCTCGAACTGCAGGGTTGCCTGCATGGTTGTTTCTCCGGTTTCCTTTCCGGGGATGACTACTTGGGTGTTACCCTCGCTGTCCTTGGCATAGCCGGTCATCATGAACAGGCCACCTCGGCTGACGGAAGCGTCGCTCATCTTCATGACGTAGGTTTTCAGACTGTTCAAATCCTGAATGGCATCCAGTTCTTCTTGGGTTACGGGGAAGGATGTACCAGAAGTCTCGGTCCGCAGGTTGGCGATGCCCACGATGGTGGCATCGTTCATCGACTTGGTGTCGAAGGTGATGGTTTTCAGTGCAGATGAAAGTCCACTACCTTCGATCACGAAACTTGGCGTTACATCTGCAACCCTTTTACCACTTCCGTCGAACACGAAGATGTAGGCATTCTCTATGCGGTTCTCGTATTCCTCGGTCTGCTCGGCACGGGTCATCACATCTCCGGCTTCGGCGCGGAACTTCAGCTGCACACGGACGGGGATGCCTTCTTCTACCCGGCCGTGGTTGTCCATAAACGTATCGTCGGTGCACGAAGCGCCCAGGAGCGCCAGCACCGCTATTATGCTATACAGTAACTTGTTTGCTTTCATATCTGTTTGTCCTATCGTTACGTATTAATTGAATGAGGGAACATCTACGGTATTGTTTTCCCAAGGTACGACCTTATAATTTATTTGGATATGTGCATCCGTGCGCAGCGTGGCGCTGATGTTGACCTGCGTATTGCGGGCGATGGAGTTCAGGGCACCGTAGTCGTTCACGAAAGTCTGCTCCGGATAGGTCTTTCCGGTTGCTGTGGAGAACCCGATGGTGTAGGGGGATAGAGTTCCGCTTTTCCAGGCAAACGACGGATATATGTAGAGCACCAACTGCTCGCTTTGATTCCCCTGAATCATAATATCAAGATCGGAATAAGCTTTTGAATCATAAATGGTTCCGTCGTTATCTTCGGGCACATCAAGATTGGATTCATGAAACAGGTAAAGACTGTTGCCAAAGAATTTGCCGAATGACATTCCAGTGATGGTGATGGGTTCGCTCAGTGCGTTGTTCATCATGATGTTGAGCTTGGCCACGGCGCGTACCAACTGCACCTCGATGGTTTGTGGCGTATCGGTAGGCGGTTCGATAGTCAGGCTCTTGTTCATCCATTCCATGGGCAGGCCTGTTGGGGGAAATTCCGAGCCGCGCTTGGGGAAGTGGGTACGAGATTCATCTTTTATCAGAACCTTGCGTTTGCCATCAACATCCACGACATCGTTTTTCAGGTCGAGCAAGTTGTTGTAGTCCTTGTCCAAGCTCGCCTCATTGGCAATGACATACATCTGTACCGGCCCCACGGGCACGTTGTCTATCGTGATGCTGCCGTCTGCAAGGTCGGTAGCGGTAAATATTTTGTTGATACTTTCTGCCCCCTGCGATAGGATGATGACACGCAGTTGGTTGATGGCATTCTCGTCCCCCTTCACGTCTACACGGGTGTCCGCTTCGAGCATGGGGATGTCCAGCCTGATGGTGGCCGTGCATCCGTCGGCCACCGGCTCGTCGGCCTCGCGGGTGCAACCGGCAAAGGTTGCCGACAGCAGGCAGGCGGCCAGCAAGACCACGATGTAATGGTAAGATAAGTGTTTCATATCGTTGTTTCTTTTCATTGTTCCCTTTTTATATTATCCCCACGACACGGAGGTATCCTCTTCATTCCAGTCCACTACCTTTACGGTAATCGTAAGTTTGCCAGCTACTATGGAAACCTTGTAGTGGTATTGTTGGCCTGCTGTCCAACCTCCGGCGATGGCGAGCGATGCCTCGTCGGTGCGGGTAGCGGACGCATCGCTTCCGTAGTGGTAGGTCACTTTCAGCTTGGCATTAGTTAAATCGGTGGCAGGAAGGAGCAACATGTCTTGCGCTGTTTCTCCTGAGAGCGGAGTGCTTTCCTCTGCCGCTGTTTCGGTCACAGTCCATTTGAGCGTGTAGCCTGAGTTGAAATTGCCTTTATAGCCCACGCCGTAGACCTTCAGTCCGTCTACGGTTGCGCCGTTGCTTTCGACGCTTACTTTCACCCGGGCCAGCTCGTGCTTGAATTGCATCGCTACAGTCCGAGCGTCATCTCCCGACAAATCCGTTGCCGTTGCCGTCATCAAATCCACAGCTTTCGAGCAATCGAAGCCTTCTACCGTAATGATGCCGTCATTTGTAACCGATGCCGTTACACTTGCCGGATACACCCCATAGAAATTATACGTCATGCCCGGAATCCAATACTGGGTACCGCCGGTATAACCCCAAGAACCGTTACTTTCCATTACAGTTTCAAAAGGATTATTGAATACGTTTTTATTGATATCATTGCCTGTACCATACCAGCCCCAAACCCTGAAGGAGGAACTGGAAGGCAGGCTGCTACCATCCACCGCCGCGCGCGTCTCCGCCGCAGGCGTGAAGGCGATGGGGCGGGCACCATCGGCCGGATTTTCGACCTGCTCGTCGGTACAGGCCGCCGTAAGCAGCAGGGCGGAGAGGCCGAGAATTGTTTTTGCTGAAATGAGTCTCATATCTGTTCGTTGGTTAGTTTGTCAAGATTTTTATTTAATAGGCTGTTAAATAGCCGCTTAATAGCCTATTAAGTGGACGCTTAATGGCCTGTTAAGTGGACGGTTAATGGTCCGTTAAGCGGGGCTTGTTACAGCGGGCTGCCTCCTTCGCCGTCGTCACCGCCATCGCCGGGTTCGCCTCCGGTTTCGGGGGCGGCGCCTATGTAGACGGGTTTGTTCAGGGTGAAGCTGCGGGGTTCGTTGGTCCGGTAGTTGCCGCCGGCAAACTGGGTGGTGACGGTCAGCGTCCAGGCGCCGTCGGTGATGCCGGTGGGCAGGTTGAACTGGAGTTTCTTGGGCGTGTTGGGCGAAATCTTGGCGGCGGGGATGTGGAACGAGGTGTCGGGGTTGTCGACGCTCGTCAGGGTGATACCCACGGACGGGTCGGTGCCCACTACTTTGAGGTTGTCGCCCGTGATGACGGCCATGTCGCCTGCGGCCATGGGCAGGGGGACGTCGGTCAGGACGCCGTTCTTCTCCTTCTGTTCGGTGTAGGCGCTGGTCATGCCGGCGATGTAGGGGCCGGTGGCGGCGGGCTGGAGGTAGAGGCGGAGTTTGGTGCTTTTCAGGGCTTCGGTCATGGCAGTGCCCTGGCGGAAGGAAGCGTAGACGCGGATCTTTTCGCGGTCGACGGGCAGGGAGAGTTCGTGTTCCATCACCACGCCGCTAGCCATGGGCTGGGCGTAGCACAGGGGGGTGGAGACGCAGAATCCGCTGGCCACGGCCTGGGCTATCACTTCCATGCCCACCTGAAGGGCGGCTTTCACCTTCACTTCTTCGTCGCCGAGGCGTCCGGCGGCGGCACGGGCGATGTCGTCGAGGTTGAGCGGGGTGCTTTGTGTGTCGACGCGGACGGTGTAGTCGTCGTCTACGTCGGGTGTCAGTTGGTTGGGGTAGGCCTTCAGGTTGAGGTCCATTGAGAATTGGTTCTGTGCCATGATCGTTCGGTTTTTAATGGGTCAATGTTCAGGTTTGCTTGTGCAGCGCGGGGCTGCGTTGTGCCCGGGTGGGCGGTCAGGCCCGCCCGAGCTGAGGGATTGATTTTATTTATTAACTTTTGTAATTAGGCCTGAGGATCCGGATTGATAGGGTCTGTAGCACCACCTGTTGTCCAGTCTTCAGCAGAACCTTCGAATTCGATAGGTTTCGGGTCTTTTCCCGGTTCTGGAGTCACGATGTTTTCATACTTCAACTCGGCTGTATAAACATATTTTGTTTGTGCTGCCCATGCAGTGATAGTGGTAGTCGGCACCTTGGCAGTTACTTTACCAGACTTGATTGTAGTACCATTGGCATCGGTAATTACAGCATCGGCAGTGATGGCAAATGCTTGTACATCTTGCGGAATTACATAGAATTCTGCTGTAGACAGACCACTTGTGCCGTTAACCTCTGTTGCTGTAGTAAAGTCGGTATAGTCACCGGTAGCAGATTCTTCAAGACTGCCTTTTACACCGTCTACCCACGTAGCATTAGTTTTAAGAGTGGCCACCTTGAAGTTCTGCAATTTTACAGTTACACCACCCAAACTTGCTGTTTCTTTTGTAAACGTGAACTGGATTTTAGACAGCAGGTGGGTAAAGTTGAGTGTTACTGGAGTGTTGTAGGTTGTGGCATCAGTTACTTCAATGCTTTTATTAGCTGCAAAAATCACATCGCTCTGATTGTCTTTGTCAGAGTTAACAGCCAAAGTCAGCTTACCAGCACCATTGTCCCATGTTGGAGTAACACCGTCGCCACCGGCATATCCGGCAAAGTTCCAAGTACCGTTAGCCCAGTATTGGGTCGGATTATAACCCCACTTGCCATCACTACCTTTCGTTACACTGATTTTACTGAAAATAGCATTGGTCCCATAACCACCATACACATAGAACTGTGCAAAATTATCTGACGTAATGTCAGCTTTCGTAATGTTGTCGATACCGGTTCCGTTGAATCCGATAGCGCGGCTGTCCGATACATTCAGCACATCCTCGTTTGTACAGCTGGCCAGCATCATGGTTGCTATGCCCAGCATCATTAAACCTTTCTTCATAATCGTAAATAATTAAAGGGTTAAAAAATAAAGTTGGTTAATCTATTTGTTCATTATCAAATTTCCATTATCAATCAATGGGCAGGGGAACTTCTATCACGTCGCCCCAGTCCTCGACGTCGGGGTCGAAGCCGCCGGAGCCTTCCAGTCCGTCTTCATCGGAAATCTCGATATCGTCGAAGAGCAGGATGCCGCCGCGAGGCTGCAGGCGCATGGCGTCGCTGACGTCGCGGTCGAACGTGAGGCGCTTGCCGTTGTTGAGCAGCACTTCGAGGTTGAGCACGCAGTGCAGTTTGGCAGGGTCGTCGGTGTACTCGTTGGTCTTGTAGGCAAAGTTGGGTACGCCGAAGCAGCTTACTTCGGCTGTGCAACCCTTTTCGTCCACCTTGCAGTCGAAGAGCAGGGTGGCGGCTTCGGCGTCGGTGTGGCCGTCGTTCAGGAACACACGTTCAGCCATGCCGGCCAGGGCGCCCTTGGCCTGGGCCACGTATTGCAAGCCGGACTTGAAGCGGTAGCGTATCAGGTAGGTATAGGTGCGGGGGAACATGGTGACGGGCAGGCCGTCGGGCGTGATTGACTTGTGGGCCTCGTAGCTGGGCACATAGGAGGCATACAGATTGTCGGGCGTGGTGATGGTACGCTCGTCCTGATGCGGCTCGGGTGCCTGGTAGCCAGCTCGGGTGCGGGTACGGGTGCTGGCCGTGGCCGAGGCGGAGTTATCTGTCCCGTCGAAGATGATGTACTCCGTGTCGTTGTTATAGAACAGGATGGAGTGGGTTCCCTGGCTCATGGAGATGATGCCGCCGTCGCTTTCGAGATTGCTGACGGACGGTTGTTCGTCGGTGTTGTAGACGATGGAGCGTATGCCGTCGGCCACTTCGGGGCGGAATTCGTCGTAGCTGCGGGGCCAGCCTTGTTCTTCCCAGATGGCTTCCCAGTCCAACTGGATTTCTCCTCCCAGATAGGGGTTCTCCCATTCTTGCATCCAGTCGGGCTGGACGTCGGTCCGGACAGCCGGGGCATGTTCGTCGTGGTCGAAGCACAGGTCTTTGCGGCAACCGGTGGTTAGCACTGCCGCCAACAGCATGGTTCCGGCCAGTGCGATATTCTTCATTTTTCGTTCTTCATTCTTCATTATCTGTTTCCTCCTTTCTCCGCGCCGCGGCCGATGTTCCATACAAAAGCAAATTTCAGTTTCAGGGGGCCGAAATAGTTGAAACGGCTGGTCTGCTGATAGACGTAGTGGCCGTCGATGGGCAGGTATTCGTCGTATTTGGTGGTCATGAAGCCCACGCCGATGCCTGCTTCGAAGGCGCAGTGGCGTCCGACGGGGAACTGGTAGCCATAGCTGAGGCCCACCATACCGCCTTCGCCGCGGTAGCCTTTATCGCCATCTTCCAGGTCGTACCAACCGCCTCCACCGAAGAGACCTAGATAGTGTCCCTTGCGTTCGCCTTGCGGACGGAACCACCAGCGGGCTTCGGGAATGATGGTGGCCAGCTGGTAGTAGCGGTGTTTGCTGTCGTTGGTCCACCATGCCATGTTTCCTTCGACGGCTGCGGACCAGTGTTCACTGAAGCGGTATTCCACTTCAAGCGAGGGCATGAGCGCGACGTCATACAGCAGGTTGCTTTTGATAGACCAGGGAGCCGCTTCGTTGGTCCCTTTTGTTTGGGCTTGCATCCCCGCAGAGAGGCAGCAGGCGAGCAGGCAGAGTAGCGAAAAGTGTCGAATCCGATGCATATTGATTGATGTCGATGGTTTTTATTTTTTTTACTCCGTTACTTTATAGGTAACGGATGTACTTTTCTTTTGCCTTGATACAAAAGAAAAGATACCAAAAGAAAAAATCAAGGGCTGAACCTCCGGGGCTACTTCGCTCCCGTTGTTTGCGTAAAAAAAGGCAGGAACTCGCTACGCTCAGACAGCCTGCCTTTTTTTACGCAAACAGCGTGGCTTCGCTTTACGCCCCTCCGATTAGGCCCGAGCTGCGCATTGAAAGGAGAATCTGTATGTGTCTGAATTTTAGATATCTGCGTACATAGTCCGCATGGCTATCCGGCCTCACTGTAGGGGCGTGAAGTGGAGGGCGAATTTCAGGCGTGAAGAAGGACAGACTGTTTGAGCGTAGCGAGTTTCTGTCCTTTAGACTGAAAGTCGTCTGGAGCAGCCCCGGAAGTGCAGACGGGGCCCTTTCTTTTTGGTATCTTTTTCTTTCGGGCAAGCGAAAGAAAAAGTACAATAAAAAAAATCTCTTCTTTTAGCGTTAAATTTATAAAGATATTTGGTTTTTATGTAAAAAAAAACGTTCTTTGCAACCATAAACGACCAACTCCCCGTTACCTATAAAGTAACGGATGTGTTTTTCTTTTTCTTATTCCCTTATTTATATAAATAAGTACGCGAGAATGCTTCGGTTCATCTCGTTGATGCGGTCGTCGGTGTGGCGTTTGAAGTAAGTTTCGGTGACTTTGACCGACGAATGCCCCATGGCGTTGCTGATCAGCTCTGGTTGGAAGTTGCAGTAGTTGGCCAGAGTGGCCCAGCTGTGACGGGCGCTGTAGCTGCTCAGTTTCACATCGCTTGTCATTCGCGATGCTAGTCGCCTCAGCTGGTAGTTGAACCGGCGCAGTGCATTGCAGTATTCTCTATACCCTTCTTCACCGGTCGACTTGATGAAGGGGAAGAGGTAGGGGGAATCAGGATCATGGCTTTTTAGCTTTTCAATCAGTTCCATGGCTGCGGGTTCGATACGTACCGTCAGCCAGGCACCGGTCTTCCGACGGCGGTAGGTCAGCACGTCGCCATTCAGGTCGCAGCGGCGCATGTAGGCGATGTCGACAAAAGGAATGCCGCGTAGCATGAAGAGCAACATGAAAAGGAGGCGGGTACGTTCCAGACGGTCGGGCAGAGGGCGAGGCTTCTCCAGTTGGCGGAGAGCCTGCTCGTCGAGCGCACGCTTCACCGTGACGCGTGTACCGGTGTAGACTCCTTTGAACAGACGCGGACGGAAGGAAGCAAGGCCTTCGTCGACGGCACGGTAGTAGACTGCGCGAAGCATGCGCATGTAGGTGGAAACCGTATTCCAATTGAGCATCTGCTTCAGCAGGTAATTCTGGAAGGTCTGTAGCCATGAAGGGGTAATGTCCTCAAATGGTAAATGCTTTCCTTCCATAAATTCATTGATACGGTTGAGTGTACTCCGATAGACATGTGCCGTACCCAAGCGCTCCTGACTTTGGAGTCGGTCTGTTACGGCAGCCATGTAGGTGATAAAATCATCTTTAGGATGTTTCATACAATCGTTTTTTGTTTATTATTGGTTAATAGCATATTATAATCGCAAATAAGGCAGGTTTTGTTTATTTCGATTTGTTACAAAAATATGATTTTGTTTTAATTGTTGTTTCCGATTTTGGCGAACAGCTGAAAAATGCGTTCCTTTGTGAAAATTTGTTTTTTATACTAGGATAAAATTATAGAGTCATGGGATACGGAAAATGGATTGGCGGCGTCGTTGGATTTATGGCCATGGGACCATTGGGGGCGCTGGCCGGTTATGCGATAGGAGCACTGTTCGATAAGGCAACGGACGCGGAAGCACAGGGTGCGACAGGACGTGAATATTATGGGCCGACTTCATCGGGGTGCGAAGACATTGGGCAGCGCAACAGTTTCCTTTTCGCCATGCTTGTCATGGCTTCGTACATTATCCGAGCCGACGGGCGTATCATGCACAGCGAGATGGAGTTTGTGCGCCGTTTCCTGCGGGTAAACTTTGGTGAAGGTGCCGTGGCTGAAGGTGAACAGATTCTGCTGAACCTGTTTGAACGGCGGAAGCAGATGGAGCGGTCCGATCCGATGGCATTCAAGAATACGATCCACGACTGTGGTGCGCAGATAGCTGTCAACCTGACCTACGAACAGCGTTTGCAAATGCTGGATTTTCTGGTGAAGATAGCGCAGAGCGATGGAAATGTCTGCCATGCCGAGATCGAAGCACTGAAGGAGGTAGCTGTAGCCATGGGACTGTCGGTGAAAGAGGTAGAGTCAATGCTCAACCTGCGTGGCAGTTCGCTGGAAGATGCCTACAAGGTGCTTGAAATTTCTCCCGAAGCTACAGATGCCGAGGTTCGTGCGGCTTATCGTCGTCTGGCCTTGAAGCATCATCCGGACAAGGTGGCGGCACTGGGTGAGGATATCCGTAAGGCTGCCGAAATGAAATTCCAGGAAATCAACGAAGCGAAGGAACGCATCTATAAGGCCCGTGGATTGAAGTAGCCGGAAGATGTGGAGCCAGGTAATGGAGAAATGAGATTTTTCTCAGGGGTTGTTGCGGTTTATCCGTAGGAATTCTGTATTTTTGCTGCATAAAAATAATACTATATGAAGAAAACAATCTATCCATGGATTAGCATCCTGTTAGGATGTACCATTCTTGCAGCCGGTTTTGTGTTTTTTATCAACCCCTATAATATCATTCCGGGAGGAGTGTATGGAGCGAGTATTGTGCTTCACAATCTTTTCCCTTCCATTCAGGTGGGTACGTTCGGTTATATGTTCGACATCCCGCTGCTTATCCTTTCAGTCGTTTTGCTCGGAGCCAAGCTGGGGTCGCGTACCATAGCGGCTGCCTTGGTTACACCTTTTATAATGAATATGCTGTCGCGGGTGGCTTATCCTACGCAGGAAGCCCTGGAGGCACTTGACCCTACGCAACTGCTGGGAGGCTGTATGGACTTGTCCGATCATCTGATGCTGACGACAGTTATCGGTGCTACGCTTATCGGTATCGGTGGTGGTATTGTGGTTCGTAATCAGGCTACTACGGGAGGAACAGACATTGTGGGGATGTTGTTGCAGAAGTATTGCCACATCCGTTTTTCGAGAGCCATTCTGTTGGCCGATGGGGTAGTGGTGTGTTTCGGTCTTGTTGTGATCGGTTTTGGCATCGGAAGTGCTGAAGATATGGTGCAACCGGCCTTGTTCCTTTCTTTCTATTCATTGATTTCCATTTTCATTTATTCGCGTGTCATTGCTTATATGATAAACGGGTCGAAGAATGACAAGCTGATATTTGTCATCAGCGATATCAAGATGACTGACTTGCACAAATACATCCTTGAGGATCTGGATCGTACTGCTACGTGTATCAAGAGCAGTGGACTGTATACGGGCACTGATAAAGAAATGCTTTTCCTCGTGGTAAGCTATAAAGAAGTGGCGGGCGTGAAGCTGAAGATAAAGGAAGTGGATCCTCGTGCTTTTGTAGTAGTGACCGATGCTTACGATGCTTTTGGCGAAGGGTGGAAGCAATTGCCTTCGTCTGCCAACGAGTTGCAACCGGAATAAAACATAAAAAAAGGCTGCTCTTCCCTCGCGGGGAAAGCAGCCTTGGACAAATTACTACAAGGTATTGTGCAATTAATGGATTTCAATTACACGGTTGATTTTAGCCTTTTCTTCGGGTGTGCGTTTAGGTAACTCAATGGTCAACACACCGTCTGTGACGTTGGCGCTGATTTTGTCTTTCTCGACATCTTCAGGCAGAACAAAAGCTTGTTGGAATTTTGAGTAAGAGAACTCACGACGCAAGTACTTTTTGTTTTCCTTGTCTTCTTCCTTGGTTTCGTTCTTTTTCTCCATTGTGATGACCAATTCATTGTCTTCGCCCAAATGGATGTTGAAGTCTTCCTTCGTCATGCCCGGAGCAGCAACTTCTACTTTGTAATCTTTTTCGTTTTCTATTACATTGATGGCAGGAGCAGTAGCGTTGGCTTTTACCATCCAATCGTTATCAAAGAAATCGTTAAAGATACTTGGTAACCAGTTCTGATTGTTGTACTTTCTAATCGGCATCATAGTTGTAATCTCCTATTTTTAAGTTGTTAATTATCATTTTTTCTCTGAACTCCTCCACCTTTCGGTTTCGTTGTTCGCATAAGGAGTTGCAAACTTTGTGCCGGTTGCCGAAATGTCAGTTTAGGTTTCGGCACTTTTTAACTTGTGAAAAGAATTTTAATCAACAATCTCTTTCTTTTAAAACTTTGCATACTTTGTTGGCTTTTGGGGCTTCTGACAGAAAGTGTCCTGTCTGTCAGAATGACGTTTTATCGGCAAAAATGTCACTTGTCCAGGGTCCAACCTTCATCGTTGTGGTAAACCATCAGTTTGCTCATGCCGCCGTCTACGGTTAAGTTGGTACCATTGATGAAGCTGTTCCGTTCGTCGCACAGGAAGAATGCTGCCTGTACGATGTCTTCCGGCTCGCCTACACGTCTTGACGGATGTTGCAGAAGGTCGCTTTCTGTATAATGAGGTACGTCTGTCCCTTCGTGGAAACGGGCTGTCTCGATCCATCCTGGTGCGATGGAATTGACGCGTGCAATACCCGCCAGACTGATAGCCAGTGCGTGGGTCAGGGCCGTAATGCCACCTTTGGCAGCCGAATAACTTTCTGTATTCGCTTGAGATTGGAAAGCACGGGTAGATGACAGATTGACGATACTGGCTCCCGATGCAAAATGGGGCTTTAGCCGGCTGGTCAGCCAAAAGGGGCTGCCACGCCTACACGTTGCACATACAGGAAGTCATCGTATGTACAGCCGGACAGGATACCGCCCTTCATTAGGCATGCGTTGTTTATCAGGATATCTATTTGTTACTCGTGTGCAAGTATCCAGTCGACGAAAGTATCTATTACAGTCTGTTCGGCAATGTCACCTTGGAAAAAATGGATCAGATCATTTTTTATTGTGACCTGTTCCTTGTCTATGACATATACACGGGCTCCTTCAGCGCTGAAACTTTCGGCCAGACATCTGCCGATACCTGCCGCTCCTCCGGTAATGATGCAAACTTTGTTCTTGAATTTCATGGTTGAGTTGTCTTTTTTGTTTAATGATAGTGCAAAAATAGGTTTTTTCTCGATATGTGGAGGATTGTGCCTGTAAAGATGTGTTCTAAAAGTTTTTATTTTGGATGGGGAATGCTATATTTGCACCGTTAGCGAACACGGTATCTCTTTCTGATAGGTGAATGCAGTTTCTTTATTGACGAATGTTTTTTGAATGTAAAATTATAATAGCATGAAAAATTATCTTTTATTGGCAGCTTCCATGTGTTTGATGGTAGGCTGTGGTTCTGGGCAGAAGGTTTCCCAACCGGAAAAGTATTCACAACGGATGGTGGAATCTCACGGCCTGGTAGATTTCTATTGCAACCGTCATCATCAGACGGAATTGGACAGTGCATCTTGGGATTATGTGTCTGGTTTGGTTGCGAATGCTGTGCTGAAAGCATGGACACTTTATCCTGAAAAGACGGAATATTACGATGCAGTAAAAGCTTTTGCTGACAACAGCACGACGCCCGATGGTTCTGTTATCCTGAATGCCAAGGGAGAGTCGGCACTTCGTCCAAGCAATATTGATGATTTGCCTGCGGGCAATGTTTTCTTTACTCTTTATAAGGAGGAATTGAAGAAAGGAAATACGAAAGATGCCAATCGGTATAAGAACGCAGCTTCGCTTATCCGTAACAAATTGAAGTATGATCATTCCCGTATACCAGAAGGACTTCCTGGGGCAGGTGGATTTTTCCACAAGGCTGTATATCCCAATCAGATGTGGCTTGATGGGTTATATATGGGTTCTACGATTTATGCTCAGTGGCAACATGTGTTCGGACAAGATGATGCTGAGGACAATGCACAGAGTTGGGCTGACATTGCTTTACAATTCAAGACTATCAATAAATATACCTATGACGAAGGCAAGCAGTTGAACTATCACGCATGGTCGGCTACTCCCGAGGATGAAAATTCTTTCTGGGCCAATCAGGAAGAACCTTTCAAAGGATGTAGTAAAGAGTTTTGGGCGCGTGGCATGGGCTGGTATTTTGCGGCTTTGGCCGATGTGCTTGAGTATATGCCAAAAGATCATGCAGACTATCCTGACGTGTTGGCTATCTTCAATCAGGTGGCAGCTGGGCTGAAACGTTGGCAAGATCCGGTTTCTGGTGTGTGGTATCAGTTGCTTCAATACGATGCACAAACGGCTGCCGATGGCAAAGGAGATACAATTAATGGGAAAGTATATAATGTAGGAACGGAGGCCAATTATCTGGAGGCATCTGCATCCGGCATTTTTACGTATGCTTATCTGAAGGGAATCCGTTTGGGATTGCTTGATCGCGAGATTTATCTTCCAGTAGCCGAAAAGGCGTATCAAGGTTTGCTTAAGACCTTTATTCGTGAGCGAGAAGACGGTAAGTTGGACGTGGTGCAGACGTGTGCATCGGCTGGTCTGGGGCCGGCCAAAGATCCGTCTCGTACGGGAACTGTCAATTACTACCTGGCAGGTAAGGATGTGACGGTAGTGGAGAACGAAGGGAAAGCGGTCGGAACCTTTATTCTAGCTTCTGTTGAATACGAGCAGTTGGTCAAATAATCTTCTGTGAATATAAAAAAGAAGAGGCGCAGATTGCATAGCATCCGCGCCTCTTTTGTATTTGCATGTATCTTTTCTTACTGTTGTGCAGCTTCCTGAATCATCTGTTCGCTGGCATACATGTAGATTTCCACGCGTCGGTTTTCATCTGCCGACTTGCTCTCGTCGTATTCATCGTAGGCTACACCTTTGACGACTTTGAATTGCGCAGGAGATACATTACAATCCTGTAAATAGTTCTCTACCGCATAGGCACGATCTTTGGATACCTTGACGTTGGCTTCATACGTGCCTACTTTGTCTGTATGACCAATGATGGCGATGTCAGTGGTCGGATCGTCTCTCAATATCTGTGCCAGATCGCGCAGAGAGGCCTTGGCTTCGTTGCTCAGTGTGGAAGAGTTGAACCCGAAAAGGATGCCCGATGCGAACGACACTTTGACAGCGGCCAGTCCGTTGGTATCTGTTACTTTTTCGACTTCTGCACCTTCAATTTTTGCTGCTTCTTCTGCCTTCTTGTCCATCTTCTTACCAATGACAACACCCGTGCCGGTACCTACTACAGCTCCTACAGCTGCGCCGATGGCGGCTCCTTTCCCTTTACCGATCAGACCTCCAATGGCTGCACCTGCTACGGCGCCACCACCGCCGCCGATGATGCCTCCTTTGGTTGTGTTGTTCATTGTTCCACAACTGCCGGCCAAAATGGCCATGCTGAGCACTACACTCATTAACTTAACATTCTTCATTTTTCTCTGTTTTAAAAGTTAGGATTAGGTTTTTCTTTCTCAGAATAACGTATTGGTCTCTTCAATGAGTTGACCGTTTTGCCATACGGCACGTATGTTCAGGTCCTTGTCCATGACGAGGATGTCGGCATCCTTATCTTTCTGCAGGGAGCCTTTGCGGTCGAATATGTTCATGATACGTGCCGGAGTCTCACTGGCCATGCGTAAGGCATCGCCCAGCGGAATACCTGCCTTCACCATGGTACGTACCAGTACGTCGCCTGTAGCGATACTGCCTGCCAGGGAAGAACGGTCGGCCAGCTTGCATACGCCGTCTTCGATGATGTAGCGAGGATCGTTGATTTCCTTGCCGGCAGTTGCCGAACAGGACATGGCATCGGTGACGAGGCAAGTGTGGTCCACTCCTTTCAGCTTATAGGCCAGGCGCAGGATGGTAGAAGGCAGGTGAATGCCGTCAGCTATCAGTTCGATGGTCATGCCGTCGGTCAGGTAGACGCTTTCTACAGTACCTTCATATTTGTACTCGCGGCGTTTGTGGAAGCCGGGCATGGCATTGTAGAAGTGGGCGGCATGTGTGAATCCAGCTTCGTAGGCAGCTTTGATCTCATCGTATTCGGCTTCGGTGTGTGATACGGCTACCAGAATCCCCTTTTCATGTAGATATTTGGCAAACTCCAGTGCGCCAGGCAGCTCGGGTGAGGCGTCCCAACGGCGGATGCAGTTTGTGCTTTCCAGCAATTCCTTGTATTCTTTTTCGTCAATGGTTTTCACCTGTCCGGCAAATTGTTCGCCTGCCATCTTGGGGTTCAGGTAGGGACCTTCGATATGGAGGCCTTCTACCGGGCTGCCCGGCTCCTGCATCATCTTTTCGCAGAGGGCGGCTGCCTGATGCAGCTTGTCGAAAGGCGATGCGGACAGGGTGGGGAAGATGGTCGTGGCTCCATGGAGCAGGTGGGCATGGGTAGCTGTACGGAAAGCTTCCTCTGTGCATTCGGTAAAGTCGTGTCCGCCGCCTCCGTGTATGTGCATGCATACAAAGCCGGGGACGATGTACATTCCCTTGGCATCAATCAGCTTGGCACCGATGAGGGCCAGGTCGCAATTTGTCACTTCCAATATCTTTCCGTCACGCATCAGTACGGAACCTTCGTTCAGCCATCCTTGTGGCGTGAATATGCGTCCGTTTATAATCTGTGTAAGCATCGTTTTTTTCTGTTTTTAGAGGTTTAATATAAAATGATTGTCGCTACAAATGTAGCAACTTCTTGCGACAAATGTTTTTATAGTAGTGAAAATATTTATAATGCGAAGTGTGGTGATAACCATGCCTGTCAGGGGGGAGTGTCAGCCGATGCCCAGCAGTTCGATTTCGAATATCAGTGTGGAACCGCCGGGTATGCCTGGTTGCGAGCACTTGCCATATCCCATTTCGGCAGGAAGGTAGATTTCCCATTTGTCACCCACGCACATTTGTTGCATGGCTATTATCCATCCTTCTATCAGGTCGCTCAGGCGGAAAGCGGCGGGTGTACCGCCACGACTGCTGTCGAATTTCTTGCCGTTGATGGTCCACCCTGTGTAGTGGGCCGTGACAATGCTGCGCGGAGTAGGGTGCTTGCCGTCTGAAGCTCCTGTTGCTGGAATCTTTCCTTTAATTCTAATCCTTTTGCCGCCGCATTCTTTTTCAGGTGAATTCTCATGGCGTAAGCCATAAGGAAAATTCTCCTGAAAAAAGGAATAAATGCGGCTGGCAAATCAGGATTGGGATTTATCTTTGATGGAAGGGATAACAGTTTTTTATTGTATTTATTCGTTAGATTCATTAGTGTCCCGTTAAAATGGGACGAGTTAAACAATTAATCAAATAGCCCCGG
>ENA-OYWO01000178-OYWO01000178.1-human-gut-metagenome-genome-assembly--contig:-NODE-178-length-39660-cov-25.138164_pt1 | contig 39660 bp, 32 predicted proteins | sample MGYA00244170_ERZ653397 | MGnify/ENA primary metagenome ERZ653397 (study PRJEB26926, sample SAMN06164906) | human gut metagenome | biome: ENVO:00009003; feature: ENVO:2100002; material: ENVO:00002003...
GCGCGTTTCGACGGTTTCGTCAAGCATAGAAACCCTTCAAGCATAATTTCGTACAGTATCTTAGCCACGTAGCGTAGCGACCGCAAGAGTACGTGTGCGCCGCCGGTAGCCGGGGCTTACGTCCCGACCTCCCACCAATACACTGCGCAGGAATTACTGCTGGATATCCTTTGCAGAGCTTAAGGTTACTTCAACCTTGCTCTCTTCGTACTGTCTGCCACTCTGACGGGCAACAGTAAGAGTAACCTTATCTCCGGCCTTGTAGCTCTTTAACGCTGACTGCAGCTCTGTCATAGAAGAAATCTTTGTGCTGTCAACAGCGGTGATGATATCTCCCTCCTGTAAGCCTGCATTTGCGGCACCTGAACCAGCTGAAACAGATGAAACATACACACCCTGTGGGAAGCCATAGGCTACCATCTCAGATGAAACATCGCCACCCTTGATACCAAGGTATGCCTGATTCTCATTAGTATATTTTCCATCCTGGATAAGGCTCTCAATAATAGGCTTTGCAACCGACATAGGAATTGCATAACCGATACCCTCAACCTCAGTTGAAGAATATTTTACAGAGTTTATACCGATAACCTCGCCATTTTCATTTAAGAGTGCTCCACCACTGTTTCCAGGGTTTATGGCTGCATCCGTCTGGATAAGCTTGTTGTTGGTAACAGTCTCACCTGTCTGTGAATCCTGTGTAGTTACGGTTCTGTTAAGCGCACTTACTATACCTGTTGTGACAGACTGTCCGTATCCAAGTGCATTACCGATAGCAATTGCAGGACTTCCAACAGCTACACTTTCAGAATCTCCGATTGTAGCAATCTTGATATTTGAGTAAGTATCTTTTCCAAGGTCTGCTTTCTTTACACGTACAACTGCTAGATCGTCATCCGGATCTGTTCCTCTGATTTCTGCCTTTACCACTGAATCATCATCAAACTGTACTGTGAGCTCCTCTGAATCTGCCACAACATGGTTGTTTGTAGCAATGTAGAGATAATCATCATCCTCACTCACAATGATACCTGAGCCGCAGCTCTGAGACTGCTGTGACTGCTTTCCGAAAAAGCTGTTGTAGGTGACTGTTCCTGTATTTGTGATAGCAACGATGCTAGGCATTACCTCATCGACAACTGATGATACATCTGTCAGATCCTTTGCATTCCCTGAGGATGTCTGCTTAGTCCCACCGGATGTTGTAGTGGTAAGCTTTGCACTTGCAGTAGAAGAATTTGAAATAGCTCTCGTGCCAATATAGCTTACTCCTGTGAAAACACCGCCTCCGACGAGTCCGAAGATAAGAGCTGCCGCTACTGTCTTTGCTGCAAATGGTCCAAATGCACCAGGCTTTCTAGGTGCTCTCTGTTTCTTAGGCTTTGCAGTCTGCTGGTATGCCTGACCATTCATATTCATCCGGCTATATGAGTTGTCTGTCGAACCGGCTGATGCGCTGCCATATGCATTATTATTTGTGCCTGAATTATATGCCTGATTAGAATAAGGCTGGTTTGCATATGATTGATTTACATTTGGCTGTCCTGCTGCAGAAGCCTGCGAGTACGGATTATAGCTCTGTGAATAGCTTTCCGCTGATGTATTATTAGTCTGTGCAGCCTTCTGTGACTCATCCGGATTGTAAGGATTACCCGACATTGTGAAATTTACATTGTTTGTATTGTTATTTGTGTTATTTGTACTGTTAGTATTATTTGTATCATTCATATTTCTATAATTGTTATCCATAATAATTTCTCCTTTCGTTTACAATTAGAAGTATACTGTCAATCTGTGTTTAATTTGTGACGGGATTATTTATTTTTTCATAAATTGTAATCCCCGTGCTATTCTCCGAATAAAAATAACTGCTCATCGACAGATGCACCTCTAAGTCTGCGATAAATAGAAATTGCAGAATATCAATACATCCCTGCCAATGAACAGTTATCATAAATCATATATTAAATTTCAATTCCGTTCTTCTCAAGAAGAGCTCTCGCTGTTTCAACTGAATCTGTACCTGTCGCATTCTTTACAGGTGCAAACTCCTTCTCTCTGTCTACCTCAAATGGAAGGCTATTGTCCATCATGTATACCATATCGAGGATGAGTGTCTCGAACTTGTATGCATTCGGAGTCTCAGGCTTGTGCTCTGTACCGTTCTCATCAATGTAAGGCACCTTCTTCTCTACTACATGGAGCGGAAGGCTCTTTTCTGCGATAGCCATGAGCTTGTCCACGCGGAATAAATAGTTTAAGATAACACCAAAGCCATACTGCAATGAACCATTCTCGTTCTTTGCCTCTGCCATCTCAGGAGTAAGCTCGTAATACTCAACAATCGAAGGCTTGCCATTCTCAAGACACATAGCACCGACTCTCTCATATGGATCACATTTTCTGACCACCTTAGAGCCGCTGACACAGCCGGACTCGATTGTAGCACCTACAAATACAGGATCTGCAATCTGCTGAAGCACATTGTCCACAGCAAATACATTGAGCCACTCAACACCCTTGTCCTTCAAATCCTTGTCAAGACCGGCATTGATGAGTGACTTGAACCATCCACCGTTTCCGTTTGGTGACATAGCAAGTGAATCCTCAGATTTCATGAGCAGATTTCCATCAAAATCAACTGCCGGAACCATCTCCTGCACGAAAAACTTCACATAGTCTTTGTTGTATCCAAAATAGTCGTGCTCTTCAAAGAACTCTCTTGTCATGCTATCATTTATCTCGCTTGTCATAACATACAGAGGCACCCATGTACCGGTCTGATTTGTAACCTTCATGAGGTTTGCGACAAGCTGCTCAAAGATGTAGAGTTCCTTTGTCTTTCCGATATTGAACATGCCCTTAGCCTTGTCAAATCCAAGACGTGTACCCTGTCCACCGGCAAGAAGAATTGCACCGACCTTGCCATTCCCAACCGCATCAAGGCCTGTTGCAAGGTATTTGTCCTTATTTGCCTCTATCTCTGAAAGCTCCATAGCAGCAAGCGGTGAAAATGTACCTCTCTGCTGCTCCTTGTTGTTAATCATATCAAGGTATGACCAGTCCATGTGCTCAAGCTGGCTCTCAAGCTTAGCCGGAGCTTCCTCTGTTAAGAATTTCTTTAAGTATTTCTGGTTTGTTGCCGTGATTTTTTCTTTGATTTCTGTTTTCATAAATTCTCCCTAAATGTATTCGTATCTTTTTTGAATTACATTATTATAACGTCCGGGACCAATCTAATGACTGGTCCCGGATATTATTTTTGCAATTTTCGTAAATATAAATCTTGTTCCTGATAGCTGACTTTAACATTTAGTCATCTGAATCATCGGATGAGGATTTTGTTGTCGAGTCATTTTCAGATTCTGACTGACTCTTCTTCAGGGCATCCTGAGCATCTTTATTTTTTTTCTTAGCCCCTTCAGTTCCGGTTGAACCAGCAGTATTATTATACTTTGTTGTATCATATATATCGGTCTTTGAATCAACATCTGTCTTTTTCTGTACAGTATCACTTATAGACTGTACAGTATCTGATACTGTGTATGACTCGTCCTCAAAAAGATACTTATGCAACTGTACAACATCTGTAGCCAAATCAATAGGAATAACCGTATCTCCTACACCAGAAAGTTCCTTTGTAGCAACATTATATGGAAATCCTGTAGTAGATGAAATCTGATACTTAGTAACATTTTTCGCCAGTGCCAAGATTTCTTTAACCGTAAAATTAGTACTGATATCGTCCATCATTGACGAACACATGGATGTAAGTGTTGCTATATCTTCACCCTTACACTTTTCGAGTATCGCCTGCAATACAATTCTTTGTCTTGACGCCCTTAAGAAATCATCTCCTGATGTATATCGAATTCTGGAGTATGACACTGCTTGTACACCATTTAAATGTACTCTTCCTTCACCCTTCAATGCATCACAAGGATATCCTATTGAATTAGCCGTTTCAGTTATATATCCGTTAACCCAATGAACTTCTTCCTTAGTAAGATCTAGATCCAAACCGCCTAATGCATCAATAACATCCACAAGCGCCTTCCAATCAACACAGACATACTTAGTAATATTCATATCCAGATTGGAATTTATCATTCTGACAGCATTCTCTGCTCCACCAATTTCAAAAGCATTATTAGCCTTATAATACTTGCCCTTTCCAACAGACAAATAGGTATCTCTGTATAAAGAAGCAAGCTTTACTTCATTTGTATCATAGTTTAAGCTGGCAATCATTATACAGTCTGAATTACCACTTTCATATTTACCACTCGAACGATTATCGAGTCCGAATAAAGCAACATTTAAGTAACCATGCATAGTCTGCACGCTTTCTTCATCAATATCGTCATTAATGCCGGCTTCGCTGGCTGAGAGATCATTCTTGAAATCAATTTTACCTATTGTACTATTATATAATCCTAAAACAGCCAATACTATAATTAAAACTAATATTTCAAATACAAATAATACTATTTTTTTACGACCTCTTTTTTTCTTTCTCTTCTTTGCCATGTTATTTTTCCTTTTTTCTATGAATGTAAAGCCACGCGTCTGCGTAGTCCTGACGCTCCTTCTCTGACATATTGGTATACTTTCCAAACTCCAGATTCGTCAGTCGCATCTGCGGTCTGCCACACTTGAAGCATTCAACCTCTTTCCTTCTTGAAACCATCCGTATCCAGCCACAATCCGGGCAAATGTATATTTTCATCATAGTCCTTATTCAAACTGTCCGAGAACCTCAGCTGACAAAGCATCAAGCTTAGCCTGTGAATCTTCAAGAGACACTCCTTTAACTCCGAAATAGAATTTAATCTTAGGCTCTGTACCAGAAGGGCGTACACAGCACCAAGCGTTATCGTTAAGTTCGTAGTAAAGTACATTGGAAGAAGGAAGACCTGTCGGCTCAACCTTTCCTGTTGTCATATCTTTTCTTGTGTCATTCTTGTAATCACGGATAGCAAGCACCTGATAATCGCCAAACTTCTTTGGCTCAGCGGCACGTGCCTTTGTCATAATCTCATTTATCTGTGCGGCACCATCAATACCCTTTAAGGTCAGTGTAGATATGCCCTCTCTGTAGTAACCATACTTCTCGTACATGTCAATCATGCCATCCCAAAGTGTCTTACCCTGTGACTTGTAGAAGGCAGCCACCTCACACAGCATACAAACTGCTGCAGGAGCATCCTTATCCCTTGCATATGTGCCAGGCAGGCATCCGTAGCTCTCCTCCATACCGAATACATAGTTGTTGCAGCCGGTCTTTTCGAATTTGAGCATCTGCTCACCGATATACTTAAAGCCTGTGAGCACCTCGATATGCTTTACACCATATGCTGCCGCAATTGCCTTACCCATATCTGTTGAAACAATTGACTCAACAAATGCAGGCTTCTCAGGCAAAGTACCATTGGCACTCTTCTGGCTTAAAATGTACTCACCGATAAGCATAGCTGACATATTTCCTGTAAATGTCACATACTCTCCTGTCTTTGTATCCTTGCAATATACACCGAGTCTGTCGGCATCAGGATCAGTTGCTAAAACGATATCAGCATCCTTTTCCTTTGCCAGCTCAAGCGCGAGCTTCCATGCATCAGGATTCTCAGGATTTGGATAAGGACATGTAGGGAAATTGCCATCAGGTACTGCCTGGCTTGGCTCAATGTATACATTCTCAAAGCCCATATCCTTAAGCACTCTCTGTACAGGGCGAAGTCCTGTGCCGTGGAGTGGTGTGTAAACAATCTTGATATCCTTTGCCATAGCCTTGATGATCTCAGGATGGATAGAAAGCTTACGAAGCTCTCCGAAATATCCCTCCTCAACCTCGTCAGAGATGACATTGTAAAGGCCTGCCTCAATAGCAGCAGCTTTGTCCATAGTCTTTACCTGATCAAATGATGTAACCTTTGCCACCTCAGCCATGATGCTTGTATCATGAGGTGGAGTAACCTGTGCACCATCCTCCCAGTATACCTTGTATCCATTGTACTCACGAGGATTGTGGCTTGCTGTGATAACAACACCGGCTATTGTACCGAGTGTCCTTACTGCGTATGACAGCTCCGGAACAGGTGCGAGCTGTGGGAATACATATGTCTTGATTCCGTTAGCTGCAAGACAGAGTGCTGTGGCATCTGTGAACTCATCATGCATATTACGTGAGTCATGTGCGATTGCAACACCTCTCTTTACTGCGTCCTCTCCCTGTGAAAGTATGTAATTCGCCAGTCCCTGTGTAGCCTGACGGACTGTGTATATATTCATCCTGTTGGTGCCGGCTCCTATTACACCACGAAGACCTGCTGTACCAAACTCAAGTGTGCGATAGAATCTATCCTCTATCTCCTTATCATCACCTGCGATAGCCTTAAGCTCTGCCTTTGTAGCCTCATCAAAATATGGGTCTGTACACCATTTCTCGTACTCCGCTCTAAAATCCATTTATATTAACCTCCTGTGTCAGCTAGTAATAAGCCTATTAATATTAACCATACCGATTTTACCACATTAACGTGCATTTGAAAAGTTTTTGTTCCTTAATATTTTCTTACTCTTATTGATTTTTAAATACAAAGAGCTTGCTAATTATGTAATTAAGTACCACAACCACCACTTGAGCGGTTAACTTCACCCACATGCTCGGGTACGAAAGCATAGTTATAAAAACAAAAATAATAGTTTCCTCAATAATCAGGGTAAAAAATCTGCCACTGAAAAATGCAAACATCTGCACAAATGCGGCTGTTTTTGTAGGTGTTGATACACGAAATACCCACTTTTTGTTAGTAATATACGAAAAAAGCACTGCAAATACCCAGGCAAGAGCATTTGCTATCAATTCATTTATTCCAAGCGCGACATTGAATACTGCATAAGCACCTATGCTTATGATAAATGTCATATTACCAAATACGGTATAGAGAACCAATTCCTTTAAATCTTCTTTTCTCTTTTTCATATCATATCCGTTTCATCTTCTAAAATCTAAGTTAATCTGCGATTTTACTATAATAGCGTTATGAATGAAATAAGTCAATGCTTATTTTTGTATCTTAGGTTCCCAATAAATGGACGCCTCATAATATAACCGGCATATTCCACCTTTCATATCCTCACGAACAGAGCTTACCATTTCTTTTGTTTTTTTCACACATTTATTCCATTTCACAATATCCTTGGTACTTTTCCCAGAGCTGACATCATACTTATGAATAATATACTTTCCAAGATACTCTGTCATTTTTTCCATTCCATTAATGTTTAAATGCTCTGCATCACTATAGTCTGATGGTACATCTATGCCCAATTCCTGTGATTTATCGTTTAAATTCAAAATATCATATCCATATTCGGAAATAATTGATTCAATTTTATCTATAGCTTCAGGATTTTCAAACTTACGCTGATGTGGAAATCTCACAAACAATACATTTTCTATATTTTGAGCCTGAAGATAAACCAAAATTTCTCTCAATGCTTCTTCACAGCCACTGTCAAAGTTAATATTCTGCAATTCCCCAACCTGCATACCTTTATCACTTCTTGACACCGTACAAAATCCCTTTAAATAGCTTTGTTTATTAATGGTCATAATGCTTCTTTCCAGCGTATTTTTAACAAGACTGATTGGTTGTTTCCAATTAACATGAGAAAAAGCCATATTAAAATAAAACTGCCCCTGTCCCTTCCCTTGAAGCAGAGAATCAACCGAATCCTTACGTCCATAAATATACGGGACATTATCTATCCATCGATGAAGCTGCACCGGATTTTCAAAGTCACTGCTTCCATGCAAATATCCATTCAGTGAAATCACAATCAATTTCGGATTTTGTCTCTCCAAACCTTTTTTTATCATATCTTTATATAAATTTGCCGGAGCTGCTCCCATTGACAAATCATATGACGTATATCCATATTTTTCCCAGGCAATTGCAGGAGAATAGTCAGAATACACTTCACTTGAGCCTATCATCAGCACATCCAATGAATCCTTCGGCTCCATAAAAAATCCCTGAACATTCATCTGTGAAGGACTGTCATTTACAGAAAAAACTCTACTTATCATCTCATATAAAACAATAAGTATAATCCAAAAAAGAATTATACTTATTATATTTCTTTTTCTTAACATATTATATCTTCCTTATATCCATCTACACTTATATATAGTATACCTTATTTAATGATATAATATTTTAAGAAATCCTTATTTAATTATTAAAAATATCAGCTTTATAACTATTGCTTTACCTCATATATAGTATATCCATCTCCTGTAAAAGCTATTTTAGCATTAATATTGTATTCTTGTAAAATGCCAGCCACTTCATTTGATTTTTTTGAAACCACCATATACTTTACATTAAGCCGAGCCAAATCGTTCGGATTCAAATATACATGAATTGCATCATTATATTCTGTAGTGATATGAGTTTGCTCATCTACAATTGATATTGTCTGATGTGAATATCTGTTCCAGCTTTCCTCATATCTGCTTTCGCTGTCAAGGACCTCCCATTTATCAAAATCAGGCAAAAAATTAGTTGCATTTATAACTCTAGCTCCATTAGCCATAAAAAAGTTGGTTATAAAGCTTTCAGTATCTATTGTTATCCAGGATGCATCCTTATCATTTTCAGATGCAGTCTGCACAAATTTGCTGATTGGATGATTCGTAACAGGTGAAATACCACTCCTGACCGGATTAACAGTTGCCCCCGAAAAGAGCATCACGCACATCAGCAATATAGCACTAATATTCTTCTTATAATTCATAGCCAACATGAGGATTATGACAAAGCCCATAATTTCTGCCAAAATCCATTTATTCGAAATAAATCCAATAAGACTGTCATTTATAAAAAAGCAATACACTTCGCCAAAGAATAACGGAAATAGAATCTTCTGCCATTTTTCGAACATTTCTCCTTTGTACTTCCAAATGGCATATATACTCCATATCGTGAAAATAGCAGCAAGCCAGCCATACGATGTTTCCATTCTATTTATATATTTAAACTGAGTAATTCTAGATAGCCACTCCGGAAATCCGATACACATATATATAATCTGAACCAGGAGCATAGTCACCATTACTCCACCAATATATATATCTTTATCTTTCTTTTTTTTATAAAACATCGCTATTCGAGGATATAGACATAAAAAGAAAGGAGCAAATTGTATATATGTTGACACTTCTGAATTATTTTTCACTTTACTTGTCCTATATGGCAGGTAAACGGTTGACAAGTTTGTAAATAAATCAGATATATCTGCATCGCCACCTACACTGATTCTCTTTCCCGGGTATACAGTACTCACTTCTGCAATCAAATCATCCATATAATTCAGACAAAAATAGACTCCTGACGCACCGACAAAAGCTACCGGTAATGCAATTCTATACCACTCTTTTACAGAAAAGAGCATTTTATCCCTGTCTCTAACCAAACATGCTATAAGCAGCACAATAACAATAATTGCTGCAGGTATCTGACAAGATGGAAACAACGAAAAAGCAAATCCAACAACCATAGGTCCTGCTAAAATTGTCATAAGCCATTGCATCCATTTGCTTTTTGCAGTAAAAAAATAATAGCCAATATCAAAAAGAATCATTGCATACAAAAACACAATAGGCATATGCGGAAGAAACCACCATTGAATACAGGGTGAAAGTGCAATCATGAAGCTTCCGGTAACTGATACTCTCACATTTTTTCTGCACAAAATCATGAACATCTCAAAAGAACACATAAAGAGTAAAATAAGCTGCCCACACCAATACCAACTTAGCCCCACTTCGTTTCCAAACAAAATATATCCCCAGTTTAAGGGTTTGCCCAATGTGATGATACATTTTGCAGGTGCGAAATAATCCAATATCATATTTTCATCACCAACGCTCATGCGATTACTGGTAACTCCATAATCATTGTAATATTGAGAAAAGAAGGTCGGTACCTGGACAGCCCATTCATCGGTTCTTATGCTTCTGTCAGCACCGACAATATCAAACCTGTCATCTTCTTTCTGATCTGATACTGTCGGAAAATAGTAATTATATACGCCAATTGATGAACCATGTAATCTAAAAAAAACACATACTACAAATACTATTGCAGCTAAAAGCCATCTATATTTAAAAAAATAATCTCTTTTCATATATTATTTACTTTCTTTATTAAAAATTACTAATTTACTTATTACATAGTTCAGCACTATAACTATTACCTGTGCAACAACTTTTATCAGCATGCTTTGAAAATGTAACAAAGTAATAAACACCAATAGAATTACCTCTTCAACCACAAGAGTAACTACCCGGCCACCATAAAAAGCCACCATCTGCTTTATAAATTCTTCTAATCCATTTGTTGGAGAATTAAATACCCAGATTCTATTAGTAAGAAAAGCAAACATAACTGTAATAATCCACGACAATATGTTGGCTATAAGTTCGTTAATTCCAAAACTCACATTAAAAAGTGCATACGTAGCAATACTTACCACAAAACTTAAGCCACCAAAGAATAAATATAACAGCATCTCTTTATATTTGACATATATCGGGTTAAAAACACGAAGCCCCGGTAATTCCATTATTTTATCAAAAATATCTTTATCTTTCGTCTTCATGTAATTTTTTTTCATCTCTCATTACATTATATAAGTCTATTTCAAAATCCTGCCTGTTTTTAGCATAAATTGTATTCAACATGACTCCGGTAAAAAAGCTTTGAATTGCTGACAATGCAACGAATCCACATACAATCAGCGTTGGGAATTTTTCAACTAATCCTGTCTTAAAATAAGACACCAAAACCGGGATAAAGAAGCCAGCCGATATAAGCATCAACACAAATGCAATTATGCCAAAAAAAGCCATTGGACGATAAGTTCTAAATAGTCTGCATATTGTCTTTAAGACTTTAAATCCATCAGAATAAGTGTTAAGCTTTGATTCACTTCCTGCCGGCCTATCCCTGTAATCAATAACTACATTCGCTATATGCATATTCTTATCTATCGCATGAATACTCATCTCAGTCTCTATTTCAAACCCCTTCGAAAGTACAGGGAACGTCTTCACAAATCTATATGAAAACGCTCTGTAGCCTGTCATTATATCTTTAATATCATTTTTAAAAAGGACGTTAATAGATTTTCTTACAATACTGTTTCCAAAATTGTGAAAAGGTCTCTTGTTTTCCTCAAAGTAGGTTGATGATAGCCGGTAACCGACTACCATATCAACCTTTTTCTCAAGCACACAATCAACCATATCTCTCACATTTTCGGCAGGATATGTGTCATCACCATCTACCATGATATAGCATTCAGCATCTATTTCTGCAAACATTCTTCTTATGACGTTGCCCTTTCCCTGCTGATACTCATGCCTGACTATGGCACCATTATTTTTAGCAATTTCCGCTGTCTTATCTGAAGAATTATTATCATATACATATATTACAGCCTCCGGTATTTCTCTTTTGAAATCAGAAACCACTTTTGCAATTGTTTTAGCTTCATTGTAACAAGGTATTAAAACTGCTATTTTATCCATATTCTTATTATCTTCTAAGAGCTTTAAAAGATACTCCTTCCTGTTTCCAACCATATTTTGGCAATGTGTTATATTCGTTTCTATCAGTTGTCAAATGATGCATACCCTTGAGACCATAATTATACACTCTGTAAATATCAACATCTCCACCTGAATAGAATACAGGCTGACCACCATTATCCTTTACCCAGCCATATTTTGAAGTAAGTACATTTACCTCATTGGTATCAGTAGTATACAGGTGATTTGCAAGACCCGGATTATATAATCTATAAACAGGCTTTCCTGATGTCGGAGCATACCAGCCTACTCCCTCATATTTCCATCCATGTTTAGATGAGAGGACATTTTTTTCATTAGCATCCCTGGTATATAAATGCTCTCCACTTATTGGATTGTACAATCTGTATATTGTAACCTCTTCCGGTCTCCACTGCGCATTAACATTTAGGTCTGATGTAATAACATTAATATTCTGATCCCAGCTATACATGTATCCGCTCTTTGACAATGCAGGTGATGATGCAGCATGTCCAAACTTAACTATCTGCTGTGAAACCAATTCATTATCCTGTCCATTATCACTTAAATTATAGAAATTAACTGTATATTCAGAATCATTAACACTTGCCGTCTGCCCACTATTGTGTCCTTCTTTAATATAATACTTATATAATCCTGTAAAATCATACTGCCCATTTTTACAATATGAATTATAAAGCCACGAATTGTATCCTATATAGCTGTATGGATCATAATTCTCGCTTCCTCTTCTGCCCTCACCTATACCGGCTACTATAAAATGCCAGTAATATTCAGGCCAATTATTGCCGTATCCATTTGCCAGATCAGGATATGCATTTTTATAATAAACAGGATTAAAACAATCCCTGCCCTGTCTGCCCTCTTTCAGACCATATGTCATAAAATGATTCAGTGCCGCATTTTTATCACTTCCAAATGCAGCTTTTAAATCTGAATATCTGTTCAAGTAATAATCAGCATCAAACACAAGGCTGTAGTCTATCCCATTGTATACAGTTCTGCTTACTCCCAAATAGTCTGCAATACCTGTTGCATCTGCGACCCCCAGTCTCTTTAATGAATCATCTGACCCCAAATAGTTTGCCGCATCAGAAGAATTGCTTATATAGGCATGCTCCACAATGATTCCGGGAAATCCTGACATCTTGCTATGACGTATTACACTGTAATAGTCGCACAGTGAACCATCCGCATATTTATCTCCGGACTCTGAATTTCTGATTCTGGTACCCTCATTGGCAAGTCCAAGTGCCACAAGTCTATTAAGAATTTTTCCGGCAACATTTGCTCCCTGATTTCCAATATTAGCATTATAATTGCTATTTGGATAATAAACTGTAGCACCATGTACTCCGGAATTGCCTATCGAATTATTATGAATCGATACAAACAAATCTGCATTCTTTGACTTTGCAAATGATACTCTGTCCTCAAGCTCCACAAATGTATCATCATTTCTGGTCATGTAAACATCTACATTTGAATATGCCTCTAGCTCCGCTTTACAGTACTGTGCAATTTTAAGATTCAGATTCTTCTCTATATATGATTTTCCGTTGAATGAGCTTGTAGCACCGCTATCCTTACCACCATGACCTGGATCAAGTACTACAACAAAACGTCCATCAGATGTACACTTAGCTAATTGTGAATCATCTTCAGCAACATCAGACAGAGCCTGTGCTATATTATCAGATGTTTCCTGTAAGTTTCCATCATCACTGATAACATATGTGCTCAATGATGCATCATTTATCTCATCAGCAGATGTACATTCATCCGACTCATCCTGATTTACAACATAAGCATCAGCATCTGTTGTATCTACCTCCTTATCCACTCCAAAGCAAGCATCTATTCCACAATCACTTAATGTAATATTATATACATTTCCATCAATTGTATACGATAATGATTTCACATAGTATTTTCCAACATTATCAATCCTGCCACTGAACAGGAAGCTATCCTTTTCCAATTGTCCATACAATGTAATTTCTTCGTTTGTATCTTCATTGATTACATCTGCACTCACACCATCAATCTTCGAAGGCTCTGACATACCCACAAGAATTTTGGTCTCATCACCACATTTTATATTAGGTTCTGACACAACAACATACTGCAATATGCCTTTTCCATCAGTTTGATTGCCAACCTCAGTAACATTCTCTGAAGTAGTTATTACATTCTCATCCTCTGCATACACAGTACACACTGACGAAAGCATCAATACCACTGATAATACAAGCGCCCATAATTTTTTCACAATAATCTCCTTTCTATTTAGCCCTTAGTGCCTTAAACGCAACACCTTCCTGCTTCCATCCATAATGTGGCAATGTGTTGTATTCATTAGTATCTGTAGTCAGATGATGCATTCCCTTAAGTCCATAATTATACACTCTCAAAATATTCACATCTCCACCTGAATAAAACACCGGATTGCCATTATTATCTCTAACCCAGCCATCTCTGGATGTAAGTACCTTAACCTCATTTGTATCTGTGGTATATAGATGATTTGCAAGCCCAGGATTGTACAACCTATATACCGGTGTACCACTTGTCGGTGCATGCCAACCAATTCCCTCATATTTCCATCCATGTTTAGATGACAGGACATTTTTTTCGTTGACATCGGTTGTGTACAGATGCTCACCATTGACAGGATTATATAGCCTGTATATAGCTTTCTCTGTCGGAGTAGGTTTCTCATCTATGCTTCCATCATTATACCAGTAGTCCATATCCACTCTAGGTGACTTCATACCGATATCGTAGCCATTGCCACTGCTAGTATACTGCCAGAACGCATATGTAGCATCTGTATAATGATCAGGTGATTTTGAATATGATGCCATCCAAAGCTTATATTTATCTGCCAGTGCCTCACCATCCATATAGGTCTTAAAAAAAGAAGCACTAGCATATATCATAGGGGTATACCCTGCGGCTTTCACCCTGTCACAAAATGCAGACACAATACTCGTATGCTGTTCTTTTGACAATCCGGCCTGCCCGATACGCTGATCCTTAGCAAATCCCTCATAGTCAATTACAAGCGGAAGTGAAATATTGTATTGCTGAACGCGATCAATAAGAAATTGAGCTTCCTCTATAGCTTCATTCTCATTGATAGCCTCAGAGTATACATATACACCAACTCTGATACCTGCCTCAATCGCATTTTTTATCTGTTTCTCATATGAGTATCCCATATTAGGATTATTATCTTCCCTGAGTATACCATCAGTCCTGCCTCGACCACCAACCTTTATAAAAGCAAATGTAATGCCTGCAGCCCGGGCTTTATTCCAGTCTATATTTCCATCATTTCCTCCCTGCCATTTCGACATGTCACATCCAAGCTCTGAATACGATGTAACAGCAGCCCTTGCCAGCACCTCTCCATCATCATTATAAGCATCTGTATCATTATTTTCTTCATTATTGACCGGATATCCATCCTTATCATAATACTTATAATACTCTGCATCCTGTAAATCTTCATAAGTGGGATTATACTTTTCCACCTGATTGTCTTCTTCAGCTGCAAGTATCGGTGCATGCATAGATGTGCACATTGTAACAGCTAAAACCAAACCTGTAATCTTTTTTAAATACTTCATTTTTTATCCTTCTAATTACTTCTTATATAACTTGTATCATTTAAATCTTTTAATTTGAATTCCCCCATATCATAACTATACTCCACAATAGTAACACTTGTATTGTCAACCCCGGATATGTTTTCTTTTGGAAAAAGCTTCCGCAAATAAAATGCCAACGATGAATGTGCCACTATCAGGACTGTATCTCCGGCCTTATTCTCCGAAATAACACTGTCTACACCTTGCCCAAATCTCTTGCAAAAATCATATTTATTTTCAGCATTCATCGGAGATTTAAAATCCTTATCACCAATATCACCAAAACACTGTGACATGTCAGTAACACCATACTTTTCTGAAATTTCTGCCCAAGTCATTCCTTCAGCATCTCCCCATGAAATGTCATTTAAATCACTTTTCTTTTCAACTTTCAAGTCCTGACCGGCGCCCTCCAGCACCAGCCCGGCTGTATCATAAGCCCTCTCTAATTCACTGCTATAGGCTGCATCAAACCTGATATTTGACAATCCCGCTCCAAGCTTATGTGCATTATCCTTTCCGGCCTCAGTAAGTGCAGGACTGCCTGACTGACCAACCATCAATCCCTGTACATTGGTATCTGTCTGTCCATGCCTGACAAAATATATTGTCAAATTACCCGGTGGACTATTCATGCTCGAGCATCCCACAATACCGCAGCTCAATATCACACATATAAATATATTTATAAATTTTCTCATTCTTTGACCTTTCTACGCATTTGGTACTAGTTTATCATATATTATCTATTATTTAAAGTTATGTTTTTTTATTTTTTCTTAATTTTTTACAAAAAACAGTAAAATCAGCTCTTATATCTTGAAATTATTTTATTATAGTATAAAATAATAGGTAATATGTGCTATTAGCATAAAACAAAAGAAGGAAATAGGGTTAATAAATGTACAAAAAGAAATATAGTGGGTGGTTGAAGCATTTGGACTTCATGATGATTGATTTAATCTGCATACAGTTATCATTCTGTATAGCTTATATTCTCAAATTTGGATTTTCTAATCCGTATAGCATACAGGAATACAGAAATCTTGCGGAAATTTTTCTATTAGTGGATTTCTTTGTAACTGTTGTCTTTGATTCATTCAAAAATATATTAAAAAGAGGATGGTATCTCGAATTCGGCGGAACAATTAAACACGTATTCATAGTGGAAGCAATTACTCTGTTCTACCTTTTCACTGTTCAAAACAGTGATATATACTCCAGAATGACATTTTATCTGATGATACCTGTATATATCCTTATCTCATATACAGGGCGCTGTCTATGGAAGGTTCATCTGCAAAAGAGTACAGCACGTACATCTGCAAGAACAATAATCATTGTAGCATCAAACACGCAAATAGCCGAATGTGTAAAAGATATATGTGGAATGGGATACAATGGTTATCGATGCGCAGGGCTTGTAACACTTGACAAAGATGCATCGGTTACATCCATATCCGGTATTCCTATTGTTGCAACAGTTGATACTCTTACAGATTATGTTTGTAAGGAGTGGGTTGATGAAATATTTATTTTCCCACAGAAGAACGATTCAGAGATACTCAAAATTACGGATGAATTAAACAGTATGGGAATCACCACACACATTGCAATTGCAAAAAGCAGTAACGAACATAACAACACACAGCTGATTGAAAAAATATCCAGCTACACATATATAACAAAGGCCATGAATAATGCCTCTACTTTGCCTCTTCTAGCAAAGCGTTTTATGGATATATGTGGTGGAATTATCGGTTGTCTCATCACATTGGTTCTTATTATAATAATTGGACCTGTAATATATTTTGCTTCTCCGGGACCGATTTTTTTCTCGCAGGAACGAATCGGCAGAAATGGCAGAAAGTTCAAGATGTACAAATTCCGAAGCATGTATATGGATGCAGCGAAAAGAAAAAAAGAATTGATGTCGCAGAATAAAGTAGGCGACGGAATGATGTTCAAGATGGATTTTGATCCAAGAATAATAGGTAACAAAGTCCTTCCTAATGGTAAAAAGAAAACAGGAATAGGACAGTTTATCAGAAAGACCAGTTTGGATGAATTTCCGCAGTTTTGGAACATCCTAAAGGGTGATATGAGCCTCGTAGGAACCAGACCACCAACACTCGATGAATGGGAGAAATATGAGCCACATCACAGAGCCAGAATGGCATTTCGACCGGGACTTACAGGTCTGTGGCAGGTAAGCGGTCGAAGCAACATAACTGACTTTGAAGAAGTAGTAAAGCTTGACACCGAATATATTAATGACTGGGATCTTGGGCTTGATATCAAGATAATTCTAAAAACAATTACTTCTGTAGCCCACGATGATGGTGCAATGTAATCAAACAAATAACGACACAATATATGACAGCGGAATCAGATAAATCTGACTCCGCTGTCTTTTGTTTAACTATGTATTATTTATAATCTCTGTCTCTTGATATAAACTGCGCTAACCAATGCTACACCTGCAAACAATACAACCATGAGAGGCAGTACCGGATTTGTATCATCAGTCTTTGCTGATTTTGCTGTTTTAGCTGTTGAAGCCTTTGCCGGAGTAGTTGTCACTGTTTTATTATCGGCATTGACTCCCTGTGTATCACTTATCACAATAGCATACTCAGAAGCATGGCTGAATCCCAAAGTAACATTGCCGTCCGCTCCGATAGCTCCGGCATTCATAAATACCATACGTCCTGTGCTGTCGTAATAATACAGGTTGCCATACTTGCCTGCATAGTTGGCACCTACATTCAATGTAAGATCAGCCTTGAATCCAAAGTCACCACTATATGCAAGAGAAAGCTGCTGAACCGGGTTATTGCCAGCAAGTGAACTAATCACATTGCCCGGAATATTATTAGTATTAGTAGTAACAGCAAGATCTATATCCTTCAAATTACTGCTCAGGATATCCTTACCATTGATAGTCCATGAATATCCATTCATCTTGAGAACCACATCAACATCCTTGCCCTTTGCAGCCTCAAGAATATTCTTTGGTACTACAGTAGCTTTACCCATATCTACATCAATCTTCTGACCTGACTTTGATGCAGAAATCTCAGAAACAACTGTCTGAATCTTCTTGCTGTCAAGCTTTACAGGCTCTTTTTTAGCTATATTCTGATCAGATGGGGTAGAAGGTGTCGATGGCTTTGTATCATTCTTATTCTCACTACCATGAAGCTTCTCGCCTATTATCTCTACATCCACATACTGCACACTTTCCTCGCCAACAGTATAGAAATTTCCGTCTATAGAACCATATCCATCATAATCATTCAAATCATCCCATTTATAGTTGCTATATCCAACCTTAGGAAGCTCTATTTTTTCTCCGGCCTTAGCGTAGATAACAGCAAGCGTCTCACTATCGTAATAATAATCCTCCTCATTATCACCACTTTCTGCATAAGCAGTGAACACAATGATATTTTTGTCATATTTTGCTAATATATTATTATCACCTAAGATAGCTGAAGTCATATTGCCCCAAGTTGTCTTTCCCCACTCAACAAAATGTAATCCATCCACATCAGAATGGACAGGAGCTTCTTTTATATCAGCAACAGCTGTTCTACGAGGAACGTTAATTGTCTTTGTAGTTACAAAGGTATGTTCCTTTGTATCCCACTCCATAAACCCTACTTTATATGTAGGATTCACAAAAGTGCCATTAATATATGCATTGAAATATGTACTCTCCTCAAGTGAAGGAGCATATACATACCATCCGTCCGCATCATATACAGTTAATGAGCTTACATACCACTCACCCGGATATGTGGATGAATCCACTTCAAAAGTACCTTCATATAATCCGGTTGCCTCATTCCTTGTCAGATTAATCTCTTTAGATGACTTCTGATATGAGATATTCCTAGAATTTGCATTTGTGAATGTCACTTCGGCTCCATCTATACCTCTTGAATCAGATGCCTCTACAGAAATCTTGACAGACTGACCATTTGTGACATTCTGTCCACACTTGTCCAGGGTAACCTTTCCAATATGTGCTTCATCCAGATCCTTCTCACTTACATTTCCCTGAATCTTAAACTCTGGGAGTAATGACTGATCAACATATGTATATCCATATCCATCATTTGATACACCAAAAGAATTTAATTTCCATGTACCTGAAAGAACTTTTTGCGGTACTTTCCATGTAATCTGAACACCAATACACTCATTATATTCATTGTACAATGACTCTATTCCATTAGACATCGGAGTGTCTGAACTAGGCCAAAATGCTGAATACTTATTAGAACCATGATACACTTCATCCGGCTCGCTTTTCCTAGTAAACTGGCCATATGTCCAGCTTCTACCTTTATATCCATCAGTCAATATTTTAATGACAACTGTATCTCCCGACTTAAGAGTCTTATCTTTTTGTTCACATTCTACAGATTTAATTGTAATCTTGGTCTCCTCTGAAACAGGCTTTGTAACCTTCAGAGAATAAAGTGCATCTTCTACGCCATTTGTATACTGAGGATAGTTTTCCTTATTGCTCACAAGGAGTTTTGTAACATTACCATTATTATCCTCAATCTCACCTGAACTAATCCAGATATCTCCTGACATCTTTAATTCACTTGGCTTAAATGTCTTGGTATAATAACCGTCCTTCATTTCCCAATTATATATATAACAGTACTGGCCACGACCGCTGTTCTCATCATCGCTTCTCTTTGAAGACAGATAAAAATAGACGTGATTTATACCAGAATCAGCATCATATGCCTTAATTGAAACAGTAAACTCATCATTATAATCAATAGTCTGTCCCTGCTTGTCAATAGAAATTGACTCACAAACAGGAGCTGTAATGTCTGCTCCCTTGTTCTCTTCTGATGCAGCTTTTGGCTCATCTGCTACCACACTGGCAGCCTGTGGCTGTACCTGTGCATTGTCATTATTTACTTCTGCCTGCTGTGGCTGACTATCCTTCACAGCCTCAGCCTGAATGACATCTGCTTTCTCTTCTTCAGAAGTAATGTCCTCCGCTAGTTTTGCGTCCTTTTCAGCAACATTCTGTTCATCCTTTTGCACGGAATCAACGGTCTCATTATCTGATTCATTCGTCTGTGCATCCAGCTGCTGTACTTCCTGTTCAGCGTCACTCACTGATTCTGTACTATCTACTGCAGTTTCAGTCTCAGTAGTAGTATTCTCCGCATCTGCCATAACGCTCAACGTGCTTGCACTCGTGGTAAGCATTGTGATTGTAACAGCTGCTGCTATTACCTTTTTAACCCACATATTTTTCATTTGCGGACCTCCTTTGGTAGTTTATTAATAGTTACATTATAATTATGCAACTTTATAGTACCTAAGTCAATTGCAAAAATGAAAAATATAGCATATCCAAAAAGCAATTAAATACTTCCAAAAACTTCTCCCAATCATTTTATTTTACTTGCATCAGCATCATTTGTTTCAGCAATAATATAATGAGGCCGTTTCTTCACCTCAAGATACATCTTCGATATATACTGAGCCATAATTCCGATGCAAAATAACTGTATACCGCCAATGAAAATAATAACACAAATCAATGATGCCCATCCGGCTACCGGATCTCCAAATATAATTCGTCTGATTACAACAAACAATAGACTAATAAATCCTATAATCGTCATAATCATTCCAAACCAAGCTGAAATAGTAAGAGGTACCTGCGAGAAATTAACAATTCCATCTATTGCATATTTTAACAGCTTCCAAAAACTCCAACTGGTTTCACCGGCCACTCTTTCAACATTCTCATATGGAAGCCAGTACGTATTGAATCCAATCCAGCCAAATATTCCTTTCGAAAATCTATTATACTCTCCTATCTCAACTATAGCATCTACCATTTTTCTCTTCATAAGCCTAAAATCTCTGGCACCATCTATAATATCAACATCTGAGATTCTGTTGATAATAGTATAAAACATTTTAGCAAACCAACTTCTGATTTTAGGTTCCTCTTTACGATCAACTCTTCTTGTAGCTACTGAATCAAACTCATCATTTTTAAGGATTTCTAACATTTTAGGAAGTAATGAAGGAGGATCTTGCATATCTGCATCCATTACTGCTACATAATCTCCTCTTGCATTACAAAAACCAGCATACATTGCAGCTTCTTTTCCAAAGTTTCTTGAAAATGAAATATACTTCACGTGCTCATCGTTACCCGCTATTTTTTTCATAACTTCTAATGTCTTGTCCTTAGAACCATCATTTATAAAAATCAACTCATATTCCTGTTTTATATTACCAACTACTTTTGTTGCTTCTTTATAAAATATAGGTAATGATTCCTGTTCGTTATAACATGGCACTATTAAACTAATCATATTGTCGCCCTTTACATTATGTTATTTTCATTACAACAAAACCTATCACATTCTGTTAAAAAAATGACATTCTTTATACATGTTTATGTTCACAAAAACTCCTTTATATTCCCAAAATAATTAATTTTAAGCATTGTAAACTTCTAAGTAAACTATAATAAAACTTCCCGATACATTCCTTGATATCACATAAACCGAGACATTTACTACAATTTCCATTCAAATACATGATGTTGCGAAATAATTACCTTAAAATTACAAATCTCCCTTTTTCCATTCGGATCTAAATAAACAAACTCTTTCCTCAGAAATCTTTCAAAAAAATCCAGTTCTTCTTTTTTTCGAATATTTGCTGCTTTGTTTTTAAGTCCAATCAATGTATCTGTCATTTTTTGAGATTCATCTAATTCCTGTCTAAGACGTGCCACATACTCCTCTATTTTATACATTTCATCTTTGGTGGTAACGACTCCTATTTCTCCAGACTTTTTATATCCATCTAAATAGTTTAATACACTATTATACCAATATCTCAATGCATCCTGCCATTGACCTCCCAAACGCAATGCGTCATCAATTCCACCTAATGTATGTTTTAAATCATAAAGCCCCCAAACAATTTTCTTATTTGCGTAATCCTCAATACCCATTGACAGATCAATAACCTTCGCATTTTGTTTTGGAACCTGTTGTGGACGAAATTCATGTGCATATAACCCTTGCTGACAAGGATTTATCTGATACACAATTGTCACATGATCTCCGCTTTTCTCAGCAAATTCTATTGTCTCGCTACTTTGTATCACATATAATCCACTTTTTTCATAATTCTTATTCTTTTTCCTATGTAATCCCTCTATCATGCCTACTCCATTATCTTTATCGTATCATCTGACAAATTCCGCAAATTCTGATTAAAAAGTTCGAAGTCATATCCCAAATTATTTACTGTCCTAAACTCTAATTCACTCACATTACTTGTTCCATAATCTGTATTCATGAACTGATACACATGCACATCTTTTGTCTGCAAAATATCTGCTTCTTCCAACGAAAGAGCGCGCATCTTTTTTTCTTTTAACTCAGTTCCCCAACTTCCCATCGTAAATGTAAGCAAATTATTCATATTACCAGCCATCGAGTCACTATGCGTACTGATAATCATTCTTCTTCCACTATTAACCAATCGAACAATCAAACGTGCCATTGCCTTTTGCTTTAACGGATGCAAGCATGTCTCAATCTCATCATAATACACCGTATCATATCGATATATACCACTCAACATTTTCACAATAGGTGCCAATTCATTAATCAGAGAGGATGACAAATATAACGGTATTCTCTGCTCTGATCCCTCCGGGATGTAAAACGATTCATCTGAAGAAAGCTCCAATTTTCCCTCTATCAAATGCTTCTGAATAAAATCCAATAGTTCCTGTTGCTTCTTTCCCGGCAAATGATCAGGTGTGAATCTTAGCAAAAACTGCAAGAAACTATATACAGGCGCAGATAATCCCAATTGGTTTTTTTCCTCAGTGTCCTTCTCAGCACCATCTGCTAAAATAAATTTTGTATCTTTTTCTGCAAAAAAATACTTATACAGCAGTAGCATTCCCGCCCGTGACGCTGGGAAAAACAAAGCGCTATCAGCTGACCTCATACCTAATATGTCTGCTGCTACCGTTTCCTCTACGTGTTTGTCAACAAAATCTTTATCTAAAGTTCTTCCAAACACCATACGTGAAAATGTCTTCTCTTCCCCATTTTCCTTTCGACTTACTGTAGCTTCATATCTAAGTGATTCTGTCAACATCATATCATCAGCACTTTCACGTACAAATCCCAGCCTTTTTATTATACGAATCACATAAGCTAAATCCACATCTTTTACTCGCATATACAATCTGCCAATCGGAATATCACGATAGAAAATATCCCTCACAATCTGTTCCTTGTTCTGTTCCAAATATTCATTTATTGATTTTTCCCATGCATCTATAGACTCCCAATCTATCAGATATTGTTCCTCATCTCCTTTACATTTTCTCATCTTAAACCGTGAATGCCTAATAATAGCTGAGGTAACACCATATAACAACTGCATCATATATGTTTTACCACTGTTATTCTCTCCGACCAAAAGAATCAGTCGTCCCAGTGTAATCTCCGCTTTTTCTATTTTGCCAAAATGCTCAACACCTATACTAACGTTCATACAGTCTCCTTTTAGCTAACTTCTATATACTTTCCAGTTTTTTCAAAAAATCATCTGTTCAAAATAACCTACGACTCCAATTCGATACTCCCATCTTCAGTCTCATAAGAAATGGAACAATCGTATATTATACATTATCACTTGTAAAAGAATCAAGTCAGCCATTCCTGATCTGCAAAAGAGATAATAATCTCCTTAGCAATAATATTATCTTAATACTTCTATATTTTTACAATGTATCGATATTGTATCACATACTAAACAATTCAAAAAGTACTTTATTCTGAGTTTTCATTACATTGTTATATGCATAATATCTTTATTACCTCATGCAATTATTACTAATGTTATAAAAAAGCCAAACAACATAATAAGTGAATTCCGAATACCCTCGTACGCTGTATAAATATAATTACTACGTTTCAAATTCAGTAAACGATTTATAATCGTACACTTTTTATATTCAAACTTAATATTCTTTTTTGTATCATCTACCACGTACATTATATTGTCCTTTAAAAACACCTGAGCACTTAATAATGCTGCTGATAACATTTCACCAATTGCTATTATGCCATATATAGCATATAATATTCTTATCCCTAAACTAGGAATATGCTCGTATATCTGAAGTATAGTATTTGATAAATTTAAAATAAGTGTAACTGATACTGTAATTGCAAGAGTAATAGCTTTTGCCTTATTTTCTAGTTTTTCTTTTGATTCAAAAGTTTTTAGATATAACTTTTCAACAATTTCTTTGTCTCTCTGATTGCAAACATCGCTATATTCATTTTTTATATCATCAGTAAAATATGTAAATTTACTTATCGTTTTAATTCTTTTAGATAGCCTTTTAGTTGTACTGCAATTTGGTATAATTGGAAACAATACATCAATCAAATTTTTTACAAACTTTATATATTTACATGTCATATATTTTTCTCACATCACAGTATCACTAATGCTCGTGTAATTTCTTCATCTATAGGGACATCTATATTAGACTGCAGCCAGCCCCATTCACCTGTTGGATTTACCTCTATAAAATAGTAATTTTTTCCACTTTTTATTAAATCAACACCACCAAATTCCAAATTAAGTGATTTCATTAAATTTGTTAATTTTACAATTATTTCATCTGGGATAGCACATATCTCATATTCTAAATCATCTTTTTTCTTTTTTCTCCAATCGCAGTCTATTCCCCCTCCTCCGGAAGTAATTTTGACCGGAAAAACTTTTCCTGAAATATAGGTGACTCTAATATCAATTTTATTTTCTATATAATCCTGTATAAATACTGGTGCTAACGATAAATTGCTATTCATAATTTCATTTCCAGATAATCTACTAGTATACATAAACATTTCAATATCATCATTATTAAACAAAGCTGTATCAATTGATTTAACTATATATTTATTGTCAGGCACTATATCGAAGCAACAATTAGCAACTTTTGTATCAGGAATCAATAGTCCATTTTCCTTTGCTTTCACAAGTTGAAACACTTTATTCTCCGCTCTATATGTGTTAACAGGATTATTAATCCATTTTACTCTGTCAAAAACAATCAAATTACGCATAAATGCGCTCCACTGACTTTTATAAACCTGGTCATCCAGTGAATACTTCTTATTCATTGTTCTAATAAAAACCGGTGCGCGAAAATATATAGAATTTCTATCACTATTTCTATATATATACTCTTTTTCTCCAAGTTTTATCCGAAGAATAAGCTCATATACACTCAATGTAATTTGGAACTTATCGAACTGGTCTCTATTAATCCGCAAATATGAAATATGTTGTTTTTCCAATTGTATACATATCAAATCAGTAGAATAGTCTATACTACTGGATATTATCAGACATCTTAAATCATTCACCCTTTTGATCCTCACCAGTCTCTCTATCTTCTTTTTTCGTCATTGGTTTAATTTTCAAATCACTTGTCATCATGGCCTCTTTCGTTCTTTTTATGACCCAATATCCTTTTTCGATAACATAGTCACAAATTGAATTCATAGTCTTGAAAGATGGCTGATTATACTTATATGCCTTTTCAATTAAAATATGTTTCTTTTCCATACTTCGAATCCTTCCACTTTAAATCTATACACATTAATGTGAAGTGCCATATGATACACTCTTCAAACGCTTCATGTAATTATGCAAAACCCATATTTATTTATGAAATAAATAAAAAATATCAAATTCTCAAAAAACGAGAGAAATAAAAAACATACTCTCTATGAGAAATAAAAAAGGAGGATGTTCAGATGATTAAAACAATAATCAAGATTATTATTAAATTAGTTTTAAGATACTTAATCAGATCTGTAATTAATAAAATAATCAATCGTATTTTCTGTCAGTATATGAACCATTTGATTAATTATCAAAAGGTGAACTTACATATAACAATTTACATTTTTCTGTAATTTATATTTTTTGATATACTGATAATCTACAATCAGACTATGCGAGCTTTTTTCCAATATCAGCGTGGTAAGAAGCTCGCACAGTCTGATTATTTCATGTAAGGGAAACCCAATCTAAACTTTGTTTATCCCACTAATTTCTGTATGCGACTTATCAGCTCACCTGTTTTATCTTCAAGCATAGCGGTATAATCATATTGTGTTTTATATCCCAATTCGTTAACTGTTGCTATTAATATGGGGGCAGATTCATTATATTATCTACTTTATATTTTCGTCTCCCTTAATTATGCCCGTAGCAATTGTAAGTCTCCATCCTGCAACTATAATTAATACACAAAGAATTATTGTTCCAATAATTGATGAGACCATAGTATTTTTTACACAAATATCTATAAACCAGATATTAATTTCTTCCCGCTGCATAAAATATAACCATAAACTAATTAAAAGTAATGACACCAAAAGTAAATCACACCACCAAACAATTGGGTACTTCTGAAATATGGTTGCATCCGGATCATCTGTAGATTTAAAATTTAAATGCGTCATCTTCCCAACACAAAACAGAAATACAAAGATCAAATTTAAAATGCATAATCCCCAAATTAAGCCAGCGACCATAATTTTCAATAGGGGAATTCCCGATACAGAAAAAATATTATCCAAGGAACTAATTCCACCAAAAATCAAAAACGCCAATGCTGTAAATATACTAACCATCGTTAAAAGCTGAGCATTCATTTCTTTTGTCATATCCTGTTTAAAATCAACAATATGAGATTGAAATTTTTCATTATACTCATCATCTGTTTGTTTTAAAACTTTATACTGCTGATTTGCAAGATTCACATGATCCCATATTTTTATAATAGCTTTTTGAGTATCATCAATACTCTTTCTGCTTTGTCCGTGCTTTAAATTGGCTTTTTTTGTAGTAATCACCTTTGGATCACTCGCATAAGAGAGTAATGCATCTAAATTAGATTGCAAAGTTCCTATCAGATCACCATCCTGTCCATTCTCATATGAAGAATATATATGATTGCTTATCGGGGAATATAAAATCCTATCATACTGCAATATATAAGCATTCAAAGTATCAAATGTTTTCTCTTTTTCAAACTGATTTTGTTTCACCATCATTTTTTGAAATACATCTTCTATGGCAATTTGCATCTTTTGCGTTTTTTCATCTTGCGTCGGGAGATTATCACTATCATTTTGTTTTATACGCTCTATATCTATAGCTGGCATATTACTCCTCCTCAAAATACTTTTTTATACTTTGAGGAGTAATCACGTTATCCATATATGGACGATACGCATTACGCCATGGATCTTGATTATGTGTAATTTCTACCAGACGTGAGGCGGAATATTGTGAACACTCATCTATAATACCATCCATCAATTCTCTGTCTCCCGAAAGAATTTTTGTCTCATCTCCTATACGCACATAAGGAATATTCGCACTCCCATATACTTTATACCTATGATACACTTCCGATACAACAGGTCCAAAATCCCAAGCCTGAATATTTTCAGGAAAACATACTCTGCCAGTACATACCAAAAACTCCGCTTGAACAAAATATAGAATTTTCTGTAGCTTAAGATTACTAATTGTATATCCATTTTCATTACATCTTTTAATAATATATTTTGAAACATCTAATGCACTATACATACATATCCCCCCCTCTTATTTTAAGTTCAAGATTTTGTATTTTCAAACTTTTGTTCGATAATAATATCACATAACATGCTATTTTGCAACTATTTTATTCTCCTAGATGATGAGCGTTCAATATCAATCATGATTCATTCTAAGTTCTTTAAACCTATCGATCTGCATCTCTTCTTTATAATTTCTGAACAATGCTTCAACATCGTATTTAGGTTCATATCCAAGCTCTTCTTTAGCATTTGTAACATCCATCAGAAAACCGCCTCCTACCGGCTTGTCAGGACGATATATAATCTCTGAAGGATGGTCTGCTGGTGAAAATACTTTTATAATTGCCTCTATCTGTTGTTTCAGCGTTACCGGAATACCTGTTCCCACGTTATACCATCCATACTCTCTATCCACTTCTACGGCCTTACATATCATCTGTGCACAATCATATACATGAACCATATCTTTTGAATAATCAGGGTTTCCCCAAAGTTCAATTGGCTCCCCCTTCATTGCCTGATCAATCATACGATAAACAGGACGAAGCGTTTTTACTCCATTTGGATGATAATAATGATATGGACTGTAATTATAAATTGTAGGAAATCTAAAAATAAAGTATTTTAAACCATACTCTGCATAATAATGCTTCATAAACTCAATAGCTGTATTTTTTGTTATAACATAAACCGCATGATCTCCTTTATAACTAAAATTATATGGCATATCAGGTTTCAATACAGCTCCATTTGTAGCTGATAAAGAAATATCAAATACAGTCGTTGAAAAAAGCACTCTGTCTGCGTGAACCTTTCTGCAATATTCAAGCACATTATATGCCCCCATTATATTTGACTGCACATATTTTTCCGGCTGATATCCTTTCATGTATGAAGGAATCTGTGCTGCCAAATCAATTACCGCATAAACATCTTCCTGAGGAAGCTTATTGAATTCTTCAGCGTTGCTTATATCTACAGAAACATATTTTTGACCGTGTTTTTCAAAGAAATCCGTTTTACGATGTCCTGTTGCAATCACCTCGTACTTTCCCTCAAAATACTCACATGCATATTTGTGTACATATGATCCTACATTTCCTGTTGCTCCAAAAATCACTATTTTTTTCATATAGTAGTTCTCCTTACTTTCTCTTTACCATAATTTATTTCAAGTACATTTTTATCTTTTCCACCATACATAACATATCATCTATATTATATCGTTGATCGCATGGCAATGGCAAAATGTTTTTTGCCATATCAAATTCTGTTTCTGACTCGTCACAAATCTCAAATACATCCGGCCAAAGTGTTGGTATATATATCTCTTCTTCTTGCAGTTTTTTTCTAATATCAACGCCATTAGGCATGTATAATGGATACATAAATGCACCACACGGCATCCTAAGATTTATCTGATTTAAATCACAAAGCATATTATCAAGTATAAGAAAATTTCTTTCTCTTACAGCGCTTATCTCATCATAATTAATTCCTCTTAATAAATTCCTTGTGAGTTTTGACATCCTTCGCAAAGGCAAACTGCTAAATTCCATCTCGTTATTTGTATATTCAGTGTAATGCATACTTGCTGTCTCTTCATATCTTCCCAACAAATGAATCATGCGATTATACGATATATCTATTTCCAGTTTTCTGTCTATTTTCTTATCAGTATATAAAAATGCACCATCTGAAACGCCAAAGAATTTTCTACACGTATATATAGTATCAACATTCTGTACAGGTTTTTGAAAGAAGGCCTGCACATTATCGACTATTATATTTTTATATTTTTGTTTAAATTCAACAATCTGATTATTATCTATTTGTCCATAATAATTCACAAGATAAATCCATTCGCCATCTTCATGCTGTAATATTTGTGGCAAAAAATCTTTTCCTATTGAATAATATCTAATATCAAGATTATACTTCTTACAAATGTCTGATACTGAATCACACAAAAACTTCGGAATAGCTATGCGTTTTATATTTTTGGATTCAATTAAATATGCAAGACAATTTCTTCCACTATTAAGTGCTATTGCATCATCATGGAAAATCGAACCATTAAATTGTGTAAACTCTATATAACCGCCAATTTCCATAGTAATCACCTTATTTCAAAATAACCTTTACATATTTACTCTGATTACAAAGAACTTCTTCTATTCGCTCCTGACTTTCCAGCTTCAAAATGAGAGTTCCAATAGCCTCATTAGCTGCAGTAAAACCACCAACTTCCGTTCCTTCTTCAATCCAAAGATCTCGTTCTACAACATTATCAGCAATCTCATCAGATATCCAAAGTTCCTTGAATATTCCAGGTTCGTCACTGTGCAATATAATTTCAGCCCAGCACCCATCATACGGTTTCTGTGTAATTTCATCTAAAGGTAGACCCACAGAATACTTAACCATATTGGTAATCATATCTACTCCAGTTGCATATCTAAGGCACTCTGACAATCTGTTACCACCGCCGCGAGGAGAAAGTTCCATAATATACGCTTTACCATCAGTACCTTCTCTTGTCTCAATATTATATACAGCGGTTTTCATTCCAAGCAATTTAATCAATCTTTGAATTTCATTCTTGAGTTCTTCCTGATGCTCTGCAGTCATAGAAGATGGCCAGCTATACGCAGCCGGTGTATATGGGTTTTTAGCATCCCTGTCAAACCTCTGGCTATTAAATGATACGAATTTCAATTCACCATTTACAGAAAAACTATCTGTATCCGATGAATATCCATGTTGTGTAATGAAATCTTCTATAATAAACTCATCTGAATGTGAAAATGAAAGTGCATATTCAATACTTGCTTTTAAATTCTTAGGATCATCAACCTTGTTTACTCCTTTACTGCCAGCAGAATCTGTTGGCTTAACAATTACCGGCCAATGGAACATATCTACATCCTTCAATGCTTCATCTATGTTCTTATAACCTTTAGCTGTAGGCACTGTAAATCCATTTTTAGTCAAAAACTCTCGAAATAATCCTTTATTTTGTAAAATACACACTGATTTATAAGGTCCAACATTTGGCAGTCCCATCTGCTCTGCCACATATGCAGCTGTAACAACCCCAGGATCACAAGCAAAAGACATTATTCCATTAATCTCCAACTTTTTTGCAGCCTCAAGAGTCTTTTCCTTATCAATAATACTTACATTACAGTATTCATCAGAATACTTATGTGCGATATTATCTGGTAAATAATCACATGTAATAACATATATTCCAAGCTCATGAGCTGCTCTTATTACTGGAAGCGCATATCTTGAACCACCTAAAACCATTAATTTCTTCATACAAGCTTTCCTCCTTAATATTTACAACTAAGTATAATCTCACAAATTCTATCCACATCCTCCATGCTAAGATCTGCATACATTGGAAGTGTAAGAACTCTCTTACTAATATGTAACGCAACAGGAGTTTCAAGAACATCATACTTGCCATGGAAAGCTGCAAATGTATTTGTTAATGGATAAAAATATTTTCTTGCACCGATGCCATTCTCCGCAAGCTTATCAAACACTTCTGCTCTGCTTGCGCCAAACAGCTTTTCCTCAAAGATTACAGGAAAATATGCATAATTGCTCTTCACATCCTTCTGAATGACATTGAGCTGAATTCCCTCGACTCCTTCAAGATGCATTCTGTACCTCTCTGCCACTTTCTTTCTCTTTGCAATCTCATCATCCACATGACGCAAATTACATATTCCCATTGCCGCACAGAACTCATTCATCTTGGCATTGGCACCAACTGCATCAACCTCCTCAGGTCCATGGATTCCAAAATTTTTCAGATCATAAAGGATCTCTCCAAGATGCTTATCTTTGAAACAGACTGCCCCACCTTCAATTGAGTTAAAAACCTTTGTAGCATGGAAAGAAAAACATGAGGCATCACCGAATGAACCAATTCCTTTCCCCTTATATGTCTCGCCAAACGTGTGGGCTGCATCATAGATTACCTTAAGCTCATACTTGTGAGCAATTCTTTCGATTTCCTCAATATTGCAGACATTACCATATACGTGAACCGGCATGATAGCACATGTTCTGTCTGTGATAAGTCTCTCAAGCTTTTCCGTATCAAGTGTCATCGTTACAGGATCTATGTCACAAAATACAGGTGTAAGTCCATTTCTGACAATTGCATGAGTAGTTGATGCAAAAGTAAATGGTGTTGTGATAACCTCTCCCTGCAAATTCATTGCCTGCAATGTGAGTTCTATCGCCATGTGACCATTAGTGAATAAATCAACATTTTCCACTTTCATATAATCTATCAGTTGTTTTTGTAGCAGCTTATGCTCTGGTCCCATATTAGTCAGCCAATGACTGTCCCACATTGGTTTGATTTCATCCATATACTCATCAAATTGTGGCATTGATGAACGTGTAACAAGAATACTATTTGCCATTTTTCCAAATCTCCTTACTTTTTAAGAAATGACTTAATCATTCCAGTTAAATACTCATATTCTTCTAACTTTAAAATTGCAGAAAATGTAATATAAATTGCTGCGCCTGCAATAATCTGAATTACCAAAGTAACAATTGTTGGTAGTGGAATGTGTCCGATAAAATAAACACATGCTCCCATAAAAACTGCCAGCAAAATTCCAGGAGCAAAATCCTTAACCTGATCCAGATAACTATAATTCAAAAGCTTGCGATTCGGCCATGAATTAATAATCTGGCTAAGGACATTGCTTACAAGCAAGCTATAAGCCATAGCCATCACTCCAAACCACATCGTTGAAAAAAGAAGCGTCATTCCCACTGCTTTCTTAATCACTTCAAGTTTAAGAAACCAATCACTTCGTCCCATTGCATTAATCGCATTCAGATTTGCCGTATGAACCGGCCAAAACATATATGTAATACAAAAAATTCTTAAATACGGAACGCAAGGCAACCATTTATCAGTCAAGACAAGATGTACTATTGGTTCTGCACAAAATGCCATTCCCATCATCAAAGGTGCCATAACATATGTACTTGTCTTAATAGCACGACGTGTCATATTTTTTACACGTTCTCTATCATCCTGTGCGCTTGACATGGTTGGAAGTAAGACACTATCAATAGACGTATTTATATTAGTAACTATAACCTTTGGAAATTTATCTCCTTGATTATAATATGCCAAATCAGATGATGAATACATTTTTCCTATAACTAAGTTTCTAAGATTGTTATAACAGGTATCAAGTAGAGATGACACAAGTAACTTCCATCCAAACTTCAGTAATCCTTTAAGTCTCGCCCATGAAAACATAAGCTTTGGACGCCACTTTACAGTAAGCCACAAAATCAAAGTATCAATTGCCGTATTGGATAACTGCTGAGCCACAAGAGCCCATACGCCAAAGCCTGCATAAGCTAGTGCAATCCCCAAAAATGCTGAAAAAATTGTTCCTCCAATTGTTGAAAAGAAAAATCTTTTGAACATCATATGTCTTGAAACATATGCTTGCTGTATTCCTTTCACTCCTGATATCACAATTGTCAAACTAATCACTCTGACAACCGATGTCAGAGATGCATCATTGTAAAACTCTGCTATAAATGGTGCAGCTATAAACATTCCCAAATAAAGTATCAGACAAACCGCAAAATTGAAAAAAAATACCGATGAGAAATCAATATCATCCGCATCTTTTTTCTGTATCAAAGCTGTTCCAAGTCCGCTATCCACAAATACCTGTAAAATTGTTGTAAATACTGTTACCAATGCTATAGTACCATAGTCTTTTGGAGAAAGAATTCTAGCCAGAACTATTGAAACTATGAAGGTTACTAATTGCGCTCCGCAACGTTCTGCGAAACGCCATATAAAATTTGATATTATACTAGCTTTCCTCATTATACTACCTACAATCTTATGCCTCGGTTAACCATAATCGATGGACACAAAATATATAATTGATATTTAATCTGCATTTTTAGTTTTTGTTTTAATGGCATATGTTTCAAACACATTTTAAACTCTTTTTTTTGTTTAATACTTTTTGCTGCTTTTCTAATTAAACTATAATCCTCACCACTATTTATCACATTATTTTCTAAAACAGTTTCCGCTTCTAACTCTGTAACAAAAATTCTTTCGTTAATTATCTCCAGATACTTAGATGCTTTATTATCCTCTTTCAATTCTAATAAATACTCTTTTCTCTGCAAAATATTATTTCTTATATTACTTATTTTATCATTATCAGCAGAATATAGTGCTCCGCTTTTAATTCCATAATTATACTGTGACATTATTTCGGGTAAAACTACAATATTACCCTTTAAAAACAAATCTGTTACTCGAACATAATCTCCAAACCAGTATTTTCTTGTGGATTCTGGTCTATACCCATTATCACGAGTCATAAAAAAAGAAGATGTGTGAATTTTCCACTCCATAAATGCCTCTCTCTCAGACATTTTATGAATAGAAGTCCAATCATTAAATCTACTATCATCTTTTTTTTCATTTACACAATGAATCAACGTATTATGGCTACAAAGTGAACATTCTGGATGTTTTTCCATATAATCATATTGTTTTTGCAGTTTACTATCGTCTAGCCATAAATCGTCGCATTCACATAACGCTATATATTTCCCACTTGCAACCGGAAGCATATATTCTTCAATTATTGCTTTCCCCTGCGAATACCTATTCTGCTCTTGATAAATTCCTTTTACTTTATGTGGATATTTTTTTTCAAATTTCTTAATAATGTTTATTGTATTATCCGTCGATGCATCATCATTAACTATTATTTCAAAGTCAAATGTAGTTTTTTGTCTAATAATCGAACTTAAACACTTTTCAATATACTGTTCATGGTTATATGCCAAACATAACACCGATACTTCCATTCGATAATGCCTCCAATCTAATTTTTTATACTTTATGTAAACACACCAATTGCATTTAATAATTTAAATGCAATATATTTTTTTACATTATATTGACTCAAATATTTTAATTGTATTTTTTTGTTTTTTAGGTATGATAAAATATATTTTTTTAAGTCATTAACATTTTCTTCACACTTTATCAATTTAAACCATATATAAATATACTGATTTATTTTCTTATATTCCAAAAATTTGATATTTATTTTTCCACAATTTGACAATCCATAATACATTTCATCTACTGATTTTATCATGTCTTCCATATATTTACGCTTAACTCTTTTTGTTATTGATGCTTCATTACTTATATTATATATGTAATATTCATAATCAACCATCATAATACTTCTTGCTTTCAACATTATTTTATAAAACGTAGCTATATCTTCATAGTATCTTCCAATTGGAAATTTTATATGCTCAAACATTTTTTTATTATAAACCCTAAAACAAATCTGATCACCAAATTTGTTTCTATTATATAAATCAATATACTGACTGTTTGTATAAAATTTTACAGCTTTAGTCCCTTTAGGGCTATATTTACCTGGTTTTTTTTCATAACAATACTTAAAATCAAGAATATCCCATACTTCATTAAAATATTTTTCCATATCATCTATAAAACAGGTGTCAAATAAATCATCTGAATCCAAAAATGCAATAAACTCTCCACTTGCCACTTCAAGTCCAGTATTTCGCGCCGATGACAATCCTCCATTTGTTTTATGAATCACTTTAATATTATCATCTTCAATTCCATATTCATCACACATATCAGCGCATACATCATTAGAACCATCATCTACTATAATTAATTCTAACCATTCTTTTTTTTGCCTTAAAACCGATTCAATACATCTATGCAAATATTTTTCTGTATTATAAACCGGAATAATTATCGACAGTTTTATCATACTAATTCATCTTTCTTTTCTATACTAACTAAACCTAGAGAAAGCATAAAATAGACTAAAAATGCCCCCTCTGTCTTTAAAACCTCATCATATATAACTAATAAAAGCGAAAGCACTACCATTATTTTCACTATAAAAGAGTATTCCTGTTTATTACCAGTTTTTATATAAATACTTAAAAAAGTTAAAATATATAATACAAGTCCAATTACACCTGTTTCTGCAAATATATATGAAGATTGGAACCATGAATAATTTGTGTATTGAAATAATTCTGCAAAAGTACTAGTTCCACCACCAATATTACAATTTCCTATACCTATTCCGATAATACCATCTAAAATTCTATTATTAAAACAAACAGTAAATACTCCTAAAACAGCTGTTAATCTATTAAAATCTCCAGAATCGGAATATCCTGTACTTGATGTTACATTTTTCACCATGCCCGAAAAAGACATTGTTCCACGCATCCATGGGTAGATAAAATATAGTACTTGAACAGCTAATAAAAAAACAACACCTATCGCAATCAAAACTATAAAGCTTTTTGCAACAGTTTCACGTGATAATTCGATACTTTTAAAATGCTTTGCAAAAATCAAAAACAAAATAATAGCAAATTCCACATAAAAGAATTTCAATTCTATTAATGTTGCATCGACAATACACGTTAAAATCAATAATATTGCATACCATTTTTTTATAGATTTATTAATCCACTTATTATAAACTATTAAAATCACCATCAACATCAATACATTGACATAAAGATTCCCACCTCTTTGAGTTCCAAAAAAACCATTTAAATAATCGCCTCGCATCCAAAAATCATCTACTTTAACGGTTATAAATTGATATATTATTAATATAGTATTTATAATCTGATAAATTAACAAATAGTCGAAAATTTTTTCTATATGGTTCTTTTTCATTGATACACTACATGATAGCAAAAAAAGTGGGAACCTCAAAAACTGCCTAATATCTAATAGCCATAATTCAATATTAAATCCCCATTTTCCAATATGAATGATGGAACTAAAGCTCCCGACAAATATAAAAATTACGTATAGCAAAATAAATACTCTAAAATTTTTAATATTTGCCCTTATATCATCTAATGATAGAAAAAACAAGGTTACATTTAATACATCTAACAAATATTTTATATTTGATGGTAATCCTAAATCCACAAGAAAACCCTTAAATAAAATCATTATAAGCATTAAATATATAATATATAATCTAACATTTTTTTTATTAAATTCCATGCTAACCTCATACTAAAATAACTAATTTAGAACACCTTTGTAAATTTTTATTAATAGATTATAATTTTGCTCCGGCATATATTTTATTTCATAATCTTTTCTAGCCGCCACACCAATCTTCACACATTCATCTGGATTATTCCATAAATAATTAATCTTTTCAACAAATGCATCAATATCTCCCAATCTGATTTTATATCCATTTATTCCATTTTCAATTGCTTCAGACGAAAATCCAAGATCCGTGGCTACCAATCCTACACCTAAGGATTCTGTCTCTATTTCAACCATAGAGCACCCTTCATACCAGATCGATGGAAATACAACAAATTCACTATTCTTAACAATTTTCAAGCATTCATCATGCTGTGTATACCCCAAATAAAAGACATTATTCTTTTTTCCTGCCCAATTTCTAAATTCATCTTCTAATGGGCCGCCGCCCATTACAACTAATGGAATATCACTTATTCGATTCCACAATTCGTACAAAACACGTATTCCCTTTTCTTCGCCTATTCTTCCATAAAATACCACATATCTATCAGGTATTTCATATCCACCTTTGGTAGGTTTCACATCATTATCTGGTACAAAATTATATTTTTTTACTATTTTATTTGAATCATACCCAATTTGTTCTAAAAGATTTATCTGATTATCATTTAAACAAATGTATCTGTCTATCTGTTTGTAAAAGGTTTTTCTTATTTTGTGATATTTAAATATACATGCCACAATAAAGCTCTGCATTTTCGACTCTTTAAAGCATGCATATTTAACCATTCGAAGATATTTTCCATCGCCACATTTATTACATAGCTTTCCTTTTCTAAGCGAAGATGCACAAGGACATATAAATCTTGTATCATGTAATGTAGCTACCACTTTAACACCACACCTCTTAGCTGCATACAGAATAGATGGAGAAAGCAGTGGAAAGAATGTATGGATATGAACCAAATCCGGTTTTTCTTTTTTTATAATATTCTTAACATCAAAATATCTTTTAAATGACCATAACATTCCAAATGTTGAAATCATTTTTTGCAAAATATTTGAATTGTCAAATTCGTCATTGCAGGATGTATATTTAATAACATCAATTCCATGGTTTTCCAACAATTGAGTTTCACTCTTAAACACCTGATCATCTCCACTAGAAGATCCTTTTCTATGGAAATTATGAATAACCAGTACCTTCATTTTTGTTCCTTATCCTTTTAAAAATAAATTCTCATATTTCGTGCAAATATAATCCCAGCTATACTCATTCAGAATCCTATTCTTTGCCTTGCACGAAATATCATTTAGGTCTCTTTCACTTATAGAATCAGCATATTCAATTGTGCCAGCTAAAGCTCCACTATTTTTGTCCCAATACAGTGCAGCATCTTCTGCTACTTCACGATTGAATCCAACATCAAGCAACAAATTAAGATCTGTTGATGCCAACGCTTCAAGCAAACTAGGATTTGTTCCTCCCACCTCATGACCATGTAGGTAACCATATGCTAATTCTCTTATTTTCTTCAACAACTGCTGATCATATACTGTTCCAACAAATTTAATTCTCTTATCTTTATCAAACCCAGTTTTTCTTTTTAATTCATCATAAAACTTATTATGTTCTATATTAGTTATTATCACAAAATCTTTTTTAGTTTTCGATTTCATAAATTCCCTGATCATAGTCTCATAATTATTCTCAGGGACAAACCTACCAACAACCAAATAATAATTTTTCGGTTTCACCTGCTTTTCTTTGAACCAATCTACTACTATTTTATCATCTGATGCCAATTCAGATCTACTAACATCAGCACCATAAGCTATAAATGTTGTTTTAGGATGATATTGACTGTAAGTATCTTTAATATATTTTTCTATATTCTTAGAATCACATACAAGCAGGTCGGCTTGTTTTACCATCATTTTTTCAGACAACTTCCAATACTTTCTGACCGGAAGGCTCCACTTTGCTCTCATCCACTCATGTCCATCCGGATTGATGAATAATCTACCTCCAAGTTTATGCACTTTTTTCTTAAAATGTCTTGCAAATGGACCTATTCGACAAGCCAGTACATACACTATAGGACTGTCAATGTTATTTTTCTTAATATATTTGCAACATTCTGACAAAGCTTTTACATCATAATATATGGCCTGAGCCGGACCTATATTTGGAACTTTGATTTTAAAACACCTTGCATTATTTTTTTCAAATTCACCATTTTCTTTGGCTTTTATTGCAACATGATATTTTATTTTCTTATTATCACTATGATATTCTGTAAGCTTGTCTACAAAAGTCTCATATCCCCCATAGTTGCCTAAATTCTTAGCCCCTACTATAAATACCTCTTGCATGTAAATCCTCATTTCACTATTTCTTTTGTTAATATCGTATTTTATATTTAATAAACAAGTAGCAATTCTAACATTTTATTTACAACCTGTCTCTTATACACATCTGACGCTGCCGACGACTAGTCGAGTGTA